>Ga0256914_1002693_pt1 | contig 14632 bp, 16 predicted proteins | sample HulkmetaG_FD_191571 | JGI IMG/M metagenome (GOLD analysis project Ga0256914, IMG submission 191571) | Hydrothermal chimney microbial communities from Main Endeavour vent field at the Juan de Fuca Ridge, Pacific Ocean - Hulk | ecosystem: Environmental > Aquatic > Marine > Hydrothermal vents ... | reverse complement strand
ATGGCGTCTTCGGGGCAGACTTCCTGGCAGCAGTAACAACGGATGCATTTCGCGGTCGAGATCGAGATCTCCCCGTCTTTCAGGGAGATGGCTCCGGGCGGGCAGACCTCTTGGCACTGCAGGCAGACCTTGCACCGATCTTTTTCAACATGGGGGAATGGAAGGAGGAAGCGACTCAACGCGGTTCTGAGTAACCCTGGTAATCCCCAGTCGGTTCTGGACGGGCGGGGAAGCTTGAAAGGGAGAGGGGAAGAGGGGAGGGGGTCGCCTAAAACGGCGATCTCGTCCCAACGCGCGGGTCCGGTCCCTATCTCCGAGGCGGCCCGACAGGTAGGTAGACTGTCGGGCTTCAGACCGATCAGTCGCGCGGCGATTCCATCGACGGCCGCCGCGTTTTCCCCTCCCAGAAGGACTCCCAAGGCGATGGGGGTGCCGTTTCCGGGGCCGTTTCCCTCCATGGCCACGATGCCGTCGAGGAGGTGAAAATCGACAGGGAGTATGGAGGCAAGCTCAACGAGCATGCGGGCGAAGAGCCCGCGATCTTCCCCGATGGCGAGATGCCACGCGGCCTTTTTCTTTCCCGGGACGCACCCGAAGAGGTTCTTGATACAAAGCGTCAGTCCCATCATGGTGTGGGTCTTGAATTTTGCCAAATTGATGAAGTGATCGAACTCAAAACAGTGCCGGGAGAGGAAGAAGCTTCGGTATATCCCGCTCGTGAGACCCTTGATAGGTATTGGCTCGTCGAGTTCTTTAAGGACGACGTCATAACGCTTCACGAAGGTAAGAAGTTCAGCTTTCTTAGCAACGGAGGATAGCTTGTGGAGGGCGGGGCTGTCACCGATGGTTACGCGGCATCCGTGATCACGCAAAAGCTGGATAACGGCTTCGACGATGATGGGATGGGTGGTGACCGCTTGGGACGGAGGTTTGGCGCTCAGGAGATTGGGTTTGATAAGGATGGACTGACCCGGTCGGAGGGTAGAATACCCTGTCCATGCCTCTATGAAGATTTCTTCGATCTTTTTCTTGACATCGGGTAGGGTATAGGTGGTTTGCCACCTCAGGGAGACCGTGAACATCTTTCAAACTGAGGGGTGGGTTCCCTGCATCAGGTAGGCGTTGATGAAAGTATCGAGCCCTCCATCCAAGACATCTTCCACGTTGCCGGTTTCGACTCCGGTACGATGATCCTTTACCATTCTGTAAGGATGGAGAACGTAGGAGCGGATTTGGCTGCCCCATTCAATCCCCTTTTTCTCCCCTCGGAGCGCTTCTAGTTTTTCTTCCTCTTCTCGCCGTTTAAGCTCGTAAAGGCGGGCCTTGAGGACGCTCAATGCCATTTGTTTGTTTCGGTATTGGGAGCGTTCGTTCTGACATTGGACCACGATACCGGTGGGGAGATGCGTGATTCGGACGGCGGAGTCGGTTTTGTTGACGTGTTGACCTCCGGCACCACTGGCGCGGTACGTATCGATTTTCAGGTCCGCTTCGTCGATCTCGATTTCCACACCTTCCGGCATTTCAGGGATCACGGAGACGGAGGCGAAAGATGTGTGGCGGCGACGGTTGGCGTCGAAGGGGGAGATCCTGACAAGGCGGTGAATACCGTTTTCCGCTTTGAGATAGCCGTAGGCGTAAGGACCTTTGACGGTGAAGGTGACGTTTTTGACACCTGCCTCATCGCCTGCCAAAAAGTCGATTATCTCCGTTTCATACCCCTTCCGCTCGCACCAGCGAAGAAGCATCCTCAAGATCATTTCGGCCCAATCCTGGGCTTCCGTGCCACCGGCTCCGGCGTTGATGCTTACGATCGCATTGTTTCGATCATCGGGATTGCCAAGCTTTTGTTGGAACTCGAGGGACTGGATCTTTTGTTCCAGGCGATGGAGGCGTTGGTGAAGCTCTTCTTCCGACTCATTGTCCGTCTCCTCTTCCAAAAGCTCGATCAAAGCCTCGAGATCTTCCACCTCGTCTTCAAGGGAGGAAACAGCCTCGATGTCCCGTTTGAGGTCGGCCTGATGTTTCAAAATGTCCTTGGCGCGATTGGCGTCCTGCCAAAAATCCGCCTTTTCGGATTCTGCCGAAAGCTTTCTATATTCTTTTTCTTTGTTTTCGATGTCAAAGATAACCCCGCAACGCTAGAATCTTTTGTTTGCATTGGGCGAGCCTGTCTTTTACTTCTGGTGTCATGAATGGAACCCTCTAACTTTTCTGTTTGCGGATGTTGTTTAACATAACCTTGAGGGCATCGCAAGCATGTTTAGAAGGGGAATCGACAGATAAACGAGGGAGAACTTGCCTTTTGCATGGAAAGCTGGTAGAAGTGCTTTGTAAGAGAAGACAAAGAAAACATAAGGTGTCTTTTGATAAGGCCCCGAAAAGGGGCTTCATTGTTTAGGAGGAAAGTATGGTTTGTAAAAGAAACTGCAGGAAAAAGGAGAGGGTTTTCGTGGCCTTTTTTGTCGGCGTCATCCTTTTGGCCGGTGTGGCGCTGGTGGAAGGGGCAAAGAGAGACAAGACGTGTGTCGCGGTTGTGAATGGCGTGGCTATCAACAGGGAAGATGTCGACCGGTCGGTGGAGCAGACCAAACGTCGGTTGGTTCAAATGGGCCAAAAACTCGAGGGAAAGGCTTTGGAGAACGTGCGGGGGAGAATCCTCGATACGTTGATCGATCGGGAGCTTTTGTATCAAGAAAGCCAGAAAGAGGGAATTACGGTTTCTGACGCCAAGGTAAACGAGGAGGTTGGAGCCCTACAGAAAAAGTTTTCGAACCGAGAAGAATTTTTGAAGGCTCTTAAAAAGCTGAAGTTGACGGAGTCGGATCTCAAAAGCCAGATTAAGCGGCAGATGGCAATCAAGGCATTCATTGACGAAAAGATTGCCTCGAAGGTAAAGATCACGGACGAGGAAGCCAAGGCATTCTACGATAAGCATCCGGAGTATTTTAGACGTCCCGAAGAAGTGCGGGCAAGCCATATCTTGGTGAAGGTCGCTTCGGATGCCACCAAAGAGAAGGTGGCGGAGGCAAAGAAGAAGATTGAGGCCATACGGCAGAGACTGGAGAAAGGAGAAGACTTTGCTAAGGTGGCCAAAGAAGTTTCGGAAGGCCCTAGCGCGAAGAAGGGGGGGGATCTTGGTTTTTTCAAACGAGGGGAAATGGTCAAACCTTTCGAAGACGCGGCGTTTGGATTGAAACCGGGACAGACGAGCGATATTGTGCGAACCCGCTATGGCTTTCATATTATCAAGGTGACAGACAGAAAGCCTGCCTCTACGACTGAATTCAAAAAGGTCGAGGGGAGGATCAAGACCTACCTGAAACAGAAGAAGGTTCAAGAGGAAGTGAGAATCCTGATTGCCAGTTTGAGGAAAAAGGCAGAGATCAAGAAGTTTTCTTTCAAGGGAAAATGACGGTAAGAGTTTTTCCTTGACTTTGGCAATAGGGGTGTGATACACACCATCATAGAGTATGGCCCGGCTACAAAAGCGGGTCGGTTTCGCTACTTAGGCTTTGGAAGTGTTTTCCGGGTGTCAGCGTTTCGACCTTAGGCAGGGACCATGAAAAAAATAAGGAAAGGAGGTTGAGAGTGTTGGCAACTGGAAAAGTTAAATGGTTCAGTGAGAAGAAAGGCTATGGCTTCATCGAGCAGGAGAATGGCGAAGATTTGTTTGTTCATTTTTCATCGATCAACATGCCCGGTTTCAAGACGCTATCAGAGGGTGAAGAAGTAACTTTTGATATTGAGGAAAGCGATCGCGGACCCGTGGCGAAGAATGTCCAACGGGCGATGTAGCATCACAAGAAATCTTGATCGTACACGTGGGGACACCGAAAGGTGTCCCCATTTTTTGTCTGGAAGGATTAGGAAGCCTTTTTGGAAGTGCCGGCGGTGGAGAAAAAGTAGACCCCCCCTGCGATGATCATGGATGGAAGGGTGGAGCCGATGGGCCATCCGTGCTGGAAGCTAATTTGATAGAGTCCAACACCCACCAGCCAAGCGAAGATGGCCTTCCAGTGTATTCCGCCATTATACCAATACGGTCCTTCCTTTTTGTCGAGCGCGTCTGTATCGATGTGCCTTTTGCGAATGAGGAAATAATCGGTAAGGGTCACGCCGAACATGGGACAGAAAAAGGACCCGATGAGAAGCAGAAAATTTTCGTATTGGCTGGCATCGAAGATAAGGGCAACGAGAATTCCGAGGATGCCAGTGGTGACGATCCCTCGTTTTTCGCTTAAAGAGGGGAGGAGATTTTGAGCGGAGACGGCTGTAGAATAGATGTCCAGAAAGGTTGTGGTAAAGGTGGAGAAGAGAACAATCAGAAGGGCAGGGAGGATCCACCCGGCTCCGGCCATGAGTTGAAGCACCATGGAGTCGGGTGTGTCACTGTGGGTAGCAATGGCTGCGGCAAGTCCGACAAGGTACATCCAGCTACTCAGGAAGAAATATCCCCACCACGTTCCCCAGAAGGCCGAAACCGTCTTGCGGCTGAATCGGGAGTAGTCGGCCACGAGGGGAAGCCATGAAATAGGCATGGCAACCACTAAATCGATTCCTAAAGGGACGGCTAGTCCTCCTTCTCCTTTCGCACTCAAAAGGGTATGCCAGCCATAGGATGTGAAGACCATCAGGGTCATGGCGGCAGAAAGGATGAGGAGCCCGGCGACGGAAATACGCTGTAGCCATTTCCAGAAGGTTTCTCCGACGAAAGACCAGACGATGGTCACCAATCCAATCCCGATCATCCACGCTTTGGGGTGGGAACCGACATGGGACTTCAGAAGGGCATCCGCGGCATTTCCTCCAATCCAAATCATGACGGCTGTCCAGCCAATAAGTTGAATGATGTTGAGGATGGAAGCAAGGTAAGAACCTCGGATTCCAAAGGAGGGGCGGAGGGCTACCATCGTGGGTATGCCATGTTCGGAGCCTAGAATCCCTCCCAAGGCGAGGGCGGTGTTCCCAATGAAATGACCGATGAGGATAACCGCCACGCCAATCAGAAATCCCATGGGGCGAAGCATTCCACCTGCCCAGATCTCGGCAAGAGAGATACCCGCGCCGGCCCAAAGGATAAAAAAATCCAACCCATTCCATCTTTGTTCCTTCGGATCGACAGGTTTCAAAGCTTCCATGGCTCTCCTCTCTTATTGAAAACGAAGGGAAATTTCAGTTTCCATGAAGGGATTATCCTTCTATTTTCGTTTCAATTCCCCCGATTCTCAAAGCCTTGGTTACAACCTCCTCGGGGGTCTTTCCAAGGAGGCGGATCATGGGTTCTTTTCCCACGTCCCCCGTGTCGAAGATGAGATCGGGTATGGTGTCGGTTTTTCTGAGAACCTCACTTGTTCCCCATTCCAGGGTGGATCCTTCCCGTTCCCTGATGTCGGGGGGTTCATCTTTGCGGTTGAAGGAACGGATGATCCATCCCAAATTTTCCGCCTTTTTCAGCAAGACCGGATCGTATCGAATATTCATGACGCTTCGGTGAGTGGGGGAAATGCGCATCACGGCAAGGACGATGGATGCGATATGGCGGGAGGCGCCGAAAGAGGGACATCCAGATGGGTGAGGCCGACCGTTAAGATTGACGATACGTCCGGGAATGGCGGCGACCTCTTCGTGTTTGGTGGCGAATGGGAGCCCGTAGGCGATGTTGGTCTGAACTTCTGGAATGAGATGCCCAACGGGGTGGCGGGAGAAAGAGGCTACGGCTTCCTGAAGAGCGTGTAAAACCGCGTAACGTTCTTTATCCCTCTCTGCAGCGGCGAAATGGTCCGTTGGGCCGTGTCCTTTCCCGAGGGTAAGAGAGAAACGGATGGCGGTGTCCATGTAGGCCTTGGCGTCGGCGATGGCCGTGGAGATATCTTTTCCGAGGGCGAGGTTGGAAGCAATGGCTGCAGAGGTGGTGCAACCGGTGCCGTGGGTGTTCTTCGTGGAATAGCGGGGACTGGAGAAACGATGAAACGTGGAGCCGTCGAATAGGAGATCCGTGCTCCTTTCTCCCTGTTCATGTCCCCCTTTGAGGAGTATGGTTCGTGCCCCCAAGGCGTGGAGGAACTTGCAAGCGGTTTCCTTGTCCTCCTCGGAGCAGATGGGATTTCCCCACAACACTTCGGCCTCCGGAATATTCGGAGTGAGAACGGCCGCGCGTGGGAGCAACTCGTTTTTCAAAGCTTGGATGGCGTCATCTCTTAGAAGCTTGTCGCCGCTTTTGGCTATCATGACAGGGTCGCAGACGAGGGAGACCTCGGGGCGTGTCTTGAAAAATTCGGCCACGAGATGGATGACCTCCGAAGAGTGAAGCATCCCGGTTTTGGCCGAGACGACGGGGAAATCGTCGAAGATGGATTCGAGTTGTTGTCGGATGAAATCTGTTGGGATGGGATAGATTCCCTGGACGCCAACGCTATTCTGGGCCGTCAAAGCGGTCAGCGCGCTCACGCCAAAACAGCCATGGACGGTGATCGTTTTCAAATCCGCCTGGATTCCGGCGCCTCCGCCTGAATCGGAGCCGGCGATCGTCAATACGACAGGACGGGTATGATGATACATGGCATGCTCCTTCAAGGGTTCATCGAATCGTTTTTTTGTGTCTCGATGATCTGGTTACAAGCATTCATGAGGTGGGTCATGTTTTCACGCTCTCGTTGGGTCAGTTTTCCCTCTGGAAAGGAGTTTCCGATGTATCCATTGAGGATGACGGTTTGGAACCTTCCCATGAGTTGGAGAAGGCGCTTCAGGTTGCCCATCTGTAGATAGAGGGAAACGTCATTTATGATGAGGGCATCGGCAGGAATGCTTTCCGCCCGTGAAAATAGATCGTTCTCGATAGCGGTTGCGTTCTCGGTAGCGATCCGTATGGCCTCTTCCTCGTTTTTTGCGCTGAGCCGAGGCGGACGGATTTGAGTGGTGAAGTAATGGATAGTGGGATCGGAAGGGACTTGCATCTTTCCCCCAACATTTTCCGTCTTTTCGGGGGCCATGTCGAGAACCACCATCGATTTTTGACCTTGACACTCTAACAGGAGAAGTTGCGTGTAGGAGGTTTTTCCCGTGTTTACGTCTCCTACGATAAGGGTCTTCAAACCGAAGAAAGGCCGGCACGTTTTCATAGATATCTCCTCAAGAGGGAAAGCAGGAAGCGAACGGCGAGGAAGAGCGAGATTCCTGTCGTGGCAGCTCCGAGGGTCGAAAGCCACCGATTTTGTAAACCCGTGTGTCGGAGACGACGGTCACGCAGAAGTATCAGGAGGAGGATGAGGATCAAAGGGGTTCCGCACAGGCCGATGGCCAGCATGACAATGAGAAGGGGGAAAAAAGCGCCCTTGAGAAAGGGACCGATCAGACTTAGGAGAATTCCGGCAATGATGGCGAATCTGAATCGCGGATTCGAAGGTTTCATGGGAAAGCTGAAAAAATCGGCGATGAAATAGGCTCCCGCTTGAAAAGTGGGCATGATAGTGGAAACGGTGGCACCCCACAAACCCGCGAAAAAGGCGGTGGAAGCGTAAGGTCCCAGGAGAGGTTTGAGGCTTCGGGCCACGTCCAACGCCCCCTTGGCTTGAATTCCTCGGCTGTGTAAGACTGCCGCTGAAACGAGGAAGATGACGATGCTATAGAGGCCGAAAGCCAGCAGCATGGAGGTGATTACATCCAATCGGACCAGCGGCAAGGTTTCGGCCTTCCAACGCCTTTCTTGAACCGTGTATGTGTGCATGGCGATGATGGTGATGTGGACGGCTCCACCCATGATTCCGGCCATCATGACGGCCCCCTTGCCACTGCCCGTGAGGGAGGGAATCAATCCCTTTACGGCTTCGGCCCAGTCGATAGGAACGAGCAGGAGGGTTGTGGCAAAGCAGAGGATGACGCCAACGACCAAGAGTTTACAGACCGTCTCGAAAAAGGTGTATCCTCCTCGTATCAGTAAAAACGTGAAGAGGAAGGCATAAGGAATTCCCCACCATGGGGTTGAAAAGCCCGTTAGATAGGAGGTGATTCCTACGAGGGCCTTCATGAGGACGACGGCGGCCAACCATGTGGCGGCTAGGGCGTCGAGGGTGAGAATTCCCGCCATGGGTCGACCGAACCGTTCTTTCACGAGGGAAATGATTCCCTTCTCGAAGATAACGGCTGTCTTCGCGGCCAGGTATTGAGCCGTCGCGCCGAATACGGCGCTGAGAATGATGACCCATAAAAAAGTGTAACCGAAACTGCTACCCGACAACGACACGCTTGCCAGTGTGGCCGGTCCGCATGCCACGGCGCTGATGACCCACGAGGGGCCCATTTTGCGGAAAGCCTTGAGGAGGGTCATCAGGAATTGACCCTCCTCAAGGTAGGGACATGCTCGAATCCTTTTGAGCAATAAAACGGGGTGGCTTTTCCCTCAGATATGCTGTGCTTTGCCATCGCTTCCCTCCGCTGGTATTACCCAGATCAGGTTCATGGGGTTGCCACGTATCTGTGGACTCTCAGCCTGCGAAGCACCCCCAGCGACCTGGCCTTTTTCCTACCCAAAAGGGAGGGAATTGTCAAGGATGCCGGAAATGGGAGAGATGATATGCGCTTTATCTATGGATTTAGAGCGGCGAAATGTGTTACATATATTAAAAACGTTTGGGAGGAAGTGGTAACGAGATGGAACTTGCTGCAACGTTGGGAGTCATAGTTAGCGCTATCGTGGGTGTCGCGTGCCTTGCGCTTCTCATCGCGACTTTTTTTATGTGGCTAGGGGCGAAAATCGTGGGTGTGGAGAAAGCGACTTTTTTGCGGTCCTTTCTCGCTGCTTTTGGATCGGCGTTTCTTACCTGGTTCTTATCCCTTGTCCTGGTTTTCCTTCCACCCGGCGGGCCTGTTATTGGTTTTTTCGTGGGATTGGTACTCGTCGTCTTCGTGATTAAAGGGGCTTATGATACCGATTTTGGTAAAGCGCTTCTTGTCTGGATCTTCCACCTTCTCGCGGAGATAGCCGCTATTGTCATCGGCTTCTTGACCTTTGCGGGGGTCCTTATGCGGCTTGTTTAGCGCTTTTTTTCCGTTGTCGTTCGACGCCTTTCTCGCAGATCTTTTCCCTTTCAAATTCGGGGAGCCTTTCGATAATGTTTTTTACCTCCGGTTCATCATCCATCCAGTGGCGCAGATTGCCGAGGAGCGTGGCGGCATAGGGGCTTGACGTCCCCTCCGCGAGGAAGTAATTGACCCATAGGCCATCCTTCACAAATCCTACCAGTCCAGCCTCTTCCAGGATCTTGAGATGTTTGGAAATGGTTGGCTGGGCAAGCCCCAATGCTGCTCGGATTTCACAAACGCACATATCTCGATGCTGTAGCATTTTTAAAATCTTCACCCTGCTGGGATCGGATAAGGCCTTCATGACCTTTATGAAATCTCTCATAATTCCTTTCTCTCCTCTTTATTTCATAGTTATATGCCTATGTAGCATAAAATGCATGGCGTTTCAAGGTTCGAGGTGGGCGGGCGAAGGCGCAAAAGGCCGTGACTCGGAGGGGGTGTCTCATTGTCTCCCCTGCATGTTGATTATTTTGGAGATTTTCTGGTTTTCGTGGTAGTATTTTTTCCATGAACCGGCCAATCCGACCAGGAATTTTTCCGATTCTCGCCGTGGTGGGGCCCACGGCGACGGGGAAGACGGCATTTGCGCTTGATTTGGCAAGGGTTTTGGGGGCGGAGGTGATTAGTGCCGATTCCATGCAGGTTTATCGATATATGGACATCGGTACGGCCAAACCGCCCCGCGAAATACGTCAAGAGATCCCACATCATTTCATTGACATTTTGGATCCAGATGAAGGGTATAGTGCCGGCCTTTACGCGCGGCAGGCCAGGTCTCTCATCTCGGAGAAAGTAAAAAAAGGGATCCCTTTGGTGATTGTTGGTGGGACGGGCCTTTATGTGAAGGCATTGGAAAAAGGACTCGTGGACGTGCCTCCAATTTCCAAAGGGATTGAGAAGGGGCTTTGGGAAGCGTTTGTGACCAATGGACTTGAGTATTTGTATGAGAGATTGAGACGTGTGGATCCTGTGACAGCCTCCCGCGTTCATCCGCACGACCGTTTTCGCATCCTACGGGCGTTGGGCATCTATGAAACGACGAAAAGGCCTCTCTCCTTTTTTCATCGGAGTCATGGTTTTGGTGAAAAGCCCCTTCCCTTGTTTAAGATTGGGCTGACATACTCTCGAGAGGTCTTATATGAGCGAATCGAAAAACGGGTCGATCGTATGATGGAAGAAGGATGGATGGAGGAAGTATCCGCGCTTTTGAAAAAGGGGTACGATGAAACACTGCGGCCGATGCAAGCGATTGGCTACAAACAACTGGTTTCCGTCCTGAAAGGGCGAATGGAGACGGAGGATGCCGTGAGAGAGATAAAAAAAGAGACGCGTCGCCTTGCAAAAAGGCAGCATACGTGGTTCAAAAAGGAGCGGCCTCACCTCTGGCTGAATTTTGGAGGAGGAAGCGGTGAGAAGGAGGCGGAGAGGCTGATAGAGCAAATCCAACGGGGAGAATTAGAATGGATGCCAAAAAAGGGGTAAACACCCAAGACCATTTTTTGAACAAGGTGCGAAGGGAAGAAACGTTGGTACGCATTACGCTCACCTCGGGTGAGGAGCTGGAGGGGGTTATCACAAGCTTTGATGCCTACGCCCTTGTTTTGAAGAATACGACAAGCACCCTCGTCTATAAGCATGCCATTGCAACTGTGGCTCCCTTCACACAGCAGCCCGATTTTGATACCTTCAGCGAAAAGCCGAAACGAGAGGGGACATGAGTGCTGATCCACCTTTGAAAAAGGTTCTTGAAGCCTTGCTTTTTACCATGGCGGAGCCTTTGAGCGTGAGAACACTCGCGAAGGCTTTTGAGGATCCCCCTCCCTCTGAAGAGATGATAGAAGCCCTCCTGGAGCTCAAACGAGATTATGTCGTGGAGGATCGCGCCTTTGAATTGGTGGAGGTGGCGGAGGGGTTTCAGCTTCGGAGTAAACCCGTGTACGCTCGGTGGATCAAGCGACTGGTCTCCGTGAAGGCTCCTAAGTTGAGCCGCTCGGCCTTGGAGACGCTTTCCGTGATTGCCTATCAACAACCTATCACGCGGGTAGAGATCGAGCAGATAAGAGGGGTGGATAGTTCGAGTGTCTTGAAGACATTGCTGGAGCGGAGAATGATTCGGATCCTTGGCCGAAAGGATGCACCGGGCCATCCTCTCGTTTATGGAACGACCAAACAGTTTCTCGAGGTTTTTGGCTTGAAGAGCCTTTCAAGCCTTCCTCCCCTTGGAGAGGATATGGAAAATGGCTTTGACCAAAAGGATTCCTCTTCTGAAATGGGTGACGCTAGCGACGCGTCTGTCGAGGCGTAAGGCGTTCGATGCCATCGTGACGGGGCGGGTGGCGATCAATGGAACGGTCACGTTCGATACCCAGGCCCTGCTTGATCCCGAGAGGGATGTGGTAACGGTTGGGAAAAAACGCCTGCGCCGTGGTCTGCCACCCCCGATTTATCTTGCGCTTCACAAACCGAAGGGAGTCGTAACGAGTTTGGAGGATCCCCACGGCCGTCCAACGGTTTTGGATTTGGTAAAGAGGATCAAGACGCCGATTTTCCCCGTGGGAAGGTTGGATATCATGACGCAAGGGCTTCTTCTTATGACCAATGATGGGCCTTTAGCGAACGCCCTCCTTCATCCGAGATACGGAATTCCAAGAATCTATCATGTCAAGGTAAAAGGGAGGATACCATCCGAGGCCTTTACCGTTTTGAGAAAGGGAAAGATGAAGTTGAATGGAAAACCCATTCAGCCCGTTGGCGTGGAGGTTTTGCGATCCCTTGAAAAAAATACCTGGCTTAAGGTAACATTAAGAGAAGGGAGGAACCGAGAGGTCCGGCGGATCTTTGAAAGACTGAATCTTCCGGTCCTTAATCTCATACGGGTAGGATTTGGCCCTATTGAATTGAAGGGCCTTCCCCCCGGTCACTGGAGGGCGTTAACGGAAAAAGAGGTAGAAGCATTGAAGCGGGTAGCGAAAGATCAGGGGAAAGAAGGCTCCTATGGCGTCTGAGGAATCGAAGAAGAAGGCGATAGCGGAGGAAAATAAAAAGATTCGCAAACTTCGGTTTTGTGCCGATCTGACCTATGCCATGATTGCGCAGGGGGATTATAGCATCGAGGATGCCTACCTTTTGATCGAATCATTCCAGAGGGTTGCCATGACGCTGTTTCCGGGAAAGGAAGATGTCTTTGATCTCGTCTACCGTTCACGTTTCAGGCGTCTCCTCATGGAAAAGTATCAGATGCATTGAGCCAAGGGACCTAACTATTGTGCTGACGTCATGATGGCGCGATTGGGAACAAGAAGATGACGTTGTTCGACAAAACGTGGCTGAAACGTCCGTTTGCCGTGTTCTTGAAGGCCCTGTCCGCGTTTTGGCACGATCGGTGTTTGGATGTGGCGGCGATTCTTGCCTTCATGACCCTCTTCGCCATAGTCCCGCTTCTTGCCATTTCTATCTCCGTTTTGAGTCATTTGAACATCAAACAGATGGAATTCGCGGGAATCATTCTGCGGTATTTCTTTCCTCTCCAAAACTATCAACAGATGATTACGCGAAATATCGCGGATTTTACCCAGAATGCGACATCACTTGGAATTTTTGGAACATTTATCCTTATTCTTCTTTCTTTTGAGTTGATGTATACGATCGAAGATTCCCTCGATAATATTTGGAAGGTGCATCGGAGCCGTTCGGCGGGAAAAAGGCTGGTGATCTACTGGGCCAACTTGACCGTTTCTCCTATTCTGTTGGCCCTTTCCGTTCTTCTTTCCTCCAAGATTCGCCAGAAGGGATTTTTCGAGTCCATTTTCAATCTCGGCTTCGTGCAGAATCTCCAGCATATTTTCCTTCCCTTCCTGATGATTTTTTTCGTCTTTTTCCTTTTGTATAAGCTTATTCCCAATGCGCGGGTTGGGAATAAACCCGCCATCATAGGATCTTTTTTCGGGGCGGTTCTTTTTCAGATCTCAAAAGGGATATTTGCCTATTATGTGTATCACTACTCCATGTTCTTCAAAGTTTACGGGATACTCGGGATAGGTTTTATCTTTCTCATCTGGGTCTATATCTCGTGGTGTTTGGTGCTGGGAGGGGCGGAAATCGCCGTGGCCATCCAGTATTTTGATATTCCGAGGGATGCGGTGGCCAATCATGCTTCACCTTTGACACAGCCAAGCCGGGCCCTCTATCTGGCGTTGGCGGTTTTGTTAACCATCTATTGGCATTATCGCGAAGGGACTTATCCCATCACCCGGGACGTGTTGGCCCGTCGGATCGGGGCTCCCCTCATGGCCATTCAGGATGTCCTGAACAAACTGTGTCAGCACCATATCTTGGGGACGAGTGAGGCGCGCGGTGGAAGCTACGTGTTTCATAAGGCCCCTGAAAATATCCGCCTTGACCAAATCTATAGACTCTTCAACCCCTTTGGAGATAAACCCCATTTCCTTAAAGAGATTCCTGGCGAAAAGGTTCTTAGCGCGTGGCTCAAGAAGGTTAGCGCCCTTCCTGAAGAAGTCTTAAAAAAGGAAACGCTTGTTTCCTTGGCGGCACTGGAAGAGGCGGAAAGGGGCGAAAATTCACCTATTCCTTAAAAGGTTGTTGCATCCATCTCCGACGGATTCTTCCCATACGGTAACGACAACCCATTCCTTTAGAACCTCATAAATCCCATTGAAAACGGGGGAGGAAGGGGCGGGGTGGAGCTGAACAAGGCGTTTTTTATCGGGGTGCAGACGGAAAGAAAATTCGTGAAAACGGGCGGGACGTCCGGTGAGGGAAAAGTAGAACTTGAAATAGGCTTCTTTGGCGGAAAAAAGAATCGTGGCATGCTGTAAGAAAAGGGGAGGGGGGAGGTTGGAGAGAGATTCCTTTTCGGAAGATGTCAAAACGCGGTGGGCTATCTCTTTCTTCATACGGCGGATATTTTCGATATCGATCCCAATGGAACGAAAGCGCTGAGTTTCTCCCATCACGCAAAGGCAGAGATCTTTCGTATGAGAGATACTCCCTACCAATCCGTGAGGCCACAGGGGTTCCCCCGACTCTTTTTTGGGAATGCCTCTCGGAGGATGCCCCAGTTTTTTCATGGCCATTCGCGCGGCCGTTCTACCTGCCACGAACTCCGCCTTTTTTGGGGGGGTGAGGAGGGCGGCGGCAAGCCTTTCTTCTGGGAGAAGAGGGGCTTGAAGGTGCGTGATGGGACGAAGAATGCAGCGTGCTCCCGGCACGCGTTCTTCAAGGAGTTTTTCAACTCGAGGAAGGTCCAAGGTTTTCACGGGTGAGGGGAAAGAAGGAGGTTCCGACACGCCTCGAATACTTCGCTCGGAGTGATAAGGCGCATACAGGCATGATCCCGGGGACAAACCTTCAACATACAGGGGCTGCACGCGATTTCTTTTCGGAGGATATGGGTTTTTTCCAGCGCCATGGCGGTGTAACGTGGATCCGTGGGACCCATCAGGACGACGACGGGGCGGTTTAAGGCAACCGCGATATGGCGTGGACCTGTGTCGTTGGTCAAAAGGAGATCCGCCTTTTCGAGGATGGC
>Ga0256914_1002692_pt1 | contig 14634 bp, 12 predicted proteins | sample HulkmetaG_FD_191571 | JGI IMG/M metagenome (GOLD analysis project Ga0256914, IMG submission 191571) | Hydrothermal chimney microbial communities from Main Endeavour vent field at the Juan de Fuca Ridge, Pacific Ocean - Hulk | ecosystem: Environmental > Aquatic > Marine > Hydrothermal vents ... | reverse complement strand
TCAAATTTGTCGTTGCTCCAAGCCCCCCTCCCAGCCTCCCCCCGTTACGACAGCCGTCGCACGGGGGGAGGAGCCCGGCGAGAGCAAAAAATCTTTGTAGCTGAAGGGCTCCCTCCCTCGAACGCGAACGTAGCGAGTGTCGGGGGAGGGCCGGGGAGGGGCAAAAAGGAGGCGGGTAAGCCTCAGATAAACGCTTTTCTGGCCGGTTTTCCCTAAATTTGGAATTGCTGCGCTACATCAATTATGCTTGACAGACGGTGATGAGTCTGATACAATTTTTCTCATTGGCGTATTTTATGTTGCATAAAAATCCCCCTTCCCACCATTGTCGTTCGCTCTTTGTAGGAGGAACATCGTGAAATTTTCCAGGCGCACGGTTTTTCTGGCGCTCACCGTGGCCCTTTCGGTCATGTTGGCAACAGGCGTCATCAGCACACTGGCCGGGTCTTCGACGGGCGAATTGCTGAAAAACGGAGATTTCGAGCAAGGTTTTCATGCCGTCGACAACTGCGGCATGGTCGGCGTCCACTGGGGCTGCTTCAACACGGGCGGGGCCGGCGGCTACGGTTTCTATGATGATCAGTGGCAGCGCGTTGTCGCGTCAGGCGCCCACGCCCAGTTGATCGAAATCAACACCAAACAAGAGGGCGGCGACCAGAATCGCACAGCAGGCATTTATCAGGTGGTGAATGTGGCGCCGGGCGAGACGTACACCCTCTCTCTCAAAGGAATGATCCGGGCCAACGACTTCGATGCCGGGGGAGACCCCTGGCGGTACGTCATGCTGGTGGGCTTTAACCACAACGGCAGCGTCAACTGGGCGGACGCCCAGGTGCAGGAGGTCAACGTCGGGCCAATTCAGGATCGGGTGAATCCCAGCGGCTATTATGACGTAAAACTGAATGTGACCGCTCAGAGCGACAAACTCACCATCTTCATTGCCGGCCGGATGAAATGGGGCGACTGGTACAGAGAAGCCGATTTCGATATCGATGCAGTCTCGCTGAAAGGCGCTGCGCCCGGCGGGCAGCCCGTCACGCCTCCTGCCGCCACGATCGTCCCGCCCACCCCTGCACCGCCTCAGGGCGAGCTGGTGTGCGACGGCCCCAACCTGCTGATGAACAGCAGCTTCGAAGATGGCTTCGACGCGGACGGCACGGCAACCAAATGGGGAAAGTTCAACAATGGCGGCCTGGCAAACTATGGCTACTACGACGATCAATGGAGTCCCGTGGTGGCTGATGGCGCCCACGCCCAGCTGCTAGAGATCAACTCTCGCGGCTTCATGCCCACCGATGCAGAGCGCTGGATCGGCGTACATCAGCGGGTGAGCGGGCTCACGGCTGGCGCCACGTATCAGCTCAGCCTCAAGACCATGATCCGAGAAGCTGTGGCTCATCCCGATGAGGATGCCTGGCGCTATGAAGTCTATTGGGGCGTAAACAATGACGCCGGGAAGATCAGCAAAACCGCAGATCTTGAAAGCCTGACCGGCATCCCCGTCGCAGGCATTTTCCTGCGCACTGCTCCAGGCCCCTATACCAACTATGTGACCACCTTCCAGGCCCCGACCAATGAAATCCGGCTCTACCTGCTCGGATTGAAGAAATGGGCGCAGGCGGATCGTGAAGTCAACTTCGACTTCGACGACGTGGCGCTACGGGCCTGTCGCATGGTGACGCCCACGCCGCCCGACGATCCGCCCGCGGGGCAAGGCGGCAACGCCAGCCACGCGGGCACCGCCGCATCTGCGCCGGTGGAGGCGCAACCTGTCGGCAACGGCATCTGCACCTACCTGGTCCAGCCAGGCGATTACATCTCGCGCATCGCCGAACATTTCGATACGACGGTCGAATGGCTGATGACCTACAACAACATCGCCAATCCCAACCTGCTCTTCGTCGGACAGCCGTTGATGGTTCCCTGCAGCGCCGAGACAGCGGCGGCTCCGCAGCCGGCCCAGGCTGCCAGTGCGGCAAAGCGCGCCGGCAGCGACGAGGAGGCTGACGCCGTGGCCAATCCCGACACCCCAACGACAGAGCATGTAGTGGTGCGCGGCGAAAGTCTGAGCCAGATCGCTTTTCGATACGGAGCCACAGTGCAGGCGCTGCGGGCGCTGAACCACATCGAGAATCCGCGGCTCATTCGTCCCGGCCAGGTCATCAAACTACCCACGCAGTAGACCGGCTCTCCCAACGCAAAAAGCCCCGGCGTCCATCGTCGGGGCTTTTTTGCGGTCTGGATGCGCCAGCCAATTGCGTCAATGAACAAGCATCTCCGTGGGAATGTCGCGGGAGCGAACCAACCTATCTGCGGGAGCGCCTTGCATACTCCACGGCCCCGTCCAGGTGATAACCACATCCACCAGCTGCCCGCGCAGAGGCCGTTCGTCATCGAAAAAGACCAGTCGATTCTGCGGCGTACGTCCGCGCCACTTGCCTTTGTGCTTATCCTCCACCAGCACCTCCACGGTCCGATGCAGCCAACGACGATTCAACTCAGCGCTGATGCGCTCGTGCTGCGCTTCCAGCAATTGATGACGGCGGCGTTTCTCCTCATCGGGCACATCGTCGATCATGCGTCGGGCGCTGACAGTGCCCGGACGGGGACTGTATCGGGCCAGATGGGCTTTTTCCAGCCGCAGTTCTTCCAAAATATCGTAGGTGCGCTGGAATTGCGCCTCAGTCTCGCCCGGAAATCCCACAATGATGTCGGTGTGAATGGCCGCGTCCGGAATGACGGAGCGGATGCGGGAGACCAGACGACGGTAATCATCGGAGGTGTACCCCCGCTTCATCCGAGCCAACACCACGTCATCGCCCGCCTGGATGGGCGCTTCGATATGGGGCATGACCTTGGGCAGACGCGCTACTGTCTGCAATAGCTCGTCGGTCATATAGCTGGGATGGCTGGTGAGGAAGCGGATGCGCCATAGATCATCGATTTCGTGGATGGCCGCCAGCAGATCCACCAGATTCGGACGGCGCCCCTCGAAATCATAGCCATAGCGATCCACAATCTGCCCCAGCAGGGTGATCTCCCGCACGCCCTGAACCACCAGGCCGCGCGTCTCGGCCACGATCTCTTCCAAGGGACGGCTGCGCTCGATGCCGCGGCGGAAGGGAATGATGCAGTAGGTGCAGGCGTGGGAACAGCCATACACCACAGGCACATATGCAGCCACGGGCGGCTCTCCGGCCAGGGAGAGATGCTTGAGCGAGGCCAGGGGAAAAGCCTCGTCCTGAAGCTGGTGACGCCGGGCAAGCTGCTGCGCCTCCACGGAGCGAAGCTCCGCCGCGGTCATACGATTGCGGATGTGTTCGACCAGCGGTCGGGCCTCGCTGGGAGCCATGAACACATCGACCCAGGGAAAAGCGGCGAGCAATTTGGGCGATGGCCTGACGCCGACCATGCAGCCCATCAGGGCCAGCGTACGATTCGGGTCCTTCATCCGCCAGGGTTTGAGAGCGCCCAGCTTGCCCAAAGCCTTGTTTTCGGCGCTCTGCCGCACCACACAGGTGTTGAGCACGACAACCTCAGCATCATCAATGCGACGAGTTGGCTCATATCCCAATTTTTCAAGCTCTGCGCCCACATGGGTGGAGTCGGCCACATTCATCTGGCAGCCGATGGTCCAGATATGGTACTTTTTCATCATGCCTCCGTTGGCGCTCCCTCGTGCAAGGGGCCAGCGAAAAATGTTTGGCTCGACAGGATTGCAAGGATCAACAAACCGGAAAGAGCCAAGTCTTTTGAATGAAATCGCCCGGAAATGCGGGCGGACTGGCATTATAGCAAAGGGAAAGCAACGAGTCAATAACACCTCGACATTTGACCAAATCCCGCATTTGCGGGTACCATTGGGCGATGTGGGAGCGGATGCGTCCCGGTGGGCGTCCCGGTCTTCAAAACCGGTGGCGGGCGTCGCGGAGACGTCCGCGGTGGGTTCGACTCCCATGCGCTCCCGTTCATCCCAACAACCAAGTGCGACGCATCGAAAGTCAGCTTCGCTACATCGCACACCGAGGTTACTATGAGCAGTTGTCAAATCACCACGGCCCAGCAAGAAATGGCCCGGGGCCTCACCTTCCGCTTCGACAAGCCGGAAATCCAGGTCGAGCGCGTCGCAGTCCACCCTTATCCAGATCTCGCCAAACTGTGGGTGCGCGTGCAGCTCACCTCCTTTGCCACGCCTGTGGTGGTGACGCTCACCTGTCTGGACGAAGACCGCGGCGAGGTCTCGGATATGCTGCTGGTGGATTGGCGAGACCCCTACATCTCGCTGACCATGCACCTGAAGAAATCGCCCAAGCCCGACGCCACCTACCTGCTCCGAGTGCAAGTGGAACGGGATGAGCAGACATTGGCCTTTCACGAGCACACCTTCCCGCTGACATTCGTCGATCCAGACCAGAGTTAAACCTTCGCGGCGCTCCCGGGGGCGTCATTTTTATTTGAGCGCCGTCTGAGGTAGGATATCGCGGTAAAACGCCCAGCCGTCACCCGCAAATGGAGGATACCATGTCCAAGATGCAGCCCCCATCTCTCACCATTGGCATCGAAGAAGAATATCAGATCATCGATCCCGAAACCCGGGCATTGAAATCCTACATTACCCAGCTTCTCAACGAAGAGGGGAAAATCATCGACCGGGAAGTAAAGCCGGAGCTGATGCAATCGCAGGTGGAGCTGGGCACCAAAGTTTGCGCCAATCTGGATGAACTGCACGACGAACTGGCGCGTCAGCGCGGCGCCATCTGCTATCTGGCCGAGCAAAAGGGCCTGGCCATCGCCTCGGCAGGCACCCATCCCTTCTCACACTGGCGCAAGCAGGAGGTGACGCCCAAAGAGCGGTACATGGGCTCGGTCAAGGAATTGGGTGACGTGGGGCAACGCCTCCTGATTTTCGGCATGCACGTTCACATCGGCATCGAAGACCGGGAATTCGCCATCGACTGCATGAACGTCACCCGCTACCTCATCCCCCACATCCTGGCGCTTTCCGCTTCCTCCCCCTTCTGGAATGGTCGCAAAACCGGTCTGAAATCTTACCGCTCGGTCGTCTTCTCCGATCTGCCTCGCACGGGCCTGCCTGATTACTTTCGAGACTGGTCTGCATTCGAGCGTTTCGTAGATCGTCTGGTGAGCACAGGCTGCATCCCCGATGGCAGCAAGATATGGTGGGACGTGCGCCCGCACTTCCAGTTCCCCACCCTGGAATTTCGCATGTCCGACGCGGTGACCACCATCGACGAAGCCCTGGCCATTGCGGCCCTCTTGCAGGCTGTCATCGCCTGGCTGTGGGATCTACGACAGCACAACATGACATTCCGACTCTATCGACGCGACCTCATCGACGAAAACCGCTGGCGGGCCATTCGTTACGGCATCGACGGCCACATGATCGACTGGGGCAAGGAAAAAGAGCTGCCCGCCCGCTGGCTCATCCGGGAGCTGCTACGCCTGGTGGACCCCTATGTGGATCAACTGGGCAGCCGCCCCTACATCGAACACATCTACACCATCCTTGAACATGGCACCAGCGCCGACCGACAACTCCGCGTGTACGATGAATCGGGCGGAGACTTGAAGGCGGTGGTGGATCATCTGATCAAAGAAACGCGTCGCGGCGTCATTTATCCCGCCCGCCCCGCGTAACCCCATGCCACGCTCCTCTTTCGAAACGAAAGCTATTTATTTGTGATCGACACCCCTCCTCTACCACTTTGGCCGCTCCTGGCCGCTGCGCTGGGGCTCTTAGCGCTATTGGGGACAGGCCTGCTAGTCGCCCGTCCCCGCACCTCCCCCGCCGCGGGAATGTTGGCCCTGATCGCGCTCCTCATCACCCTGGTGGGATACGCGGCCACAGGCTTCGCCCTGCACTTTGGCGGCGTCGGCATCCTCATCGACCATCCCGACGCGCTCACGCTGGTGTGGGAATGGACGCCCTTGCAACATGGTGATCTGGCTCTGTGGGGCGTGGCCGGCTGGGCGGGCTTCGGCATGGCCGACGCCCAAACGCCGCTGGCCGCTTTGCTCTTTGTGACAGCATTGCCGCTGGCCGCGACCGCGACGCTGCTGGCCATGCAGACTTTGTGGCGACAGCTTTCGCCCGGAGCGGGCCTCTGCTTCGCGGCCCTGACAGCCCTGCTGCTGGCGCCTCTCGCCGGAAACTGGACCCAAGCCGGCGGCTGGCTCATGCACCTGGGCCAGAGCATCGGCGCCGGCGCGGGTTACCGCGACTTCGGCGGAGCCTCCTTCTTTCTGCTGCCCGGAGGCGTGGCGCTGGCCGCGGTGCTGGCGTTTCGCAGCGCTCGCTGGGAGGATAAAACCGCAGCGTCAGGCGTCAACGCTGCGCTGGGCGCGAGTCTGCTGGCCGCGGGCGGCGTCGGCTGGATTATCGCCTCGCCGCTGCACCTATGGGGCGGCTCCTCGCCCGTGCAGGCCGTGCTGAATGGTCTGCTGGCATTGGCCGCGGGCGGTCTCATTGGATTGGCGTATGGCTGGTTTGTCGCGGGCGAGCCTGAAATCGGCTGGATCGCCCGCAGCGCCGCGGCTGGCTGGATCGCATCTCTCGCAGCCCTGCCCTGGCTGACGCCCTTGCAAGCCCTGCTCACGGGCGCAGTCGCCGCCTGGATATTCATCCTCGCCGCCTGGATCATCGACGAACTGCTGGGCTGGCGCGATCCAGGAGCCGTCCTCGCCACATTTGGCCTGCCCGCTGCCTGGGGACTGATGGCTGTGGGCTTCTTTGCCCCCGCGAGAGGCCAGTTTCGAGCTCAGGCCATCGGCGTTGTCAGCATCGCACTCCTTGCTTTTTTCACCACCAGCGTTTTTCTGGGAATCATCGGGCTATTCGGAAAAGTGTGGGGACGGCGAGGTCGTCAGGATGAAGAATCGGGCGTAGACGACGCCGGCAGCGCCCCCGCCCCATCCAACGCACTGGCGGAGTGAGATCAGTCTCTGCATGCAATCAGCCAGGCGCACTCACGCCGCCAGAATGGTCTCGATGGCGGCCAGCTCCTCATCGCTGAATGAGAGATGATCCAGCGCGGCAACGGCCTCCTCGATCTGGCCCACCTTGCTGGCGCCGATCAGCGCGGAGGTCATGCCCTTCCAGCGCAGCACCCAGGCGATAGCCATTTGCGCCATACTCTGGCCCCGGGCCCGGGCCAACTCATCGAGCTGACGCACTTTGGCAATGCGCTGCTCCGTCACCCGATCGCCCCAGTGAAATCGACCGCGGATCTTGGCCGCCCGAGAATCCGCCGGAATGCCCTGCAGATATTTATCGGTGAGAATGCCCTGGCATAACGGCGAGAAGGCGATGCACCCCATGCCCTCTTCCGCCAGCGTATCCAACAGGCCATCCTCGATCCAGCGGTCGAACATGTTGTATCGAGGTTGATGAATGAGGAGCGGCGTGCCCAGATCGCGCATGATGGCCGCGGCCTGCCGGGTTTGCTCCGGGCTATAAGTGGAGATGCCTACATACAGGGCGCGTCCGCTGCGGACGATGTAGTCGAGAGCGCCCATCGTCTCTTCCAGCGGAGTGTGGGGATCAGGACGATGGCTGTAAAAGATGTCCACGTACTCCAATCCCATCCGCTGGAGACTTTGATCCAGGCTGGCGATGAGATATTTGCGAGAGCCCCATTCGCCGTAAGGGCCGGGCCACATGCGATAACCGGCCTTGGAGGAGATGATCAGCTCATCTCGATAGGGCTTCAGGTCTTTGGCCAGGATGCGACCGAAATTTTCCTCGGCGGAGCCGGGAGGCGGGCCATAATTATTGGCCAGATCAAAATGGGTGACGCCCAGATCGAAGGCTCGATGGATCATCGCCCGGGCGTTTTCAAACGCATCGACGCCGCCGAAATTGTACCAAAGCCCCAGCGTGATGGCGGGCAGCTGCAAACCGCTGCGTCCGCTGCGGCGATAAGTCATCCTCTCATAACGCGTGGTCGCGGGCAGATAGTGCATGGGAATGTCTCCTTTGCGTTGGAAATGAAGGCGGAATGCAAACGGCAGTCAAAAATAACCACTACAAAAAATCGATGTTATCCAAGCTGAAGCGCCCGGGTCAGCACCGGTTCGGGCAGCCAGAAAGATGAGATGAAACTGGGATACACCGACAGCCGCTCTCGCAGCTCGAAGCCCGCGTCCGCGCTGGTCGCGGCCAATTGCTGGATGGCGGGCCAGGGCGCTTCGGGATTGATGTGATCCCGGGTGACGGGGGAAATCCCGCCCCAATCGTTGATCCCGGCCAGCAGATAGAGCGCGTACGCGTCGGGACTGAGGTTAGGCGGGGCTTGCAGACTGATCTCCGCAGGCAGGATGAGCCGGGCCACGGCGATGGTGCGGGCCATCTCCAGGACGCTGGGTTCATCTTTGGTCCGAAAGCGAATGTCGGGCTTGCGCCGGAAGTTTTGAATGATGACTTCCTGAATGTGACCATAGCGGCGGTGCACCTCTGCAATGGCGAAAAGGCTGTCCACCCGTTCCGCGGGCGTCTCGCCAATGCCGATGAGGATGCCCGTGGTGAAGGGAATACGCAGACGTCCTGCGGCCTCCAGCGCGGCCAGACGGCGATCGGGCGCCTTGTCGGGACAGCCGAAGTGGGCCTGGCCTTTCTCCAGCAGCCGGGAGCTGACGCTCTCCAGCATCATGCCCATGCTGCCGGCCCAGGGTCGCAGCTTGCGCCACTCCTCTTCATGCAGGGCGCCAGGATTAGGATGCGGAAGTAGTGAGGTCTCCTCGAAGACGAGTCGCGTCATCGCCGCCAGATAATCCACCGTGGTTTCATATCCCAGCCGGGCCAACTGCTCCCGCGCGGCTGCGTGGGCCAGTTCCGGACGTTCGCCCAGCGAGAAGAGCGCCTCTTTGCATCCGGCCCGCTCGCCGGCCCGGGCGATGGCCAGCACCTCCTCGGGCGTCAGGGTCTTGGCCCGGGGATCGCTGGGCGCTCGGGCGAACGCGCAATACGCACATTTATCCCGGCACAGGTTGGTCAGGGGAATGAACACCTTGCGGGAGAAAGTGACCCGCCGTCCCCAGACGTCATCCCGCACCGCGGACGCCCGCTGCATCAGCGTCAGCAGATGGGCGCCGCGGGCGCTGATAAGCGTGAGCGCTTCCGCGCGGTCGATGGGCTGATGAGTCATCGGATGAGCTGATCCTGGCCGCGCACCGCGCGAATGCGATCATAGAGGGACAATAGCACCACGATGCCGTTCAGGCCGAAGAAAATAGTGAGAATTTTGCCCCACGGAAGGGTGGGCGTCAGATCTCCGTAGCCAATGGTGGTCATGGTGATGACCATAAAATACATGGCATTCAGAAAAGACCAGCCCTCCACCATGTGAAAAGCAATGGCCCCGACCACGATGGTCACAGCAGCATAGAGCAGCACGCCGCGCGAATGGGCGTCTCGCAGCAGATCGATGAGGAATAGTCGGGTCATAGTGCCCTTCAGCAAATGAAAGATGGGGAAGCGCTGCGAAAGCTCTTGCAATGCGGGCGGTTTTGGACGAGATGGGGCGCCCGACTTCCTATCCTGTGCGCGGACCGGCGCCGACGTCTCCAACCTCTCCATCCTCCGCACCCGGCGGATGAGATCGAAAAATACCAGCAGCAGCACGATGCCATTGATGCCGAAGAAAATGGTGAGAAGCTTGCTCAAAGGCGTGGTGGGCGCGAGGTCCCCAAACCCGATGGTCGTAATAGTGATGACGATGAAGTACAGGGAATCGAGATAGTCCCACCCTTCCAGCCAATGAAAAAGCAATGTGCCCAGCACGACCATAAAGAAGGCGTAAAAAAGCACAGGCCGGGCCGTGGCGTTGCGCCAGAGATCGATGAAGAACAGCCGTCCCCAAAAGCGCGCCATGCTGCGCAAGAAAGCGCCTGTGCTTTGCAAGAAAATGTAGTAGATGCGTCGAAGATAAGCCATATAGCCTCCGGTCATGTCGGCGTCGCAGGAGCGTCTGCATTGTACAATTTTTCTGATGCGAGGACAAAAGGCGGCGACATGACGTCCGGTCGCCAACTTGCGGGCCATCATCGTCGGAAGAAGCGCAAAACACAGCCAGCACCCCCGACGTGATGACGAAGATCATAGCTCATCCGCCAGCATGGCGCGATAAAGAAACGCACAGCCAATGGCCAGCCATCAAATGTGAGATTTTTTCCTTTCTCCTCTCTTTGTTTTACACTTACATGACGTTGTCCGCGAAAATGCTATTTCACTCATTTCCGCAGGAGGAAAAAATGAAGAAAAACCTTGTTTTCGCCCTGATAGTCACATTCATTCTGGCCGGACTGGTGCTGAGCGGCTGCGGTGCGCCAGCGGCGACCAAAGCGCCCCAGGCCCAGCCCACCCAGCCTCCGGCTGAAAAAGCCACCGAGGCGCCCGCCCAGCCCACCGAGGCCCCGGCTGCGGAGCCTGTCACCATCCAGGTCTTCTATCCCGTGGCCGTGGATGCGCCCATCGCGGATATCCTCAAGGGCTACATCGATGCTTTCGAGAAGGAGAATCCCAACATCACCGTAGAGCCGGTGTTCTCGGGCGGCTATGGCGATGTGAAAACCGCGATCCAGACCACCATCGACGGCGGCGGTCAGCCCCCGGCCCTGGCTGTGATGCTGGCTGCCGACATCTACGATCTGATCAATGCCGATTACATCATCCCCCTGGACGATTACATCAAGAACTGGGAATATGGCCAGCGCTATCTGGATGATTTCATTCCAGCGTTCATGGAGAATTCCTACACCGAAGATGGGCGACTGTGGAGCATCCCCTTCCAGCGCAGCGCCGTGGTGCTCTATTACAATGCGGATATGTTCAAGGAAAATGGCATCGTGCCGCCCGACAGCTGGCAGGCGCTGGCCGAAGCGGGCCAGAAGCTGACCCTGCGCGATGGCGACGAGGTCAAGCGCTGGGGCATCGAATGGCCCTCTGGCTGGCCCTACTGGCTGTTCCAGCCCCTGGCCATCGGCGCGGGCCAGAATATCGTGGAAGATTCCTCCACCGAAGTCATTTTCGACGATCCCAAGGTCATCGAGGCGGTGCAATACTACATCGACCTCTCCCACGAGTACAAGGCCATGCCCGAGGGCGTGCAAGGCGTTTGGGGTCAGGCCCCCAGCGATCTTGCCAGCGGACAAACCGCGATGATCGTGCATTCCACCGGCAGCCTGCGCAGCATTCTGGAGCAGGCGGATTTCGAGGTGGGCGTGATGGCCATCCCGGGCAAGAAGAAGGGGACGTACGCCACAGTGCCGGGCGGCGGCAATCTTTACATCTTCAAGGGCGCGCCCAAAGAGCAACAGGACGCAGCCTGGAAGTTCGTCGAATTCATCACCCGCCCCGAAAAAGCGGCCGATTTCAGCATCAACACCGGCTACATTGCTCCCCGCAAGACAGCGTATGACACCATCCCCATGCAGGAATACCTGAAGAAGACGCCTCAGGCGGCGGCCACCCGCGCTGTGCTGCAATATGCGGGCAAGGAGTTTTCGGTCCAGGACCTGGGCGAGGTGCGCAACATCTTCCACGATTATCTGCAGAAGGCCTACAACGGCGAAATGAGTCCGGCCGACGCCATGGCTGCGGCCCAGAAGGCTGCGGATGAAGCCCTGGCCCCCTTCCGAGAATAATCCCCATCTACCATCTTTTGATTTTTCGCCCGCGGCGAAGAGCAATGGCGTTGTTTGTCGCGGGCGTTTTCGCGCCCCCGATTCGATGGGCAAATTTGCAAAATCCGCTATGGCGCGCAAAAATGAAAATGGGCGCACGCCCTATCCAGCATCCAGCCGCACCCGCACAGCGCTCCCCCCAAACGCGCCTGGGAATCCTGCCATCATGTTGCAAAGAGCAATGAACGCAGAGGCCGACTTCATGACGCACAATTTTCATTTCTGGCTTGCCCAGACGACGCCATCCCTGCGCCCCATCCTCGAAAAAGCCCTGGAAGATCGGAGCATCGATCAGGCCGAGGCCGAGGCGCTCTTTCGGGCCCGAGGACGAGATGTCTCCATCATCGCCGCGGTCGCGGATGAGCTGCGTCGCCGGCAGGTGGGGGAGCGGGTGACTTTCGTCCAGACCCGCAACATCAACTTCACCAACATTTGCTACACGGGCTGCACCTTTTGCGCATTTGGCCTGCCCCGCCAGCACCCGAACGCCCGCACACTGGAGGTCGAGGAGGTGGCGTTACGGGCGCAGGAGGCCCGCCAATGGGGCTGCACCGAGGTCTGTATGCAGGGTGGGCTCAATCCGATGTTGGGCGGCGACATTTACGAACGTTTGGTGCGGGCCATCAAGGCGGCAGTCCCCGATATTCACATTCACGCTTTCTCGCCTTTCGAGATTCAGTACGCCAGCCAGATCTTACGCCGCCCGGTGCGAGAGGTGCTGCTGGCGCTGAAAGAAGCGGGATTGGATAGCATACCCGGCACCGCCGCCGAAATCTTGGATGTGACAGTGCGACAGAGATTGACGCGCAACAAGCTCTCCGCCGAAGCCTGGATCGACATCATCAAGACTGCGCACGAGGTGGGATTGCCATCCACGGCCACGATCATGTATGGCCACATCGATGGCCCCGAGCATTGGGCGGCGCACCTCGCCATCATCCGCGACATCCAGCGTGAAACCGGCGGCTTCACCGAATTCGTGCCACTGGGCTTCATCCATCGAAACACGCGGCTTTACGCTTCGGGCATGGCCCGACCTGGGCCCACTGGCCGCGAGGATACGCTCATGCACGCGGTCGCGCGCATCATGCTCGGGCGCTGGATCCCCAACATCCAGGTGAGCTGGGTGAAGCTGGGGCCGGCTCTGGCTCAAATGTTGTTGCAGGCCGGAGCCAATGATTTTGGCGGCACCCTGCACGATGAAAGCATCAGTCGTAGCGCCGGCGCCGAGACGGGCGAGTACATGCCGCCGGCGGAGTTCGAGCGTCTGATTTTAGACATCGGACGCATACCTGCAGAGCGTGACACCACCTACCGCATTCTGCACGAAGGGCCTCGCTTTTACGCCCCCGCCCATCCCGCGACCATGCCCGGCGGATTCATTGGCGGCGATCTTGAATCGGCGCCGCCACCGCGATGAGCCGGGGACTGTCCGGCTCCCATGGCGTCAGGTCGTAATCGCCGTAGAAGCGCATATCACTGAATCCGGCGCAGGCCAGCAGCAGGGCCAGCTCCCGCTGGAAGAGGATGCGCACTCGAAAGGAGGTCTCCCAGCGGCCCTCGTCAGTCTCGTACACCCGGCGAAGATAGAGCGCCTGGTCGGGGAGATCGGCCCAGGCTGCGCTGTATTTGCGCACCACCCGCTCCGTCTCCGGCTCCATCAGCACTTCCTCCAGCTCCAGCGTTTCTGAAAGCCCGGCCAGCGCTTCCAGTTGCGGATTTTCCACATCCATGACCAGCAGCCCGCCCGGGCGCAGCAGAGCCCGCCAGTTTTGCAGGGCCCGCATTTGCTCCGCGCCCTCGATGAGATGCAGGAACGCATTGTAGCCGCAGTAGGCCAGCGCGAACCCATCACCCACGGGGGGAGCGATGAAATCAGCCTGGAGCAGCTGGATGCGGCCGTTCAGGCCCGCGGCCGCGACCCGCTCTCGCCCAATGGCCAGCATCTCGGGCGAGATATCGACGCCCGTGACGTGGAAGCCCGCGCGGGCCAGGGGCATGGCCAGCCGCGCGGAGCCCACGCCCAGATCGAGGATGGGGCCGCCGGTCTTGCGGGCGAAGCCGAGATAGAGGTCGATGTCCTCGCTCAGGCGTCCGTCGTCGAGGTCGTAGAAACGGGCGATGGGGTCGAAGGTCATTGGTCTGTTGGTCGGGGCGTGGAGGGATTTCTTATGGTAGCACAAGGGGGCGTATCGAACGAAAAGGGAACGCGGCCATCTCCCTCGCGCGGTTTCCTCAAACCTCGACATTCCGGCTATAATGGAACATATGGAAGTCAAGATCATCCGCAGTGACCGCCGCCGCAAGACCATCAGCGCCCGCATGGAGGGCGACGTGATGGTGGTGCGAGCGCCCGCGCACATCTCCGAAAAGGAGCTGAACGAGGCCATTGAGAACCTCAAGGCCCGCATCCAGCGCAAACAGCAGGCCCGGGAGCTCTCGGATGAGGCCCTGCAGCGCCGGGCCCAGGAGCTGAACCGCCGCTACTTTGGCGGCAAACTGCGCTGGCGCAGCATCCGCTGGGTGATCAACCAGAACAAGCGCTTTGGCTCCTGCACGCCCAGCCAGGGAACCATCCGCATCTCCCACCGGGTGGGGCAGATGCCCCGCTGGGTGCAGGATTACGTCATCGTCCACGAACTCGCCCATCTCCTCGAACCCAACCACGGCGCCCGCTTCTGGAAGCTGGTGAACCGCTATCCCCGCACCGAGCGGGCCCGAGGCTACCTCATGGCCGTTGGACTGGAGGAGGAGAGTGATTGATCGGCGGGTCACAGACCCGCCTCTGCACGTTTCTCATCTCTCTGTGTCCCCAGCCGGGTCTGCGACCCGGAGTTGCTTGCGGCCGGCGGGTCACAGACCTGCCTTTGCACGTTTCTCATCTCTCTGCGTCCCCAGCCGGGTCTGCGACCCGGCGTTGCTTGAGGCTAGCAG
>Ga0256914_1002691_pt1 | contig 14635 bp, 8 predicted proteins | sample HulkmetaG_FD_191571 | JGI IMG/M metagenome (GOLD analysis project Ga0256914, IMG submission 191571) | Hydrothermal chimney microbial communities from Main Endeavour vent field at the Juan de Fuca Ridge, Pacific Ocean - Hulk | ecosystem: Environmental > Aquatic > Marine > Hydrothermal vents ... | reverse complement strand
GAAAGACGGTGTATCTCATCGATGAACAGTACATCATTGGGTTCCAGGGATGTAAGGAGTCCTGCCAAGTCGCCCGGCTTGTCCAGTACCGGTCCGGAAGTGGTCTTTATGTCAACACCCAGCTCATGTGCCACGATCCTGGCCAAGGTGGTCTTACCAAGGCCCGGGGGGCCGTGGAACAGGACATGGTCAAGCGCTTCTCCCCGCATCATCGCCGCCTTGACGAACACCTTCAGGTTGGACAGTACGGCAGGCTGACCCGTGAAATCATCGAAACTAACCGGTCTCAGCCTGTTCTCGTAATCCCGGTCCTCCGGGCGTCCCGCCAATTCATACATGTTCACCTCTTCAGCCATCGAAACTGAACCTATCTGATCGTTTTAACATCCTTCTCAAGGTTGATCCGAACCCCGTTGATCCTTTTCTCCACATCATCCTTGTATGTGATCGAAATCAGAAGATTTCCGTCCGGATCGTACTTCTTCCAGGTCCTCTGCCTAAGACCTCTCGAATAATATCTCTCTTCACGCAAGACCCCGTTGGGATAATAAAGCTTATGTTTACCATCGGGAAGTCCCTGGACAAAACGTCCTTCGTACATCAGCTTTCCGTTGGGATAGTAATACTTCCATACACCTTCTTTGAGTCCCACGATGTATTTTCCTTCCTGGATGATGTCCCCCACATGGATCTTCCATATTCCGTCCTTTTCACCCTCTATGTAATTCCCTTCAGCTATCATATTTCCGTCACGATCGTACTCAACATAGTGACCGTCCTCTTTTCCATTGAAATATTCCTCCTCTCTTCTGAGAGTTCCATCCTCATAAAACCATTGCCATGTTCCTTCCGGTTTGCCGTTCCGGTAGCTTCCCGTCTGCTCGATCCTGCCGTTCCGGTCGTAAAATTTCCAGGTGCCGGTACGCATATTCCTGACATACCTTCCTTCAGCCCTGACTTGGCCGTTCTCGTAATAAAATTTCCATTTCCCTTCTTTCTCACCTTTTTCCGTGACGATCCCTTCGGCCACAACTTTGCCGTTGTTGTCATAGATCCTTGCTCCGATCACCTTTCCTTCTTTGTTGTACTTTCTGTGTATCCCGATGGGTACACCATTCCGATAAGCCCCGCTTTCAACAAGATTACCCTCTTCATCGTATTTGTTCCGGATGTCCACCGGCGTGGCGATCGTATCGTTGCCTTCAGTGAGATCGACCAGCTTACCGTCCCTGTAAAACAATACCAGCGTCAGGTTCCCGACCCTGTCGTACTCCTTGTAATAACCTTCCAGTCTGCCGTCTTTATAGTTGGCCTCTGTATGTTTTTTTCCGTCCGGATAGAATGTGATCCACCTCCCTTCCTTGTTACCGTTCCTATTGTAACGGTTAATACGGGTCCTTTCCACAAGGTTATCCCGATGGTATTCCTTGATGGTTATGATATTTCCTTTCTCATCGAAGACCTTACCCGTGCCCTCTTTTTTCCCCTCCCGATACGGAACGATCTCTTTCAGCTTACCGGAAGGATAATAATAATAAGCTTCCCCCTCTCTTTTGTCATTGACATACAGTTCTTTGGATTTGATATAGCCTACGATCCCATCCCCCTTGTCTATGTATCCGTACTTTATGTCATATCCGTTCTTCTTGCCATACTTATATTCGATCTTTTCCAGTGTATCTCCCAGTTGGTTGTAAAAGATCCAGGTACTGTCGAGCAGGAAATTGACCCGCTTTCCTTCCGATTTCTTAACTCCTGTCACATAATATGTGATCCAGTATCCATCCGGTTTCCCATTCCGCATCATCCCCTCCGATGATATTTGACCGTTAGGATAATAAAAGCGGTTGTAACCATTGGGATTCACCTCATTTTTTTGGGCGAAACCTCCGACCGTGGTGCTGAAGAACAGGACCGCTCCCAAGATCGCACTACCCGTTATTTTTTTTCCGAATATCATTTACCAGTTACTTCAAACATTCTCCTGATCGGCAGTGCAGCTCTCCTGACAGTCTCCTCATCGAGGTGGATTTCAGGAAGCTCATACAATAAGGTATTGTATATTTTCTCCAGCGTAATCATTTTCATATATTCACACTCACTGCATGCACATTCTCCGGATAATGCAGGTGGTGCGGGAATGAACTCACTTCCCGCACTCTCCTTCTTCATCTGATGGATCACCCCAGGTTCAGTAGCTACAATATACGTTTTTCCTTTGTTTTTTCGTACATAATCGATGAGTTGTGAAGTAGATCCAATGAAATCAGCCAATCCCCGGATATCCTTCTCACATTCCGGATGAGCTATGATACTGGCATCCGGATGTTTCCCTTTCAGATCCATGATCTTTTTCAAAGAAAATCTCCTGTGCACATGACAAGCTCCGTCCCAAAGGATCATATCTCTTCCGGTGATTTCCTTCACATATTCCCCCAGATTCTTGTCCGGTGCAAAAATGATCCTTTTGTCCTCCGGTACCGACCGTACGACTTCCACCGCATTGCTGGAAGTGCACACCAGGTCCGACATCGTTTTCACATCGGCAGTGGTGTTGACGTATGTGATCACCACACTTTCCGGATATTTTTCAATGAACTTTCTGAAGTCTTCTGCCGGACATGAATCAGCCATGGAACAGCCGGCATTCAGATCAGGCAGAAGCACTTTCTTTTCCGGTGAGAGGATCTTGGCTGTTTCGGCCATGAAGTGGACTCCTGCGAAGAGAATGATGCGGGCATCGGTACGCGAGGCAATGGAAGCAAGTGCCAGACTGTCACCCGTGAAATCAGCTATATCCTGCACTTCGGGACGCTGATAGTAATGGGCAAGGATAACCGCATCCCTCTCTTCCTTCAGCTTATGTATTTCATCTATCAGTTTCTCCCCAGCCGGGGCAGGAAGATCTATGTACCCCCTCTGTTCCACTGCCTTTATTATATCCAACATCTTATTATATTTATTATTTACCTTATGTATTTATATTTATGATAAAGAATATATCCGGTTGATATTGTGCAAAAATACGGAGACTGCAATTATCCATTTTTTTACCCGGTCCTTCAAGAAGAATTCAACAGGGAACTTTCTTATATCTATCATTGTTCTAATAATTTTTGCAATTCTTAACAACATGAGCTGCAATGTTAATAATTCTTTTTTACAAAGGGATCTGATACTAGGGTGTTCAATGTCATGTTGAAAACCAGAGTGTGAAAAAGAGAGCGCAGGTTTTTATCTTTACAGCAATTTTTTAAGGAAGGAAGTGAAAAAGGGTGAATGAATATTTTTCAGGAAAATTCTGAATAGAAAATAACAAATTATCAACAATCATGAGTGAACGCAGGATCGCCATTACATCGGACCATGCAGGTTACCATCTGAAAGAAGGATTAATTGAATATTTCAGGAAAGAGGAGGGGATCCTTTTGTCCGATTTGGGTACTTACTCAGATGAAAGTGTTGATTATCCTGATTTTGCGCATCGTATTGCTCAGGATATTGAAGAGGGGCGTTATGATATGGGCATCACCATTTGCGGGAGCGGAAACGGGATCTCCATGACCGCCAACAAGCATCAGGGAATACGTTCTGCGTTGTGCTGGTGTGAAGAAATAGGAAGGTTGGCGCGTGCTCATAATGATGCCAATATCTGTGCTTTGCCGGGGAGGTTCATCGATCTGCCTCAGGCAGTGGTGATCGTGAAGACTTTCCTGAACACATCCTTCGACGGGGGTAGACATGCCAGGAGAGTGAAGAAGATACCTCTCTCCGGTGTTTGAGGATCGACAAATTTTCGTTATATTCTCCACCTTAAGAAAGGTGGCTTTTGCAGAAAGCAGCCCGGAAAATTTTTCATGCCATGCAAAAATACAGGATGAGTGCCAGAGAGCTGGTCCGTTCTCTGAAGAAAGAAAAGATCGAGACCTGGTTCGACCTGGGCCTGTATCTCGACCGGATCCGGGAAAACAATCCTGTACCGGTGGCAGAGTTCCAGGGCGACATCAACGAATATTTCGGACACCTCCAGTCGCGTGGCATAGGTATCATGACCTATGCTTATTCGGTAGATGGAGTGACCAATGAGATCCTGAAATACATTGACAGTCTTAAATACTGGCTTAACGAACTGACCATCCATCTTATTGCCGGTGAATTCCGTCCGGATTCCTACAAGGTGATCAAAAAAGAGTGGAAGAAATACACCATCGAAGAAGCAAAGGCTTTTGACAAGTGGAAGCACTACAAGGATCTTTTCTTTACAAGGCTTGAAAGAGGCAGTCCGGAATACAACCGCCTCATTCTTGAACTGTGGAACGAGACATTGGTCATTGCCGAGAAGCTTGCGAAATATGTTGAGCGCAATCGCATAGCGTTGCTTTATATTGTGAATGTAGCTTCCAATCCGGGCAACGTTTCGCTGACCCTTGCCACAGTGCTGGTATCCGAACTGATGGGGATCCCGGTGATCAATAATTGCCATGACTACTATTGGGAGGGTGGCAGCCGTCCTGTGGATATTGCATTGGGGCGTGCCAGGAAAGGGCCTCGTGATTTCTTTTTCACCAATGCCCATCTCGGTGAGGTCTTTTCGCTCATTGAGATGCTATTCCCGTGGGAGTCGCGTACGTGGATCACGGTGAACATCAACCAGCGCCAGAGCCGCCACGTGATCCGTGAGAACGGCCACAACCCGGTCAACGTGACCGAGATCGGTACGGCAGTCAACCTGGAACCCTACCGGAATGTTTCCAAAAGGGACAAGCTCAATACTTTCTATCAGTTCGAACAGGTATTGAGCCGGTATGAAGAGTCGCTGGTGGCTTACTCGGTGAACGATGTGATCAAACGAGGGCTGGTGAGCGAGAAAAATCCGCGTCCCATTCTGATTGGTTACAACAAAACCCGGGTGGTGGAAAATTTCCTGACCGAGAACATCATTTTCCTGCAGCCCACAAGGATTATCGTGCGAAAACGGATAGAAACAGGCTTCCGGCTGATCCATAAAATGTTCGAATCGGAACAGTTCTCAAAAAAATTCCTGGAGACAGACGATCTGAAGATCACGATTATTGTCACCGGTCCCATAGCCGACGGACATTTCGATTATTTCAAGAAACTGCTGAGACGTTTCCAGATCCTGTTGGATTCACTGCAGGAAGAGTACCGCAGCCGGGTCTATTTGGCTTTTCTCTTCAGCGAACTGGACAAGGAGGTCTTCAAGAAACGTTTCCGTAATCCGGTGGGTATTCCCCAGCTGTACAACATTTCTTCCCTTGTGTTGCTTCCCAGTGAGACCGAGGGGAGGGGTTTGCCCATCATCGAGGCGGCAGCGGCGGGCAAACCTATTTTCTGTCGCCGATACTATCCCGAACATGTCTATTCTGAAGTGATCGGCGAACACCTTCCGGAGACGGACAGGCTGAAGGTGATCGAATACGATGGCAGGACCATCAGCAACAAGCAGGTGGAGGCCATAATCCGGCGTGTCTTCTTCCCGCACCTTTTCACAGAAGAGTTCGAGCACAACCGCAATGTGGTCAGGAAAAGATACAGCCAGGATACGCTCAACCGCAATATGTACCAGATCCTCGAGATGGTCTACCACCAGCAGCAGAGCAACTGCAGTAACATGGAAAAGGTGCGCCAGGCATTTCGGGAGTATCGGAAAACATTCGATTTTGAGGATGAGAACCTGAAAAAGATCCTGGACACCCGCAACCGGGAATACCTCCCCGGTTTCAGCAGGCTGGGGTTCATGATCTACCTGAAATCGCTCATTGACCCCAGTGCTTTCCGTGTGGAAGAACAGAACACGCGAGGGATGGTGTTCGAATTTGCCAAGGAGATCTGCGAAAGAAATCCTGCCCAGTTGCCCCTGGAAAAAAAGATCCTTTTCTTCAATGCCGTGGACAACATCTTCCGTTACCGAAAGGGGGAATTATCGATCCGTCACGACCACTCTTTTGCATACCGTCATCGTAACAGGAATTATTATCCCTACCGTGACTATACTTTCCAGGAGATCACCGGGCTGGTCAATTATCTTTACCGGCATTTGCTGAAGCGTAAGTACAGCGAGAAACTCAATACGAGCACGCAGTTTTTCACCGACTGGAACCTGGCCATTGCCCAGCTGACAGGAAGTGATCACCTGGGCATCGACAACAGGGACATCCTGATGCGGAAGATGAAGGAGAACGTTCCCATCATCATTTTCCCCGGTGCCCAGATCCTTTATGCGTTGGAGTTCTTTGCCTTGCAGTCGATACGTTCGAGGCTGGGGCTGAAACTCATGGAGGAGCTCACGGAAAAACGTCTGCTCAGAAGCAAGGTAAAGATCGCACCGGTCTATATCTTTCTGCAGAGCAATCCCATCAGTAACTGGGTCTCTACCGAGACCATCGTGAAATACATCCGGGGGGCTACCGATCGTGAAATGTATCTGTTGTACAAGCACGGACTGTTGAAGTTCGTCAACACCAACCAATGGACGGTGGGGATCCATTTTGCTCAGCTGGGCAAGGTGCCGCTGAAAATCCTGCGTCGTGTGAGCGAGGCCCGGGGCCTGCTCATCACCGACCGGCTCAATGCCACGGTAATGACCGACATTGTGGAGATCGACCGTATCCACATTGGCAGGGCGGAGAACCCGCTCATCGCCAATATCCTGGGCATCCCGCTGAAGAGCGGTTTCATCCAGTACGTACCTGCCGGTGTGAGGCCTACACTCTCTTATCCCACGCCGGTACAGACGGCGGCACAGTTCAACGAATATCTTCACAGCGAAGAAGTGAAGGAGTTGGTAGAAAAGATAGGGTGGGAGAGGTTCATTGAAGCGGTTCAGGAAGATGCCCGGAAGAACGGCTCGCCGTTGCGGCATGTGGTGCAGATGCTCAAAAAGAAAGACAAGGAAGAGGGCATGGTCGCTTACAGGTTCCTCAGCGGCGTCTACGCCGACGGATATCCCTGGTCGGGAGCTCTGGCCACCACCCGCCCGGCACCGAAGGGGAAGAAGTGGCAGTTCCAGACGCTTTATTCCACCGGCAGGACGAAACGTGTGACCGACTTTGTCGGGGAATTCGAACAGAAGGAGAAAAAACAGGTGGAGATCGCCTGGAACGGGGGTTACATCCTTAACCCGGAGCTGGTGGGCAAGCTGGGGCTTCCCGAGTCGTATATCGGTTCGCCGCTGGGGCTGCTCATCTCGCACGGGAGGATGCTTTGTCCGCCACTGTTCAACAAACCGGCTCTGCTGATCCACCGCGACGGCAAACTCGATATCCGACGGGTCAGTGTGCGGGAAGGCTTTGTCCTGAGAAAGAACGGAAAAGAAATCCGCTTTGATGCAGGCAATCGCAACGGTTGCAAGGACCCCCAGGCACCCTGCTTCTATGATCTGATGAACGATGTGGAGGTGATCGACGGAGAGGGACGGGTCTTCGTGCGTCTGGCAGGGAACGTGATCAAAGACGTGATCCGCACCCATCCGGGGGAGGAACTGCGGTTCATCCCGGTAGGACTTACCCTCTCGTTCCCTGCCGATCTTTTCCCCGAAGAGCTGGCTACGATCGGGGAGGAGGTGGAGCTTGTGGTGCCGGGACTGGAAGAGGTGGTCCATGCCGTGGAGGCCGGACCGATGCTGGTGGACAACGGAGAGGTCTGTATCGACATGGAAGTGGAGGGATGGAAGACGAAGAACTCTATACGTACGCAGGCTGCCCGTCTCGATTTCACCGACATGCGCGGACCCAAGATCGCCGCCGGCATCGATGCACAGGGCAATCTCAGCGTGCTCACCGTCAATGGCCGTATCCGCGAGTCGGTGGGGGCCACCCATTTCGACATGGCGCGTATCCTGAAAGAACAGGGTCTTGTCAAGGCAATGGGCTTCGACCCGGGAGGCAGCAGCACCCTGGTGGTGGGCGACAAGGTGCTCAACATCTCTCCATACAACCACCGGTATGAGGAGAACATCTATGCCCTGCCCCCCGAACCCAGGGCCGTGGCCAATGCCGTAGTTGGCTATCTCGAAGAGGAAAGCTGATGAACCCTGCCGGCATCTACCTCCATATCCCTTTCTGTAAGCGGATATGTTATTATTGTGATTTTTACCGACGCCGAGACCTGCGGCTGAAGGATGCTTTTCTCCAGGCACTGGAACATGAAGTGCATGTGAGAGCTCCCCATTGGAAAGAGGAACGTTTCACCACCATCTATTTCGGAGGAGGCACCCCTTCATTACTGAAAAAAGAGGAACTGCAACACCTGCTCGATCTGTTGCATTCCTTTTTTCATATCGAAGAAAAGGCCGAGGTGACCCTGGAAGCCAATCCGGAGGACCTCAACAGGGAATATCTGAAAGAACTGTTAAGGATCGGGTTCAACCGTCTCAGTGTGGGGGTGCAGTCGTTCCAGGATGACTTGTTGAGACTGATGAACCGTCGTCATGATGCGGCCAAGGCTGAGAAAGTGCTCCGGGAAGCGGCAGATGCCGGCTTTAAGAACATTACCGCCGATCTGATCTATGGCATTCCGGGTCTGGAACCGGAGATGTGGGAAGAGGATCTCCGGAAGATGTTCGGGTTGCCCGTGCAGCATCTTTCTGCCTATCTGCTGACCTTTGAGGAGAGGACGGTCTTTGGTAAATGGCTGGAGCAGGGTAGGATCATGCGGCCACAGGAGGAAACCGTCCTGCAACAGTACCGTCTTCTTAGGAAGCTGTCCGAAGAACACGGCTTTGTCCACTACGAGATCTCCAACCTGGGTCGCGAAGGTTTCTTCTCGCAACATAACCTTCTCTACTGGCAGGGAGGGAAATACCTGGGGCTTGGACCCTCGGCTCATTCCTACGACGGCAGCACCAGACGATGGAACCTGGCCGATCTGGAAGGTTATCTGAAGGCGAAAGAGAGAGGCGAAGAACCTCCGTATGAGAAAGAGCGGGCGGATGAGCGAATACGTTTCAATGATTTGCTTCTTACACGTCTTCGCACCATGTGGGGTATCGACATGGCCGCTGCGGAAGAACAATGGCCAGCCGTCATTACGGAGCCTGCCCGCAGGACCCTGGAAAAATGGATAAAGACCGGTCATGTGGAAAGAAAGGGGACCGTCTACCGCCTTACCGGAGAAGGGATGTTCCTTTCCGACACGATCATCTCGGAATGCATGGCCGTATGATACGACGGTTCATTTCTTTTTCACACCCGGCAGGTGCGTGACGATATCAAGAAGCTGGTTGAGTTTCTCTTCCAGCACTTCGTAAGAGAAGTATTTTTTCCCAAGTTCGAAATTGTATTCCCCGATCTCTTTGTTGAGTTTTTCGTTGTAGATGATCTCTTTCATCTCCTCCACCTTTTCGTCGGTGAGGTTGTTGTCTTCTAGCATCACCACGCGGAACCCTTTGCTGCCGATATCGGGCCAGAAGACAGGTTTGTAGTTGTTGACGAAGATGGGACGTTTGGCCAGTACGGCTTCGACGAAAGCGTTACCGAATCCTTCATAGGTACTGAAATAGGTGCAGGCCGTGGCGTTGGCATAGGCGTCGGAGAGGGAATATTTCCCGTCGCCCGAGCCGGTGAACCCCTTGTTGTGGATGAGGTGGGAAGCGAAAAAGACCCGGTCGCTCACCTTCAGTTTGTGGATCAGGTTGATCAGTTCGTTGTAGTATTTGCTCCCCTCGTCGTCCTTATAGTCGCCCGTGATGACGAGTTTGACCTTCGGATCGTTGATGCGGTGCACCAGCTCGATGGCCACCTCGATCCCCTTGCGGCGTACGATGCGGGTGACCTGGAAGAGCATCTTGCTGTCGGGGTCGATACCCAGATCACGGGGGAAGTTCTTGTTGTGTTCATCGGGAACCCCGAACTTCATGTTGAAGTCCATCACATTGGGTACCACGATGGAATCCCTGCCGAATTTCTCTTTCAGTGTCTTCTGGGCATGGGTGTTGATGACGGCATGGAAGGAGTTGGGCAGGCGCAGGGGGAAGGTCTCTTCCACGATGCGGTTGATCTCTTCATGGGGAGAGACATAGCGGTCTCCTCTTTCCCATGCGAAATCGTGATCATGGGTGATGGTGGGAATACCCAGTTTTTCCACGGCGATCGCGATACCACGCCCCATCTCCAGGTGGGCCGGCAGTGCCGAAGCATTCTCGGAGATCAGAACATCCAGCTGCTTCTCATGGACCCAGTCGATGATCTTGTCGGCGATGATGTTGGAATAGAGGTTGATATGCTCCAGCAATTCGTCGATGTTGGCGTCCGGATGAAAAAAGGCTTTTTTCTGTCCCCAATAGCTTTCAGGCGAGAAAAAGGACATCTCGACCACGAGGGTGTTGTGTACGGGATCGAAATCCCAGTTCTCATATTGTCCGGCGATGATGAAGATCTCGTGGCCCATCCTTTTGAGCACCTCGATCCATTTTTCTGTCTCGAGAGCGACGCCGTCGACACCTCCGATGCGGCCGATGATGATTCCTATTCGCATGGTTCCGTTCTTTTTATTTCAACAAAAACGAGGATTCTCCGATAAGATGACCTTCCAGGTACAGATAAACCGTGTATTTTCCGGTAATGAGCGAGCCGTCGTTGTCCCAGTAGATGCACATGTCGAGGTCTTTGTTGAGGTATTCCACCTCTCTCTTGGCCGAGCAGACCATTTTGGTGTCGCCCACGGAAAAGACCTCGGCCTCGGGTCCCGAAAGGATGATGCTGTCGGGACGCTGGATACGCATGTAAACCATTTTGTTGCCCGGGGTGGCGATGGGATTCTCCCGAAGGGTGAAACATACACGCAACTTGGCGATCTTGCTCACTTTGTTCTTTTCCTTGCCCTTTTTGTTGAGCGGGGTTACCACAATGTTCTTGGCCATGATCACCGAGGCGATCTGCACCTTGCTGGAGAGCTCCTCTTTTTCCTTTTCAAGTTTTTCCTTGCTCTTTTTTACCTGGGAGAGCTGACTTTTGACCTGAACGTTCTCTTCCGCGAGCATCTTGTTGCGTGTATTGAGCGAATCGATCTGGCGGATGTAACTTTTCATGATCTCGCGCAATGTCTTGATCTCACGCTTGTAAAGGCGGATCTTCTGGGCATTGGAAGCCTGCAGCTGAAGAAGGTATTTGATCCTTTTCTTTTCCAGAAGGATCTGTTGGTTGAGGCTGTCATTGGAGGTCTTGAGGGTGTCGTACCTGTACATCAGATTTTCCAGCTCATGGGCGAGTGAATCCTTCTCGGCTGTGAGCACTTCTTCCATTTCCACCATCCGGTTGCGCTGGTCCTGGTACTGATATACCAGATAACCCAGGGCCACGGCCAGCAGGATGATCAGGACCACCATCGGGACAATGCCCTTTTTTCCGGGGGATGTATCGGCAGGATTCATATCTTTTCGGCTTTATGGTTAGCTTGTTCTACAAAGATACACAACCGTGGCTTAAATGCGGAACAGGCGGAGGAATTTTCTGACAATGTCGAACAGGAGAATGAAATAGAGGAAAACGATGAAAAGTGAAATGATGAAAAGGTTGAAGAGATAGGTATCAAAATAATGGAACATAAGCAACTTGGTGGAGGAATAGAGCTGGGCTCTGCCCCAGCGGTTTTCCGGTTCCATGAACACAGGATCTTTCTTTCTGATCCATTTGCCTTTATATTCGATGATCATCTTCAGGGAGTTGCGGTTGAGCACCCAGTCGGCCAGACGGTTGTTATAATGCTGTTGCTTGAGGCGGAGCAGGCCGTCGTTGCCGAGCTGTAACGCCAGGCTGTCGAGGATGTGGTCCTTGCGGGCCATCGCCTCGTTGGTCTTCTGGAGGAAACGACTGTCAAGATAGTCGACATATCCGACAAAATCGTCGTAGAACTCTTCATTGAGCGAGTCGAGATAGAGCTTGTCGGTGTACTCAAACGGAGGGAGATGATGATATTCAGCCAGCCGCCGGAACTGGTCGCGTATCAGCCCCAGATGGTGACATACCCGGTCACGTAAAGAGTCGATGTCTTTGTTCTGGGCAATGAAAACGGCACTGTTGCGGATCTCCGGGATGAGAAAGGAGTGTCCGTAGGAGTTGTTGCTGATGTCCCGGTCGGCCTCGAAAAACTCCCGCTCGAAACGGTTGTCCCGGAACTGGGTGACGGCCAGTGCCTCATAGGCCCAGCGGGTGACCATCAGGTCGCCTACCAGCGGCGTGTACATCTTGTTGGTGAGATGTTCGTTCAGGTCGTCGTACGGTATCATCGTGCCACTGAACAGGATCTCGGGCACCATGATCAGAGGGATGAGGATGTAGATGGCAATGATCGAATCGAACGAGGAGGAAAGGATCAGGCCCGTCATGTTGCCAAAGGCCGAGACAGAGAAAAGGACGATCCAGTAGGAGAGGGTCATCTCCCGTACTTCCAGGATGGTGTTGCCGATGAGCACGAAGATGAAGGTCTGGAAAGCGGAGAGGAGGAACAGGAAGACGATCTTGGAGTTGAGATAGGCCGGACGGCTCAGGAAAAGGAACGACTCCCGTTCCAGGGTGGTGCGGTCGCGGAAGATCTCCTCCGCGCTCACCGTCAGCCCCAGAAAGAGAGCCACGATCACCGAGATGAACTGATATACGGGAATGTTCTTGTTGTCAATGAACAGGTATCTCCCGTCGCTGAGGTACTTCAGGAAAAAAGCCAGGAAAAAGGCCAGCAGCGGGGGCTCCAGGATGTTGATGATCCAGTACTGGCGGTTGGAGAGTTTCCGCAGGAAATTGCGGGAGCTGAAGATCACGAACTGCCTGAAGTCGGAAGGTACGACCAGTGAGCTGCCCGGCAGTTTTTCTTTCTTTTCCGGAAGACGGATACGGGGTTTGATGCGGGTGAGATAATGTTCGTACCATTCCCGGGGGGTGATCTTACGCTGCTCGGTGGGATGGCCCTCCTCGTCCACCAGCCGGGCCTCCATGATCTCAAGGATCTGGTCGGGGTTGATGTTGCCGCATACGGGGCATTCGGTTTCGATGATGTCCACCTGGGTGCTGATCTTCTTGAAATATTCGATGCCGTCGACGGGGTACCCGGAGAAAGCGGGATATCCGTTCTTGTCGAGCACCCAGATACGGTCGAAACGTTTGAAGATATCGGAGGAGGGCTGGTGGATGGTGGCGATGATCAGTTTCCCGCTGAGGCTCAGTTTTTTCAGCAGGTCAATGATGTTCTTGGTGTCGGCCGAAGAGAGGCCGGTGGTAGGTTCGTCCATCAGCAGGACGGCCGGTTCGCGGATCAGCTCCAGGGCGATGTTGAGCCTTTTGCGCTGGCCTCCGCTGATGAAGTTGTTCAGGGCGTTCCCCACACGATGGTCGCGGACATAGTACAGATCAAGCTCCTGAAGAACCTTGTCCACACGCCTTCGCAGCTCTTTCTCGGACAGATTGGCGAGGCTGAGCCGGGCATTGTAAAGAAGGTTCTGGTATACGGTCAGCTCTTCTATGAGCAGATCGTCCTGGGGGACATAGCCGATGAGGCCTTTGAGACGGTGTTTGTTGCGGTGGATGTCGTAACCGTTGAGAAAGACCTGACCGGAAGAAGGTTTTCTCTTCCCGCTCAGGAGGGTGAGAAGGGTGGACTTTCCCGAACCGCTGCCCCCCAGGATGCCGACAAGGGTCCCCCCACTCTCGCTGAAGGTGAAAGGCTGTACACCCAGTTCACTGGCCCGGTAACGATAGGCCACATCCCTGCCGTAAAAATGGATCGTTTCACGGATGCGGGTGCGCTGAAAAGTGGCAGCCACATCGGAACGGTACACCGGCGCCAAAGCCTTCTTTTCACTGCGGATCACCGAACCGTCGAGAAAAAGGTAAATGTCCCCCGACAGCAGAGGTTTTTTGTTGACCGACAAATGATGTTGTTTCCCTTCGTACCGGACGAACAGCACATCGGTGTCTTCCAGGTAGAGAAAGACCAGCATTTCCGTCCCGTCGGGGTGTTCTTCCGGCCGGTAAAAACGCTCGCTGTTCAGGTGATAGAACAGGACATGGTGAGAACTGCGTTCCGCGGTCCATTTACCCGTGACGAAATCACCGATGGCGGCGGCATCATGGTCGGAGATGTAAAAATGCCTGGCCACCACCTCGAGAAAATGTTTTTCCTCCTGAGTGATCACGCCATCCTCGTTCACAAAGACATACAACCGGAGGAAAATGATGAGCCGTTCGGCGCGTTTCAGATCGTGGTTCACAGAATGGCAAACCTTCCCGGCTTCGGAAGAGATGAACCGGTGCAGCCGGTCGGGGGAGAGGTCATTTTTGAGCGAACGGCGGTAGTCCGCATGATATTTTTTAAGCAGGTCGAGGTAAGTTTCCAGCTGGTGATGCATCACCCACCGGGAAAGGAAAGACCTGACGATACGCAGCCCGCCGCGGCTGAAACGCTCATCGTTGACGGCTGCCACGATGGCAAAAAGATGGATCAGAGCGTTCAGGACCGATTCTTTCATGGATGCGATTTACGGGAAAAATACGGAATATCCCGAAAACAAAAAAACCCGGCTATGCCGGGTCTTTGAACGATATCCAGGGTGACGTGGTTACGAAAGCAGCTTGTTCCGCACCTTTTCCACTTCAGCGGAGATCTTGTGCAGCTGCTCTTCGGTAAG
>Ga0256914_1002690_pt1 | contig 14637 bp, 17 predicted proteins | sample HulkmetaG_FD_191571 | JGI IMG/M metagenome (GOLD analysis project Ga0256914, IMG submission 191571) | Hydrothermal chimney microbial communities from Main Endeavour vent field at the Juan de Fuca Ridge, Pacific Ocean - Hulk | ecosystem: Environmental > Aquatic > Marine > Hydrothermal vents ... | reverse complement strand
TGGGAATGTCTTTGTTATGAATTCCTCGGTACTATAAGTAGACATCTCTTTCCTGATTTTTATGATTTCTTTTTTTAGCTCTTCCAAAGATTTCTTAGAGCCTTTTAGCCAGATTCCTATTCCTGGCTTTCTTTTGAGTATTACGTGAAATTTTTTTAAAAATTCTTCTATATTTGATAAATCTTTTTTGAGTGTATTAGGATTAATACCAGTTTCTTTTGCTATTAAAGAAACTGGTGTAGGGCGAGATTGTTCTAATAAATACTTAATTGCAGTAAATCTTCTTGCTTCTTTTTTCTTCATTTTTTAACTACTTTAAACTTTTCTAAAACCTCGTCTATATGTCCTTTGACTTTAACCTTTCTCCAGATTGCAGCAATTTTTCCATCTGGTGTTATTATAAATGTACTTCGCACAACACCCATGTATTCTCTACCGTACATCTTTTTCTTCTGCCATACGCCGTACTCTTTTAGAACTTTGTGTTCTGGATCGCTCAGAAGCAAGATGCTTAGATTGTGTTTGTCAATAAATTTTGCATGTGATTTTGGACTATCAGGGCTTATTCCAATGATAACAGCGTTCAACTCTTCAAACTGTTTTCTGCTTTCTGTAAAACCAACTGCTTCCTTTGTACACCCGGATGTATTATCTTTGGGGTAAAAGTAGAGTACTATCCATTTTCCAGAAAAATCTTTTAAGCAATGAGTTTTCTCATTTGCATCTGGAAGACAGAACTCAGGAGCCTTCATACCCTCTTTCAATTCCTTCATATTTGCCTCCTATGGTTTTTTAATCTTTGCTTCATTTGAATAACCTCTGCTCTCCCAATAACCTCTGTATTCATAGTTTATCACTTTTATGTGATTTATCCACTTTACCCATTTGTAGCCGTAGTATCCAGGATAAACAAGCCGCAAAGGAAAACCATGTTTTGGTGTTAATATTTCACCATTTAGTTTCATTGCGAGGATTACGTTATCTTTCAATGCATTTTCAAGCGGGATCGCAGAAGAATATCCATCAACAGCGTAGAAAATAATGTAAGTTGCTCCGTTTTTTACTTTTACCATATTAAGCAGATCTTTAAGAGGAATACCTTCCCACACGCCTTTTGCACTTATGAGTGCTATGCAGGTTAGAGTACTTTCCTCCTCTTTTTGAGATAAGTTTTTCAGGTCATTGTAAGAGAGTTTAATAGGATTCTCAACAAGTCCATCAACTTTCAGGGTATACTTTTCAATATCGACCTGTGGCACTCCGTTATAACTTACAGAGAAGAATTCATCAGTCTTTGTGATTCCTGTTTTTTCATCTGCCCTTATTTTATTTTCTAGCTCCATACGATTGGTATCATTCACATTCATTCTGGGAACAGTACCAAAGATTACTGTAAAGGAGACAGCAGAAATCAAGGCAAATGCAATTAAAGTAATTAAATATTTTTTATCCATATATATCACCATTCTATTATACATCGTTAATATAACTTGTCAAGTAATATTTTATTGAGATGAATATATTTTTGCTATTGCAAAAAGTATGAAACTATGTAAAAATATAGTTGTGGAAAATGCACTTGCTTTAACTATAAAAAATTTAGGATTCGGCTATATCGCGCTCACGATAATAGATATTTCAATCGTTGCGTTGATTATCTATTTCGTATTGAGGGCGATTCAGCACACGAGAACCCTTCAACTTGCAGAAGGAATAGGTTTGTATTTCCTTGCTCTTGTTGTACTTGCCAAACTCAGTAATATATCGCGACTTATAACGGTTGCTTATCTTATGAATTGGCTTTTGCGATTTTCAATATCGTTCCTTCCATTTTTACTTGTTGTCGTATTCCAGCCTGAGTTAAGGAAGTGGTTTACCGGGCTTGGAAAGGGTATTTTTATAGAGTCGAAGGAACCTGAGACAAGTTTCGAAGCTGTTATTGACGAAATTGTAAAGAGCGCTAAATACCTTTCTTTAAACAAAATAGGTGCGCTTATCGTTATTGAGCGTTCAGTTCCTCTAAATGAATATATTGAAACAGGAGTCCCGGTAAAGGCACTTGTAAAAGCAGAACTTTTAAATACTATATTTTTTCCAAATACAGCACTTCATGATGGTGCAGTTATCGTGAGAGGCAGCAGGATAGAGGCTGCAAGGTGTGTTTTACCACTTTCTCTTGATAAGGCGCTTGATAAGGAAGGCGTTGGTACGAGACACAGGGCTGCTGTTGGAATTACTGAGGAGACAGATGCTGTTGCTGTTGTAGTTTCTGAACAGACTGGCATAATATCCATTGCAGTGAAAGGGAAATTAACGCGTTATTTGAGTCCTCTTGAGTTGAGAGGTTTGCTTTTAATTATGGCAAAGCCAAATCTGGGAAAGAAAGAGGAGAGTAAAAAGAGATGAGGAAATTTTTTGCAAAATTCCTTGATATTAAGTTTCTTTCTGTAATATTTGCTATACTCCTATGGTATTATGTAATTGGAATCCAGGGTCCAATAATAACAAGGACATTTAAAGTGCCAATTACTCCTATAAATCTGGAGAGCGGTGTTTTCATTGTAAACAATCCAGGGTTTGTAAATGTTACCGCTGAGGGTTCGAGCAAGATCATTCTTGGTGTAAAACCAAATGATTTTACTGCTCTTGTAAATCTTGCTGGCAAGGAAGAAGGAGAATTCTATATACCTGTTGAGGTAAAGCCTCCTGCTTCTTCCATAAAAGTGAAAAGTGTATCACCGGAAAAGGTAAAAATAAGCCTTGAAAAAATCACCTCTATGAATCTCCCGATAATTGTAAAGTTTACAGGCACTCCTGATAAAAACTTTATGCCTGCAGAACCAATAATCACGCCAAACAAAGTTCAGATAATAGGGCCTTCCAGCAAACTCAAACTTGTTAAATCTGCCGTAGTGAATGTTGATCTTACTGGTATAAATTCCAATACAACTCTCGTTCTTCCTATACAGATAGAGACAGAGCAAAATGCAAATGTTGCTGATATTCAGGTGAATCCTTCGAGTTGTGTTGTGAAAGTTCTCGAAAAGAATCCGCTCGTTTCGAAAACTGTACCGATCGTTCCTGATATAACAGGCACACCTTTCCAGGGGTTTGGAGTAAAATCTATTACAGTACAGCCAACCGCTATAACAGTTGAAGGAAAACTCTCGGATCTTAATAATGTTGATTTTGTAAACACCTCTCAGATAGACATTACGGGCTTAACTTCTGAAAAGAAATTTACTGTAAATTTCTCGATTCCCGATGGAATAAAAATTGTTGGTAAAAATTCCTGTAGTGTGGATGTATTTGTAGAGCCGCTTAAATCCATTGTGATTGATGTGCCTGTTAATGTAAGTTATAATGCTATTAAATATGATATTAAGATAAACACAAAAACAGTCAAAGTTATGCTTAGGGGTTTTGCCGAAGACCTGGATAATATTTCTTCTGATACGATAACTGCAGAAGTGAATGTAATGTCGTTCACTCCTGGTCAATATACTGTACCTGTTGTTGTAAAAGGGCTTCCTGAAAATACAGTAATTGCAACAGTTGAACCTGATGTATTAAATATAAAAATAACACCGAAGGGTGGAGGGTAAATGGAGTGTATAAATTTTCTAGGTATACCTATTGAAGTGTACGAAGAGAACGGCATCATTTTAAGAATGAAATTCGTTCATGCCTGTAAAAGAAGCAATAAAAAAATTGAAAGAGCAATTATAGATTTCTGGAAAAAAAGATCAGATACGGTTAAATTTGTGCTTGATGTAAATTCTGATTTTGCTTTGATATATAGGAAAGCAATGAAAATTCCGTTTGGACATGTGATTTCATACGGAAACTTATCTCATGCAGTTTTCGGAACAAAAAAGTATGCCCGGTTTATAGGCTATGCAATGAAAAAGAATCCTCTACCGATAATTATTCCGTGCCATAGAGTTGTGAGATCTGATGGCTCGCTCGGGGGTTTTGGCGGAGGGGTAAAGACAAAAGAGAAACTTCTTTCCCTTGAAGGGATTAATATAAAAAATGGCAGAATACCAAAATCATATTTTGTTGATCTCTAAGCCGTTTGGTATTACTTCTTTCAAGTTTACAAACCTTGTAAGGGAGATCTTAAAGGCAAAGAAAGCAGGGCATACCGGGACTCTTGATCCAATTGCAACTGGACTTATGGTTATCGCCTTGAACGGTGCAACAAAATTTATGCGGTTTATTAATACTGATAGGAAAGAATATGTGATTAGAGTAAGATTTGGTTTGGAGACTGATACAGACGATATAACCGGGAGGATTATAAGAACTTCTGATAAAATTCCATCGTTTGATGAAGTGGAATCTGTGATTGAAAAATTCTCTGGCGAAATTGTTCAAGAGGCCCCAACTTTTTCGGCAAAAAAAGTGAATGGAACTCCTTTTTATGAACTTGCTCGTAATGGAAAAAAAACTCCACATAGAAAAGCAAAGGTTACAATTTTCAAAATGGAGATTATAAATTACAGCGCTGGAAATCTTGTTGTGAGAGTGGACTGTTCAAAAGGGACTTACATGCGATCACTTGCACGAGACATTGGAAGGGCATGTGGTAGTGCTGCAACGCTGAGTGCAATTGCAAGAACGAGAGCAGGCAAATTTTCCATTAAAGATGCAACCACACTTACCCGGATTAGAAGAGGCGAAAAAAAAGGCTTTGTGAGTGTGGAAGATGCAATCACACTTCCCTGTTTGATTGTTGAAGATACGCACTCCTTTTTAAACGGTGTGGATATTAAAACGAATTTTGTAAAAGTTAAAGATAAAAATGGAAAATTTTTGGGTATAGGCAGAATTGAAACTGGAAAAATTCATCCAGAACGGGTGGCAAATGAAGATATATAAAGAAAATGACAGAATTTTAGAAAAAACAGTAGTTGCAATAGGAATGTTTGATGGAGTTCATTTGGGACACAAAGCACTTCTTAATGAGATGTTTCTGATTGCAAAGAAGAAAAAACTACTTCCCGTTGTTTATACATTTTCCAACCACCCGGTGAAAGAAACAAAAAGAAAATACCTCACACTCCTTTCTGAGCGACTCTTTCTTCTTAAAGAATTCGGTATTTCACATGTGTTTATTGCTGAACTTAGCAGAGAATTTATGCGTATGACTCCGGAAGAGTTTTTTGGTAGAGAAATTATTTCAAAGGTGAATGCATCCGCTGTAGTTGTAGGCGAGAATTTCAGGTTTGGCATAGGACGAAGAGGAACAGTTGAAACTTTAAAAGGGTTAGGAAAAAAAAGTGGGGTTTTAATAAAACCAGTTCCCCTTATTTCGATTAATGGCGTTACTGTAAGTAGTTCTCTGATTCACTCGTTAATAGAAAATGGTGAGGTTGAGAAGGCAAATACTCTACTTGGATATCCTTTTTTTGTGAGCGGAAAGGTAGTAAAAGGAAAAGGAATAGGAAGACTTCTCGGATTCCCAACTGCAAATGTTTCTTACAACAATGGATACAAAGTACTTCCCGGAAGAGGTGTATATGTTACTTTTGCTGAAATTTCTGGAAAAGTTTATGAGTCGGTTACAAATGTTGGGCTAAATCCGACGTTTGAAAATGCAAATACGGTGAAAATCGAAACACATTTTTTGAAGGTAAATGAGGATCTATATGGAAAGGAAATTTTGCTCCATTTTTTGAAATACATACGGCCTGAGAAAAAATTCTCCTCAAAAGAGGAACTTATTGAGAAGATCAAAGAAGACACAGAAATATCCAGAAGGTATTTCAAGGAACACCCACTGAAATGATGCGTCTTTCTATATAAAACTATTGTTCTATTAACTAAATTGGTATTTTGTAAACAGCAGCGAGACTTGTTTTTCCTTTTTCTGCAAGTTCTGTAAGGATTGGGATTATATTCTTTTTGTAATTCTCTCCAGAAAGGGATTTTTTATCAACTCCATGTGCGACGAGCAGAGGAATGACAACATCTCTGTTTGGAACGGCAAGTTGCGACATCGTTATGTCGTATATGCTATTCTTATGGAAGTTGTTTATTGCTTCTGAAGTGAGTCGTGCAGAAATAGCAGAGCGTTTTAATCCTTTAATGCCGGGTAGGACACCTGCAATGAAAACTCTTCCCGATTTGTATCTTGCAAAACCGAGGAAGTTTTTCAGAAAGAAGAAAATTTCCTTCCTCATTCTTTGCGATGCTGTTTTTGAGTTAATTCTTTCCAATGCTTCATTGAAATTTGGAAGCGAAATACTGATGCCTATTGTACGCCCGTTTTCCTCAGCAATGTAAACATTATCCCAATAAGGTGGAACGAGCATTTTAAGTCCTTTAACCATATAATCGAATTCTTTCTGTGTTAGTGTTCTTCCGTGTATATGCTCTTCTCCAAGCCATGCTTCTTTGTAAACTTCGTAAATACCGTGAATATGTTGCATTAAACTTTTTTTATTTACCTGTATTATCTCCACTCCGCTTCCTGCACGTTCAAAAAATTTTCTGGAGTTTTCTATGATCTTTTTCCACCCGTCAAGGTCGTTTTTCTCATATCTAACTGCAGTCCAATAATCGTCAATTTCAATTCCGTCTTGTTCAAATACTTCTTTGTACCATAGTGGATTATCTGGCTCCATGAAGAATATAAACTTTCCTGCGATTCTTAACCCAACTATGCCCTGTTCGTTGGGTCTTCCTGGGCCTATAAGATAGGAGAGTGAAGCATCTTTTTTCTTGAATTCCTTTGCCTCCTCTAATGTGAGTTCGATTATTTTCTTTCCAATTTCTCTATTTTTAAATTCTGGCCAGCCCAACCATACGACGGGCTTTCTTCCATATTGCAGGTGGTATTCGTTGTAAAGAGGATCATATAGCGCAATACTTCTCCCAACAGGGGTGCCGTTCTGGTAAACTATTATGAACTTTGCATCTGTTTTTTGTGTTTTGGTTTCAGATTGAAAGTATGGATTTTTCAATGGATTGAGGTCATCGGATTCTCCATTTAAAATAAGGTACCTTTGCTCTGGGAGCCCTGCTCTTGCATTGAATCCTGCTTTTAACATATCGTTTACTACTTTCTTATTTACTTCTTCCTTCCCATAAATTATTGCTTTGTAAGAGTTATTATTTCCAAATTTAATCGTTTTCATAAGCCTCCTTTAAATTCGATCTTTTTGAAACAATTATACGTGAAACAAAAAAAACCGCAATCACTTGTGGTATTTTTCTCCATTTATTATTGTGAGTGCTCTGTAAATTTGTTCTGCAAGGAAGAGTCTTGCAAGTTCATGTGGAAGTGTCATCCTGGAAAGTGAGAGAACAAAGTCTGCTTTTTTTCTCTCTGCTTCTGTGAAACCTTCTGCTCCACCTATAAAAAATGCAATGCTTTTTCCGTTTATCATTTTCAGTTCAATGAATTTTGCAAATTCCTCTGATGAAAGAAACTTGCCTCGCACATCCAGGAGTACATTAAAATAATCATTGCTGAAATAACGTTCAATGTTTACGGTTTTCACTTCTAATACCTCAAACGGTAAATAATGTTTTATTCGAGAAACGTAATCATTAACGCCTTCTCTTATGTATTCTTTTTTTAATTTACCAACTGCAACGAGTTTTATTTTCATCACTTTATTCTATAATGAAATGAAATTTGATAAAATGAGGTTGAGAATGGTTGAGATAAATGGAAGAAAAGCGGTTTTTGTCTACCGCGGAGAGGCTGAAGAGGTTTTCTTAAAGGGAAACTTCAATAATTTTCAGCCAGAGAAAATGTTGAGAAAGAGCGAAAATGTGTGGATTCTGGAAAAAGAATTTCCTTTAAATGCACGCTTTGATTACAAGTTTGTTGTAGATGGAGAGGAGATTCTTGATGCAGAGAACCCGTTCAGGAGTGAAGGAGGATTTGGCTTCAATTCGGAATTGAGAATGCCACATTTTCATTACCCTATTGCAACGGCATACCATAAGGATATACGGCATGGAAGAATCGCAAAGTATTCCATTTCAGATAAAATTTATTTTAAGTACAAAAGGGATATATACATTTACATTCCGCACTTTACTGTGAAGGAAAAAACTGCCGTAATTTTTCAAGATGGGCTTGAATACATTCTTTTTGGTGCTGCGAAAAACACGCTTGATTATCTCATACACACAAAGCGTATTCCACCTGTTTATGGGATTTTTGTTGACGTAAGAAAAAATAGAAGACTTAAAGAGTATTCCGATTTTTCGAGGTATGATGAATTAATATTGGAAAGAGTTATTCCGTTCTGTGAAAAGATGCTTGGATTTAAATTTTCAAAAAGATTTGCTGCTGGTGTATCGCTTGGAGGATTTGTTTCCATCTCTATACTTTTGAAAAACCCATCAGCGTTTCAAGGTGCAATTTCACAGTCAGGTGTACTGCTTTTCAATGAAGAAGGCGATTTTTCTCCGCTTTCGGGAAAGAAAATATATTTAGATGCAGGAAGGTATGAGACGAGACTTGATATGTCGATGAATATTGTGTACACGAACAGATATTTCGCAAAAGTTTTTTCACAGTTTGGTGCTGATGTTATTTTTAAACTGTGGAATGATGGCCACTCCTGGGGCAATTGGAAGGCGCACCTTCCATTTGCGTTGGAAAAAATGTTAGGAGGCAAAAATGATTCCCCGGATAATTGATCCAGAAGACGTGGAGAAGGAACTCAAAAAAACAGGTGTTGATGTTGCTGCTTTTGATATTTTCAATGCGAAGTCGCATTTTGTCCTTGCAAAACTTTCAGATGTTGATGCAAGGGGCGCCAATATTTTGAAGCAGGAGTTTATAGGTGCAGGTGGGGATGTCGCAGTTCACAGAGATGTTGCGAGTTGGAAAATTGAGAAAACTGATTGCATTATGATGGGAACGGAAAGAGTTTTCCGTAGGGTTTATGAGAAACTTGCGTTTGAGCCTTTTTTCGGACTTACGGAAGTAAGGAATGCAATAAAAATTCTTCTTGAGAACAAAAAACTCCAGGTTTACGAAATAGGAGGCAAGGAATTTGATTTTAACAATAAGAGGTTTTTGATGGGCATATTGAACATTACTCCTGATTCATTTTCAGATGGAGGGCTTTATTCGAATGTGGAGAATGCAGTAAAGCATGCGGAAGAAATGATCAGGGAAGGTGCTGATATAATTGATATTGGTGGTGAATCTACAAGGCCTGGTGCTGAGAAAGTTGACGAAAGCGAGGAGAAAAGGAGAGTTTTACCGGTTATAACTGCGATAAGGAAAAAATTTCCAGACGTTGCAATTTCTATTGACACTTACAAAGCAGGGGTTGCCAGAGAAGCAATTGAAGCAGGCGCCAATGTTATAAATGATATAAGTGGTTTACGGTTTGATAAAAATATGAAGTTCGTGGCAAAGGAATACGATGTTCCTGTTGTTGTAATGCACATAAAGGGAACACCGAAGGATATGCAGAAAAATCCTTTTTACGAAGATGTTGTTGATGAACTTCTCCGATATTTTGAAGAAAGGGTGAATTCACTTTCAGAATTTGGAATAAACAAAATTATATTGGATCCTGGAATTGGATTTGGGAAACGGGTTTCTGACAATCTTGAAATTATAAAAAATCTCAGAGCATTTACAGTTTTTAGAAAACCTATTTTGCTTGGGCTTTCAAGAAAATCTTTTCTTGGTGCTATTACAGGAGAAGACGTTAAAAATAGGCTTTTCGGCACTCTTGTTTCTGACACATTGGGTATTTTGAACGGAGCCAATATTTTGAGGGTGCACGATGTAAAACCGCATAAAGAACTTTTGGAGATTATGGAGGCAATTACAAATGCATAAAACTGTTATTGCAATTGGAACAAACCTTGGTGATAGAGAGAAAAATATCAAAACAGCCTTACGTATTGCTGAAGAAAACGGCATTTTTGTAAAAAAGATGTCGAGTTTGTATGAAACTGAACCGTATGGATATAAGGATCAGCCAGCGTTTTTAAATGCTGCTGCTCTCTGTGAGACAAATCTTTCTCCGAGAGAACTTCTCAATACTTTGCTTGCGATAGAGAAAAAAATGGGAAGAGTAAGAAAGATCCACTGGGGTCCAAGAATTATTGATCTTGATATTATTTTTTATGAAGATTTGGTAATCAATGAAATAGGGCTTCTTATTCCACATCCTGATATGCAGAACAGAGAATTTGTATTGAAGCCTCTTAACGAAATTGTTCCATGTTATGTGCACCCTGTTTTTTGCAAAACGGTGAGGACTCTTTACAAGGAGTTTGAAGATGCTCAAGAAATTAGTGGCGCTTTTTAAACTCACCGGGATATTTTTTTATATAGGACTTTTCACGCTTGGGGGTGGGTATGCAATGGTTCCACTCATGAAACAGGAAATAGTTGAGAAAAGAAAACTTCTCGATGTAGATACCTTTTATGAGATATTTGCAATTTCTCAAGTCACCCCTGGACCAATAGCAGTGAATATGGCAACATTTATAGGATACAAAGAGTATGGAGTGCCTGGTTCGATATTTACTACAACAGGAGTTATTCTTCCCTCTCTTATAATTATAATTTTAATCTCCCTTTATTTTGCAGATGCTGTTAAAAGCACATTTGTTCACAGATTTTTTATGGGAGTTCTTACCGGAGTTGTTGCTGAAATTGCCTACCTTACAATTGATGTCTGGAAACGGGCAAAGGTTGACATATTTTTCGTTGCGGTTTTTGTTTTATCTCTCATAGAAATCTTCATCATAAAACTCAATCCAATTTATGTTGTACTTATTGGTGGTGTGCTTGGAGTAATTTTCAAAACAAAGGGGTACCTGAATGAGAGAACTCGTTAAAATCTATTTTGAATTTTTTAAAATAGGGGCAGTTACTTTTGGCGGTGGTCAGGCAATGCTTCCCATTATCCAAAGAGAACTTGTCACAGATTTACACTGGATAACAATGCAAAATTTTCTTTACTTTGTCTCTGTTGCGCAAGTCACTCCTGGACCAATAGCAGTGAATATGGCAACGTTTATAGGATACAATCTGGAAGGTTTCTGGGGTGCTATTGTCGCAACTCTTGGAGTTGCTTCGCCATCTTTTGCGATCATTGTGCTTATTGCTGCTGTACTGCACAATCTCAGCAAAACAGCTTTTTACAAGGCATTTATAAACGGCGTGAAACCTGTTATTGTCGCTCTTTTAATTGGCGCCATATACCTTATCGCACATGGCTCTTTTCACTCTATAACTCCGTACATTCTTGCGATTATTGCCTTTGCTATATTTATAAAATTCAAGGTTAATGCGTTTCTCTTACTTATAGGAATGGGTATTGCAGGAATTTTTCTCCTTAGATGATGTGAATCATTTGAAAGGGTATTTTTGAGACAAATCTCAATTTTTCATAATTCGTTTTTTGATCTTGACAAAATAAAATTTCTGTTCTATACTTCCTCATAAGGAGGTTGGTATGTCATCACATAATGATGTTGTATTAGACAGAGAAAGTGCTGTACCGCTTTATTTTCAGGTTGAAAACCTGATTAAAAGTTATATTAAATCTGGGAATTGGAAAAGTGGAGAGAAGATACCGTCAGAGCAAGAACTATGCAAAATGTTTGATGTGAGCAGGAACACGGTGAGAAAAGCAATAAGTGATTTAATTGAAGAAGGCATTCTTTACATAGAGCATGGTAAAGGAACTTTTGTTCCACACAAGATGTTCAACCATCCTTCCGAAAGGCTTCTTGGATTTTCCGAAGAGATGAAAAGAAAAAATGTTACACCGGGGGCAAAAATTCTTATAAGCAAATTAATTGATGCACCATCTTTTGTGAGAGATGTTTTGAAGGAAAAGAAGGTTTTTAATTTGAAAAGATTGAGACTTGCTGACGATAAGCCCATAGCAATAGAGAATGCTTATTTACCAGAAAGCAAATTTCCTGATTTGCTCAGTAGATTTACTGCAAAATCTTCTCTCTATGAGACGCTGAGAAAAAAGTACGGAGTTCAACCGTATTATGCAACGGAAACAATAGAAGCGAGCCTTCCGAATGGCGAGGAAACTCAACTACTCAAAATCAAAAATGACAAACCAGTTTTAAGGATAGAGAGAAGAACGTTTATAAAAAGTGGTGAAATTATAGAGTTTGTTAAAGCGGTTTACAGGGCGGATATTTACAGAATAACTTTAAATCTGAGAAGAATATGAAAATAGGGATAGACTTAGGCGGAAGCAATATAAGAATATATTTTGAAGATGGGAAATCTGAATCGTATTCAGTGTTTTCCCAACCAGGCAATCCATTTGTAAATTCCGGTATTTTTGAATTTTTTCATGCAAAACTTAATGGGAAAAAGGCAGAGATTATTGCCTGTGCTGTTTCTGGAGGAGGTAGCCTTAAAACAAGAAACGAATTTAAGGAAAAACTCAGCCGATTTTCAAACAATGTTTTTATTTTTTCAGACGTTAAAGCAGTTTACCACTCTTTTTTTGGTAGAGAAAACGGAATAATTGTAATTGCAGGTACTGGCTCTGTAGTTTATGGAAAAAATAATTTTAAGGAAAAGCAAATAGGAGGGCTTGGTTATCTGTTTGGTGATGAAGGTGGGGGATTCTGGTTCGGCAAGGAGTTTTTGAGAAAGGGTTTATTTGATATGCAAACGGGAAAGTCAAGTGATTTTTCACAGGAAGTGAGCCGATATTTTGCAAGCCAGAACTATGCTGATATTTTAAGAGAAATATACTCCTCTCATTTTCCATCAAAACTCGTTGCAGATTTTGGGGCGACCGTTTTGAATTCTCACTCAGGGAGAGACATTCTTAAAATAGGTGCTAAAAAACTTGCAGAAAATATACGTACTGTCTCTGAACTTTTGAATTTAAGAATGCCGAAAATTGGGTTGTATGGGGGTGTTTTTGCACATTCTCCACTTTTTGAAAAAATGCTCAAAGAAAATGTTTCTGCATTTTTTGAAAAATGTGAATTCCCAGAGCAGGCGGAAAGGGTGGAGAAGGTAGTGATAAAAATGGCGGAGGAAGAAATTGAAAAGCCAAAAACTCATTAATGATTTTGAAACAGAGAAACTTGTCTATCTTATGTTTCAGAGTGCAAAGCGTTCGTTTGATGCAGTGGAAAATGCTTTACCGAACGTTGCAAAACTTATAGATTCTACTATTGAGGTAATCCAGAAAGGAGGCAAAGTTTTCTATATTGGTGCTGGAACAAGTGGGAGAATTGGAGTGCTTGATGCGTCTGAAATTTATCCAACGTTTGGTGAAGAGAATTTGGTTAATGCTATTATTGCAGGTGGTAAAGAAGCAATTTTTAAAGCAAAGGAATATGCTGAGGACTCTTCAGACTCTGGTAGAAAAGATTTGCAGGAAGCGGGATTTACTCAATCTGACATTGCAATAGGCATTTCGGCGAGTGGAAGAACTCCTTACGTGCTTGGAGCGTTAAAGTATGCTCATTCGATTGGAGCAAAGACCGGGCTTATTGCGTGTAGAAAAGTGAATTATGATTTTATTGATTTAGTTGTTGTTGCTGATACTGGAGATGAGTTTGTGCGCGGCTCAACACGTTTAAATGCAGGAACTGCCGAGAAAATAATTTTGAATATGATTTCAACGATTTCAATGATTAAAACTGGAAGAACGTATGGTGATCTTATGGTGGCAGTTGTTCCGTCCAATAAAAAACTTATTGACAGAGCAACAAAAATCGTTTCTTATCTCACTGGAGCACCGTATGAGGTTGCGAGAAAAGTAACCGAAGAAACAAAAGATGCACGCATAGCTGCTCTTATGCTTAAAAAGGGTTTATCTAAAAAAGAAGCACAAGATTTACTTAAAGAAAGGGGGTTTAACTTCCCAAAGGCGTATGAAGGTTAGATTGGGCATAGAAAATTTAAAGAAAATTGAAAGAAAAAAGACAATAGGGCTTTTTTCGAATATATCTGGTGTTTCCTCAGATTGGAATAGAAGTATTGACATAATAAAACCCGACTTTGTTTTTACCGGAGAACACGGTTATTATGAAGAATTTTTACCGGGAGAGCAATATTTTGATACAAAAGATCCTGTAAGTGGCATTCCGTTTGTAACGATATATTCAGATGCAAACTGCAAGAAGTTTGCAGATATTGATATTCTTTATGTAGATATACAGGATGTAGGAATGAGGTGCTTTACTTATGTAAGCAATCTTTATGATATTGTGTCTTGCTCTGCGGAACTTGGTTTCGATGTTATTATTTTAGATAGACCTAATCCGTTGTCGGCAACTCAAAGTTTTGGTGAAACGAATGCAGATAATTTCTCCATAATCTCTCCTCCTTTTTTGCCTTTTCTGTACCCTTTTACGATCGGAGAGCTCGGTTTGTTCTTTGGAGAAAAACTTAATGGGAATGTGAAAGTTGTTCGAATGGAGAATTACCAGAGGGATATGTACTATGAAAACACCGGGCTCCCGTTTTCTTCACCTTCTCCAAATTTAAGCTCTATTCAATCTGTATATTTATACCCTGCACTTGTTTTTGGCGAAGCGTTCAATGTGTCTGTTGGAAGAGGCACCACTAAACCGTTCAGGGTGATAGGTTCTCCCCGAATAGATATGAAAGATTTTCTCGATTTTATCGTTAAAAAC
>Ga0256914_1002689_pt1 | contig 14641 bp, 11 predicted proteins | sample HulkmetaG_FD_191571 | JGI IMG/M metagenome (GOLD analysis project Ga0256914, IMG submission 191571) | Hydrothermal chimney microbial communities from Main Endeavour vent field at the Juan de Fuca Ridge, Pacific Ocean - Hulk | ecosystem: Environmental > Aquatic > Marine > Hydrothermal vents ... | reverse complement strand
GCGATAATCAATCCATAAAACGCCAGCGTCTCCTCGGCCATGCCATAGCTGGTGCCGCCCAGTGCGAAAATGATCATCAGCACGATAATCATAATTTTCTCTCGCCCCTTGAACCGGGTGGTAATCCAGCCGATGCCCGCATCGATGGCGCCGGTGGCCATGGTCACCGCCAGAAAACCGCCGATGATCAATACGAACAAGGCCACATCGATGGCGCCGTACAGTTCCCCCGTGTTGTAAACGCTGACCGTGCCATCTTCCCCCTCAAGCCCGTACATGCCCTCGATGGGCGCCAACAGCGTGTCCGAGATCAGTTTTTGCGGATTGCGCTCCACCTGATGATAAGTCCCCGGAATCGGGCTGCCCTTCTCATCCAGTTCATATTTCCCCGCCGGAATGAACCAGGTGGCAATCACCACCACGATAAGCAAGATAAAGAGAACAGTGTACGCTGTCGGAAATTGAAAGCCCTTCTTCTTTCCCATCTTCGATTGTTTAGACATGATACCCTCCTGTCATCAAAGCAATGAATCAAACGGAATAGTGGAGCGAGAAAGTAGTTTGAGTGAGGCGAGGATCGTCACATACTTGCAGCACTATTCAATTTGCGAGGATTGGCATTGCGAAGGCGGCCCAATTGGTCTGATCGAGACCTTCGTTAGCGATTCCAATAATCTTTAACTCCGTACACAGGAGTATAACACAAATTTCTTGAACGCTGCAACACCATATGAAAGGATAATTTCCCACAAGTCAGCAACCGGCGGGCCAGGGCTCGCCTTCGGCGCAAAGCGCTCAAAAATCCTGACTTCAGTCGGCCAGCGCCGACAAACCGACCGGTGACCTGACAGCGTTGGCATTGGCGCATTACTCCAAAATTGAAGCGCCCCGACACACGGCCTCCGACGTTCCCCGTTTGCGCCAAGGCTGCGCTATAATTGGACGCGATGAACAAGCATTCGCTGCATGCCCCCTTGCCTCCGGCAAAAGACGCACATCAGTTTCAATCTGTCTCCGAAGAAGTTGCCCAAAGACTGATATGCAGCTCTGATCTTTTGCGGGACCTGCCTGCAACGACCTGCACGCAACTTTTGTGCGCGGGCCGCGTGCTACATGTCCCCGCAAACGCATACCTCTTCAACCAGGGAAGTGACGCCAAGACGTGTTATGTCTTGTTGAGCGGTGAGATACGATTGCTCCTGCTGACCCCCGACGGCAAACGCGTCATCATCGACATCATCGGGCCCGGCATGCACCTGGGTTTCTTCGTGGCGCTGGCCGGAAAGCAATATCCGCTTTCAGCTGAAATAGTCGAAGACAGCGAGATTTATTCGTGGGATGCAGAGGTGATGCGGGCGGTGGTGCTGGATACGCCTCAACTGACGATGAACACCCTGGGCGCCCTGACAAAACGCGTCATGTGCCTGCAAACAAAGATCCAGCAGTTGGCCACCGAACATGTCGAGCAGCGCATCGCCTATTCGCTGCTTTCTCTTGCCCAGCATTTGGGCAGCGGGCGGACGGATGGCGTCATGATCGAGATGCCCATCACGCATCGAGATCTGGCCGAGATGTCGGGCACGAATATCTACAGCGTCTCTCGCATCCTGAACAAATGGGAGGCGGAAGGGATTGTGAGCACCGGCCGCAAACGCATTGTGCTGCGTTCTCCCGAGCGACTTCCCTGCCGCGAGCAATAACAGCGCCCCGGACATGCAGGCGCCCCAGAGGCGTCCCTCGCCAGGCAGTATGGATACAAAGGGAAGAAGATGCAAAGATTTTCCAGGAGCGGAGAGCGGAGCATAGTGGGGGATTGGTAAGAGCAAGGAAGAGAGATTGTGGCATTTTGTCATTTGCAAAGAGAAAGTTGCATTTCTGCAAAGACACGCCGCTGATTCTCATGTAAAATTAATGTTAATCCAGCTTCGATTTATTTTTCATTCATCCACAACAACCAAAAAGCGCACACCAGCCATTCGCCAAACACATCTTCAAGCAAATGAGAGATTCCCTGCACAAACTCCCCAAATGGCTGCGTATCATCCTGGCCGTCATCGTCATCGGCTTTCTGGCGGCGCTATTCGCCTACCTTTCATGGGTCATCACCGATGAAGGCCTGAATCGCACATCACATGCGGAATTTTGCGCCCAATGTCATACCATGAAGCCATTCTGGGCCGCGTATGAAGAAGATATCCATGGGGGCGCTTCTGAATTCGGGGTGCAAGCGTCCTGCACCAACTGCCATCTGGATAACAGCAGCTCTTCCGCTTACTTCGTCAGCAAAGCGGTGAAGGGACTGCACGATCTGCGGGTGGAGTGGTTCACCGACACGGACGAAATCGATTGGGAGGCCATGCGGGAGAGACGGGAAGAATTCACCTATGATTCGGGATGTCTGAGTTGCCACGGCAACCTGATGAACGCCACGAAGCGCAACGCCAAGGCGTTTTTGCCCCACAAAGAATACTTTGCCGGCGAGACGGACAAGCATTGCGTTTCGTGCCATAAACATGTCGGTCATAAAAATATGTCTTACTATATCGCCAACCCCGATGCAGCATACTGAGGAGGAAAACTATGAAACGACCTGGTAAATGGAGCATTCTCATCCTCGTGATTCTGGGATTGCTCATCGCCGGCGCTCTGGCAGGCTGCGCTCCCGCCCAGGAGCCGCTATCCACAACCCAGCAGGAGACGACGACCACAAGCGCGCCTGCCGCCCAACCGGTCAGCGCCAAGCCCATTGTGGTGGAAGTCAACCGCAATGTCGGCGCCATCAACCCCGCCAATAGCCTCGCCATCACCCGGGGCATGGACGAGGTGGCGCAGGAATGCATTGACTGCCACAAAGATGAAACGCCGGGCATCGTCAACGATTGGCGCGAGAGTCGTCATGGGCATGTGGGCGTCAGCTGTCTCGACTGCCACATGGTCGAGAAAGACGATCCCACCGCCACCCAGCACGAGACGCTGATCGGCACCGACACCTACATTTCGGCGCTGGTTCCGCCCAGCCGCTGTGCTGAATGCCATCCCAACGAGGCAGAGGAGTTTGATCATAGCGGGCATCATCGGGCGGCGCTGCAGGTGGAAAGTAAAGACGCCATGCAGACCTTGATCCACCACCATGAGGGTCAGGACAACCCCGAATTGAACAACGCCTCGCAAGAAACGGGTTGTATGCAGTGCCACGGCATTCGCATCGAGCTGGACGCCGAGGGCAATCCCACGCCCGAGACCTGGCCTTCCTCCGGCATTGGCAACATCTATCCTGATGGCAGCGTGGGCAACTGCACCGTCTGCCACACCCGCCACAAGTTCTCCATCGCCGAGGCCCGCAAGCCTGAAGCCTGCGCCTCCTGCCACCTGGGCCCAGATCATCCCGACATCGAGATCTACGAGAACACCAAGCACGGCCAGATCTACGCGGCCGAAGGCAACACCTGGAAATGGGACAGCGCGCCCGACGCCTGGGAGCCGGGCGACTACCGAGCGCCCACCTGCGCCACCTGCCATATGAGCGGCATCGGCGAACTGTCGACCACCCACAACGTCTCTGAGCGCCTGTACTGGAACCTGTGGGGCAAGCGCTCCGGCGTGCGCAACACACCCGATCCCATGAGTCCGTTGACAGGCGATGGCGAGCAGGGTCGGGCCAAAATGAAAATGGTCTGCACCCAGTGCCATTCCGAACGCATGACCGACTCCTACTTCTCTCACGGCGACAAGGCCGTCAAACTCTACAACGAGGCCTACTACGATCCGGCCCTGGCCATGTTGAAAGACCTGAAAGAAAAAGGCCTGCTCAAAGAAAATCCCTGGGCCGACGAATTCCAGAAGATTTACTATCATCTCTGGCACCATCAGGGACGCCGGGCCCGCCAGGGCGCAATGATGGGCGCTCCCGACTGGGCGCACTGGCATGGCTTCTTCGAGCTGCAGCAAGACCTGTACCGGATGAAAGACATCTACAACTACCGCATCGAGAACAACAAGATCGAAGAGCCCTAAGCCCTCCCCCCTCAACCATCTCCGCCCCGGATATCAACCCGATGTCCGGGGCTTTTTTATGACCTCAATCCTCGACATCCCACCTACGCTTCTCCCCCCAACTCTTCACGCACATAGTAAATCGATTTGCCCGTACTCTCGTAATAAGTCCGAATGATGAGCTCCCCCAGCAGGCCCATGGCGATCATCTGCACCCCCAGGAGGATGAGCAGCACCGCCAGCAGCAACAACGGCCGCGTGCCGATATCCTGTCCCATCGCAAACTTGACGAAAGTGAGATACAGGCCAATGAACACGCCCAAGACAAAGGACGCCAACCCCACGCCCCCAAAGACGTGAATCGGACGAGTGCTGTATCCCAACAGAAAATAGACTGTAATCAAGTCCAAAAGGACGCGAAAAGTGCGCGAAATGCCATACTTCGATTTGCCATGCTCTCGAGCGCGATGATTAACGGGCACCTCGGCCACGCGCACGCCATACCCGCTGGCCACCGCGGGAATGAACCGGTGCAACTCGCCATAGAGATTGATATTCTGCACCACGTCGGCCCGATACGCCTTCAACGAACAGCCATAATCGTGCAGCCGAACATTGGTGGAGCGGGAAATGAGCCAATTCGCCATCATCGAAGGCAACTTGCGGGTGAGAAAAGTATCCTGGCGATCCACCCGCCAACCGCTGACGATGTCGTATCCCTCATCGATTTTCGCCATCAGCTTGGGGATGTCGGCCGGATCATTTTGCAAATCCGCATCGATGGTGATGACGACATCTCCCCGGGCGCGATGGAAGCCCGCAGCAAAACCCGCGGTCTGCCCGAAATTGCGTCGGAACCGGACGATGCGCCAGCGCGGGTCCTGCTGATGGATGGCAGCCAATTTCTCGAAACTGCCATCGGCGCTGCCATCATCCGTGACGATGACCTCATAAGACGCACCATAGGACTCCAGCGCCGCGGTAAGCTGGCGGTACAACGCATCGATGGTTTCTTCTTCATTGTAAAGCGGGATGACAACAGAAATGCGGGGATCGGACATGACAGATCGGTCTCTTTGAGAGGAGAAAAGCGTGTCCGCATTTTGCCATAAACAACCGACAATTGTCACATCTGCATGCAGATCGGAATGCGGGCCATAGCCGCATCCAAAGCGCCGATGAATCGCTGTGTCATATCAACATTTCGCCCGATTCATGTTATCATTACCTAAAATCAACACGTCGACCATCAATCTCACGAATTTCCGAAAATCATGGAGGACGTCAATGAAATACGATGAATACCCCATGCTGGCGGTGGAGGAGGCCCGCCGCCGCATCCTCGCACGATTCCAACCCCTGGAGCCGGAAACCATCCCCATCCTCGAAGCCCTGGGCCGGGTTCTGGCCGAAGACATCATCTCGGATATGGACATCCCGCCCCTGGCGAACACGGCCATGGACGGCTACGCGGTGCGCGTCGAGGACACAGCCCACGCTTCGCCCGAAAATCCCGCCCGGCTGAAGGTGGTGGCGGACCTGGCGGCAGGCTACGTGCTGGACGAGCCGCTGCAACCAGGAACGGCCGTTCGCATTATGACTGGCGCGCCCATCCCCCCGGGTGCAGAAGCAGTCGTCCCCTTCGAAAAGGTGGAGCTGGAAGGGGATGAAGTGCTCATCTTTAAACCATACGCCATGTGGAAGAACATCCGGCAAGCGGGCGAAGATGTGAAGAAAGGCCAATTGACGCTGGCCAGGGGCAAGATGCTGCGTCCGCAGGAGATCGGGATGCTGGCGGCATTGGGGCGTCCGACAGTGCAGGTGCACCGGCGTCCGCGCGTCGCCATCCTCTCCACTGGCGATGAGGTCATCGAAGTGACCGATCCGTGGCAGCCTGGCAAGATCCGGGACGCCAACAGTTACAGCGTCTCCGCGCTCGTCCTCAAATATGGCGGCATTCCCGTGCGCTTGGGCATAGCCCCCGACACCATCGAGGCGTTGACCGACAAGATACGCGAAGCGTTGGATGCAGGCGCTGACTTCATCCTCACCTCGGGCGGCGTCTCCATGGGCGACTTCGACGTCGTCAAAAAAGTGCTGGCCAGGGAAGGAGAAATGCACTTCTGGCGAGCGCGCATGAAGCCAGGCAAGCCCATGGCCTTTGGGGAGATTCAGGGCGTGCCCCTATTGGGATTGCCGGGCAACCCCGTCTCCTCCATGATCTCCTTCGAACTCTTCGCCCGCCCCGCCATTCTCACCATGTTAGGCCGAAAGAAGCTGGAAAAACCCACCATCGACGCCATTCTGGTGGAGCCCATCAAACGCAAAGACAACCGCCGCCACTATCTGCGAGTGTGGCTGGAGGAGAAAAATGGTCAGACCTACGCCCATCTCACAGGCGATCAAGGCTCGGGCATCCTTCTATCCATGGTGCAGGCCGATGGACTGGCCATCATCTCCGAAGCGTTAAACAGCACCCCGCCCAACTTCCCCGTCGAAGTAATGATGCTCGACTGGCCCGAAGTGGGCTGAGGCCAGCCTCCTCGAAACAGAAAGAGCCGCGTCGGATGGACGCGGCTCTTTGCATGAAAAGACTCGCAGCCTTACAAGCCCCAGGTCTTGCGGAAATTGCTCCAGGTCTCTTTCACCGAACGGGCTGCTTTGGCCAACGTGTCGGCGATGTGCAGCGCGGTGTAATTGGCTCCGATCTCGTCCCAATCCACCACATGCCACCAGGAATCGATGTAATCCCCGCGTCGATTCTGATAATTCAGATAATACGCGTGCTCCCACACATCCAGCCCCATGATGGGGATGAGGCCCAGTGAGACGGGATTATCCTGATTGGGCGTGCTGATGATGCTCAGCTCGCCCTCAGGCGTGACCACCAGCCAGGCCCAGCCGCTGCCAAACCGCCCCATCGCCGCCCGCTTGAACTCAGCCTTGAACGCGCCGAATTCGCCGAAGGTCGCGGTCATGGCCTCGGCCAGAGCGCCCGAGGGAGCGCCGCCGCCCTTGGGGCTCATTATGCTCCAGAACATGGCATGATTGGCGTGTCCGCCGCCGTTGTTACGCACAGCGGTGCGAATCTCCTCGGGCAACGCGTCGAGATTCATCAACAACTCGGCCAGCCCCTTGTCGTGCAATTCGGGATGATTCTCAAGCGCTGCATTGAGCTTGGCCACATAGCCGCCATGATGCTTTTCATAGTGAATGCCCATGGTGCGGGTGTCGATGTGGGGCTCCAACGCCGAGTAATCGTACTTCAGTTTGGGAAGTTTGTAGGGATACGCCATCGGTTATTTGCTCCTTGCAATCGATTGATGGAAATTGAAAAGTAACGTGTGTCCGCTTCATAGTCTAGCAGCTAATTCGATTCTCCACCATAAGACAGCTTACGATAGAGGCATCGAAATGGAAGTCGCTTTTTCGTATTCCTGGCCGACTCAAATCAGATGATTCAGGCCTGCGGCCAGCGGACGGCCTCCGCCGTTCAGGTCGCCGGAGGGCGACCGTTGGCGCGAAGCGCCTGCAGAGCCTGAGTTCACTCGGACCATGCATGAGACAAATTGCCCCAAAATTGAAACGCAACCGCCTACGATGAGACGCATTCACCGTCCACGCCCTGATCAATGCCCTGCTGCCGAATCGGGCAGCGCCGCACAGCTCAAATGCCTGAAAACCAGGCGTCAAAAAAGGGGACGGTGGAAAACCGCCCCCTTTGCTGAATGGTCGCCTCTGAATCAGGGCGCTCGGTTAAAGAAGAGCGTCCAATTGTCATTGGTTTGCATGTTCAGCTGCGAACCGGAGACCTTGAACTTGTTAACTTTGAGAAGCAGAGTGAAGTAGTCCGTTTCCTGAGCCATGATAGGCTGATCGCAGACCTTTTGGCTCTGGCTCATCGCATCGAACCTGATCTGGTCCGGGCCGAGAAGCTGATAAGTTCCCTGATAGCTATTGCAGCCACCATTACCCGAGTAAGTGCCGTCTGCCGCCAACACCAACGTGATCTGCGTGCCCGGCAGCAGCTCGATAGGAGCCTGGCGCCCCTGGGCCCGGCTCACCATACTCCAAGCGCCGAGAATCTCCTGGCCGGGAGGCGTGGCCGTGGGGCCCACAGTGGGCTGCGGAACGGGCGTCTCGGTGGGAACGGGCGTGGCCACATCGGCAATCGTGACAGTCAGATTGGTGCGCCCCTGCAGATCATCCTGATCCGTCACCGTCAGGAGGACAGTGTATTGTCCGGCCTGCTGATAGATGTGGGTGACATCTTCGCCCACAGCAGTCTGGCCGTCACCGAAATCCCACTCGTAGCGCTTGATAGGCGAGTCGCCATGGGAATCCTTAGCACTGAAAGCGAGCCTGTCGCCCACCTGGCCCGAAGTCGGACCGGCAATGATGGCCACCGGCGGATTCTTCGCCGGCTCGTTCACAGTGATGCCCACCTTGGTCTCGCCCGACTGCCCCAGATCATCGGTGACGGTCAGCGAAACCGTGTAATTGCCAGCCTTGCCATACGCGTAGGTGGGATTTACATCATTGGAACCCGCGCCATCGCCAAAGTCCCACTCATATTTAACGATCTCATGTCCCTGAGCGGCCGAAGAGCGTTCGCCCTTGAACTGGACAGGTTCGCCAGCCACGATCTGCTGATTGGGGAGATCGATGACCGCAACGGGCGCTTCGGCCTCGATGGGCTGCCACGACACATGGATTTTACCCACGCCGCCGCTCTTGAAATAATCGACGCGCAGATCATGATCGCCAGCATCCAGGACGCCGCTCTGGGCAGTCAGCGTGCGATTGCCGCTGGCCACCCAATCATCGATGAGCATCCGACCATCCAGCCACAGCCGAACACCGCCCTCGACATCCACCGTAAACAGATAATCGCTATGCTCGAAGGCCGCCTTGCGGCTCCAGCGCACGGAGTAATTGTCGTTGGGCAAATCAGGACCGGGCGCTGCCGTTCCCCAATCGAAATTGATGTCTTTATCATTGCGGATGAACGCGGGCTCGCCCTTCAAATCAGGATTATCGAAGTACTCGCCTTTCCAATCGGTGATCACCACAGGCGTGGCAGTAGGAAGCGGCGGCGCCTGCAAAACCGGCACATTCTCGACATTTTGCGTCTCCACATCGCCATTGGCCACCCAGCCCGTGCCATTGGGGCCAGAGGGGAACTTGATAGCCCACCAGCTCCTATCCTCATTGGAGCCAACCACCTCCGCGGCCAGGCCCGATTGCAGCACGCCGATCTGCTGATAGTCGGTGCTGGGGCCAGCATAGATGTTGGCGTCGCGGGTGGCGACCAGCGACGCAACGCCCGGCTCAGCAGTGGGAGGCGCCACAGTCGCAACAGTGGGAATAGGGGTAATCGAGGGCTCGGCGGGCTTATTGCCGCCACCTATCATGGAAACCAAACCCCAGATAAGGCCCGCCACGAGAATCAGCGCACCGATGATCATAACAGCTTTGGCCCCGGTGCTGGCATTGGCCCAAAAACCGCCTCCGGCGGTCGAATCGGCGCCGGTAGGCTCGGGAGTGGGAGTGTTTTGTTCTGCCATAGTGAAATATTCCTCCGAAAAAGTGGTAATGACGAGAGAGGTGAGGATCAGTTGCTAAACCGGGCCTGAATGTAGCGGGCAGCCTGGCTGAATGATAACGGCTGACTGGCGTTACCGGCCCGGATGTAGAACTCTTCGGTGTTATTTTCTCTGAGAAAGATGGGGCGGTCGGCCGGTTTCACATACACATGGCAGACCGTCTTGCCATCCTTTTCATAGAACTCGAGGGAAATAAGGCGGCGATATTCGACGCCGATCATCTTATTAAAAGCCAGATTGAAAGTGTTTTCCCAGCCATCGATGTTTGGCTTCCGCATGCCTTGCAAATCAGCCTCGATGCCGAGCACTGTGCCAGCATCATCCACGCCGATGAGCAAATGGCCGCCGCGTGAATTCATAAACGCGGCCAGACTTTTCATCACTGGCTTATAAAGCTTCTTGTTAATACGCTGCTGCCGATAATCCCACATCAAGCTGGATTTATACTCGACATACTGGGACTCGCCCAGCCTCAGAATTTCATCGACGGTCATCATGGGAGCCGATTCTTCTCCCACCGAGATCGCCTTGTGGGAAAGATCCTGGATTTTATCCCAAACCAGATTTGGGTCTGGAACATCCTCGATCTTGACTGGCTGGCCTCGCCCTGAAAGAAACAGAACGATATTGCCATATCCTAGACGACGCCCCAGGGGACCTTGTTCCACTTTCGCGTCCGAAATTTCAGCGAAATCAGCAATTTGCCTGAGGGCGCCGCCAGGCCCGCGCTGATAATAGATGCCATCATCGGACAAAAGGTAACGCGGCAGATACCAGGAGAGAAAAGCGGCGGAAACCGCGAGGATCTGCAACAATGTGATGAACAGCGTCCAGATCACAGCAAAAGGAACGCGGTCCGCAAGATTGATAGCCTGATAATCCTGCTCCACATTGATTGTCAGCAACAAGACAATCGGAATCAGAGCAAAAACCATCTCGATGACGATAAGTTTCTTGAGAAAAACAAAGGGACTTTGTCGCAGGATTTCTTTTTGCATTGGTTATAGATTAATGACGACGGCAGGGAACAAAGAAGGACGGCCCGAAAGCCGTCCTCCATTGACTGCTTGTAAAAAACTGAGAAGGATGCTGAAATCTAGCGAAGCTTGAACGCCTGGAAGAGACTGAGGATGCCGCCGACGATAAGGAAGATGCCCACGACAAAAGGCAACGCCAGCGCACCGCTCCAGGGCGACATCAACAGAATGATGCCCAGGAAGATAGCCAAAGCGCCCAAAATGCCAGCGCCCCAGCCGTTGCCTTTGAAGGCGCCGATGAGCAACATGAGCCCCATGAAGATGCCCCAGACGCCCATCACAATAATGATAGCGCTTCCCAGACCCAGTATGGCCTCGATGGGGTTGGCAAACACGAGAAAGAGGCCCGCGACAATGCTCACAACGCCGAGGAAGAGCTTCCATCCCCAGGCGGTGCGATCCTGGAACATGTGGATGAGCTGGATGACGCCAGCCACGACCCAGTAGATGCCAATGAATTTGGCTGCGACGACCGAGGTAACGCCCGGCCTCAACAGGAAGAAAAGACCCAGGATAATGGAAATGATGCCGAAAAGCAGCGGCACCCACCATTTTTCCTGGGGAGGATTGTTGGTAGTTGCGGTTGTCATTATTACGTCTCCTTGATGCAGTGTTGATAAGTAATGAACAATGATCGATACGCGCCATATTTTTTAGCACACAGACATTTTACGCCATTTTCCCAGGGAAGTCAATAAAAATATCGAACACAACGATCGGAAAGCTTGCCAACGAAACGCGTTTGGACGTATAATTGGCTTTTGACGCCGCGCAGCCATTTGGGCATGCCAGCGGTTTTTATTTTATTGAGATTTCGCACGCCCGGTCGCAAAGAAGCGAACAGGATTCATCCTGAGCTTGCGCCTGGCGTGCATCTTTTTACGGAGGAATCATTCGCTCTATGATGAAATCAGTCAATTGCGGCTTATTGCGCAAGGAGCATGTCGGCAAGACCGTCACCCTTGCCGGCTGGGTGCATCGCCGTCGCGACCACGGCGGACTCATCTTCTTCGACCTGAGAGATCGCTCAGGCCTGGTGCAGGTCGTGTTCAATGCAGACATCTCTGAATCTGCCCACAGTCTGGCCGAAGAAGTGCGGCCCGAGTATGTCATTCAGGTGACGGGCGTGGTGCAGGCCCGTCCCCAAGGCCTGATCAATCCCCATCTCGCCACGGGTGAAATCGAAGTGGAAGCCGTCAGCCTCAACATCTTGAACACCGCCAAAACGCCTCCCTTCGCCATCAACGAAGACACTGACGTGCGGGATGAGGTGCGGCTCAAATACCGCTATCTCGATCTGCGGCGCGAGCGCATGCAGCGAAACATCATCCTGCGCCACCAGACCATCGCCTTCATGCGGGAGTTTCTGAACCAGCAGGACTTTCTGGAGATCGAAACGCCCGTGCTGCTGAAAAGCACGCCCGAAGGCGCACGAGACTATGTGGTGCCCAGCCGCGTGCACCCCGGCAAATTCTACGCTCTGCCGCAGTCGCCCCAACAGATGAAGCAATTGCTGATGGTCGCGGGCTACGAGCGCTACTACCAGATCGCCCGCTGCTTTCGGGATGAAGACCTGCGCGCAGATCGTCAGCCCGAATTCACCCAGTTGGATATAGAAATGTCCTTCGTCGATAGCGACGACGTGCGAGCGCTCATCGAAGCCATGCTCATCCAACTCATCGAGCGCGTCAGCGACATGAAGATACAGGAGCGCCCCTTCCCGGTGCTCACCTACCAGGAGGCCATGGACCGCTTCGGCATCGACAGGCCTGATCTGCGCTACGGCATGGAGCTGGTGGACCTGACCGATGCGGTGCGACACAGCAAATTCGGCGTCTTCGCCAACACCGCAGCTGCGGGGGGACAGATCAAGGCCATTTGCGCTCCCGGCGCGGCCTCCTTCTCCCGGAAGAAGATCGATCAGCTAACCGATGCGGTCAAAGCGCGCGGGGCCAAAGGATTGGTGTGGCTGAAAGCTGAGGCCGATGGTCTGCGCTCATCCATCTCCAAATTCCTCACCGAAGATGAAAAAGACGCCATCATCGATCTGACTGGGGCCAACGAGGGCGATCTCATTCTGGCCGTAGCCGATACGCCTGCGGTGGTGGCCGAGAGCCTGGGTTATCTGCGCATCTCCCTGGCCGATGAGCTGGGTTTGGCGGATCCCGACACGCTGGCCTTGTGCTGGGTGGTGGACTTTCCGCTGCTGGAATGGGATGAGGAGGAGCAGCGCTGGGTGGCTGTGCATCACCCCTTCACCAGCGCCAAAGCCAGCGACTGGCCCCTGCTGGAAACAGACCCGGGCCAGGCCCTGGCCAACGCCTACGACGTTGTCTGCAATGGCATGGAAATCGGCGGCGGCAGCATTCGTATCCACGATGCGGCCCACCAGAGCAAGATATTCCGGGCGCTGGGCATCTCCGATGAGGAGGCCCGGGAGCAATTCGGGCATTTGCTGGAGGCGTTCAGCTATGGCGCGCCGCCACATGGCGGCATTGCCCTGGGGCTGGATCGCATCATCGCCATTCTCGCCCAAGAGGACAGCATCCGCGAGGTCATCGCCTTCCCCAAGACGGCATCCGCCACCGACCTTATGCTCAACAGTCCCAGCCCCATCTCCCAACGCCAGCTAGAGGAGCTGCATCTAAAAATCGTCGAATAACCCCCTCCGATTGTTGTCAGGCCCCTGGAAAGCAGCCGTCTCCAGGGGCTTTTTTGCGCAGACAGCCCAATTCATTCCAACAACTTTCGGGCGCTTCGCGCCGAAGGCAGGCCCAGGCCCGCCCCATCGCTGGCTTGTGAACCATCACAGTAGGACGCCTGTTGTCCAAACCCCAAATTTGTGCTATGGTAAAGATGGTTGCTCTGACGCTCCCCACACGCCCACCATGAACGCATCGACGCGATCACCTCGGAGATATGGATATCTTCTCTTCGCCATCGGCTTTGCAGCGGGCCTGTGGCTGCTGGGCGGCATCGCTTGGGCCAACCTTGAGGCGGGGATGTTTGGGGCGGGCGATGTGGGAGAAAATCTGTCGAGCCTGCGCTGCTCGTTGATGGTGACGCCCGACGAGATGGCCCGGGCCCGGGTGACGTTGAAAAATCCCCTGGATCGTCCCATCTCCCGCTTCGTGCGCTGGCGTGTCGCCCAGCGGCACGTACTGATGTCAGACGAGCACCGGGACACGGTCTCGTTGCAGCCAGGCGAGAAGAAAACGCTGGAGCGGGACGTTTCGCCCTCTTCGGGCGTGTATGGCGGACGTTTTCTCATGATCAGCGCCTATGTGGGTAGCACCCACCCCCTGCCCGCCATGGAAGGCTCCTGCGGCGTGTGGGTGATTGCCATCCCCTGGCTTACCGGGATGCAGGTGCTGATTCTTGGCAATTTCATCGCCCTGTTGGGCATGGGCGCGGGCCTGTGGCTGGTGCGTCGCAACCCAGCCAGCCCCGAAGACGCCTCAGGCGGCGCATTGACGATCCTGATCCTGGCCTACATCATTGGCATGGGCGCGACGCTGCTATTTCGATGGTGGGCCATTGGCGGCGGGATCGCGCTGCTCATGCTCTTGCTGATGGTGTTGTGGCTGCTATATCGCATCGACCGGGATTGGGGGCGGATCGAGCCGCCACTATAAGCGTCTGGCGCGCCCAAAACATTCAAGCCCGAGCCTATGATGCAAAACAGGATGTCGTCAAACGTCAGGCGTCCACGACCAAGTCACATCCCTTGACCTTTCACGCTTCACGCCTTGGCATTCAGAAACACTCACTTTCAAGGCGAAAGTTACAGTCCAACATGCTACCTTCAGTAGTTACAGCGAGTCGCTTTTATCAAACGCCGCCCGCATCATGCTGCAGCAACGATTCCACCGCATCGGCTGCACGCTCGGGCCCGCCCAGCGCCCAAAAGCCCTCGGCCATGGCCCGGGCGTTTTCTCGAAATTCCGGGTCCCACAGGATGTCGGCCAGGATGAGGGGGGCGTTCTCCATGGTAAAATCCTTGGT
>Ga0256914_1002688_pt1 | contig 14654 bp, 10 predicted proteins | sample HulkmetaG_FD_191571 | JGI IMG/M metagenome (GOLD analysis project Ga0256914, IMG submission 191571) | Hydrothermal chimney microbial communities from Main Endeavour vent field at the Juan de Fuca Ridge, Pacific Ocean - Hulk | ecosystem: Environmental > Aquatic > Marine > Hydrothermal vents ... | reverse complement strand
CCCAGCTGCCTACACTGTCGTTGCCCGTGGGGAAATACCACACCACGGCAGCATCGGGTGAACGTCGCGGGTCGAGCTTGAACAATCCCCCGAGGCCGGGGATGTATTGTTTCTCGACCGGTACGAAGATGCAGCTGTCACGGCTCACCACCGGCGAACCGTCCATGTCGGATCCGATGTGGAAATCCCAGTCCAGCTTCCCCCGGTCCATGTTGTAACGGAACACGTGACCCGATCCCGACGTGATGAAGATCGACTGTCCCAGCCGGGAAGGGGAGGACTCGGTCACCACATTGTAGCGGTGTCTTCCCACATCTTCCGGATGGTACAGTCTGATCTCCCGGATGATATGGGGTTGCAGCATGCTGTCGCGCACGGTGGCGTATGCGGAGGAGGGGTCGAACACAGTGAAGAACGAGTTCTCCAGTCCGAGGTAGGCCGTATCATTCACCACGAGCGCGGAACCGTACACATCGCGGCTGTTACTGTGGGTCCACTTGCTGTCGAGATGCCACAGCTTACGCCCCGTGAGCAGCGGGATGGCCCGGAAGCTGGGGATATACGGAGCATCCATGTAATGTTGAGTGCCCAGACGACTGTCCTGGAGAATGAGAAAAGCTTCTTCGGGGGGATGGAGGTTGCGCCAGAGTGTACCCGTGCCCTTCACCACATCATCAAAAAGGTATTGCCACACCACCTTGCCGGTGGCGTCGTCGATCTTCTTCAGGTGATGGTCGTAAGCTCCCTGGATGAGGAACAGACGTGATCCTTCACGCATCAGCAGCGGCTGTTCCGTCCAGCCGACTCCCGCCCAGATGCGTTCGCCCAGCTTGTGGGAGATCACCGTGCGCCCTTTACCCAGATGGAGCTTCCAAAGGATGTCCAGCCCCTGCGGCTTGCCTTCGCCATAATACGCAGGTCGTTGCCGCGAAAGGTGCCTGTCAGGATCTCCACACGGTCAGGTGGAGCAGGAGGTTGAGCCTGTGTCCCGGGATGAAAAAGAAAGACCCTGCAAAGAAAATGACGGAGAAAAGAGTTTGCCGCCCAGGGTTCATGTGTTCCGGTTGTTGGGCCGGCCGGATGATGAAGATGCAACCCCGGTCAGTCGAGCGACTGTCCCGAGTTGTTGGCCAGTTCGATCATCTTTTCGTACTCCTCTGCCGTCAGGTCGTTGTAGAAGTAATTGATGGGGTTGACATACTTGCCGTGGAGCATGACGGCGTAGTGCAGGTGGGGGCCGGTGGAGAGACCGCTGTTGCCCACAAAGCCGATCACGTCGCCACGCTTGACCTTCTGTCCCCGTTTTACGTTGAAGCCGCTCAGGTGGGCATAAACCGTCTCATAGCCGAAGCCGTGGTCGATGATGATCTCATTACCGTAACCACGGCGTGAGCGTTTGATGCGCTTCACCACACCGTCACCCGTGGCATAGACAGGCGTGCCCTTGGGAGCGGTGAAGTCAATGCCATAATGGAACTTGCGGATCTTGTAAATGGGATGGATCCGCCATCCCCACCCGGAAGCCACACGGCGAAGATCCTTGTTCGATATGGGCTGGATGGCCGGGATGCATTTCAGCATCTTTTCCTTGTTGGTGGCCAGCTTGATCAGCTCGTCGTACGACTTGCTCTGGATGTAAGCCTGACGGGTGAGGATGTCCAGTTTCTTGGCCGTATTGATGATGATGTCGGAGTTGGCATACCCTTCCAGATCGGAGTATTTGTTCACCCCGCCGAACCCTCCCTTGCGGATGGTGCTGGGAATCGGATCGGCCTCGAAAATGGTGCGGTACAGATTGTCATCCCGCAGCTGCAGATCCTGCAATACCGCACTCAGCTGGTCCAGCCTTTTGTTCAGCAGCTCATACTGCGAACGCATCTCCGACAGCTCCCGCTTGAGCTTCTTCTCCTTGGGTGAGTCAAAGAAATAGGAGAGAACACCCAGATAAAGCCCCGCCAGGAAAATACTGGCAAAGAAGTAGATGAAGAACCTGGTGAGCTTTTGTCCGAAAGTGTGTTCGATCCGGTCGTATTGTAATGTCTCCGGATTGAAACGATATTTGGCCTTGCCCATTCGGCGAAGTTTTTCACAAAATTAACAGCAAAAGTAAGCGAAATAAACTAATTTTACAAGCTTTTTGACGGAATGAGCTGAAAAAAGGATGAAATGGGGGTTAACAAAAGATAGAAAAACAGACAGATATGACGAGCAAGGAGGTAAGAAAGCATTTCCTGGAGTATTTCCGGTCGAAAGGGCATGTGATCGTTCCTTCGGCGCCGATGGTGGTGAAGGATGATCCTACCCTGATGTTCACCAATGCCGGGATGAACCAGTTCAAGGATATTTTCCTCGGTCACCGCAAACCGGAGCATTTGCGGGTGGCCAATGCCCAGAAATGTCTGCGGGTCTCCGGCAAGCACAACGACTTGGAGGAGGTGGGGCACGACACCTATCACCACACCATGTTCGAGATGCTGGGCAACTGGTCGTTCGGCGACTATTTCAAGCGGGAGGCCATCGGTCTGGCGTGGGAGTTCCTTACTGGCGAGATGGGCATCGACGCCGGGCGTCTCTATGCCACGGTCTTTGAAGGCGATCCTGCCACGGGCCTGGAACGTGACGACGAGGCGGCAGCCTGCTGGCAGGAGAAAATGCCGTCATCCCATGTGCTCGACGGGTCGAAGAAAGACAACTTCTGGGAGATGGGCGACATCGGTCCCTGCGGCCCCTGCACCGAGATCCACATCGATCTGCGCAGCGACGAGGAGCGTGCCGCCCGCGACGGTCGAGAGCTGGTCAACCGGGGTCATCCCGAGGTGATCGAGATATGGAACCTGGTTTTCATCCAGTACAACCGCCGGGAGGACGGTACCCTCGAGCCCCTGCCGAAGCGCCATGTTGACACCGGTATGGGTTTCGAGCGGCTCTGCATGGTGATGCAGGGCAAGCGTTCGAATTACGATACCGACCTTTTCATGCCGCTGATCCGGGAGATAGGTGCCATCGCCGGCATGGAATACGGTCGCAGGAAAGAGGTGGATGTGGCGATGCGGGTGGTGGCCGACCATCTGCGGGCCGTGGCTTTCTCCATCGCCGACGGCCAGCTGCCCTCCAACAACAAGGCCGGTTATGTGATAAGGCGGATCCTTCGGCGTGCCATACGTTACGGCTATACCTATCTGCACCGCGAGGAGCCTTTCATCTACCGCCTGGTACCCGTGCTCATCCAGGTGATGGGCGAGGCCTATCCCGAGCTGGCCCGCCAGGAAGATGTGATCACACGCGTCATCCGCGAAGAGGAGAAAGCCTTCCTGCGTACCCTCAACACCGGTATCGCCCTCCTGGAAAAGGTCATCCGGGAGAACAAGGAAAAAGGAGAAAAGGTCATCGGGGGCAAAGAGGCCTTCGAACTCTACGATACCTTCGGGTTCCCGCTCGACCTGACAGCCCTCATCGCCCGTGAGAGCGGCATGGAGGTGGATACTGCCGGCTTTGAGGAGGAGATGCGCAAACAGAAAGAACGCTCGCGGAAAGCCACGGCTCAGGAGACCGCCGAATGGACCGAAGTGCATCCGGGCGGAGAGGTCTCTTTCATCGGTTACGATGCACTGGAAGGGCCCGTACGCATCCTGAAATACCGCGAGGTACAGGAGAAAAAGAAAAAACTCTGGCATCTGGTGCTGGACCGTACCCCTTTCTATGCAGAGGCGGGAGGACAGGTGGGCGATACAGGATACCTGTACAACGAGGAAGAGCGGATCGCCATCCTCGACACGCGCAGGGAGCATGACCTGATCTTTCATGTGGCCGACCGTTTGCCGCGGGATCCGGCGGCTCTCTTCCGTGCGGTGGTCGACAGGGTGCGACGTGAGGACACCGCCCGCAACCATTCGGCTACCCACCTGCTTCATTGGGCGCTGCGGCAGGTGCTGGGCGACCATGTGGAACAGAAAGGCTCGCTCGTCCATCCTGAGTACCTGCGTTTCGACTTCTCCCATTTCCGCAGGATGGAACAGGAGGAGCTCGACAGGGTGGAGGCACTGGTCAATGAGAAGATCCGGGAGAACATCCCCCTGGAAGAGATGCGTGAAGTACCTTTGGCCGAGGCCCGGGCCATGGGGGCCATGTCGCTCTTTGGCGAAAAGTATGGTGAGCGGGTGCGGGTGATCCGCTTCGGTGAGTCGGTCGAGCTGTGCGGCGGCACCCATGTGCCGGCCACCGGCACCATCGGTTTCTTCAAGATCACCTCCGAGACGGCCGTGGCCGCCGGCATCCGCCGTATTGAAGCCGTGACGGGAAGACAGGCGGAAAAGTGGGTGCGTGAACGTGCCCGCACCCTCGACCGGCTGCTCGGTCTCTTCAAGGTACAGAAAGGCAGCGAGGTGGTCGACCGTGTGGAGCACCTCCTCGAAGAACAATCCCGTCTCCAGCGGGAGGTAGAGGCCTGCCACCGGGAGAAGACCATCCGCGAGAAAGAAAGGCTGCTGCGTGATGCCCTGATCGTCGAGGGGGTACGTATCATCAGTGGCATGCCCCACCTGCCCGATGCCAAGGCCATGAAAGACCTTGCTTTCCAGCTTCGTAACGAGGCAGGCACCATGGCTTTCGTGGGGGGGATGATCGCCAAAGGCAAACCGCAGATCACCGTCATGCTGTCCGACAGTCTCGTGGAGAGAGGACTGGACGCACGGGAGATCATCCGTACGGTGGCCCCCGTCATCCGCGGCGGGGGAGGAGGCCAGCCCTTTTTCGCCACCGCCGGCGGCAAAGATCCTGACAAAATAGAAGAAGCGGTACGGACCGCTGTGGAACACATACGCAGCTCCCTGGAAAAGGATTGACCTTCTTTATACGATCCGGAGTATCTGAGAGATCTCATCCCGGAATCCGGTTACTAAAAGCGAACGCAATCTTTCCGAAAAGTAGATCGTTACGGAAGAAACCCTTCCGGTGACTTTTTGCTCACTGATCAAAAGAAAACCTGACAACTTCTTGTGAAATGAATGCCGGAACTCCGGTAAGGAAACTTACCGGTTCATCGGATCTGGTACCAGCATGCTGTCTGGGAATACTTTCAGGGCGGTGGTGTCGAGCAAGATCACATCGTCTTCGCGGATACCGGCCGTATCCAGCCGGAGATACCGGGCAAGGAAAGGGTATACGGCCTGTCGCTTGGAAGGACCGTAGTCGTGGCCTTCCTTGGGGAAATGGGCGTTCCGAACCTGTTCTTCGGCACCGAAAAGGCGGTAGATACGCCTGATGTACGGATATTCCACGCGGGGTACGTTGCGGGTCCAGTCCTTGCCGTCGCTTACCAGCAGCAGGGGTTTGGGGGCGACGACGGCGGCGATCTCCACATTGTTGGTTTCAAACCCATGGTATTTGTGGATGGGCATCCCGCTTTCGCAGACACATCCGCCAAAGAAATGGGCCGAGACCATCACCACCGGTGCCGACACGTCGATGCGCGGGTCGACGGCTGCCAGCAGGAAAGTCTGCGTGCCCCCTCCCGATGCTCCCGTGACAGCGATGCGGCCGGTGTCGGCCCATGGCTGGGAACAGAGATAGTCCAGCACCCGGATGCTGTTGAAGAGCTGCATCCTCAGGGCCTTGGGGTCGTGATGCCGGTGTTGACGGTCCTCGCCCGTGCCGTACATGTCCCACGTGAAAGCCGCGGCACCCATCCGGGCGAAGGTGGCACAACGGTACTGCATGTCCGGACGGAAACGCCCGTAATCCTCCGGCCTGAACCAGTGACCATGCGGGTTGAGGATCACCGGCACCTTCCCGGGAAGAGGGTCGGGAAGGTAGAGATTGCCGCAGATGCGATAACCTGGCATCACCTCCAGGGCGAGGTTCTCCACGGTATAGCCGTTCATCCTGTGCAGGGCACCGTGTATCACCCTGATCTGCAGATGTCGTTTGGCTGCAAGAAGTGAGTCGATGCCGCTTCCTTCCACAATGTTCCGGCGGATACGTCCCGCCCGTTCCTGCCACTCCGCAGCCGTATGGTACGTGGTGCCGTACTCTTCCAGCTTCCGGCGGGCCTCTTCTTCGGTCAGATAGTTGCCCACACACAGCTCCGTACCCTCGCGAATGGCGGGAGTGCTCTTCTGCCCCTGACCGCGACAACCCGCTGCGAAAAGAAACACTAAGAGCAGGAAAGTCCTGAAACTGAAAAGAAAAAAAGATGAGGTCCCTGCAGGATGCGAATCCATAACCATGAAAAGAAGGTATCTCCTGCTAAGATAGATGATTTTTACCTGACATCCTTGATGTCGGGGAGATGTTTTAAAAAATTGCCATTTTGTCACGGATCTTGCAAAAAGAAAAAGAAAAAGAGGCCGTGCACGGCCTCTTTTTCTGTCGGGATGGCGAGATTCGAACTCGCGACCCCACGCCCCCCAGACGTGTACTCTAACCTGGCTGAGCTACATCCCGAACGCCAATGCCTCTCTTGTACCGAAAGGCGAGTGCAAAAATAATCAACCCTTTTGAATCTGCAAAAGTTTCAGCTTCCAAAAAATGGTATGGATATTGATAGGGGAGGGCCAAATCCGGTGGGATGTGCTATTTTTGCGCCGGCAATGAGCTGATGTCGAACGGAAAGAAGATATAAACCCAAAACTGATAGAATTATGAGCCTTTTCAAGCCTATGGAGAGCCTGGGGGATGAGCCCCAGGAGAAGAAGAACGAGACCCCGCAGGAGCGTGAGCATGTGAAATGTCTCATCCTGGGATCCGGTCCGGCCGGTTATACGGCTGCCATCTACGCGGCCCGTGCCAATATGGAGCCGGTGCTGTACCAGGGCATGGAACCCGGAGGACAGCTCACCACGACCACCGATGTGGAGAACTTCCCCGGATATCCCGAGGGGGTCAGTGGACCGCAGATGATGGAAGATTTCAAGAAACAGGCCGAACGTTTCGGCACGGACATCCGCTGGGGGATGGCTACGGCCGTCAATTTCGACAAGATGCCGCACGAAGTGGTCATCGATGACAAGAAGGTCATCGAAGCCGATACGGTGATCATCGCTACGGGAGCCTCGGCCAAGTACCTGGGGTTGGAGGCTGAGAAGAAATATGCCGGCAGCGGTGTCTCTGCCTGTGCCACCTGCGACGGCTTTTTCTACAAGGGCAAGGATGTGGCGGTCGTCGGGGGCGGTGACACCGCCTGCGAAGAGGCCCTCTACCTGGCCGGTCTGGCACGCAAAGTCTACATGATCGTCCGCAAACCCTATCTGCGCGCCTCGAAGATCATGCAGCACCGCGTGATGAACACCCCCAACATCGAGATCCTTTTCGAGCATGAGACCAAAGACCTCTACGGCGACGGCGTGGTCGAAGGAGCCATCCTTGTGAAGAAACGCGGCACCCCCGAAGAGGAGGAGGTGAAACTCAAGATCGACGGCTTCTTCCTCGCCATAGGTCATAAGCCCAACTCCGACATTTTCCAGGAGTACATCGAGACGGACGATGTCGGCTACATCAAGACCGTGCCGGGGTCTACCCGCACCAACGTCGAGGGTGTCTTTGCCTGCGGCGATGTGCAGGACCGTGTCTACCGCCAGGCCATCACCGCAGCGGGCACGGGCGCCATGGCCGCCATCGAGGCCGAACGTTATTGGGCAGAGAAATACGCTCAGACCAGATAGGAAAAGAGCTCACCACAAAAAGAAAGGGGACTGAATTTCAGCCCCCTTATCTTTTTGTAGCTGTCCGGTGGTCATTGTTCAAAAACCACCTTCTCCTTGTTGTATTTTCCGTATTTCAGCTTGTCGCTGATGGCCTTGAAGGCGTCAATGGTGTAGCGCACGTCCTCTTCGGTGTGGACGGCCGTGGGGATGAGGCGCAGCATGATGGTGCCTTTCGGCACGACGGGGTAAATGACGATGGAACAGAACACCTTGTGGTTCTCCCGCAGGTCGACCACCAGGTTGGCTCCTTCGAACTCGTTGCCTTCGAGGAAGACAGGGGTGACGGGCGACTCGGTGTTACCGATGTTCATCCCTGCCTCTTTCAGTCCTTCCTGCAGCAGTCGCACGATATGCCACAGCTTTTCCCGCAGTTCGGGCTGTGTCTTCAGCAGCTCCAGACGCTTGCGGGCTCCGATGACCATCGCCATAGGGAGCGACTTGGCGAAGATCTGCGACCGCATGTTGAAACGCAGGTAGCGTACCACCTCTTTGGTGCTGGCCACGAAACCGCCGATGCCGGCCATGGCCTTGGCAAAAGTGGCGAAATAGACGTCGATCTCGTCCTGCACGTCCTGGCCGAAGTGGGTGCCCGTGCCGGCCCCCTCGGGGCCCATCGTGCCGAAACCGTGGGCATCGTCCACCAGGATGCGGAAATTGTATTTTTTCTTCAGCTCCACGATCTTGTCAAGCCGTCCCAGGTCGCCGGCCATGCCGAACACACCCTCGGTGATCAGCAGCACGGCGCCGCCGTTCTGGTCGGCCAGCTTCACCGCCCGCCTGAGCTGGGTCTCCAGATTCTCCATGTCGTTGTGCTGGTATACGAAACGTTTGCCCATATGCAGGCGCAGACCGTCCAGGATACAGGCATGCGACTCCGAGTCGTAGACGATCACATCCTTGCGGTCGACCAGGGCATCGATGATCGACAGCATGCCCTGATAACCGTAGTTGAGCAGATAAGCACTCTCCTTGCCCACAAAATCGGCCAGCTCCTGTTCCAGCTGTTCATGCTGTGTCGTCTGGCCCGACATCATGCGGGCTCCCATCGGATAGGCCAGCCCCCACTCCCGGGCCGCTTCGGCATCCACCTTGCGTACCTCGGGATGATTGGCCAGCCCGATGTAGTTGTTCAGGCTCCAGGTGAGCACCCGCTTGCCCCGGAACATCATCCAGGGCTGGATCTCCCCTTCCAGCTTGGGAAACATCATGTACCCGTCGGCATATTCGTGATGCTTGCCCAGGGAGGTGTTGTCTATCGAAAGTTTTTCAAAAAGGTCCACTGTATAACAATTTTAGGGTTAGTAATCAAAGTCTGACGAACAGGGAGCAAAGTTACGCTTTTTCCCCCTACCAAAAAATATTTGTAGAGCAGTCATGCAAAATCTTTTTTTCATGTTTAAATGGAAAATATTCATTACTTTTGCGCGTTTGAAATGGTGCCGGGAGAACGGTAGGACAAGGGTATCGAACAAACGATGGCGGGTAAAGGATCACGTGGTACATTCATTTCGCTCACAGCTTTTCTGGCATTGACGATGCTGGCCGCCTCCTGTGGTGAGTATGACAAGCTGCTGAAGAGCCAGGACTATGACCTCAAATACGAGAAGGCCAAGGAGTATTATGCGCTGGGTAAATATACCCAGGCTATCGGGCTTATCGAACAGATCATTCCCCACTTCAGAGGTACCACCAAATCGGAGGAACTCGATTATCTTCATGCCAAGGCTTATTACGAAATGGGGGATTTTGTGATGGCAAGCCATTATTTCGAGACCTTCACCCATACTTACCTCAACAGCGAACATGCCGAAGAGGCAGATTTCCTCATGGGCTATTGTTATTACAAACTCTCCCCCCGTCCGGAGCTGGACCAGCGTTACACCTACAATGCGCTCAATGCTTTTACCCTGCACAAAACCCGCTTCCCGAACAGCAAATACAACAAACAGATCGACGAGCTCACCAAAGAGCTCAATGATAAACTGGCTGAGAAATCCTACCTCGCGGCACGTCTTTATTACCGGCTGGAATATTACAAGTCGGCCATCGTGGCCATCGGCAACAGCCTGGAAGATTACCCTGACTCGAAGTTCCGTGAGGATCTGTTGTACCTCCGCCTTCGTTCCCGGTATCTGTATGCACTCCACAGCGTTCCATCCAAACAGGCTGAGAGATTCCAGGAAGCTGTCGATGATTATTATTCCTTCATCGATGAGTTCCCCGACAGCAAATTCCGCAAGGATGCCGAGAAGATCTACCGCAACGCCAATAATTACCTGACATCAAGATAAACGGAAAAACGTAAAATTTTTAAAATATGGATTACAAACGTACCAAAGCACCCGTGACGACGGTGACCCAGGACATCAACAAACTGGATGAGATCACGGGCAACATCTACGAGACGGTGGTCATCTGCTCCAAAAGGGCCAATCAGATCGCCATGGACCTCAAGCAGGAGCTTAACAAGAAGCTGGAAGAGTTCGCCTATTACACCGACAATCTGGAGGAGGTGATGGAGAACAAGGAGCAGATCGAGATCTCCCGTTACTATGAGCGTCTTCCCAAGCCCACCTCCATTGCCCTGGAAGAGTTCAAGGAAGGGAAGATCTATTACCGCTATGCGGATGAGCAGGAAGAAGAGGAGCAAGCCGTCTGACCCCGATGCTGAAGGGTAAGAAAATACTGTTGGGGGTCACGGGCAGCATTGCTGCCTACAAGGCGGCTCATCTGGTCCGTCTGCTGAAGAAGGAGCGGGCTGACGTGAAGGTGATCATGACGCCTGCGGCCAAGGATTTCATCACGCCCCTGACCTTGTCGGTGCTTTCGGAGAGCCGTGTTTATAGTGAGCCTTTCAATCCCGCTTCCGGCAAGTGGTACAGTCACATCGACCTGGGGCGCTGGGCCGATGTGCTGCTCATCGCTCCCGCCACCGCAGCCACGCTGGGCAAGATGGCCCACGGCATCAGTGATAATCTGCTGATCACCACCTATCTTTCGGCGCGATGCCCGGTGGTGGTGGCACCGGCCATGGACATGGACATGTTCGGCCATCACTCCATGCAGGAGAACCTGGAGCTCCTCCGGCAACGGGGTGTGCAGGTGCTCGAATCCCCCGAGGGAGAGCTGGCCAGCGGCCTCAAGGGAAAGGGCAGGATGATGGAGCCCGAAGAGATCGTCCTCGAGATGAAGGCTTTCTTCGCCCGTCATCCCAAGAAAAAGACCAAGATCGCAGGCAAGCGCATCCTCATCACCGGCGGACCTACCTATGAAGCCATCGACCCGGTGCGTTACATCGGCAACCACTCCTCAGGCAAGATGGGCATCGCCCTGGCCGAGAAAGCGGTCCAGATGGGCGCCGAGGCCACCCTCATCCTCGGTCCCGTGGAAGGGGTCAACATCTCACCTAAGATACGCGTCATCCGCGTCACTTCGGCCGAAGAGATGTACGAGGCGGCAAAAAATGAGTTCCCCGCCAGCGACGTGGCCATCCTGGCTGCGGCCGTGGCCGACTTCCGCCCGGCCGAACGCTTCGACCAGAAGGTCAAAAGCGACCGGGAAGAACTGGTGATCCGTCTGGTGCCTACCCCCGACATCGCCGCCGAACTGGGACGCATGAAGACCAACAAACAGATCCTCGTAGGCTTCGCGCTCGAGACAGAGAACGAGTTGCAGAACGCCATGGAGAAGATACGCAAGAAGAACCTCGATTACATCGTCCTCAACACCCTTCGCGACGAAGGGGCAGGATTCGGCTACGATACCAACAAGATCACCATCATCGACAAAGTGGGCAACCAGAAGGAATATCCCCTCAAATCCAAGATCGAGGTGGCCGAGGACATCCTCAAATACCTCCAGGAAGTCTTCCTATGACCTTTCGGGCCAACAGCATGCGGTATACATCTGCCCGGACGGCACCGGTCCTGGCTGTCCTGATGCTGCTCCTTCTCTTCCCCCGGCAGGTTGCAGCCCAGGAGTTGATGTGCAACGTCTCCGTCTCTGCCCAGAAGATCCAGGGATCGTACCAGGAGAAGTTCCGTAACCTGCAGCGGGCCATTTACGAGTTTATGAACAATACGGTCTGGACCAACAACAAGTTCGACCCCAACGAACGCATCGAGTGCACGTTGCTGATCAACCTCACCGAACAGATCTCTTCCGACCAGTTCAAGGGCACGCTCCATATTCAGTCGAGCCGTCCGGTCTACAACACGGCTTACAACACCACGATGTTCAATTTCATCGACAACCAGTTCCAGTTCACCTATGTGGAGTTCCAGCCGCTGGAGTTCGATGAGACCACTTTTCTTTCCAATCTGACTTCGGTGCTGGCCTATTATGCCTACATCATCATCGGTCTCGATTACGATTCGTTCAGCATGAAGGGGGGTACCCCTTATTTTCTCAAGGCCCAGCAGATCGTCAGCAATGCGCAGAACGCCGTGGAGCCGGGGTGGAAACCTTTTTCCGGGAACCGCAACCGCAACCGTTACTGGCTGATCCAGAACATCCTCGACAACAACTACGCGCCGGTGCGGGAGTTCATCTACCGTTACCACAGGAAAGGCCTCGACGTGATGGAGAGTCAGCTGGCCCAGGGAAGGGCCGAGATCGCCAGCAGCCTCGAACTGCTGCGCGATGTCTACCGCCACAAACCCGACCCTTACATGCTCTTCCTCAATGTGGTGCTCGATGCCAAGAGGGATGAGATCATCAACATCTTTTCCGAATCCTTCCCCGACGAGAAACACCGGGTCTACCTCATCATGAAAGAGATCGACCCGGCCAACGTACAGAAGTACGACAAGATGCTCAAGGCGCAGTGAGCCCTTTCCTCTGAGGAAAATTTTCATTAGTTTTACCTTCTGCCAAGCTGTTCACTGACGATGCTTCGATCGCTTCTCATCCGGAATTATGCGCTCATCGACGAGGTGGAGCTCACCTTTGGTCCCGGCCTGACGATCCTTTCGGGCGAGACGGGTGCCGGCAAGTCGATCATCCTGGGGGCACTCGACCTGGTGACGGGCAAGCGGGCCGACACCGGCGTATTGCTCGACAAGGAACGCAAATGTGTGGTGGAGGCACTCTTCGATCTGCGTAACTATGAGCTGAAGTCTTTCTTCGAGGAGGAGGACCTCGACTATGAGGAGGAGACGCTCATCCGGCGCGAGATCACGCCGGCGGGCAAGTCGCGGGCCTTCATCAACGATACGCCCGTGACGCTGGCCGTATTGCAGCGTCTCGGACGTACCCTTATCGATGTCCACTCCCAGCATCAGGGGGTTCTCCTTTCCTCTCCCGCCTTCCAGATGAAGGTGCTCGATGCTTTCGGCGGGAGCGACACCCTGCTGGCCAAGTACCGTGCCGCCTACGAAGCTTTCAGAATGACGGAGAAAGAACTGGAAGAACTGCGTGAACAGGCTGCCCGTGCCACTGCCGACCTCGACTATTACCGGTTCCAGTACGAAGAGCTGGAGGCAGCCGGGCTGCGCGAAGGGGAACAGGAGGAGCTGGAGCAGGAGCTGCAGCTCCTCGATCATGCCGGCGAGATCAAGAGCGCACTGATGAGCGCCTGGGAAGAGCTTGCAGGCAGGGAGGAAGGTGCCGTCACCGACCGTCTGCGCGAGGTGATCCACACCCTCGAACGGATAGGGTCTTACCTGCCCCGGAGCGAGGAATATGTGCAGCGTCTCGAGAGCGTCTACCTCGAACTGCAGGACCTGGCGGCCGAGATGGAGGTGCGGGGACAGGATACCGAGTACGACCCTGCGCGTGCCGGGGAGCTGCGCGAACGTCTCAACACCCTCTACCATCTCCTTGACAAACACCATGTGTCGGATGTGGCGGAGCTCCTCGAACTGCAGAAAGAGCTCGACCGCAAGATCAACACCATCACCTCTTATGATACCCGTCTCAACCGTCTGGAGAAAGAGATGGAAGAACAGCATGCGCAGGTCTTACAGCTGGGTGACGAGCTCACCCGCCGTCGCGAGGGGGTGCGGGAGGAGACCGCCCGTCAGGTGACCGCCCTGCTGCGGGAGCTGGGCATCCCCTCTGCACGCTTCGAGATACGGCTGGAACGACGCGAAGAACCGGGCCCCGAAGGTTTCGACAAGGTGTTGTTCCTCTTCTCCGCCACACGTCAGGGTGCTCCCCGCGAGATCGGCAAGGTGGCCTCGGGCGGCGAGCTCTCGAGGATCATGCTGAGCCTCAAGTCGCTCCTCACCGCCACGCGGGGTCTGCCCACCATCGTCTTCGACGAGATCGACAGCGGCGTCTCCGGGGATATCGCCGACCGCATGGGGCGCATCATCGCCCGCATGAGCCGTCACATGCAGGTGATCAACATCACCCACCTGCCCCAGATCGCCAGCAGGGGCGAGGACCACTACTTGGTGTACAAGGAAGAGACCGACGGGCATACCCGGACAAGCGTGAAAAAACTCTCGCCCGACGAGCGGGTCACCGAGATCGCCCGCATGCTCAGCGGCCGCGAGCTGAGCGAAGCCGCCCTGCTCAACGCCCGCGAACTGCTCGCAGCAGCAGCGGACGAATGATCACTCCTCGTGCTTCCCGTCGGTGACGAACTTCCACCCGCTGATCATCGAGGAAGCTACCCCCGTACGTTCCACATAGTCGTGGTACACCACCAGGTAGACATGGATCATCGCAAAGATGATGAACACCCACATCAGGATGTGATGGATGTGCCGGGCGGCCATGTCACCCCCTACCAGCGGGACGAACCAGGCAAACAACTGAGGGAACCACGACCTGCTCATGGCAGCATACATCCCGAAACCGGTAAGACACTGAAGGATGAAGGCCAGGAACATGATGAAATAGGTGAAACTGGCCAGGGCATTGTGCCCCTTGGATTCGAAAGTCCAGGTCTTCAACTGCAGGATGTCCACCTTCAGGACTTCCAGGATCTCTTTCCACTGCTCCTTG
>Ga0256914_1002687_pt1 | contig 14654 bp, 10 predicted proteins | sample HulkmetaG_FD_191571 | JGI IMG/M metagenome (GOLD analysis project Ga0256914, IMG submission 191571) | Hydrothermal chimney microbial communities from Main Endeavour vent field at the Juan de Fuca Ridge, Pacific Ocean - Hulk | ecosystem: Environmental > Aquatic > Marine > Hydrothermal vents ... | reverse complement strand
GTGAATTTGTACTCGCCCGCGGGCTCGTCATTGATAAGTAGAATGATTTTGTGCGTTCCTATAGGCCAATTGCCCTTGGGAAGATAGGTGAAGTAGAAAGGCACATCAGGAGCATCTTCGCTGCTGCTAAGAACGCGGGTGGCTGCTTCATCCAACTCGCCATTGATGTACCATTCAGCTGCCAGGGTGGAGCCGCGTCCCAGGTCCACCCGACCTGCAAGAAATACCGCTTTATCAGCGGGAAAGGTGCTGGTGGGATGGTAGGGCTCGTATGTGTCCGCTTGTACATCTTCGGAAAGGGTGGCGGAAAGCAGTTTGGAAGGAATGGCATCAGTGGGTGGGACCACCTGGAAATTGTATTTTTCGGCGGGGGCGCCATTCAGGGCGATTTCTGCTCGATAGTTGTTGCTGGGCGGGAATGGGGTGTTGTGGCTTAGGGTAAAACCGACGAATGTGTCGCCGCCGAGGACGAAGATGACACCTTGTTCGTCACGGGTTTTGGCCAGATCGACTCTGGCATCAGCGATGAGTTGGTTTCCATAGTAAAATGTCGCTGAAACCACACCTTCTTTAGGGGTACCGTTAAGCTTTACGGAGATGAAGATGTCCTGGTCGGGCGTAAAAGTCTCGGCCACATCCGCCGGAGTCATATCTTCATTCAGAGCATGCGTGAAAGTGACTTCTTTAATTTTGAGCTTGCCCCGGTCGAGAGGCTTGGTGGCTGCAGGTGATTCGGTGGAACCAGAAGTAGCTGACTCAATCGGCTGGTTGGATGTTGCGCTTTCGGGCAAGGTGGCCAGTTGATTATTGTCGCAAGCGATTAGCATCAACGCCAAAAATAATACGGCCGCAATAAGCCGATAAAAACGCTGCATGATTTTCTCCAGAGGGAATACTAGGGGAGTACGCGCCAGAGTGTATTGCGAGCCATTATTAGCGCTGGTCAATTATACTTGTAGTCATTGTCGGCGGCAACCTACTACCCCTCGGGAGTGGCTTCAGGCGTCTCTTCTTGTTTCGGTGGAGCTGGCGTTAGCTGTACGATTCTAATTTCTCCCAACGGTCCGCTTCCCCGAAAAACCGCAATGGGACAACTTACCCACCCGTAGCGCCAAGATGTCCATTGAACGATGCCTACACTTTCATCTTTCCAGGTTACATCCAGATCAATGGAATAGTGGATGACTGTGTTGTCGTTTCGCAGCATCTTGGCAAATTCGGAGCTGTTTTGAACAACTGCACTCCTGATGCGCCAGTTCTCTACGGCAACGATAATCCTTGGGTCTTCGATGTTTGTCAGGTTAGTATCTGCTTGTGGTAATCCCTCGATTCTATCGATAACTCTGGCGATGATCTCGTCTGGATGGTTGTGGGGTTCGCCTGCAAAGAGGACAGGCGTGCACAAGGGATTGCGACTGCCCTGTCTGAAGAACAAGACCAACGCAAAAACCCCAACAATGAGAACTGCGAACAGGGTGTTTCTGAGCGTTTTCATGAGGTATGGATATTCTAACGTGATGGCAACTCTGCCACAAACTTTGTGTCAATAGCTTCACGTGCGTATAATGGGTTGTCAGAATATTTCCCAACCCACTTTCCACGATACTCATTTTCTTTATGCCTCGCGTCTATCCTTTTACTGCCATCGTCGGACAGGAGCGCATGAAACGCTCCCTCATTCTCAATGCCATCGATCCCCAGATCGGCGGTGTTCTCATTCGTGGAGAAAGGGGCACCGCCAAGTCAACAACTGCTCGTGGTCTGGCGGCGCTTCTGCCCGAGATTGGAGTGGTTGAGGGGTGTCGTTTTGGCTGCGATCCAAATCAACCCGCGTTCCTTTGCACCGAGTGCCAGGAGCGGTTGGAGCGAGATGGCAAGTTGCCTGTGGTCAGGCGCCGCATCAGTTTTGTGGATTTGCCGGTCAGCGCCACTGAGGATCGCGTGGTGGGTACGCTGGATATCGAACTGGCCATCAAAAAGGGTGAGCGTCACTTCGAGCCCGGCGTGCTGGCTGCTGCCAATCGCGGCATGTTGTATGTGGATGAGATCAATCTATTGGACGATCATGTGGTGGATCTCTTATTGGATTCTGCGGCAATGGGTGTGAATGTGGTGGAGCGAGAGGGCATCAGCTTTCAGCATCCAGCTCGCTTTATTTTGGTGGGCACAATGAATCCCGAGGAGGGGGATTTGCGCCCGCAGCTTCTGGACCGATTCGCCCATGCTGTGGATATTGAAGGTATTCCCGATGCGCGCTTGCGAGTGGAGATTGTGCGACGGCGTCTGGCCTATGACCAAGACCCCGAGGGTTTTTATGCTCGGTGGCGGGATGAAGAGGCAAGGTTGTCAACAGAGATTGAGCAGGCTCGTCTTCGGTTGCCGATGGTGCGTTACACCGATCGCGATCTCTATCTGATTGCCAATCTCACTGCTTCATTCGAGGTGGATGGGCATCGGGCGGATATTGTAATTCTTAAGACCGCCCTGGCCAATGCCGCATTTGAAGGGCGATTGCAGGTTTCGGAACGAGATGTGCTGGTCGGTGCTGAACTGGCTTTGCCGCATCGTATGAAACGTCAGCCTTTCCAGGATGGCATTTTGAATCCAAGACAACTCAAGGAGCGCTTGGAACAGGCTCGTTCTCAGACGGACGCTGAGTTTGCAGAAGCGAAAGATGGCGACGGGTATGGGAATGCTTTGGATGGCGTAAAAAAAAAGCCGATGAGTTAGAGGGAGCTGAAGGCTCCGAAGGCGCAGCTTCTGGATATGAGGATGATGCACCGGTCAATGATCGTTATCAAAAAGCGCCCAGTGATTCAAAAGAGGGGGCCAAGGGGAATGCTCCTCGTCGCGTCGTGCCTGTGGCAGAACCTTTCAAAGCCAGGCGACTTGACACGCCATTGGATAAATTAACTCGTTCCAAAGGGGGGCGGCGTTCGACAACGCGTACCAAACGAAAACGGGGACGTTACATAAAGGCAAGGCCGGTTGGTCATAATCGCGCAAAAGATATTGCTTTTGACGCCACCCTGCGAGAAGCGGCAGTGCACCAGGTTTCGCGAAAGCGTTCTGGTGTGGCTTTTGTCATTGAACGTCAGGACTTGCATACGAAAGTGCGAGTGCGCCGCGCTGCCAATCTTATCCTTTTTGTGGTGGACGCGTCGTGGTCGATGGCTGCCTCTGAACGGATGGAGGCTACCAAAGGGGCGGTGATGTCGCTGTTGGTGGATGCATATCAGCGCCGAGATCAGGTGGGGATGATTGTGTTTCAGAGGGAGCGGGCGCGCGTGATTCTGCCGCCTACGAGCAGTGTGGAACTGGCCGAAAAAGCGCTGAAGGACATTCCTGTGGGAGGGAAGACGCCTCTTTCATCGGGGCTACTTTTGGCTTACAATGTTATCACTGCGGCTCGACGTCGCGATCCCGAAACTCGCCCGATTATGGTGTTGCTTACCGATGGTGCGGGCAATGTGAGCATGACCGGCATGCCAGCTCAAGAAGAGGCCATGCGCATGGCAGAACTTTTCAAACACGCACAGATTCGCACCGTCACCATCAATATGGAGCATGAGGCTTTTGACCGCGGGCTGGCAAAGAAATTGGCCCGGTCCTTGGGCGGCTCCCTCTATAATCTACCTGATTTGCGGGCCGACGCTCTGGTGCGTACTGTCGAAACAGAACTTGTCTGGGCAAAATAATTAGATGAGGAGTATGTTGATGTTGAGATTCCTGTTATTCTGTTTTGGAGTTTTAGGGCCTTTGTCGTTATTGTTGGTTGGTTGCACTCCACCTCCTAATTTCTCCTTCACGCCCACCCCACAGCCTGGCCTGGATCCTACATTGTGTCAGGATGTTGTTAAGCAAATGACGCAATTGATCAGAGAGCAGGAGATTCCTGATCATCTCTTGCAACCGGAGGGGGCGCCACAAGCTGGTAATTTTGATCCTAATCGGTATTTCGATATTTTCGAGCATATTCATATGGAACCAGGCTATATGTTGGACTATGTTTATTTCAAAACATTAATGGGCGCTGAGCCAATCCTTTATGCACGTAAGATCGATGATGCTCCCTTTGTTTCACCCAATGAGTTTTATGATGGAACAGGCTCCAATGGGGAAAAGGACCTGTATCTGGAACATGTCTACACCGATGGTTCAGCGCAGGGATTCTTGGAGTATGTGATTCTGGCCATCCATGCCGAACAGTTTTATTTGTATTGGCATGCCCATTATAATGATCTGCAGGTGGTTTGCACTACCGATGCAGTAAATGAACTCATCGATGAGGTGAGTGATGGCAGTTTCGGTGCTGAATTTTCTTCCAGTCAAAGGAAACAGGCCCAGCACATTAATTACTTTCCCCGCGTCGATTATTACGATGATGCTGTTGATGTGCGAATTGTAACATTCACTAAATGGGGTGGTTTGGAAGAGAAAATTTTCCGCATTACCAAGGATCCACCCCATAAAATTCTCGATGTTCGCTCGCACATCCTTCTTTATTATGACTGCGGCATTAATTTCTAGTCGTTATGTACATACCAGTCAAGAGCTCTGAATGAGATAGCTTGCGCTTCCGACTCGGGACCGATCGATAAGACGAAGGGACGAACATAGATGATAGCCATCTTCAACTTTTCGTCTATGTTCGTCCTTTTTCGGTAACTCCCCGTGGTAATATGGCTAAATTGGCCTTGCCTAGGGGAAGCGTATAACGTCAATTTCTAGATTTTACCCTTGTGGTCGGACCTATCAAACAAGAGGAAGAGCCTCAGGGGGAAATTTGGCGTCAAGTTGGCGTTATGCTTCTACGGGCACGAAATACACATCTGTGGGCTTAAGCTTTGCATTACGAAGGAAACGCGCTTTTACCTTCATGCCGATCCAATGTAAGCCGGCATCTTCTGGGTCCAGGCCCAGAAGCCGCGTGAGAAAGAGCGTATCCGCTCCTTCGAACTCGATGAGAGCCAGGATGAATGGCGTCTCAGGCAAAAATTCTTCCGAGCCGAAGTAGCATACAGTGAACGCGTGAACCTTGCCTTCATGGGGCAGCGGCACCCATCTGGTTTCCTTGCCATCATACATACCATGTCCGCGAGGGGTCGCGTAAGTATAACCAGTGTCCACTTCCTGATTTGCCAGCAGCACTTTGTTTGTCAGCCCCGCAAAGAAAGGGCTATCCTGGCCATAGCTGTGCAAATAGGTGATGCTGTAATCCTGTTCGATGCGGATGGGCTGCATCTTGCGCAGCCATTCCAGTGACTCCGGGGTCAACTCGTTGGGGAAGGGCAGCCCATGAACGATGGTTCCGCCCAGGGTTTCTTCTCTTTTCGAGGGTTGCTTGCTCATGTCATCCTCCTTTGTCTTCACGTTCGAGAATCGTGACGGTGACATAAGTTCCGGTGCCCGCATGGCTATGGATGGCTCCGCGCTTGGCGTTTTCGACTTGTAATGTATTGTCACCGAAGTGTTTGTTGATCGTACCCTGCAATTGCCAGATGGCAAAAACAGCCTGCATCAGCCCAGTTGCTCCTACCGGGTGTCCACATGCAATGAGACCTCCTGATGGATTGACTGGGCATAGGGGATCGTCAATGAGATCGAGGCCGTAGTCAACGTTGGGCATGAATGCCTTGCCCGATGCCGCAAACGCTCCCCCCTCGCCGTAACGGCAGAGCCCAAGATCTTCATAAGTTTGAATCTCAGAGCTGGTATAGGCATCATGCAACTCTACAAAATCCAATTCGTTGAGAGGATCATAAATGCCTGCCATCTTGTAGGCCATATTTCCTGCAGTGCGTCCTGCTCGGAAGGAATGCACGCCGGGATAACGCGTGCCATGGTCCCATAGTGCTTTGTAATACGCCCGGGTGTCATCGGAATCTCGCTCCTGAGGCGTGGCGTAATCCTTCATGAAGGTGTCATAGTCCACATGAGGACGGTCAGCCATGCGCATAGCGTCGGTGCCACGCCCGATTCCTGTAATCTTGACTAGTGGACGAGGTATTTTGGCTCCCGCTTTCTCCAGTTTTTCCAACCCTTCTTCTGAGACTAATATCGTGGCTGCTGCGCCATCAGACATTACGCAGATGTCCAGCCGAGTCAATGGCCAGGCCACCATGGGGGCATTGCGCACATCCTCGATAGTCAGCTTGCGTTGTTTCTGTGAATAAGGATTGTAATAGGCGTTCATGTGGTTTTTCACCGACACATGCGCCAATTGCTCCACTGTAGTCCCATATTCCTGCATGTGACGGGTCACCATCATGGCATAGTAGCCAGAATAGAAACCTCCTACCGGATAGTCGAACGACACATCCGAGGCCAGCGCGATGAATTCATTGCCCTTCCAGGTCTCTACATGGCTCATTTGCTCGAATCCATACGCCAGGGCGATGTCCATATGCCCGCTGGCTACGCTCTTCCAGGCTTCCTGAAAACAAAGCCCACCGGTGGCTCCGCCCCCTTCAACACGATGGCTTGGCTTTGGCACCAACCCCAAATAATCCTGCACCATGATGCCAGCCATAAGCTGTCGGGCAAAGTGGTCACTAAAATAACTGGCAACAGAACCATCCACCAGTTCGATAAACTTGGGATGTTCCAGACCAATATCAGCGATGGCGTAGTCGTACGCCTCTTTCACCACGGCCTGGAACGTCTTATCCGGTCGGGCCTTGGCAAATTTACTGACACCGCCGGATATGGCATAGACTGGGCGCATAATCGAACCTCCTTGTTCAATGCGATGATTATGAGGTGGAGTGATATTGTTGAGGAAAAGTCGCGGGACCAGATATCGACTTATCCATTGTTTTTGCTAAAAGTATAGCATAATACAGAGAGGAGCTCCATTTTGGCACTGGCTATTACTCCGTCATTCGTTCAGCATCGGTCATGGCTCCCACAACGATGAATTCATCCCCGGCAGCGATCATGAAACCAGCTGGAGGATTTACGATCATTTCATCACCTCGCCGAATGGCAATAACGGTGAGGCCGTATTTTTGGCGAAGATTAGCCTCGGCAAGGGTTTTGCCAAAATAGCGCTCAGGAGCCAACATTTCCACAATACTGAAATCGTCGCTGACTTCCAGGTAGTTGATGAATCCCATTCCCGAGAGCCGTCGTCCCAGACGTACGCCCGCTTCGTGTTCAGGCAGAATGACCTCCTCCGCTCCCACTTGCAGCAGGATTTCTTTTTGCGTGCGGGTGCGGGCTTTGGCGATGATCTGGGGTACTCCCAGTTTTTTCAGTGAGACGGTGGTGAGTAGGTTGGCCTCGAAATCGGAGCCAATGCAAACAATGGCGGTATCGAAGTGCTCTGCGCCAATCTCTCGTAGAGCCTCTATCTTGGTGCTATCCAGTTGCACTACGTGGGGAATTTCGGTTGCACGCATTTCCACAACTTCGAAGTCGCTGTCTATGGCTAAAACCTCATGGCCTGCGGCTAGCAATGTGCGGGCCAATCCCGCGCCAAATCGCCCCAAACCAATGATCAGGAATTCTTTGCCACCGCGCTTGAGACGAAGTCGAAATGACGATCTAGAATATGCTGTGTTTTCGGACATGGTTTAATCCTTTGTTGGCGATGTCGCTGATGATGATATTTCAGTGACTGACATCCAATGTTCGTTCAACCCAATACCACCTTTTCGGTGGGATAACGGACATAAGTTGGGTGTTCCCGTTGGGCCAAAAGCACTACCAGCGTCAGCGGGCCTAAACGCCCCCAGAACATGGTGAAAGCGATGAGTAATCGGCCGAAAGTGTTCAGTTCACTAGTCAGGCCTAGAGAGTAGCCTGTGTTGGAGAAGGCGCTGATGACCTCGAATGTGACGGCCATGAAATCGCCAGCAGTATCGGCTAGCAACAGTAGGGTGACAACAAACACCACCATCAACGACACCGCCATGATGGCTACTGATTTGGCGATGGTTTCCAGAGGCAGGGTGCGACCAAAAGCCACCGCGTGAGGATTGCCCCGCACAGTAGAGAAGACGGTGACCACGAGTACCGCCATGGTGCTCATGGTCACGCCGCCCGCCATTGATGCGGGCGCCCCGCCGATGAACATCGAAACCATTATGGTTAGGATACTGGCCTCGCCTAGTTCATGCACTGGAATGATGGTCAGGCCCGCAGTGCGTGCAGAAATTACCGAAAAAAGCGCCTTCCAAAACCGATCGTGCCAGCTCATGTTCACGAACGTGGTTCCCTCGAAAATAGGATCCATGAGTACAATGAGCAATCCAAATCCATATAGAAACAGGGTGAGTATCAGAGTGAGCTTGGTATGAACCGTTAGTCGTCGTTCCCAGTAGTAAGAGGCCAGATCTACGCCCACTAGAATCCCAAGCCCGCCGATGATAATCAGCGTCATCATCACCAGTAAGGTGTACGGGTCTGTATCGTAGCCGAAGAGGTTTTTCCCCGTGCCACTAAACAAATCGAAGCCAGCATTGCAAAATGCACTTACAGAATGAAATACAGCCCGATGCACCGCTTCTGCATCCCCCATGCTGGAACGCCAACGTAACCACAAGGCCAAAGCCCCCAGCAACTGAATGCCCAAGGTGATACCCAACACCATCAACGTGAAGGGAATGATGCGAGTGGTTTCAAAGACCCCCAAGGTGTTGCGAATGATTTGGCGGCCAGTGATGCCGACGCGGCGGCCAATAAGCTGGAATAGTAGCACTGAAAAAGCAATAAAGCCCGCCCCACCGATCTCCATCAGTCCAAGCACAACAAATTGCCCAAACAAAGAGAGGTCCAGTGCGGGAGTGATGACCACCAAGCCCGTCACCGTGGTAGCGCTGGTGGAGATGAATAGCGCTTCCAGCCAGGTAAGCGTCCGGTGCGAACCTGAGAGGGGCAGTCGCAACAGCACCGTACCGATGAGCACAATGACGGCAAAGCCCACGACCAGAATCATGGCCTGCTTGCGGGCGAGAGGACTATACTGGCTGAGTTCAGAGCTGCGATCCATAGCATGAGGGCTTATCGCCCACCCGTGTCTATTTGCCGAAGATGGCGATGATTGGGTCGTGGTCTGATTTACGAATGGGCGAAGGGTCTTCAGGGGCGGGAGGTGGGAAGTCTGCATTGATGTGCAAAACTACAACATCCTGCAACAGGTCATATAGATTGGTCGTAACCATCATGTGATCGATCGCCTGGGACTTCCCCTGAAAGATATATGTGTATCGCTGGTCTGCGGGCAAGAAGTCTAGCACATGCTTCAGTCCGGCGTCACGTAGCGTTTGGATGGGTTTGGAGTTGAAGAAGGAGTTGAGATCGCCCATAATAGCGACCATAGCGTTGGGATCGTTCTTGCGAATAATGTCTTCAAGGATATGCACATTCCATTGTGCCTGGGCATTACGTCTAGGTTCGGTAATCTCAACTCCTGCCGACATGGAGGTGAAATGATTGTTGATGACATAAAATTCGATTGGTTTCTCGGGCAGCGTAATAGCGACTTTAATGACCAACGGTGGGCGACTGGTTAGGCCCTCGGGCGCATCATACTGTTGCACATCCAGGATTTCGGCGTCACCTCGCACAAGATAGCCCACATCAATGCCGCGACTGTCCATGCCTTCGATGAGCACCGGCTGGTAGGCCTGCTCTTTGATTGCATTTTGTGCGGCCAGGTCCTTGAGGACATCGATATTCTCAATCTCTTGCAGCCCTACCACGGTGGGATATCCAGCGTTCACAATGGTTGCAGCCATTTTTGCCAGTGCCAGATGATACTGGCTGGGTGTGGGCAGGGGAGGATCTTTTGGATTGGGTTCTTTGGCGTCGAACACATTCTCCGCGTTCCAGGTCATCAGTGAGAACTGATTGGCCTGCAGGGGTGAAATTTGGGGAATAGAATGTTTGATCGGTTTCACCGTTGGTGGCTCAATGGGCTCGATTTTGTAATGGCCATAGGTGTAGGCTAGCGGCCCAACAATGTCCTCTATGATGTCTCCTGTGGCAACGACATAAGGCAATGTCGTGCGATCCGCGTGCTTGGCGGAGGAGCCGTCATCCACCATGATGGCATAGCCGACTTCCTGGCCCTGCCACAATCGTGTGTCATCATGACCTGGAGGCACGATGACGTATTCTCCATACTGACTGGTGGGCCCCATCGCTCGATTCGGGCCGGGTGCGGCTACAAGCATCCCTTCTAGCGCCTCAAAATATGGAGCAGCCACAGATTCGGCGTCTGGCGGGTCCAACACCACGGGGTGAGGTAATTTTTCATCCCTATCCACCACCTGGATGTCATCCGGGGTTATCACCAAGAGCTGCGTCTGCTGTGAGGTTTCTTTGATTTGGCCGTACACCCGCACCCAGTCTCCCTGTTCCACAGGAGGGAACTCATCGAGCTCAGCGGTGTTGATGAACAATCCTTCAGAGGTGGCGGGATTGTTATCGGGCTCTTCGTCTTGAATAAAGAAGCCAGGAAGGTCGGGAAATACGCCAGTGACTACGCCCTCGGTGGGCGCCCACTTTAGTGTGTACGGAGAACGATCGCCTGGCCCCTGAATAGCCCAAATCGGCACTACATCGCCCAAAAAAGCGCTAAGAGGAGCGCTGGAGGCTGGGGCGGGCCATTGGTCACTGATGGCGCTAAAACCGTTGAAAGAGATCTGTCCACTTGCTGTTTCGGGGGTGTCGACCGCAAACCATACATCCACACGACCACCACCACCTGCCAGCTCAGATTGGGTCCATTTCACCTGACCCTCTTCCTGGATTCCGCCTTGAGAGATGGCTATCACCTTAGTGCTTTCGGGGACGGGCGCTGTGATCACCACGTTGGACATGGGTTTTTCAGTGTGGTTGAAGATACTGGCCGTGTAGGTGATGGGTTGGCCAGGTTGCACGGTCAGGGGCGCGTCGGCATTGGCAATCAGCTCTGGCGGAAAGATTTGGCTCAAATCCGATTGCAGCCTGGGATAAAGTTGCACCCGGCCATCACGCATCTCGAGAATCCCTTTCGCCCGGTAGCGATGCCCCATCTCGATCGCTTCTGGCGTGATGTTGGTGCGTTTGTCGACATAAAGATTTAACAAATTGCCTTGATCGTCAACCAGATCGATGGAATAACTATAGTTGAATTCCTTTACATCAAGCACTTGGCCCTGAACCTGCACCAGCCGCCCTAACAGGTTTTCATCATGCAAGGCTTCGGTAATCGTGACTTTGGTGGCATTGGGCAGATGGTCGGGATTTGCTTTTGCAAGGATGTGTACATCATCGGGTACGATATCGGGAACGATTTGAATGGCGCCGCGATACGCGCCAATGGTTCCCTTCACTTGCACTTTGTCCCCAACATGGACACTTACCACGCCGTCGCCGTCGAAGACCTGCACCTGGATGCCACCAGTTTTATCTTCGATGTAGAATTTGGTGTTGCCGCCTCCTGCGTAGTAGCCGCCAGTATACATGGTGGCCACCCCCTCCAGGGTAAGTTGCGCGCCCTGCAAGGTGCGGGCCGTGCCAATAGGAATGACTCCACCCTTGATGTGAGTAATCACGGTCGGTCCCACCGCGGCGTTCGGCCAGTCTTCGGCCTGGACGGTGTAGCTTTGCAACACCGCATCGGAATATGTCCATGGCGCAGTGACAGGGATATGGATGCTGGTAGAGTCGCCATCGGCCAATTCTGAAATCTGCCACCGGATCGCTTTTTTCTCTTGCGCCACATTCTCTGGCAGATCACCCACCTTAAGCATGGGGGGGAGCAGCAAACTTGCTACAATATTATGGGTTGTTTGATCGGTGTGATTCTCTACAGTAACATTATATTCATAGCTGCTGCCTGGCTTCACACTCTCAGGCGCTTGAGCAGTAATGGCAAGATATCGGGCTATGGGCGGAGTGAAATCGCTGGCAGTATTCTGTGGTGTAAACTGGTTGTTCAGAATGAAATCTGCAGTGTTGTTGTCCGTATCTTGACCATTCCCTGCGTCACCGCCAGGAAGGCGCTCTAGCGATTGTCCGTTCTTAATCGCTGATGCGGGCTGCCCTTCAGTCATCTTTACGGGAGCCTTCGCACCCCACGCCACCGCATCCACTCGTTCATTGTTGGATCGTCGCAGTTCAAGACCGCCATAGCCCAGATTTAATGCTTGTGTAAAGATGGTATCTGGCGCCGCGCCGACATCTTGACCCTCTCTGACCAACAAATAATGCCCCATCCCCGGGATAAGCGTGAGTCCTGTCCACCGCGCCACGCGAACTGGCTCTTGTTTGTCCGAGAGTTGATACCATAAGGCCAGCCCATGCAAATCTAGAGGTTGTTCGGTGGGGTTGTAGAGCTCGATAAATTCAAAGTTGTTATTGCCTTTCTTGCCCGCCACCACCTCGCTGATAACGATATGTTCGACTGATGGTAGTTTTGGCGTTGTTGTGGAAGGAGGCTCTGTTGGCGGCGACGTCGCCTCGGATGGCGACTGTGTAGGGCTAGGGGCTGGGGTGATTTGGTTGCAAGCTGCCAACAAAAAAATAATAAGGATGACGAGTAGACGACAGGATTTTTTTTGCATGGTGTTGTTTTGAACCACGTCAGGTTCTTTGAGTGCTAGGCGCGTGATGGTGAGCGTAAAGAAGCTTGTTATCCGATGTGGCGTGAGCGTCAGGTGAATTACGAAATGATATCTTATTGTACACACAATTGCTATGGCAATCCAGTTTGCAGAGACGATCCGCTTGTCATTTGTTTTTGAGCTAGATTTTCAAGCTGTCGGAATTTGCAATACCTGCCCAACTGTGAAACGCTCCCCGTAGCGTCAAATGATTTCAAATTGATAACGTCATTATGTTATGATAGGGGATATGAGACAGCAACAGCAATTGCGTCCAGGCGGCAAGCTCACCGCCCGGCAAGAAATGATTCTCGAACTAATAATTAGAGAATTTGTGGCCACGGCCGAGCCTGTGGGCTCAAAGCGATTGGTGGAGGTCTATGGGTTGGACGTATCGCCAGCGACTGTGCGTAATGAAATGAAGCGGCTGGAACAGTTGGGATATCTCACCCACCCTCACACCTCAGCTGGCCGTGTTCCAACGCATCATGGCTATCGCTATTTTGTACAGCACCTTTTGTCTGAAACGAATTTACCCACCACAGTGCGCCGCACCATCCGTCATCAATTTTTTCAGGTGCAAGCCGAGATGGATCAGTGGATGCAGCTTTCGGCTAGTGTGTTGGCTCGAACTGCACGTAGCGCGGCCATTACCACGGCGCCCCGTGCTGATCACACGCACTTCAAACATTTGGAGCTTATAAGCCTGCAACCTCACACGGTGTTAATGGTGTTGGTGATGCAAGGCGGAAGCGTCCGACAGCAAATTATTACATTGGATGAACCCAAAAGTCAGTCGGATCTCTCTCAAATTAGTAATCGCCTCAATGATCTGCTAACGGGCTTGAACTGGATACAAATCCAGCGACTGGAATTGGAGCAAGATTCCCTGGCACAACGCGTACTCGATCTTGTTGGGAGCACCTTGTATCATGAAGACGAACGTCTTGATGAAGTGTATCATGAAGGGCTAATCTACATGTTGCGTTCCCCTGAATTTTCTGATCAGACTTCTGCTCAGCAAGTTGTCGAGATTTTTGAGAATCCCATCATTTTAGGGCCCTTTTTGGCTGAGGCCCGACAATTGCCGGGAGTGCAAATTATTCTCGGGGGGGAGGGGCCATACGAAAATCTACCAGATGTCAGCCTGGTGCTATCGCGTTATGGGCGTCCCAGTTATGGCGCTGGTGTGGTAGGGGTTGTCGGCCCGTTGCGAATGCCGTATGCCTATACGGTCTCTACGGTGCGATTTATTGCGCAATTGTTGACAGACCTGCTTTCCGAACTTTATGGCTATTCTGATGAGCATTCTGGCGGTGCCATTGCCTCACCAGATGTTGAATCATAGCCTTATTACCTGAACGTCAGCAGTCCGAAGGCCTCGGGGCGGCGTTTGACTGTCTTGAAGCCCGCTTCTTGCAGGCGGCGGGTCGCGGATTTGGCCACATTGCGCCCCGACTTGCTGCGCAGATCCCCGATGTAGTGGAACAACCGCCCGCCTCGCTTCAGCACCCGGTGCAGCTCGCGATAGTACTCTGTGCTGTAAAGATGCCCGGCCAGGTTGAACATGGGCGGATCATGGATGATGCGGTCGAAGGACGCGTCCTCGAAATCGAAGATGTGGTCGAAGCTGTCGCCGATGAGTTGGGTGATGTTGGGGCGCTCGAACAGCGCCCGGGACCAGGGATTGATGCGGCATATCTCGATGACCGCGGGGTCCAACTCGATGGTGATGACTTCCTCGGCCCGTTCTGCGGCCATGCCCGCGGTGTAGCCCAGGCCCGTGCAGGTGTCCAGCACCCGACCCCGAGGTGCAGCCGCCTTGATCTTGCTGCGGGTGTCGGCCATGGGATCGGTATTCTTGATGCGGTGCATAGGGATACCTGAGATGAGCATCGTGGGCGCGCCCGTGGTGGGCATCAGCGAGTAGAGCCGCCCAAATGCCTCAGAAAAGACCTGCACCTTCTCAATCCCCGCGTCGGTGATCTCGAACACCGCCTGCTCATTCCTGTGGATGTACGTCACTTCCTCCCAGGTCACGCTCAGGTTGTCGGGCAG
>Ga0256914_1002686_pt1 | contig 14655 bp, 9 predicted proteins | sample HulkmetaG_FD_191571 | JGI IMG/M metagenome (GOLD analysis project Ga0256914, IMG submission 191571) | Hydrothermal chimney microbial communities from Main Endeavour vent field at the Juan de Fuca Ridge, Pacific Ocean - Hulk | ecosystem: Environmental > Aquatic > Marine > Hydrothermal vents ... | reverse complement strand
GGCCTTGGAACAGCTGAGCAGAAAAGAGATCGTGGAACTGGATGAGGAAAAGAAAGCTGCCATGGTGAGCAACCTGATGGTGGTGCTCTGCAGCGATAAGGACGCCTCTCCCGTCGTCAATACCGGTACATTACATCAGTGATGTATGAAAAAGAAGAAATCCTTCGTTCTCCGCATCGATCCGGAAAAGATGGAAGCCCTTGAGAAATGGGCTGCCGACGAGTTCCGCAGCATCAACGGTCAGATCGAATGGATCATCGACCAGGCACTGCGCAGGAGCGGACGCCTGAAAAAAAAGAAAGAACAGCATGAAAGCGACCAGGACCCTCACTGAGGATCTTCTTATTTTGCTGCTTCATCCGCAGAAAGGACGGCTGATGACACAGGGTAATGCCCTGGGCCAGGTGCTGGCTGTGGCAGCCTTGACCGACCTGTGGCTGGCCGGCATCCTTACCCTCGTGGAAGGAAAAGTGCATCTGAAGAGCCTGCGATATGCCGGCGAACCGCTCCGTGACTTCATGATCCGCAGGATCCAACGTGCAGGCCGCCTATACGGGTTCCGCAGATGGGCCGGACGCTTTGCCATGAAGGGAGATCTCCTCCTCCGGATGAGTCTGCAGAGACTGAAATGGCAGGGTGTGATCTACGAAAGGGAGCAGCTTTTCCTGAACCTTTTCCCTTGCCGTCGTTATTACCTGATCCGTCCGCCCCTGCGTGAGGCAATGATCGGACGTCTGGATCAGGTGGTCAGCGAGGATGCCCCTCCCTCCCTGCGCGAGGTGATCCTGCTGCAGTTGCTGACATCGGTCAACGCCGACCGCGTATTGTTGCGGGAACGTACTGCCAGACGCGCTTTCAGGAAGAGACTGAAAGGATTCCTCAACGACCCGGCAGAGACGGAAGAGAACAGGCGATGGCTGGAAATGGTGAAGAAAACTGCCGGCTCCTCTGTGGCGCTGACCTGAATCGAGAAAAGTGGTCATCAGGGTCCTTTCTTTCGGGGATGGCACCGTCCGGCCACCTTCGCGTTCAATGTGCCGGATGGTTCTGCCGGTACCAGGCGTTGTATTCGTTGATGATCCGCTCGATGTCGTAATACCCGTAGCCTTTCTCCTTGTTGCGTATCTTCCGGGCCAGCTCCTCATCGTCGGCCACCAGGCTGCTCATGTTCTTTTTGAAGTGAGTGAGCATTTTGAAGGAGCCCAGGTCGATGAACTCGCCGGAGGGGGTGAGGCCGTAATATTCATGGGCCAGATCCTTCTCCGAGAAAGAGAGATCGATGGTTCCGTGCAGCGGTTCGTCGCGGTCGATGCGAAGGCGGGCCTTCGTCTGTTCCGGCGTCTCGTAATACCATTTGTAGAGACTGAAAGGACCGTCCACGATCTTCAGGATGAAATGCCAGGTGCGGGCATCGTTCGACGAGGCCGTGGCCGGGGGCCTGAACTTCCACGATTCGTAGTAGCGCGGACCCACACGGTAGGCGATCAGATCCCTGGGCCTGTACTTCACTTTGTTCGTCTTGTCCGAAGGGTTGGGGTAGAAGATCACCTTGTCTTGGTTGGCGGCCAGGTTCTTCAGCAACAGATAGCCGTGCAGGGTGTCCCTCTGGCGGGTCACTACATAGCCGGGATAGAGGCTCCAGAGCTTCACCGCGACGGTGGTGTCGGTGACGGGCGGCTGAGGTTCCTCCTGGGCTGCTGCCATCATGCCGGCCCACAGACATGCCAGAAAAAGAACTGCTCTTCTCATGACGGATAAGTTTCGGACCGATCAGGAAATTTAAGGAATCCGGGAGAAATTGTCAAGGGGAGGGGAAGACAAAAAAAGCCCCCGATATCGGGGGCTTTTTGCTTCATTCAGGAATGTGCGTTGTCTCAGGCTGCCACGGCCTTCTTCCTGGTGAAGGTCTTGGTCAGCAGGTCGTAGAGAATGATCAGGCCGCCGATGATCATCATGCCGTCGGGCAGGAGACGGAACCAGAGCCATCCTTTCATCGGCTCGACGGCCTCACGCAGCCGGGCGAAGTAATAGCCTTTTTCGAAGGCGGTCTGGGCCTGTTCGATCCCCACGATGTAGGTGGGCAGGGCGAAGAGGATGACGCCCAGGGTGAGCAGCCAGAAACCCCACTTGCTGGGACGGGGGTCCCATTTCAGACCGTTGGCCAGCGAGTGGGCCCGCGAGGTCATGTAGAGGAAGGCTATGGAGATGTAGCCGAAGGCACCCAGCAGGGCGACATGACCGTGCGGCATGATCAGGTAGGTGCCGTGGGCATAGTAGTCGATGGTGGGCGTGTTGATGAGCATGCCCAGGAAGCCGGCACCGATCCAGTTGAGTACGGCCGAACCGGCTACCCACATGAAGACGGTGCTGAACTCGTTGGGCTTGCCTTCGAGACGCTGTTCGCGCTGGTTCTTCATCGCCTCGACGATCATCAGGGCCAGCGGCAGCGGCTCCAGGGCCGAGAAGATACCGCCGATGGCGATCCAGTACTCATCGAGCCCTTGGAACCAGTAGTGATGACCCACACCCAGCGTGCCGCTCATCATGATCAGGAAGAGCTCGAAGATCATGGTGCGGACGGCCGTTTTGTGCGAGATCAGTCCCAGCGAGACGGTGAAGAAGGCGATCACCCCGGCAGCGAACATCTCGAAGGTGAGCTCCACCCACAGGTGGATGACCCACCAGCGGTAGTAGTCGTCAACGGTGAAATTGGGCATGACCTTGTGGATGGGCATCATGCCGGCGATGTAAAGGGTGGCGATGGCGAAGGCCGACCAGATGATGGTGCCCACCAGCGGGTTGTTGGTGGCGGCCTTGCGGATCAGCGAGATGATCAGCAGGAACCAGAAGACCAGTCCCACCACCAGGCCGATGTCCCAGAGACGGCCCAGGTTGATCAGTTCACGACCTTCGTTACCCAGCCAGAACCAGCTGTCGCGCAGATGACCGGTGGCTCCCATATAGAGACCGATGAGGGCGCCTACGGCGACGATCACCAGGGCCAGCCAGAGGATGTCCACCAGCCAGGGAAACTTGTGGTCTTTGTTGGCCACCCAGGGGGCGATGAGCAGACCGCCTACCAGCCAGCCCACGGCCACCCACAGGATGGCCAGCTGCGTATGGATCGAACGGGCCACATTGAAAGGCAGCAGGCTCTGCGAGATCACGAAATCTTTCGAAGGTTCGGTGTAGAGATGGGCCAGATAGCCGCCCACGAACAGCTGCACCACGAACAGCCCGGCCACAATGGGGACATACTTCAGCAGCTTCTTCTGCGAACGGAACAGGGAGGTTACCTTCATGGCCGGCTGCAGCTCCTCGTCTTTCTTGAAAAGATATTCATACGAGAGGAAGATGACGATGATGGTGAGCGTCCAAAGGAGGAGGAACTCCCAGAGCGATACCTTGTGGTAGTTGAAGTTGAGGTCTTGGTCGACCAGCGGTTCGTAAGGCCAGTTGTTCGACCAGGTGCGGTTGGTCTCGGGACGGAGTGTGGAGGCCACCAGCTGCGACCAGTCGACGAAAGCGGCGATCTTACGTGCCTCCTCGGGCCGGATCACCCCGCCCGGGAAACCCCGTTCGGGATCGCCCTCGACGAGCATCTTCACCAGACGTTCGACGTTGTTGCGGTAGGCCAGCGTAGAGCCCTCGGTGTAAGTCACCTGGTCGGCGCTCAGGTGGGTCTGTTCCTTGATGTCCTGTTTGACACGTTCCTTGACAGCCCCTTTCTCGATGTCGCTCAGCTCCGACATCTTCTTGCCATACATCTGCATGCCGTAGAAATCATACAGGTCCTCTACCCTGTGGTGATAGAAGGTGGTGGAGAAGTCGGGGCCCATGTAGGCACCCATACCCAGCAACGTCCCCCAGTCGGTGAGGTCGAACTCCTGGAAGTAGGCCTTGCCCTCGACGATGTCATCGTAGGTGTAGAGCACTTCTCCCGTGTTCGAGCGGACCTCCTGAGGGATCGGCGGCACCTCCTTGTGAAGGTTCGCCGTGTAGTAGATCAGGATCGTCACCATGAAGATGGCGATGATCCAAAAGGCCGTGTAAAGGCCTTTCTTGGTCATGAACCGGTCCAGCAAAGTCTGTTTCATAGTCCGAAGGTTTTGGTTAATAATGAAATATCAGAATCTTGTGATGTTCGGGTTACGGATCTCGTCGAGGGTGGTTTCTCTGAGAAAGTACATCAGCTGGTCGCGCAAAGGGGCCCATTTCTCGTGAAGGCTGCAGGGATGCTCGTCGCTGCAGGCGGGGAAACCAAGCAGACAGCCTTCGTATTTGTCCATTCCCTCGACCGCATCGATGATGTCCGCCAGGCGGATGCGGTTCGCGTTCCTTGAGAAGACATAACCGCCTTCCCGTCCGCGGATGCTCCGGATGAACCCCGCCTTGGCCAGGGTGGTCATCAGCTGCCGCAAATATTTGTCGGGGATCGACAAGGCCTGGCTCAGATGATGGGCCGAGAAGACCTGCAGGTCCGAATTCACCATGTAGCTCAGGACCCGCACCGCATACTGCGATGTCTTCGATAGGATCATGGATAAATACTATACCAAAATAGTAAATTACTGCAAATATAAATAATTATTCAATAATGCAATAGGTTGGATATAAAAATTGAAATATTGGTTATAATTATATATCAATATGGCTGTTTTGCCATGCAGGAATAAGAACAGCCCAGCTCTCTCCAAGACCGGTGGCGATACCAGAATTTTGTGCTTTGTCAGAAGTTTGTGTAAATCTGTTGTCTTCAATCTGGTTGTTCTATCGGCTTATATTAAAGTAAAACAGTAATATGGATTTGTTACCTTTTGTTCTGATCTACGTAGGTTACTACGTAGGTAGCTACGTAGATTACTTGTTTTGTTCTGGTAATATGAAGAGAATGAGACGGTTGTGTGATCATTCTCTTTAAGGGTCTGTTTTGAGGTTGTGGATAAATTGTCGTTTATAAGATGGTGGTAGGGGAGGAGGCCGACGTAGAACAAGTGCACGTGAAAGCCTGTGACGCTTCATAATGCTAGGTTTTAGGTTAATTGTTTTGTCCGGATGGGGAAAGGGGTGTGGCCGGTGATGTGCCGGTCGCACTCCTGATCCCATGCCGGGAGGGAAAGAGGTCGCCATGAAAAGTTCAGTGGATCGCATGATGATCCTCCCTTTTTTCTTCCTTTCTTTCTTTTCTTGTGTGTGGAAAGCGGGAAAATGTGTACGGTTTCTCTCTCCCGGTCCTCTTCCTGCACCTCAAAGGACCGGAGCCCTTCCCGTTAACAACGGAATACTCCGGGAGGGGGTGGAATCTCAGGATACACGGCAGTTGTCGGACCATTCTGACCGTTGCCGCTCTCTTTCTCAGGTGTTCTTACCTATTCTTGATGGATGGGCAGAGGATGCCCCTTTTTTGATGGTCCGTCATCACCTCCTGACCGTACCGGCCGGGATCGTTGCTCGGACCGTTCATGCTTCTGCTTTTTGTGTCGGGCGGAAAAGAAAAGCTGCGGATGTCCGGCTCCTGTTCCGGTATGCGGGATCACGACGATCGTACCGACTGTTTGCGAAAATAATTCTGGGGTCTTTGATTCACATGAAAAAATCGCGGAACATATGGAACGCTCTTTTTTAAAAGGAAACCTCAAGAAGAGGTGCTTGTGTTTGCTGGTGTTCATTTTTTTGTTGTGGGTACATGGTTGGTCGCAGGTGACCCTGCTTGATGTGGATCGTGCAGCGTTGGTCAGTCGTGCCGATATTCATCTTGACCGTCCTGTAAGCCGTCGGCAGGGGGGGATGCCTGTAGGCAACGGTGTCATGGGGAGCCTGGTATGGACCACTCCTTCGATGATGAAGTTCCAGATCAACCGTGTCGATGTCTATGCCAGCAATGCCTGGTCGAACAGCTTCAATTGGCGCGATTCCGACTATGGTTTTGGGGTAGGGTTTGTGGACATCGATTTCGGCGGCTATGGTCCCGGGGTGTTCACCGAAGAAGCCACCCGTCAGCACCTGCATGTTTACGATGGTTTTCTTTCGTTGCGTGGTGCAGGGGTAAGGGTGCGGGTGATGGCCTGGCATGCCGGGGATGTGATGGCGGTGGAGATCATCGACGAGCGTGCCGAAGGTCAGCCTGTGTGCGTGAACCTTCGCATGTTGCGTCCCCCGGAGGTGCGTACCAGGAGTCACCTGGCGCGTTCTTCAGTGGCTGACAGGGAGGGGACCATCCTGCTCGCTCAGCGTTTCAGCGAGGAGTATGCTTCGGGGAAGTATTACTGTGGCTCGATGCTGGCAGCACGCGTCACGGGAAGGACGGCAACGGTACGTTATCCTGATCCCATGACCGTTCAGTTGATCCTGGCCCCGGGAAAGGGTGCCTATACCGTCTGGTTGGGGAGTGCCGCCTCATTCAGCGAAGATGACGACCTGCAGGAAACGGTGATGCGACAGCTGGATGCGGCATCTTCAAAAGGATTTCCGGCCCTCCTTGAAGAGAACAGGACATGGTGGCATGATTTCTGGTCGCGATCGTTCATCCGTCTTCACAGCGAGGACGGTGAGGCCGAATTTGTGGAAAAGCATTATACCTACTATCTCTATGTGATGGCTTCCAGTTCACGGGGAGCCTATCCGCCCCGTTTTGGTGGCATGATCTGGAAAACGGGAGGAGACTACTGCCGGTGGGGAGCCATGCATTGGTACCACAATCTGAGTTGTTATTACCGGTCCCTTCCGGAGGCGGGACGTTGGGAGCTGATGGAACCAATGTACCGCATGTATGAAGGCATGTACCGTTCGTGTGCCATTGCTGCCCGTCAGTATTGGGGAACCAAAGGGATCTGGATACCGGAGACGGTAGGGTTCGATGGTCTGGAAGAACTCCCGGAGGAGATCGCACGGGAGGCACGGGATCTGTATTTGTTGCGCAAACCCTGGGAGCTGCGATCGCTGGAGTTCCGCAGGTTCGCTGACAAAAAACACCCTCATTGCAGTCCGTGGAACTGGAAAGGACCGGGACAGTGGATCAACGGAGAATGGGTCTATCATTCCCTGCACGGGGATCCTTTCGGGTATCTGGTTCATATCCCTACCACCACGGCCAAGGTGGCCTATATGTTCTGGCTGCGCTACGATTACACCCGAGACAAGGAGTGGTTGCGGAACCATGCCTATCCCATGCTGAAAGGGACGGCGGAGTTTTTCGTGAACTTTCCCAATCTCAGGGTGGGTACCGATGGCCGGTACCATCTTCACAACATGAACAACCATGAGCCGGTGAGAGGATGCCAGGATCCTATGGAATCGATCGCGGCCATGAAAGGAATCCTGCCCCTGGCCATACGTTCCTCACGTATCCTGGGCGTGGACGCCGACCTGAGGCAACGGTGGCAGAACGTGCTGGACAGTCTGACCACGCTGCCAACCAACGAGGATGTCAATTCGCTCACGCCGCGTCGTCCCGGCGAGCCGGTGATATGGACCGCGGGAAGAAAACCCTATGAAGGAGGGAAAACCCATTGGGGACGTCTGATCCCTGTGGTGTACTATGATCTGTGCACCCTGGAGAATCCCGACACGTTGTTACACCTTGTTGCGAACAACTCGTTCGATCATGCTTATCCTGATGTGGGACCGGGGTATCCCGTACACGTCCTGAGCCGGGCCAACATTGCGGCAGCCCTCATGGGCCGTAAAAAAGAGATCCGCTACATGCTGCCTTCCCAGATCAGACAAACGCCTGAGCTGATCAGCCGTTTTATTGGGGAAGAAGCCAGGGAAGCAGGGATCATGGACAACAGAATGACCATGAGGGAAGGGAAAGAGGCGATCGGTATCCAGCGCCTCGGAAGGATGAGCGCAGGTCTTCAGTATGCCTTGTTGCAGAGTGTGCCGGCACATCCGGGTGAAGAACCTGTGATCCGTGTCTTCCCTGCCTGGCCTGAGGAGTGGGATGCCGACTTCTCCCTGACGGCACGGGGAGGTTTTCAGGTCTCCTCTTCCATGAAAAAAGGAGAGATCGTTTTTGTGGAACTCAGATCGCTTGCAGGGGAGAACTGTCGCATCCGCAACCCCTGGGGCGAAAAGACCCCCGTGGTGTTGTACCGGGATGGAAGAAAAACAGAAAGGATCGAAGGATCCCTCCTGCAATTCAAGACCGGCAAAGGGGAAAGGATCATCCTGGTACCGGCAGGAAAAACACTTGAGCAAGTCAAAAGATCCCTGCAGTGAGGGTGTCCCTGGTGGGTTCCTAGGTCATGAGAACAGGGAACGGTCATGATCTCATGTAAAACCGGATATGCAAATTGGTCAAATATCAGTATGTCATGAAAAAAAAGATGTATTTGGGAGCATTGATGTTTTTGTTTGTGAGTTGTTCTTCGGTGCCTGAGACCATCTATGTTTCGCCGAGCGGTGATGACCGGGCTACGGGTAGCAAGGAGCATCCCTTTGCTACGATCGAACGTGCCCGGGAAGAAGTGCGCAGGATCAGGGAAGAGCATCCTGACCAGGACGTCCGTGTTTGTCTCAGGGGTGGGGTGTACCGGTTGAAAAAGACCGTGGTCTTTACCCGCGAGGATGGGGCTGCGCCGGGTCACACGGTGATCTATGAGGCCTGTCCCGGCGAAAGGCCGGTCCTGAGCGGGAGTGTTCCGGTGACCAGTTGGGTGAAGCTGAACGAGCCTGTGGAGGGCCTGCCTGAAAAAGCTTTTGGACATGTTTGGGTGGCGGATGTCTCTTATGTGAAGTCGATCAAAAAGGATCAGCTTCCTCCCTCCACTGTGGCTGATCAGCAGAAAGAGGTGCAACTGTTCTATACTTTGTACCAAGGTTCGGAACGTCTGCCCCGGGCAAGAGGGAAACGGTTTGATTTCGTGAGAGGCGAAGAGGAATGGGACGATCCGTTGCGTTTTGCCTACCCGGAGGGAGAACTGGCTTCCTGGCCGGATCTAGCCAATGCCGAGATGTATGTGGTACCTTTTCCCAGGAGATGGATCAGCAACATGATCCCTCTGAAAGAGGTGAATGAAAGGGATCATACGGCCTGCCTGGCATATCCTGCGACTTATCCCCTTCAGCCGCCGGCCCGTCCTTACGGGTGGGTGGAGAATGTCCTGGCCGTGCTGGATGAGCCGGGTGAGTGGGTGCTGGACAACCGGAACAGCAGGCTGTACCTGTGGCCTCGCGGCGATCGTCCCGACAGTGTATATGTTCCGGTGCTTACCGAACTGGTGAGAGTGGAGGGGACGATCCGGTACGACAGTCCGGAAGATCTTCCTGTGACGGGACTGGTCTTTCATGGGATCACTTTCACGCAGGGGGATCGTTTGCCCTGGCATGGGGAGACCGGCTGGGGGCTGCAGCACGACTGGGAGCGGTTTGACAGCCCGACGGCCCTTCTGCGTTTCCGGGGATGCCGTAACTGTGCCGTGACAGCCTGTCATTTTACCACCTCGGGAGGCAGTGGCGTGCGTTTTGATCTCTATGCTCAAGAGAACCGTGTGGAAGGAAACGAGTTCGACCATCTGGGGGGAGTGGGGATCCTCTTCGCAGGCTATGGACCGGGAACCAAGGACGTGAACCGGCACAATACCATCGTCAACAACAGCATCCACCACACCGGCACGATCTACAACGGATCACCGGGACTTTTCATCTGGCAGAGTGGAGAGAACAGAATCGAAAACAACTTGTTATATCATTTGCCTTATGCCGGTATCTGCGTGACCGGCAGGATCGTCTGGGATACACTCGGCATATCCGAATGCTCCAGGACCATCCGATGGGATGAGGTGGGAGGAAAAGACGTGGCGAAAAAATTCAGAACCGAACAATACAGATGGCATGTGCCGGGTACATGGTATATGCGGGAGAAATGGCTGCATGCCCGGAATAACCGGGTCTGGAGGAACGATATCCATCATGTGATGGAAACCCTGGGAGACGGGAACTGTATCTATGTCTCCGGAGCTGGCGGAGGAAATCAGGTGATCGAGAACTATTGCCATCATTGTCCGAGCAAGCACATGAACAACGCCATCCGCTGTGATGACGACCAGAACCTGACCCTGATCAAAAGAAACATTGTTTTCCGGACAGGGGGATATGCCGAAGCCTTCCTGATCAAAGGAAAGAACGACATCATAGAGAACCTGGCCGTCGATCTTCGTACCGGCAGCCGGCATCGTGGATACCTCCGTTTCTATGACGGGGTGATCGACAGCTCGGTCATCCAGTACAATGTGTTCTATTCGTGTGAGAAAGGACAACATCCTGTGGGAGAGGGGATCGAACGCAACGGCATGAAAAAACCCTGCTTGCGTTATACTTTTGCTGATTACAATGTGTACTGGTCGACCGTGGATCCCGAATGGGGGATACGCCATCTGGAGGAGCAGAGGAAATACGGGATAGAGATGCACAGTATCGCAGCGGATCCGATGTTCGAAGATATGGAGCACGAGAATTTTCACTTCAGGAAAGGTTCTCCCGCCCTGAAGCTGGGCATTCACCAGCCGATCGACGTGAAGGAAACGGGCCCCCGCGGGAAATACCGGAAGCGTTTCTACAGGATGCACGGAAAAAACAATGATATTTGATGATTAATTTCATGAAAATGAAAAGAAGCGTTCTGGTTGCAGTGGTGCTGGTATTCGGTCTGGGAAATTTTTCCTTTGTCGTTTTTCGGTCAGCAGGTGAGACCAGGAAGAAGTTATGGTCGGCCGGTGAAGAGAAAGTTCTTCGAACCAGGGAAAGTTTCAATGGGCACTGGAGGTTCCGGCGTTTCGGTATGCATCCCGAGATCCCCGGTGAGCGTATCCCGGAGCCTTCCGGGCTGGAAGATCCTGTGTATGACGATCGAACATGGCGGGAGATCGATCTTCCCCACGACTGGGGTATCGAAGGCCCTTTCCGCAATGATCTTGACAATTCGACCGCTCTTCTTCCGTGGAGAGCGATAGGGTGGTACAGGAAACATTTCCGTTTGTCGTCCCAGGACAGCAGCAAAAGCATCTTCCTGGACGTCGATGGTGCCATGGCCAATGCGAAGGTCTGGCTCAACGGTCATTATGTGGGGGAATGGCCTTATGGTTACACTTCTTTCCGTTTTGATCTGACCCCTTATCTCTGTTTTGACGGAGAGAATGTCCTGGCCATCAGGTTGGACACCGAGCATCTGGATTCGCGTTGGTATCCCGGTGGCGGGATCTACCGGAACGTATGGTTGGTGAAAACATCTCCATTGCATGTCGCTCATTGGGGAGTTTACATCACCACCCCGGAAGTGGGGGAAAAGGAAGCACGGGTCGATGTGAGGATCGATGTGGAGAACCAGGCGGAGGAAGCCCGGAGCGCCAGGGTGAAGGTGCGGTTGCTCGATCCTTCCGGTGAGGTGGTTGCCCGCTCGGCAGAGGTGGCCGCCGATATCCCTTCCATGGGAATGCATCGTTTTATGTTGGCGATGAGAGTGGAGGATCCTCAACGTTGGGATGTTGATCATCCCGTTCTTTACCGGGCTGTTACCGAGGTGGGGGAAGGAGATCGTCTTGCCGATGTGGTGGTCACGCCTTTTGGTATCAGGACCTTGCGTTTTACCGCCTCTGACAGCGGTTTTCTGCTCAATGGCAGGCGTGTAGATATCCGGGGGGTCTGCCTTCATCATGATCTGGGGCCTCTCGGGGCAGCGTTCCATGTGCGAGCAGCGGAACGTCAGCTCAGGATCCTGAAAGAGATGGGATGCAATGCGATCCGGACCAGTCATAACCCTCCGGCTCCTGAGTTGCTTGATCTGTGCGACAGCCTGGGTTTCCTGGTGATGGAGGAGGCTTTTGACTGTTGGGAAAAAGGAAAAGGAAAGAACGATTATCACATCCACTTCCCGGCATGGCATGAAGAAGATCTGACGGCGATGGTGCGCAGGGACTACAATCATCCCTCCGTCATCATGTGGAGCATTGGGAATGAGGTGCCGGATCAGAACAACCCTCCCCTGGCCAAACGGCTGGCAGCCATCGTACACCGGGAGGACCCGACACGTCCTGTGACAGCAGGGTGCAACTGGGGGAGTGCCGGCTTCAACGGTTTCCAGGAAGCCGTCGATGTCTTCGGTTATAACTACAACCATCGTTCCTATACTCGATTCTTTACCGATCCCGGAACGAAACATATTCCCTTCATTGCCAGTGAGACCTCTTCCTGTCTCAGCTCGCGTGGAGAGTATTTTTTCCCGGTCAGGGAGGGGCCGATCAACCGCAATCTTCCCGGAAAAGGGATCTTTCAGGTCTCTTCATATGATCTCCTCTATCCCGGCTGGGGAGTTTCGCCTGACAGTCAGTTTGTGATGAACGAGATGTATCCCCGCATCATGGGAGAGTTCGTATGGACGGGATTCGATTATCTGGGGGAACCGACTCCCTATAACCGGGATGTCACGAATCTTCTCAACTACCGGGATCCGGCAAGACGTGCGCGTCTGAAAAAGTTCCTCAATGAACTGGGGACCCTGGAGGTCCCTTCACGTAGCAGCTATTTCGGCATCAATGACCTGTGCGGGTTCAGGAAAGACAGGTTCTATCTTTATCAGTCACACTGGCGTCCCGATTGGCCCATGGCCCATATCCTTCCCCATTGGAATTGGCCCGAAAGGGTGGGCAAAATCACCCCGGTCCATGTATATACCAGCGGTGATGAAGCCGAGTTGTTCCTGAACGGACGGTCGTTGGGAAAAAAGAAAAAAGGACCTTATCAATATCGTTTTCGTTGGGACAGTGTGGTGTATGTTCCGGGAGAACTGCGTGTGAAGGTGTGGAAGCACGGACGTCTGTGGGCCGAGGATGTGGTGAGCACCACTGGACCGGCAGCGGGTCTCCTCCTCGAGTCTGACAGAAAGGAGATGCAGGCTGATGGGAAAGACCTTGTATTCATCACTGTGAGGGTGGTGGACAGTAAGGGAAGGGAAGTGCCCCGGAGTCATCCCTATGTTCATTTTTCACTGGCTGGTCCAGGGCGTATCCTGGCTGTAGGGAATGGGGATCCTACCTGTCATGAACCTTTTAAGGCTCATGGACACAGCGTGTTCAACGGCAAGTGCCTGGTCGTCGTCCAAAGTGAGCCGCGTCCGGGGACATTGACCCTGAAGGCAAAGGCCGAGGGGATGGATGCCGGGGTGATCAGGATCAAAGTGAAATAAAGGTTTCCCCTGCAAGGAAGATGATGTTCCAGGGACCATCGTTCCCGGACGGGATACGCCAGTACCCAGGCTGAGAGGACAGATCCAAGAGTTTTCCGCGATGCACGGTGCCCATGGAGGGGGAAGGACGTCATTGCCGTACGACCTGATGCTGACAGGATCCCCCTTTGTCGCTTCGGGTTTTCCGAAACAGGTTGCCACCATGTCGGGATTTGCCGGGCCAGGTCGTGGAACATCCTTTTTTGGAGCCGGATGAAGCTTCCCGGTTCCCGGCCTGACTGAAGGAAAGGAAAAACTGCCGCTGCCGGGGAAACGGACCCTCCGCGGTAGAGCGGGTCTACGGAGGAAAAAGAAAAAGGAGAACAGGGGAAAACCCATGAACCACGGAAAATCTCCGGAGGCCGGCACCCTGACCGACCCGGAGAAGGGAAGAAAAGACCAGCGGGACCGGGAGGGGTGAGGGACCTTGGGTTTTGTTATCGGGACGAAAAGAGGACATAAATCTTTGCCATGAGATGGTGTATTTCCATCGGATCGACGTATCACAAACGATGAGAAGCTGCATTGTAAGTGAAGAAGGGAGAAGGCTTGAGAGAGCCGCTCAGCTCAGAATGAAAAGTCTTCAGGAAGGGACCGGCGCAGGCTTTCCATACACGGCTGTCAAGAAAAGAAGGCAGGCAGGGGGGAGTGAAGAGTAGCTTTTATAAAACGAATGATCATGAGAAGAAAAGTGTTCGCGTTTTTAGGGGTTGGTTTTCTGACCTCCCTGCTGGTGTTGGTTGCCGCCCAGCAGGTCTCGCGGCCTTTGCCCAACATCATCTTCATCATGGCCGATGATCTGGGATATGGGGATCCGCATTGTTATAATGCGCATTCGAAGGTACCCACGCCGAACCTGGACAGGCTGGCCAGGGAAGGGATGCGTTTCACGGATGCTCATACTGCGGCGTCGGTGTGTACACCTTCCCGCTATGGGGTCCTGACGGGACGTTACTGCTGGCGCACCTATCTTAAGAGTCAGGTGTTATGGACCACCTTTGACGAGCCGCTCATCGAACCCGAAAGGATGACCGTAGCCTCACTTGCCCGGAAATATGGTTATCGGACCGCCTGTATCGGGAAGTGGCATCTGGGGATGAACTTTTACAAGAAGACAAGTGATGAGTTTGCGAGGGGGAAGACGTGGCATGAAAATGGCCGGGGCGGCTGCCGCGATGTGGATTTCTCGAGGGATGCGGCCTATTCCCCCAATGATGTAGGATTCGATTTCAGCTTCATCAGTGGGGCGGGGCATAACATGGAACCGTTCTGTTTCATTCGGGACCGTCGGCCGCTGTGGCCGCCGACGGATTGGAGAGAAGCGAACACCCCCACCTTGCCGGGATCTTCCGCACGGGAGTCTCATGAAGGGTGGATGTCACCGGGCTGGACGGATGAGATGGTGGATGTCATGTTCACCCGGCAGGCGGTACGTT
>Ga0256914_1002685_pt1 | contig 14657 bp, 14 predicted proteins | sample HulkmetaG_FD_191571 | JGI IMG/M metagenome (GOLD analysis project Ga0256914, IMG submission 191571) | Hydrothermal chimney microbial communities from Main Endeavour vent field at the Juan de Fuca Ridge, Pacific Ocean - Hulk | ecosystem: Environmental > Aquatic > Marine > Hydrothermal vents ... | reverse complement strand
ACAAATGCTAAGTGTCGCAAAAAGATCCTTCTCTCCTAATGATGCGGTTTTACACATAAAAAAAAACGTCCAAACTATTCTTGCAAAAAAGGGAGGAGAAGGCGCGATTAGAGAGATGATCGATATTTTGATAGAAGAAGAGAATCTAAATGAGGAGTTTTTAAAACTATGGCTGTAAAGATATTTGCGATAGGCCTTTTACTCTTTATTTTAGAGATAGCTTATTTAAGCACACACAAACCCATAACTCTTGAGATCAAAAAACAAAATATCGATTTCAGCGATATCACTTTTGAAGATATCAACGCTTATGTTTTGACCGAAAATGGCGTAAAAACGACTCTCGAAGCCTCAAAAGCACTAAGTTACAAAGATAAAAATATGCTCTATGACATAAAAAGTCATCTCATATTCGATAAAAGAGCGGACACGATCCAAGCTGATGAAGCGATACATCAAAGCGATACTCTTTATTTGAAAAACAACGTGATTTACGAATCCAACGATTCCACACTTCTAAAAAGCGACGATTTAGTGTATAATATCGATAAAGGTATAGCTACGTCCAACGCTCCTTTTATTATGAAACGAAAAAATTTCGACGCTAAAGGGAGTTATTTTGTCTATAACGCAAAAGAGCGATACATCAAAGCTGAAAATATTATCGTCAACATCGAGGAAAAATATTAAAAAGTGAAATATATAATAATTCTCATTCTCTTATTTCAATTTCTTTATGCTCAAAAGATAACGGTCACCGCCGATAAATTCGAAGCGTACGAAAATAAAAAGATATCTCTACTAAGAGGTCATGTGCATATTCAAAAAGGCGAAGACGAGATCAAAGCCGATAAACTGATTATTGAGTTTGATAAAAACGATAAACCCCTAAAATATACGCTTACCGGAAACGTACGATTTGAAATCCATACTTCCACTCAAAATTTCAGCGGCAAAGCGAGACAGATAATATACGATCCGTCCAAAAAACGGTATATAGCATCGGGAAACGTAGTTTTAAAAGAGAAACTATCCGATAAACTATTGCAAGGCGAGAAGATAGTTATAGATCGAATAAGCGGCAAATCCAGTATCACGGGTAGAAAAAACCGACCGGTCAAATTTACATTTAGCGTCGATGAGAAATAGATATGCTCAAAATAGTCGAAGCGAAATTTATCGTCTCAGCACAAAATATATCCCAATCTTTGCCGGAAGATATGAGCGAAATAGCGATCGTGGGAAGAAGCAATGTAGGAAAAAGTAGTTTTATAAACTCCATTACGAATAAAAAAAACTTAGCAAAAAGCTCCTCCACACCCGGCAAAACAAGACTTATAAATTTTTTCAACATTACTTTTGATTGCAATAAAGAGAAATTTTTTGCAAGAGTAGTGGATCTTCCCGGATTCGGTTATGCGAAAGTTTCAAAAAGTGAAAAAAAGATTTGGCAGAAAAGTTTGAACGACTTTATCACAAAACGTTCATCGATCCGTCTTTTTATACTTTTGATAGACGCAAGACATCCATATATGAAGATCGACTCCGAAGTAAAAAATTATCTTGAGTTTATAAAAAGAGCGGATCAAGATATAGTAACGATCTTCACAAAAGGCGACAAACTGAATCAAAAGGGAAAATCAGCTCTTAAAAAAGATTTTCCCGACGCCTTGATCGTCTCGAATCTCAAAAAAAACGGTATCGATAAAGCGGTATCGACAATCTTCGAGAAACTCTATCTAAGAGGATGCGACGATGAGTGATATAGTTTACGCAAAACCCCTTTTAAGCGATATAAAGCGGATGCAGGAGTTGGTACTGCCGGAGGTGAAGTCCGGAAAAATTCTTTATCGAAGCGACGATGAGATCGCTACGAATATTCGCTCATACACTTTAGCGAAAGAGAATCGAAAGCTCGTCGGTTTCGGCGCTCTTCATATTCATACCGACTCGCTGGCCGAAGTTAGAAGCCTTATCGTGGATGAAAACGAAAGAGGGAAAAAGATAGGTCACAATATCGTCAAGGAGTGCTTAACGGAGGCAAAAAAACTTGGAGTGAAAAAAGTTTTCACCCTCACATACGAGAAAATCTTTTTTGAAAAATTAGGCTTTGATGAGATCCCCAAAGAGTCTTTACCCGAACATAAAATCTGGGCGGACTGTGTTAAATGCAAACATTTTCCAATTTGCGACGAAGTCGCTTTAATTATAGATATCCTCTAATACTGCTGCTTTTTATAGCGGCGTTGACGTATGAGAGTCTAGGTACGATCTATCCGTATCTCACACCGCTACTTGGAGTAGGATTTTACTACTGGATAAAAAATAGAGATAACAAAGAGAGCTATCCTCCTATTTTTCTATTTTTTTGCTATACGATCTATTTTGAATTAGATCGCGACATAATGCTTTTTTCGTTTATCTTGCTAATAATGCTCTATCACTACTTTATACAAAAGCCTCTTGAAGAGTCGATCGAATGCGATGTGTGTTTGAAGATAATTTTCACTCTTTATGCATACTTGGGATACTATATACTCAATCAGTTTTTAGGTTTCATATTTAATCTTCCGTCTTTCGAGATAAATTTGACTTACCTAATTTACATTATAAGCGATCTTTTGATAACGATACTATTTTTATGAAAACTCGTATAAAAATAATTTTAATAATTTTCGGACTTTTTTGGGTGGTTTTGATCTCAAGACTATACTATCTTAGTATAAAATCTAACAAATATTATGAAGAGTTGGCTTTACAAAATGTTATTAAAACCGAATATCTTTTACCAAACAGAGGTGAGATCCGAGATAGAAACAACACACTTCTAGCGATAAGTAAACTTGGATTCAGTATCTCCTTGAAAGCGCATTTAGGAAATAAAAAGAACTCCGCCGCACTTTCAAAAGATCTGAAGATCATCAAAAAATATTTTCCTAAATTCGATACCGCAAAATTAAAATCGAAATATCTAAAAAACGACAGTCCCTACAACCACAAACCGATTAAACTCATACCTTTTATACTATACGACGAGATGATAATGCATATCGTCAAACTAGCCAAATACGAAGATATCGTTATAGAACCGTCTTCAAAACGATTCTATCCAAACGCCACAAGCGTCTCTCATATAATAGGCTATGTATCAAAAGCGAATAAAGAGGATATGAAAGAGGACGAAGTCGTAAAAATGACTTCGATCACGGGTAAAAACGGAATTGAAAAATATTACAATAAAATACTCGAAGGAGAGCCCGGCAAACGAATCCTAAAAGTTACGGCTTCCAACAAACCTATAGAGGTACTATTCGAATCTCAGCCAAAAAGCAAAAATATAACTCTTACGATAGATATGAATGTTCAAAAATATATCGAATCGCTATTTAAAGGTAAAAGCGGAGCCGTTATCGTCATGAACGCGAAAAATGGAGCGCTACTGGCGGCAGGAAGTTATCCGAGCTACAATATCAACCATTTTGTAGAAGGAATCAGCCATAGCGAATGGAACAAGATGATAAAAGATCTGGATCATCCGTTTACAAATAAATTTACGAGGGGACTTTATCCTCCCGGCTCGGCCACTAAGATGGGAGTGGCTCTTAGTTTTTTAAACTCTTCTCTCATCAAAAAGGATGAAGAGTTTTTATGTACGGGAGAGATGGAACTTGGAAAAAGAAAATTCCGCTGCTGGAACAAAACCGGTCATGGACTCACGGATATGAAAAAAGCTATTAAAGAGAGTTGCGACGTCTATTTTTACAAAGGCGGTCTTAGAGTCGGAATAGATAAGATAGCCACCGATCTGAAACGATACGGCTTCGAGAAAAAAACAGGTATAGATCTACCCGGAGAATTTATAGGCACCGTTCCTGATAGAAACTGGAAAGTGGAAAAGTTCGGTGAATCTTGGTATAGAGGAGAGACTTTAAATACCGTTATCGGACAGGGAAATTTTCTTGTAACTCCGATCCAAATAGCTCTTTATACGGCAAGTCTCGCCACCGGTAAAGAACCTATACCGCACTTTTTGAAGAAAATAGATAAAAAAGACATAAAATTCGAAACAAAAGAGATATTTAACGATTTTGAAAAGAAACAGCTCGCGTTTATACGAGAGAGTATGTTCGAAGTTTGCAACCGACCTTTCGGTACCGCCTACAAATACAACATATCCGCCGTCACGATGGCCGGAAAAACCGGTACTTCTCAGGTCATCGGTATTCCGCAACAAGAAAAAGAGCGCATGAGCGAAGATGAATTGAAATATTATCAAAAATCTCACGCTTGGTTTACTACATTCGCCCCTTACGAAGATCCTAAATTCGTTGTAACCGTACTTATAGAACATGGAGGACACGGTGGAGCCGCCGCAGGTGAAATGGTCTCAAAAATATATAATAAACTGGTCAAATTGGGATATATAGATCAAAGTTATGTCAAAAGTCCTTGGTTTTTAGACTCTTCGGATAAGAATAAAACTCTAAAAACGGTTCCCGTACTCGATTGATGCGGATTTTTTAAAACGAGGTATTTATCACCATCTTAAAACCGTTACTATCTCTGATATCGTCGTTTAACAGATACTCAAAGCTTACATAAGCAGCCGATTTATGCATCAAAAGAAGCTCCAAAGTCAAACCTAACGTATATTCATTCACATTGACTCTATTTCGATTTTTTTTAAGATTGTAGTAACTATAATCCGCATACAGGGCTTCACGGCGCAAAGAGAGAGGAAACGAATAAAAATATAGACTTTGATTCAAGACCTTCGATATCGAAAATTTAGCCTTAATCGCCTCTTCTACATATAGATCGTTCGACAAACTGGGCATTACCAGACGCGAAGGATCTTTAACGATGCTCAAATCGCTATTATCTATCCAAACTCCTCTATTTCTTTTCGAATCGGGATTTTTTACATCACTTTTGACGTACTCTATTTTCGCACCGGTAAAAAATTCTCTCTCAAAACCTTTATAAAATCTATACGAGACACCGTAAATAAAATCGGAACGATCATTTACCCCGTAAACCGAAAAGGCCTTTTTATCGTTAGAATAGAAACTATACCCGAATCGTTTCGTATCCGAATAAGAGATCGCTACGCTAAAAGGAGATCTCTCATCTTTATCCGAATCAAGATGATAACTAAATTCAATATCACTCCTTTTATAAGTATGTCGATAAAGCGGATAGTTCACATAAGCGTTAACTCCGAACCCCCTATCGCGCACATCTTTCGCATGATCTATCACAGCATAGATATCGACACTATAGTTCAAGATATTTTCACTATTTGCGTAACCTATCCCGCCAATTGTATCGTCTTCGTATTTTGAGAGATACAAAGAGAAAAAATTTCGTTCGAGCGGATCGGCGAAAGTCGCTCTTAAATTAAAATTCAAACCGCCGTTTCGTGAAACCTCCAACGATTGAAGAAGAGAACTGTAATGAAGATTTTTTACAGGGGCATAATCTTTTCTCTTTATCTTTTCCGATCTGTCATAGTATGTATCCGCAAACTCTTTTTCAAAAAAGTAACTTACCTCGTACGGTTCTTCTTTCATCGAGATTAGATCCGTTTTTATCATCCGGATACCATCGGCTCGAATCACTTCCGCAAGCACATGTTCATCATCGATCAATTTTGCATCCAACAGATCGTCCGACTTCAACACTCTTTGAATAGATCCGTCATATCGATATAGAGTACTTCCGTATTTTGAGTTCGAAATGAACAAAATTCTACCGTAAGAGTCGATATCCGCAACTTTCGAATAGTAACTCTTGAAGCTAAAAAGAGGTTCCGAATTTTTATATAGAGTTCTATTTTTGCCCTTTTGTTTAAAATAATAAATATTTCCGTCACGATCACTTACCACGCTAGAATTTACACTGCCTATAAAGGTGTCGTCCGCATAAAGTTTAAGAGAATTTAGCGAACTTTTGACATCGAAGTAGAGTTTTTTACCGTCAGGCAAAACGGTTTGTAAAACTTTTCCTTCGCTACCTCTTTTAACAACCGCATTTTTATCGAAAAGCGCTATCTCTATTTTGTCTATTTTCGTTTTTGCGTAACTTTGCGTATAAAATTTTTTGTCGATTTTAAAAACTTGCCCGAAAAGAAAATTCGCTCTTTTTTTGCTGAATCGACAAGTTTTTTTATTATATCTTATCAATTCCGGCGGACTTTTTTGATCGCTTATTAAAAAGAATATCTCATTTTCATCGCTATTTAACGCAATCGAGGATTTTGAAAAAACTATGTTTTGACCTTTTGTAGGAGTGAAATTTTCGGCTTTTTTCAAAAGCGATTCGTTGAACTCTTCGAGTTCGTTTTCAAAATTTTGACCAAAATGCGCTTTGAAAACGGAATTCGTAAAAAACGGGAGCCATTGATTCGAATATGCGAGAAAATATCTATTCGTCTTTTGCAAACCGTATTTTCTGGCTAAATAGAGCTGAAAATATCCGCCCACAATATAATGGTGCGTACCGTAAGGAAAAAAGAGATGATCGTTATATACTCTTTTTGGCGTTACGAATCCTCCTTTAGCCTGGGTTAGAGTCATCGCCAAAGCGGCTCCACTATAAAGCCTTCCACCGTTTGCAAAAAGAGACTCGTTTAAAACCGCGTTTCCTTCGAGGATAAAAGATGATTCGAAAATATTCGGGACGGGGAAAATCGGCACGAACAGCAAAGAGGTATAAGGAGTGTTTTTTACGATTTTATACGCAAATGCCGAAATAGGATTTTTTTTGGCGTTCAATTGAAAATTGTGTGCGCTTTCATGAATTAAAATATTTTTGAGCCACGATGTTGTAGAAAAATAATCGGCAAGCAGACTACCTCCTACATAATTTACCTGCATATTCAGAGGAAACTGAGTCGAGTAAGCATTGGCTATCTGGTTGTTTGAAGAGGCTAAGATCAGATATAATTTATCATCGAGCCTATAACCGAACGACTTTTCGTATCTATCGAGAATTTCATTCTCAAATCCAAGCAGTTCATCCGTCTTGTCTTCGTACTCTTTAGCGATAACCAGCTCTATCCTACCGTCGTTCACACTAAGATATCTATCGCCGGGAAGCACTTCAAAAGCCGCTAAAGAAACGGCTAAAAGAAGAGATGATAAGAGAAGTTTTATCATTTCGCTTTCACTCGACAAAAGCTACGAAACTATTATTTAAAACCAAAAGCAATAGGAGTAAAAAGACGATTCCGGTCGATCTGTTGTATAACTTGTTCGCGGTTACGAACACAAGCATTATCGTCAAAATCAACGCCGCCATAATATCAAAAGCGTTAGCGGAAAAATCGACTTTTAAAGGATTTACCATTGCCGCCGCACCCAATACCATTGTAAAATTCGCGACATTACTACCTATGATATTTCCGATAATCATATCGGCGTTTTTCTTTTTCGCCGCTTGAATACTCACGACAAGCTCCGGTAAACTGGTTCCGAGCGCGACTAATAAAAGTCCTATTATCCACTCGCTTACACCAAAACTCCTAGCGATTTGAGAAGCGCTTTCGACCGCAAAATTCGCACCGACGATAACAAGCACGAATCCGCCGCCAAGAAGAAGCGAAGTATTTTTCCAGTCAAAAGGCTCTTTTTTCAACTCCTCATCCACTTCGCCTATCAAAACATCGGAAGCGTTATTAAACAAAAACATTACATATGCTCCCATCATCAAGACGTAAACAAAACCTTCGAATCTGGAAATTTCACCGTCAAACCCGACAATAAGAAAAATCAAAATCGGAAAAAGCGCCCATGCACTGTCATCGGCGAACATATCTCTTATGGGATGCATCTTTTTGGCTATAAAAAATACCACTCCAAGAACCAAAGCTATATTGAAAATATTGCTGCCTATGACATTAGAAACGGCAAGATCGCTTTTATGATGAATACTTGCGAATATGGAAGCCGCCATCTCGGGTAAACTCGTACCAAGAGCGACAACGGTGGCACCGATTACAAAGCTTGAAATATTGTAATGAAAGGCGATCTTTTCCGCCTCTTCTATTACAAAATCGGCTCCTTTTATAAGTGCCGCCATCGAAACTAAAAATATAATATACTCCACTACCCATTCCTTACTATCAAGCTATCGGGCAGATTAAAATCCAAAATGATCTCTTTCTCTTTTTGGCGCATCTGTCCACTATCGATCTCATGATCATAACCCATCAGATGTAAAAGCCCGTGAATAAACAAAAGTGCGAGTTCATCCTCTTGCGTATGACCTAACTCTTTCGCCTTTTCTTTTACTTTGTCGATACTAACAACAATCGTTCCAAGAGGCATATGCGCGACATCTTCAAGAGGGAAACTCAACACATCGGTCGCTTTGTCGATCCCCCTATATTTGGCATTTAAAACTCTAATGCGTTTATCATCCGTCAAGATAAACTCGATTTCGCACCGGCACACTTTTTTTCGAATCGACTCCAATAGCGTAAAATCGTATCCGCTGTTAACTTCATCCTCTATCCAATTCATATCTACCTTTTTGAAAAGATATCATTTTATCAAAAAGAGTAAGAATTTTTACTGAGTCATCACCCGAAAGCCGATCTAACGGCTTTTATACAAAAATTAGATATTTAAAATAACAAACCTCTATATTCAACCTAAAACTTTTTTCGCTTTATCCGATATTTAACAAACAAGTATAAATAAGAGAAAAAGTCAAGGGAAAAAATGTTTTATAATAAACTTTTGCAGCCGGCAATTTCCGTCATGAATAAACTTCCCTTTAAAACCAGAATAATAATATCCATCTCTTTTTTATTTATACTACTTGTAGCTCCCTCGAAAAATCTTTTTACCGAATACAAAAAGAAACTTCAAATGTATAACAGTCAAATTGTCGGCTTGCAATACGCCAATTTGATAGAAGATATCATACAGACCATTCAAACTCACAGAGGATTGACATACGGATTTTTAAACGGTGAGAAAAATTTTAGAGTCAAAATCAAAAAGACGGAAAAAACTTTAAATACCAGATTGATAAAACTTATTGATTTCGACAAGAACCATCTAAACATTCTCAAACACAACAACTACTTCGTAGAGGCTCTTAGCAATTTGGATCTTTTAAAATTCAATAATTTTACTAAACAAAGTTCAAGTACAACTATTTTCAATCAGCATAGCGACACGATAAGGCTTCTCGTAAAAACGTTCAATATTATCTCTCAAAAAACCTCTTTCGGAACGACCAACGATATGAGAATAAATTATTTATCCCATATGCTTGAGGATAAACTTTTGTTGTTAGAAGAATATACCGGTCAGTTAAGAGGTCTTGGAGCAGGAATATTAGCTAAAAAAGGTATGACAAAAGATGAGAAGAAAAAACTTCTTTCACTTTATACATTGATAAAATCGGCCGAATCCACTCTTATGGAGAACCGGATTTTAAAAAATACACAAAGATACTATCAAGTACATAAACAAACGACACTTATGTTCAATAAACTTGAAATGGTACTTGATATCGTAAACAAGCATATGATATTAAGCCAAAAGCCGAATTTCGACAATAAAGAGTTTTTCAAACACTCCTCAAAAGCTCTAAAACTTCAAGGAGAATTATACCGTCAACTTTCGGGCTTGTACGAGATATTGATAGAAGATGCCAAGAACAAATCCGAAAAAGAGTTGGCGTTACTTGGAATCGGTTTTTTAATCATATTGATAACCGCGATCTATTTTTTTGCGGCACTTTATCATTCCGTTGCCGGCAACTTAAATAAATTGAAAATCGCTTCGAATATGATCGCAAACGGTAAGACCAACATAAACCTCAGAATCGACGCCGAAGATGAGATCGGTGACGCCATCAAAGCGTTTAACGACATGAGTAAAAAGCTTGATAAAAACATAGCGTTTCTCGACGGATATAAAAATGCCATAGATCAATCAAGCATCGTCTCGAAAACAGATAAAAGAGGCGTCATCACATATGTTAACAAAATGTTTTGCGATCTTTCCGGATACAGTAAAAAAGAGCTCGTCGGATATCCTCACAACATAGTTAGACATCCCGATATGTCAAAAGAAGCTTTCAAAGATTTATGGAAAACGATCAAAGCAAAAAAAGTATGGAAAGGAATCATCAAAAACAGAAGAAAAGACGGAAGTACCTATATCGTAGATGCAACTGTCATTCCGATTTTGGACTCAAAAGGTGAAATTCAAGAGTATGTCGCGGTAAGACATGATATAACTGAACTTGAACAAAGTAAAGAGGAGATAAAAAGACAAAAGATAGATCTTTTAACTTCTCTTCCAAACAGAAATCAACTGCTTGATGACCTAAAAGCGGCGAAAAAACCTCTGCTTTTATATCTAAATATCGATGATTTCGCCAGTTTAAACGACTTTTACGGTACGAAAACAGGAGATAAAACATTAATTCATGTAGCTAAAATCATAAAAAAAATAGCCGCGGCAGCCAACTGTAAACCGTATAAACTTCATACAGATGAATTTATGCTCTACTTTGAAAGTTACGGGTTGAGTATCCAACAATATAGTGATGTTTTTAAAGAGATTATAGACTATATCGAGAAACACACAATAAACTGCGATAAACAAAACTGCGTCAGCGTTACACTAAGCGGTGGAGTCGCATCCTATGAAGCGGACGAACATTTTGAAAATCTGCCAAACTATACAAACATCGCCAGAAAAGTAGCAAAATCTCAAAATAAAAAATTTCTGGTATATACCGCACAAATGAGCCAAGACGATCACTACGCAAACAATATCGAGTGGATCAATAAAATAAAATCCGCCATCGAAGATAATAGAATAGTGACGTTTTTTCAGCCTATTATCGATAATAAAACTAATAAAATAACAAAATACGAATCTCTTGTAAGATTGATAGATAAAAACAAAGATGTTTTCACACCGTTTTTCTTTCTCGATATAGCGAAAAAAGCGAAACTTTATACAAAGATTACAAACATAATGATAAACAAAGTGTTTATCGAATCAAAAAAGTTTCCTTCGTTTGATTTTTCGGTCAATATCGAAGTCGAAGATATAGTTGACCATGAAATCTCTAAACTCATATTCGACAAACTTCAATCTCATCCTCATTCGGATAAAATTATATTTGAGATCACGGAGTCGCAGGAGATCAAGGATTACGACACTATCAACCAATTTATAAAAAAAGTCAAAAGTTTCGGCGCGAAAATAGCGATCGACGATTTTGGAAGCGGTTACTCAAATTTTACTCAAATTTTGATGCTCGATGCCGATTTTATCAAAATCGACGGAAGTATTATAAAAAATATCGATACGGATGAGAGCGCCAGAACCATCGCGGAAGCGATAATCGCCTTCTCAAAAAAGCTCGGAACAAAAACCGTAGTGGAGTTCGTTCACAACCAAAAGGTATATACGCTGGCAAAAGCGCTCGGTGCCGATTACTCGCAAGGCTTTTATTTGGGGGAGCCAAAAGCCTCTATTTCTGATGAACGACAGCTTGCTAAAAGTGTCTCTTAACAAATCTTTTAGCGACAAAACGAATTGATTTTTTGTTAATGCTTCTGTGTTAAAATCACCAAAAATCGTTTTGGGAGACAACTGATGAAATATATTGTACTTTTACCTATTTTACTGGCTTCTACACTCTTTGCGGTAAACGAATCGACACAAGAAGGAGCATCAAAAGCGAAAAACAATAGTCCCGTTTTTATAAAACTCGATACGAATAAAGATGAAAAAATATCTCTTAAAGAGATACATGATTATAAAGTCGAAATAGATATCAAGAGAATGAAAAAACAGGTGGAAGATACATTTAAAAAATGTGACAAAAACCAAGACGGTAAAATCTCAAAAGAGGAGACTTCGTTAAAAAAGAACGATGAGGATGATTTCAACTCGGACTGCAGATTACCCACAATAGTACTTGATACGATGGATCAAAACCAGGATGGCTTTTTGGATAAAAAAGAAGCTATGGACAATATACGACCGTCTGTATCACAAAGATCGAAAATCGCAAAACAGATGCGCCGAAAACTAAAAGAGAAAGAAGAGAAGATTAGAGCAAAATATATCGTAAAGAGATTTGAGATGTGCGACAAAGATAAAGACGAACTGCTAACTTTAAGAGAAGCCACATCAAGAGTCTGCGGATACGACTCCGATACGTTCGACGAACTTGATAAAAATCTCGATGAATTATTGAGCTTTGATGAGATGAGCGCAAAAAGAGATCAGAAAAAAGCTTTGAAAAAAGAGTTAAGAAGCAAATCGTTTCAAGAGGCTTCACCTTTAAAAAAATTCTCTATGGCGATATATCTATGCGACAGTGACGACGACGGACTGCTTAGTCAAAATGAAGCTTTTCATGCAGACTGCTCCATAGAGAGCCGAATATTTAAAAAATACGATTTCAATCAAGACGGCTTTATAGACAGAGATGAAAACGCGATGGTTTACGAATCGAAATCTTTTGAAAAATATGACAAAAATCATGACGGTTTCTTAGATAAAGAGGAGTTTTTAAAATCTCGATATAAAAAACTAAACCTATGAATATAACTAAATAAAAGATATCATCTTATCGGCTCTATACTTTATCAAAGCTCCGTTTAAGATTTTGTCGTTTAAAGAGGGCATGAGATTGAACCGTTTTTGATCAGGGTTTTTATACCCTTCGGCTATCGCTTCATGATCTAGTACCATAACAGCTATCTCTCTCCAAGTTTTACTCTCTCCCTCATATTTAAAATTGTACTGAGTGCCTCGCGTCTCGTTCGAGAAAATTGCATTGTTTAACTCTATGGCTCCGGTATCCAGTATCTCTTGGGCTAAAATATTCGGCGTTGTAACATCCACTACGGTATCGGCTTTTACCGTATCAAAAAGGGTACCGTCTCGGCGTACTTTTTCTATGATGACCTCTACGGCGGGATTTATCCGCTTTATCACCGCACATGCAGAGGTAGAGAAATCATCCGACTCTATTTTGTTTGGATTATTGGCAAGTATTAGTACTTTTTTAACTGTATGGATATTTGCCTTGAGTAGGATATTTTTATCCGATGCTAAACCTTTGATAAATGAGACACCATACTCATCCATCCAAGCCTCTTTTTCATCCAAAATATTATTAACATTGACGATAACCGACTCTTTGAATCTAGCGTCGTCTCTTAACTCGCTTACAAGTTCACTCATCTTTTCACTACCCGCATACCCGACGATCAACAAATCGACATCTTTTTTCATGGCAATTAAACCTTTTAATTTTTTTGTATTAAACTCGATTATAAAATCAGCGACTTTCCCCAAAAATATACCCAAAACCGCTATACTGAAAATCATATAAAATGTCACCAGTATCTTACCGGCGCTGCTTTTTGGCGAGAGGTCGCCGTATCCGACGGTCGTAGCGGTCGTGATGATATAGTAATAAGTATCGACAACGGAATACTCTTCATAAAAGATCATAAACAGCGCAAATATGACGGAAACGCCGACAAACAACAGCAGTAAAAAAAACGATCCTTTAAAATGCGAATTTTTTAAGATCTTGCCGATTATATTCTTAAAAAAATACACCCGAACCGCTCCTTATAAATTATGATCACTCACACAACGAACATCATCTTGGCAAGAACCACGATAATCATACCCAAAACCAAAGCCGCTTTGTGAAAATGCTTCGCCATAAACGGATTTTGACTCTTTTTTAACATACGCATCGTTAACGAATAGACAATCCCCGAAGCTATAATAAAAGCTAAAACGACTTTTATCATAAGAATTTTTTGCAAAGGAGTCTCAAGCAGAGTGTGAGAAGAGTTTATATATTTCGATAACATAAATCCTCCCGAGAGAATCAACACCAAAACCGAAGGCGGATAAATTTTTCGCGAGCGTGCTGAAATAGCCTCTTTGATCTTTTTATAAGTCTCTACATCAAATCGACTCTTCAAAACAGAAAGTACCGCGACATCCGCAAAAACAAAACCTATAAAGATAATCGCCAAGATAAGATGAACAATATGCGCCGCCAAATATGTATCTGCCATATAAAACCTTTTTTGTCTTAATTGTAACTCAAATCATTTAAATAAAACTAAAAGATTATTATCGGCGGCTCATATTCGTAGTTCTACCTCAAAAGGCGAACTCTCTTCCAGTTCGGTTTTGCGTAGCGGATATTTTCGTTTTGATTTATTCGTGAGCATAACTCGACTATATCGACATTTTCTTTTAAACGAAAAAGCGCCGTATTTAAACTTTTATTCGTATATTTTATAAACTCGAGGTTGTACTTTTTGGCTATATATTTTATATTTTCGTTTTTACCGAAACTTATATATATAATCGAGTTCTCCTCATATCTTTGACCGTTTTTTAGATAAGTTTTCGACTTATCCGCTACGCTTCTACCGCTTTTAAGTGGGATAAAACTTTGAGTTTTACCATTTGGATATATTAGATCCACGGCAAATAGATTCGTCATAAGAATTAATGTTACAATCGTTTTATTTATCATTTTTATGTCCGTAAAATGTAATTTCGGCTTCCATAAGACGACCGGTATGATTTTTCATAAGATCTGCTATATTCAAAACCCATTTTCCTTTC
>Ga0256914_1002684_pt1 | contig 14661 bp, 14 predicted proteins | sample HulkmetaG_FD_191571 | JGI IMG/M metagenome (GOLD analysis project Ga0256914, IMG submission 191571) | Hydrothermal chimney microbial communities from Main Endeavour vent field at the Juan de Fuca Ridge, Pacific Ocean - Hulk | ecosystem: Environmental > Aquatic > Marine > Hydrothermal vents ... | reverse complement strand
TTCAGCCAACTCGGCCACCTCTCCAATATCTCTATTATTTTCACCTACTTCCTCAATTCAGCGGAGGATGAGGGACTCGAACCCCCAAGTCCTTGCGGACGGCGGTTTTCAAGACCGCTGCCTTACCAATTAGGCTAATCCTCCAGACCAAATAGACCCAACAAAATTTGAGTTTGCTAATTTAATGTCGCATTCAGACAATTTCAAATTTTTGTTCTCTAAACCCTCATCCCTCAGATATCTCTGGCGGATCTTCACCTATCGCATCTTTAAAACGCGTTACCTCCTTCAAAGTTTCCAACGCATCCAGAATCGGCTGCAACCGATCGTACTGCATTAATTTAAGGCGAAACTTGGCAATATACGGCAATCCCCGTAAATAGCCGCTCAAATGTTTGCGCATTTCGATGATTCCCTTGCGTTCGCCTTTGTATTTTACACTGAATTCGTAATGCCGCTTCAGCAATTCCACCCGTTCCTCAATCGTTGGCGGCGGAGGGACTTCCCCGCTTTGCAAATAGAGTTTGCTGTCTCTGAAAATCCACGGATTGTGAATGGCGCCGCGCCCGATCATCACTGCGTCGCAGCCGGTTTCGTCAAACATTTTTTTGGCCAGCTCGGGTGAAGTCACATCCCCGTTGCCTACCACCGGTATCGAAACGGCTTCCTTAACTTTGCGAATCCATTCCCAGTCGGCCTGCCCCTTGTACATTTGCGTGCGCGTACGCGCGTGAACGGTAAGCACTTCGATGCCCACGTCTTGCAGCATTTTGGCAACATCCACAATCACGATGGAATTGGCATCCCAGCCCAACCGCGTTTTGGCCGTTACCGGAACCGAAACCGAGCGCGCCACGGCCGCAGCTATTTTTACCAATTGCGGCACGTCGCGCAGCAGTCCGGCACCCGCGCCTTTTAAAGCAATTTTGCGTACCGGGCAGCCAAAATTGAGATCGATAAAATCGGGACCTTTTTCTTCGGCTAACTGGGCGGCCCGCACCATGGCCTCCACGCGATTGCCGTAAATTTGAATGCCCACCGGATGCTCTTCGGGCAAAAGAGTCATTTTCAGGAACGCCTTCTCCGCATCGCGTACCAATGCCTCGGAACTAATAAACTCCGAATACACCACGTCTGCGCCCAGCGTTTTGCAAATCATGCGAAACGGGTAGTCGGTCACGCTTTCCATGGGAGCCAGAAAAAGCCCCCGCTCGATCTCATATTTTCCGAATACGATCTTCATGGCCGTTTCTCTTTTTTTGTGCAGGGGAAAATACGTAAAATTTACTGTGAATGAAAGCTGTCGTCGGATTAAAAAAGGGCGATGGGCCGCCTTGCTTTGAATCCTTCATCTTTTCCGTGCCAAAATAAAATATCCGTTTCGTCGATTTGCCAGCACAGAAAAACTTCCTCGCCATTGGCACGTACGGCAGGAAAGTCCGCCAGCCCTTGTTCGATGGATCTGATCCGGATGCCTTCATCCAGAATTTGCCTTGCCAGATGCACAAAACGATGATAGGATTTGGGATATGCCTCAAGCGTATCGGGATGGTAACCGGGACGATAGGTACCGTGATAAACGTCGAATCCGATGGCATTGAGTTCTATGTAAATACGACGGATTTCCGTAAGCATTTTGCGCAGTTGCGGTAAAAAGGCGCGCGCCTGTGCCAGGGTGAAATGCCGGAGATCAGTCATGGGGATGCTCCGTCGGGGGAACCGTTTCAACGGTTTCTTTAAGCTGCAAACGCTCGATAATGTTTTCGTTTAAAATCGATTCATCGATAATTTGGCCGATGTCTTCGACGCGTACGCCGGCATACCAAATACCTTGCGGATAAATGACCACATTCGGCCCGTGCTCGCACTGCCCCAAACAACCGGCACGATTAACTCGATATTTTTTGTGCAATCCTGCCTCGGCCAACTTAACTTTTAACGCCGCACGAATTTGCTTTCCGCCGCGGGCACCGCATGAGGGTCGTCCGTCGGAGCCGTCTCTTGAATTTTCGCAGACGAAAATATGCTTTTGAGGTAATCGAACCATAGGCTAATCTTTCTTTGAAAAGACCACCATCTCGCCAGACCCCGGTATTTGGGAAGTCCGATTCATCGGACTCCCTTCCCCGATGGGCCGATTAAATGCACTGCTAAAAATCGGCCGAAAGCAAACGCGGCCTAAACAGTCATCTGTGCATCGTAGCTTTCCAGATGTTCCCGCACACGTTCCAAAAACTGCGAGCCCATCGCCCCGTCAATCAAACGGTGATCGATGGTCAGCGACAAATACATGATCGGTCGGATGGCAATGGCATCGTTGATGACTACCGGCCGTTTTTTAACCGCACCTACGCCTAAAATTGCTACCTGTGGCTGATTGATGATCGGGAAACCGATCGTCGTACCGAACACACCGAAATTGGAAATGGAAAACGTGCCGTTTTGAATTTCATCCGGATTCAAACGTTTGTTTCGTGCACGGGTGGCCACATCATGCACGGCGCGGGCCAGACCCAATAAATTTTTGCTGTCCGCCTGAAAAATATTCGGTACAATCAAACCGTTCTCCAGAGCCACCGCAATACCGATATTGTAAAATTTCTTTACCAAAATCCGATCGCCATCCAGCGAGGCATTAAGCAGCGGAAATTCCTTCAATGCTTTCACGGTCGCTTCCACAATAAACGGAGTGTAAGTCAAACTAAATCCTTCCCGCCGTTTAAAATCCGCTTTATTACGTTCGATTATCTTCACCACATTCTGCATATCCGTTTCGGTGTACAGGCTCACATGGGCGGAAGTGTGTTTGGAATGTACCATGTGTTCGGCAATACGTCGCCGCATATTGTCCAAAGGAATGACCTCAATCTCACCTGCGGAAACATCCGTTTGCAAAGAAGCTGCCACTGCCGTACCGGACTCGCTCCCGGGTGCCTGCGCTCTTTGCTCCAGATAGCGTAAAATATCCTTTTTGGTCACCCGTCCGTTTGTTCCGCTGCCTTCGATGCGCTCCAGCTCTTCTGATCCGATGCCGTGCTCCCGGGCAATATTCATCACCACCGGAGAGTAGAACCGGCGTCCTTTTGGCTTTTTTCTCCCGGCTACAGAAACAGGTGCTTGCTCTGTCTTCCCCGCAGGCACTGTCGTTTCTGTTTTGGGCGTTTTTTCATCAAGCGTCGGTGCAACATCTTCCGCTTTCCCCTCGGTAGCAATGATGGCAATGGGCTTACCCACTTCCACCACATCACCCTCACGGGCCAAAATTTGTACGATTTTGCCAGGCACCGGCGTGGGAATTTCCGAATCCACCTTATCCGTGCTGATTTCCAGAATCAGCTCATCCTTTTCAACGACATCACCTTCTTTTTTTAGCCATTTTAAAATGGTACCTTCGGTGATCGATTCGCCCAGTTTAGGCATGACCATTTCAACTGTTTTCATTCTTAATTCCGTTCTTTTTAGCTTAATTATTTTTCCGGGTGAGTGCTCCCGAAAAGAGTTCCTCGCAAATCATGGAACTCCTCACCGTCTTTTTTGCCGGGACAGCAAATATTCCATTTAAACATCAATACTCCAACAGGGCCCGTGCGGCATCCACCACGTCATCAATTTGCGGCAGGGCTGCTTTCTCCAAATCCGAATTAAAAGGAATGGGCACATCCGCACCGCCCAACCGTTTCACCGGACCGTCCAGATATTCAAAGGCCTGTTCGGCAATTTGCGCGCCGATTTCTGCCCCGAATCCCTGAAACAACGTATCTTCGTGCGCCACAAGCACTTTGCTTGTCTTCTTTACCGAATTCACAATGGTTTGCGTATCAAGGGGACTAATCGTTCGGATGTCGATCACTTCCACGCTTGCGCCTTCTTTTTCCAATAATTTGGCAGCCTCCAGCGACTTGTGCACCAGAGCGCCCCAGGTTACAATGGTCAAATCGTCGCCCTCGCGCACCACCCGGGCTTTGCCAAACGGCAACAGATAGTCGGCATCCGGTTCGGGAGCGGCGGCGTAACTTTGACGGTACAACCCTTTGTGTTCCAAGAACAAGACCGGATCGTTACCGCGAATGGCCGTTTTGAGCAATCCTTTGGCATCGGCCGCATTGGACGGGTAAGCGATTTTGATGCCGGGCAGATGGGCAAAAAATCCTTCGATATTTTGCGAATGGCACAGCCCGCCGTGAATGTACCCGCCCACAGGCACACGCACCACTACCGGTGCCGTCCAGGTATTGGCCGAGCGCCAACGCATGGTGGCCAATTCGTTGCGAATTTGCATCATGGCCGTCCAGATGTAGTCGCCAAATTGAATTTCCACGACCGGTTTCAGGCCGTAAACCGCCATGCCAATACCCACCCCGATAATGCTCGATTCGGCCAGAGGCGAATTAAAGCATCGTTTTTTACCGAATTTGGTCGAAATCCCGTACGTGGCCGTAAATACCCCACCTTTGCGATCGGCTACATCCTCGCCAAAAACGTACATCTTGTCGTTGCGTTCCATTTCCTCTTTCAATGCGTGATTGATGGCATCGACCAATACGGTACGTTCCCCGGAAGGTTGCTTTTTTTCGAATTCCAGATCCGCGTTTTCTTCGGGCGGAGCGTACAAATAGTGCGTCAGGGTTTCCGGATCGGGGTTGGGGTGTTGTTCGGCACGTTCCGCCGCTTCGTCTGTTTCTTGCTTGATCTGTTTTTTGAACGTTTCCAATTCAGCCGCGGTAAACAGGCCGGAATCGATCAATTCTTTTTCAAAGCGCAAAATGGGATCCAATGCTTTTTCCCGTTCCAACTCTTCTTTATCCCGATATTTGATTTGCGAATCGGAAGAAGAATGGGGGAGCAAACGGACGGTTTCGGCCTCGATTAAAATCGGGCCCCGTCCCTGGCGCGCCTGCTCGGCCGCTTTAACCAAGACCTCGTACGAGGCGAAAAAGTCGGTGCCATCCACCTTGTAACGGGTTAGACCTTCGTATCCGGCAGTCAATCGGTAAACCGATTGACCGGCCGTCTGCTCGGCAATGGGCACGGAAATGGCGTATTTGTTGTTTTGAATGACAAAAATAACCGGCAAACGCTCGCGCGAAGCCCAATTAAGCGCCTCGTGAAAATCGCCCTGACTGGTAGTACCTTCTCCGGAAGAAACGTAAACCACTTCGTCGGTTCCTTCTTTAACGGCAGCCAGGGCTGTTCCCACGGCTTGCAAATATTGTGTTCCCGTCGGGCTGGATTGCGAAACAATGCGCAGTTTTTTGTGGCCGTAATGGTTGGACATTTGGCGCCCGGCCGAACTGGGATCGTCCGCCTTGGCCAAAAAATTCAAAAACACTTCTTCCGTGGTCACTCCGTAGCGCAAAACAAAGGCCAAATCGCGGTAATAGGGATAGGCAAAGTCGTAACCCGGTTTTAATGCCGTAGCCGCAGCGGTTTGAATTGCTTCGTGTCCCGAACAACCGATGTGGAAAAAGCTTTTGCCCTGTTTAATCATGATAATCATCTTTTCGTCGGCAAAACGGGCCCGGATGTAATTACGGTAAACATCCCGTAAAAATTCTTTGGAAAATCCTTTTATTTGAGTCGGTGCTGTTTTCTTCTTAGGCATACGTTCCTTTCTTATTTCACAGATGCAGTGGATTGGGGCTCTCCCAATCGCTATTCGTTTTAACCGTGTAGTGTATTAGGATAATAACGAAATTCTCCCCAAAATATTCCTAAAGCAGGTGGACGTTCATTCACCGTTCCCGAGGGCGGCTCGAATTGTGCGCGCTCCAAATTACAAAAAAATCGGCCAGAAACAATAGGCACAAAAAGCCGGATAAATCCGGCCCTCTTCGCATCCGACTTTCCCGCGTAATTTCCCGTTTCTCCAAACTTCACTCTTGTTTTTAAAAGACACATCCCCTAAATTGCAGTTTTAAAACAAGCAAGAATTTAAGGAGGCAATGTGTCCCGATTAATGGTATCTATTTCCGGTTTACGAGGAGAAATCGGTTCTACTCTCACTCCTCAGGTCATTCAAAAATACACACTCGCTTTTGCCAAATACATTCAAGGCGGCAAGGTTGTCGTCGGGCGTGATTCACGCGTTTCCGGCCCTTTTATTAACGACATTGTCAAGGGTTGTCTGGTTGCCAGTGGCTGCGAAGTAATCGACATTGGCATTGTGCCCACCCCGACCGTGGAATTGGAGATCGAACACCATCAGGCAGCCGGGGGCATTGCCATTACGGCCAGCCACAACCCCATTCAATGGAACGGCCTCAAATTTATGGGCGCCGACGGACGGTTCCTTCCTCCCGAGGCCGCCGGAAAAGTGTATGGCATGGCCGACAACCAGGAGGCCGAGTTAAAATCCTGGGACAAATTAGGCAAAGTAATTCCCGACGACGGGGCCATTGATCGCCACATTCAGAAAGTATTGAATATCTCTTATCTCGATGTGGATGCCATCCGCAAACGCCACTTTAAAGTGGCTGTCGATACCGTCAACGGGGCCGGCGGAGTGATCATTCCAAAACTCTTGAAAGAGTTAGGCTGCGAAGTAATCGCCATCAATCAGGAACCCACCGGCCGTTTTGCCCACGTCCCCGAACCCCTGCCGGAAAACTTAACCCAACTAAGCGAAACCGTACGCAAAGAAAAAGCCGATGTGGGCTTTGCCGTGGATCCCGATGTGGATCGCTGTGCCATTGTGGATAACGAAGGCAATCCCATTGGCGAAGAATACACCCTGGTCATTGCCACCAAACTTATCTTCAGCAAAACCATGGGACGCATGGTCATCAATATGTCCACCTCCCGCGCTTCCGAAGACATTGCCAAATATTACAACTGCATGATTGTACGCAGCAAAGTCGGCGAAATTAACGTCGCCGAAAAAATGAAAGAAATCGACGCCATCCTGGGAGGCGAAGGCAACGGAGGCGTTATTTTGCCGGAAGTACACACCGGCCGCGACGCGCCGGTAGCCATCGCCTTAACCCTGCAAGCCCTGCTCGAGCATGGCGGAACCATGAAAGAGCTAAAAGCTTCGTTACCTCAATACGAAATGGTGAAGAAAAAGGTCTCCATCGCCGGCATGAATCCTGATGAAATTCTGGCCCGTTTACAAGAAAAATACAAAGATCAGGACATCAACACGCTGGACGGCCTGAAGATCGATTTTGAAAAAAGCTGGGTCCATTTGCGCAAATCAAACACCGAACCCATCATGCGGGTTATCGCCGAAGCACCAAGTAAAGAAGAAGCCGAAGCGCTGGCCGACCGTTTCCTGAAAGAAATTTCGCAAATGGCTTAAAAACAAACATGGAGCAATATTCATGGCAACCATTACATCCGATGTTATCGAAAAAATTATTTCGCAAGTTATTAAAGAATCGAATCTCCGTGTGCCGGGCGAGGTGCGCCCGTTTAACTATGAAACGGCCAACGAACTTTTTTCCTTTGGTGCCGACCGGGTAGGGGCCGAAGGGCCAAGCTGTCCGCCCAAATACGAATTGGCTAAATGGATCGATCACACCTTGCTAAAGCCCGATGCTACGCGCGAACAAATCGAAAAAATTTGCGACGAAGCGATCGAATACGGTTTTGCTTCCGTGTGCATTAATCCTACCTGGGTCCCTTTGGCCTACCGAAAACTGCGGGGACACGCGCCAAAGGTGTGCACGGTGGTGGGCTTTCCCCTGGGTGCCACCTTTCCGGAAGTAAAAGCCAAAGAGACCGAGCGTGCCATTGAGGAAGGTGCAGATGAAATCGACATGGTCATAAATATCGGAGCCTTAAAATCGGGCGATTACGCCCTGGTCGAACACGATATTCGTTCGGTCGTTCGGGCGGCCGGACGACGCATTGTCAAAGTGATTATCGAAACCTGCCTGCTGACCGACGAAGAAAAAGTAAAGGCCTGCACCATTGCCATGCACGCCGGGGCCAATTTTGTCAAAACATCTACCGGGTTTAGCAAAGGCGGGGCAACCGTTAAAGATGTTGCCCTGATGCGCAAAGTAGTTGGCGGAAAACTGGGAGTAAAAGCCAGCGGCGGCGTACGCAGCTACGAAGAAGCCTGCAAAATGGTCGAAGCCGGGGCTACACGTATCGGCGCCAGTGCCAGCGTTGCCATTGTGAGCAACGGCGATGGCAGCAAATCCGATTATTGATTTTCGTGCTTACAGCCGTCTTCTATTCTCATTCTCTTTCCGTATTACGCCACGTACCAAAAATTCCCGGCGCAGGGTTCCTTTTCTGATTACAGACTTTACACCGTGCTGCTAACGACATTAACAGCGCGGTACATTAGCTTGTCCATTTCTCCGTCTGACTTGCAGCCAACCCGCATATTCCCTGTAATGGAACAGAAACCATCCCTTTTGTAGCCCCCTGTCACCAGGCTTTCTTTGGCATAGATTTTGAACATATTCATAAATGTTACCGTAACCCCACAAAAACGTGTGCGGAATACGAAAAATTTTCATCGTGCCGCAAAAAATCTGCAGCAATTAACCAATTGAGGGGAACGCCAATGCAAAGGAAATACCTGCCCCAATCCGTACTTTTGTTCGTTGCCTTTTGGTTACTGTTTGGCAGGCCTGCCAACGCCCAAACCCCACACGATTCACCCGTCACCGCCTTTCATTTTTCGCCCTACGCCCTGCAGTTCTCGCTGTATTCAGGCCCAAAAGCCCAACTGAAAATTTCCAACTTTCTCGGCACGCTCATTTCAGGGAAGTATCACTTTAACGATCATTGGGCTGTGCGCGTCGGCATCGGAAGTGATTTTAGCAAAACAAAATACGAGTTCAATGAAATGAGTGACTCTCTGAATGCCGTCCTTTCCTCTGCCAGCGCCACACAGCAACGGTATTCAATACAAGGCCAGATGCTCTATTACCTTACTCCGCAGAAGACAATTAAAACCTATGCCGGTTTTGGCCCCTACTATTTTTATTACCAGGACAAACAATCCCCGGACAATTATCTTGTCCGGATATGGGGCGGTAAAGTCATTCTGGGCGCCGAATGGTTCTTGCTCTCTCAAGCCAGCATATTTCTGGAATATACCGCCCGTTTCCGTTTTGACCGTTACGAACAATATGTCCATCTTGATGAGAGAGATAGCCAACGACGAAAGAAATTAGAACTCTTTGATGCCACTCCCATTCAATTTGGTTTAACCATTTACTTTGCCAGCAAACATATTAATCAATAAAGAGGAATCGATCATGAAATCAAAACTACGTTTTGCTCTGCTAACTTTGATTATTTTACCCACTTTGCTCATGGGACAAGATTCGCTTAAATACGCACCATTCTCCAAATATGCCCTGCAATTTCGGGTGGACGATTTTTTGCGATTTTCCGGCTTTAATGGAAGCCTGATCTCCCTGAAACGGCATTTTAACACGCACTCTGCGCTGCGTTTAGGCGTAAGTTTTTCGACACAGGCCACCGATTACGACGAGAACTACCAATACTTCAGGGAACAGGATACGCTGTATACGATTCAGGGCAAAGAATCCGACGCCTACACCCTTTACATCCGCCTGCCGTATGTGTATTATGTTCATCCGAGAGAAGAAATTAAACTTTTTGTCGGTACCGGACCTACATTCTCTTATGGCCATACCAAATTTGATGGTCAGAAAACTTCTCAAGGTACGCGCGCAAAAGAAACAGCGAAACACGATCTGTATTCTCTTGGTCTCTATTCATTGCTTGGCGCCGAATGGTTCTTTCACAAAAAAATGAGCTTGAGTCTGGAATATGGCATGAATATCGTTTATCAATACTCGAAATTATCGACACACAACGATCTCAACGATTCGTACCAACACCGGACAAGAACTTCCAAAAGCTGGAAGTTCTTCGGGAATGATGTCCTGTTTGGTCTTTCCCTATATTTTAACGGATTTTAACCGATACGTCTCTAACCGGACCGAAGTTTGAAGCTATTACCTTAAAAAGCACATAATTGGGGAAAATCTGTACCCGGAAGGGCAAAAAAAATCCCGACCCAAAAAGGCCGGGATTTAAATCAATTTTTATTCCTGCAGTTGCGCATGTTATCCTTCGAGCTTCTCCGTGACATGCGGATGTAAACGACGCAATTCTTCGCGGTATTCTCCGCTGTATTCGGGAATCATGGAATGCAGCTTGGCATAAATTGCCTCGATGTCATGCTTCTGGATGTACTCTACAAACTCTTTTAAATGGCCCAGCATTTTATCCCAATTATTGTAATGACTGCCAATCGCTTTCATGATTTTGGGATGCTCGGTATTAAGGGGAACTTCGTCCTTGTTCCACAATTCTTCGGCCAGTTTTTCACCCGGACGCAAACCGACATATTCAATTGCAATATCCTTATCCGGCCGCAATCCGGAAAGCTTAATCAAACGATGCGCAATATCGATAATTTTAATGGGTTCGCCCATATCCAGCACAAAAATATCATTCCCGTTGCTCATTTTGGTTGCCTGAAAAATGAGTTTCACGGCTTCGGGAATCGTCATAAAGAAACGCCGCATTTCGGGATGGGTAATTGTAATGGGGCCTCCCTCGGCAATTTGCTTCTGAAAAAGAGGAATCACACTGCCGTAACTGGCCAGAACATTGCCAAAGCGCACCGTCACCAGCTTCATGTTCGACTTGGCCGAATACGATTGCAGCACCAGTTCGGCAACACGTTTCGTAGCCCCCATCACCGAAGTGGGATTTACCGCTTTGTCGGTGGAAATCAAAACGAACTTTTCCACTCCGTTCTTTTCGCATAACTGCATTAAATTGGCGGTACCCAAAATATTGTTGCGCACGGCTTCTTCCGGATGGTATTCCATCAGGGGTACATGCTTGTAAGCAGCCGCATGAAAAACAATATCGGGACGATAGGTATTGAGGATATGGGCCATTTTGTGCAAATCGAGAATATCGGCCACAATAATCTGGTACTCGTGCGGCGAAAAGTTCTGTTTTAAATCATTATCCAGATAAAACAAACTGTTTTCGGAACGATCGACACAAATTACATTTTGCGGATTTAGCCTTAACGATTGCTTTACCAGTTCCGAACCAATGGAACCGGCCGCTCCGGTAACCAAAATTGTCCGATTGCGTAAATATTGCTGCACGCTGCTAAAGTCTATTTCAATGGGAGTACGTTCCAGCAAATCTTCTACTTTTACATCACGAATTTGCTGTACCTGTACCAGCCCGTTTACGATTTCTTTGGGCCCGGGTACCGTTTTAAAATCCACTCCGCTCTTTTCACAAATTTCCACGATACGTCGCATTTGCTGGGCCGAGGCCGAAGGTGTGGCAATAATTATTTCATCGATATGCTTTTCCTGCACCACTTTCGGTAAATCTTCAGTTTTGCCGTAAACTTTTACCCCGTGAATTTTGGTATTGTGTTTTTTGGGTGAATCATCCAGCAAAGCTACGGGATAAAATCCCAGGGAAGGATCGTTCTTCATTTGCCGGATAATCATTTCTCCGGCCTTTCCGGCCCCAATTACCGCCACACGTTTTTTATTGGAGGCAAAGGTCGACTGCATCTTATAAAAAATACGCGGGGCAAAACGGATGCCACCGGTAAAAATAAAGCTGAGAATTAAATAAAAGAAAAGAACCGAACGCGGTACGGCCAGCAAATTGGCAAAATAAAGATAAATCACAAAACCGATCCAACCGGCCAGCAAGGCAACAAATAAATTAATAATATCCTGGACGCTGGTGTATTGCCATTGACTTTGATTGAGACCAAAAACATTAATAAAAAACAGACTGATAACCACGGCAATGGGCAATGTGTGCTTAAAAATCACAAAAAAATGATTGGAAGGCAAACTTAAATCGAAACGCAAGCCATACGCAATGGTGTAAGCGAGAGAAATAAAGATAGCATCAAACAAAATTTTGAAAAATGTTTGCACATTAGAACGAGATTCCAGAAAGGAGCGAATGGCATTCTTCATAATTAAAAGGTCTCGTATTAATTAAATTGCTTTCAAAAATATCATTAAATTTAAAATTATGATGTGCGTATTTGCACAATCTCAACAAAATAAAAGTATTGCCCTTATTCTATCGGACGTTTCCGTAAAAAAAATAGCACCATTCACTAATCTGAGTACGCTACTTCCTGGATTGCTTCGATCGGGCATGCGTTAATTTAATAATATTTAATAAGAAGGCAAGTAAAATAGCGCCTTCTAAATTGTGTAACCGGCCTACTTTTGCAGTGTTTTTTCGATAATCGTACAAATACGATCCAGATCATTGTCCGTCATGGCCGTGCCCGAGGGCAAACACAGGCCGTCTTTGAACAGTGCCTCCGCAACGCCGTTAACATAGGCCTGCGCCTCTCCGTACACCGGTTGCAGGTGCATGGGCTTCCACAAAGGTCGCGACTCGATATTTTCCGCTTCCAGAGCCAGACGGATGTCTTCGCGTGTAACGCCGGTCACTTTGGGATTAATTGTGATGGCGGTTAACCAGCGATTGGTAAAGGATCCGGCAAGTTCCGGTTGAAAGGCAATGCCGGCAATTTTTCCCAGACGCTGTCGATAGTAAGCAAAAATTTCCCGCTTGCGTTGCACTCGTTTATCCAGCACACGCAATTGACCGCGACCGACCGCAGCTAACAGATTGCTTAAGCGATAGTTAAACCCGATTTGCGAATGCTCGTAATGGGGCGCATCATCGCGCGCCTGAGTGGCCAAAAAACGTGCCCGGGCAATGGCCTTTTCGTCATGCCCGACCAACATGCCCCCTCCGGAGGTGGTAATAATTTTGTTGCCATTAAAGGACAAAATACCAAAATCTCCGAACGTACCGGTTTTTCGTCCGCGGTATGCGCTGCCCAGTGCTTCGGCCGCATCTTCGATAAAGGGAATTTCGTATTGCCGACACAGAGATGTAATTTCGTCCAGTTTGGCCGGTTGTCCGTACAAATGCACGGCAATCACGGCCCCGGGCTTTTTGCCTTTTTTCAGGCCGTCCTTAATGGCTTGCTCCAATAAGGCGGGATCCATATTCCAGGAATCGGGCTCGCTGTCGATAAAAATCGGATTGGCTTTTTGGTACACAATGGGATTGGCGCTGCCGCAAAAGGTGAACGATTGGCAAAGCACGTCGTCGCCTTCTTTTACCCCGCTTAAAATCAGGGCCAGATGAATGGCTGCCGTGCCGGAGCTAAGGGCCGCGGCGTGAGGCACGTTTAAATAGGCGCTCATTTCCTGTTCAAAGGCATTAACATGCGGCCCCAGGGGCGCAATCCAGTTGCTTTCAAAGGCATCGATTAAAAGTTTTAATTCATCCCCGCCCATGTGCGGAGGTGAAAGATAGATACGTTCGGGCATAATTTTCCTCGGGAAGAATTAGTAAATAGTTGAATGGTTGAATGGTTGAATAGTTAAATGGTTGAATGGTTAATTTGTCAGTGAGTGGAACAGCTTTAAGCGGATTAGAATATATCTGGTCCGCTCTTTTATCATAGATGGCTCTCCGTTTCCGGCGTTTTTAATATCAAAAATATCAGATCCACTATTTTAACAGTATTTCCAAAAATCAGATTACGAATGGGTTAACACTTTAATAATACGCGCCGGATTGCCGCGAACCAAGGCAAAATCCGGGATATTTTTCGTAACCACACTTCCCGCTCCGATCAGGCATTGGCTTCCCACGCTTTTATAGGGTACAATAACCGAATTGGCTCCCACGAGCGTAAAGCTACCAACCTTTACGCCGCCGGTCAGTACCGTATTCGGGGCGATATGGGCAAAGTCTTCCACAACACAATCATGTTCTATCACGGCCCCGGTATTAATAATACAATGGCTTCCGATAACCGCATCGGCATTCACAATTACACCGGGCATAATAACGGTTCCCTCACCAATTTTTGCGCTGGGCGCCACAATGGCGCTGGAATGAATTAAAGTAATAAACGATTTATTCAACCCTGCAAGATGCCTGGCTTTCTCCGCACGGATGGCGTTATCTCCTATGGCAATAATGAACGATGCCTCAGAATCTTCTTTTAATTCATTAAGCGATCCCAATATTTTATGGCCGTAAAATATTTCATTTTTTTTAGCTGGATTATCATCCAGCACGCCTTTTATTGCGGAATCGCCAAATTGAGAGCGGATAATATCCATGATTACTTTAGCATGTCCACCGCCGCCATAAATAAATATTTTTGGATTGTTCATTTTAATTCCCTGAAAATTTTTCCATGGTCGCTTTGCCCGGCTGATTAATGGCTTCGCGTTTAAGCACTTTAAACAGAGTCCGCAATAATATTTTCATATCCAGCACAAACGAAACATGATCCACGTACCACACATCCATTTCGAATTTCTGTTGCCATGTTAAGGCATTGCGTCCGTTAACCTGTGCCCAGCCGGTAATGCCGGGTTTTACCTCATGCCGACGTGCCTGCTCCCTGGAATATAAGGGCAGGTATTCCATCAATAACGGACGTGGCCCCACCAAACTCATATCACCTTTCAACACATTCAGTAATTCGGGCAATTCATCCAGACTGGTGGAACGCAGGAAGCGGCCGAATCGGGTCAGGCGTTCCTCATCCGGCAGTAGATTGCCTTTCTCGTCCGTCTTGTTGGTCATCGTTCGGAACTTGTACAGCACAAATGGTTT
>Ga0256914_1002683_pt1 | contig 14662 bp, 11 predicted proteins | sample HulkmetaG_FD_191571 | JGI IMG/M metagenome (GOLD analysis project Ga0256914, IMG submission 191571) | Hydrothermal chimney microbial communities from Main Endeavour vent field at the Juan de Fuca Ridge, Pacific Ocean - Hulk | ecosystem: Environmental > Aquatic > Marine > Hydrothermal vents ... | reverse complement strand
AACAAACAACAACAGAACCGGCCAGACGGGCATTCTGAAAATAAACAGGATAAAGAGCAGGGCCGGCAGCAAGGAGCTGACCGGGGAGACACGAGAGGATCGACCGGCTCACCGGATGAACGGAAACAGGCCCAACAGCAGGATGCCATGAAGAACAAGGAAGCTGGCGGCAGAGAAGAGAAGGGCAACAAGGCTGAGCAGACACACAATAAAGAGAAGACTGACCAGGATAGCGGACATCTCCCATCCGCAGAGAAATCAGGCAAGCAGATGGCTGCCGGAAAACAGAGCCGGGCCATGCAAAACAATGGCACCATGCAGCAGCCCAAGAGGGACAGACTGACCAGAGAGGAAGCAGCCAGCCTGCTTGATGCAATGCAGGGGGAAGAGGGGCAACCAGTCTTTGTGCCGGCGCCCGTGGCCGGTGACCTCGAAAAAAGCGATAAAAACTGGTAACTGGAAAACAAAAACCATGCGTAGAGCAACTCCTGTCATCCAGAAAATCCATGCGGGGATAGTCGTTTTTCTGCTGTTACTTTGCGGATTGACCCCGGCCCCGGCCGCCGGGCTTGCCATAGAGGCACAGATTGACCCAGCCCGTTTTACACTTGATCAGGAGGCCCTCCTGAGCGTGACCATTACCGGCAAACACGAAGAGGAGCCGGAGCTGCCCAAGGTTCAGGGGCTTTTCTTCACCCCCCTGGGACATGCCACTCAAATCCAGTGGATAAATGGTTCCATGTCAAGCTCGCTTACCCTGACATACCGGGTTCGGGCTGACAAGACCGGCCAGTTCACCATTGCGCCAATCACGGTTCGCGATGGCAAAAAAACCGCTGCAAGCGCCCCCCTTCAGGTCGAAGTCCTGCCGGCATCCGCAGGAACCCCAGTCCAGCCGCCGCCCCGGGACAGCGCCGCCGATACTGACCAGGCCGGCGAGTTAACGGTTGACCTGAAAAAGGAGACCATCTATGCAGGGGAGCTGGTTCCCATTACCATCAGAGGGTTTTTTCGTCAGGATAAAAAAATCACGGTCAAGGGACCGCCCCAGCTCGACGGTGACGCCTTTATTCTCGAAGCATTGGACGAGAAACCCCTTCAGGAAAAGGTGATGCGAAACGGCCATCCAATGGTGCGTCTGACCTGGCATGGCAAGGTGTCGGCCATCAAAAAGGGTGATCTTCCCCTGCGCGTACATCTTCCCATCACTGTGCTGGTTCCCCAACAGCGGAGAATCGGCTCACCACTTTTCAATGATCCTTTTTTCGATCTGGATAACTTCTTCCTCAGTTACCGCAAAAAAGAGCTGACCTTGCACAGCGAGCCACGCCGGATCAGGGTCCGTCCGCTTCCCCTGGTTGGCCGTCCCGAATGTTTCTCCGGCGCCATTGGCTCTTTTACCCTGCAAACCAAGGCGCATCCAACCGACGTCAAGCCTGGCGACCCCATAACCCTGACCATGACCATCTCGGGAAGTGGAAACTTTGACAGGGTTCAATCACCCGTTTTTACTGCAAACCCAAAGGACTGGAAAATCTATCCTCCATCACGGGGCAAACTTGGCGACACAGACAAAGTTGACCAACAGCACAAAACATTTGAACAGGCCATTATCCCCCTCCACGGCAAGATCACGGACATTCCAGGGGTCTGTTTTTCCTTTTTCGACCCGGAGAAAGCCAGGTACATCACCCTGCACAGCAGTGCCATTGCCCTGAATATCCAACCAGGGGAAGACCGGCAGACTGCCATGACAGGCATACCGCAGCCGGGCCTGTCAAAAGATGCAGAAAAAAATCCTCCGGAAAAATCAACCACGCGCCAGGACAGGCAACCGGGGCTGGCCCTGGCGCCGCAACGCAATGAACTGGGCTCCTGTACCAGAACAGTACATTTTCTCTATCAGAACAAATGGTTTCAGATCTTCATAGCGTCTTCCGCTGTCTTGCTCGCAGTGCTTTTTACTCTGTTATGGGTGCAAAGACGGCGTGATACCAATCAGGAAGCAATGGAACAGGCCCGGCTGGACAGGCACCTGACCAGCCTGCTTAACCAGGCAAGGCAGGCCCTGGAATCTGATGAGAGCAACCGTTTTTTTCTCCTGCTTCGGCAGGCCATCCAGGAGTATTTCGGACACAGGTGGCAATGCGAGGCCCGGGCCATCACTGCCGCTGATATTGTGTCGCGCCTTGGCATGGATACAGCCTTGACAAAGGCGCTCCGTGCAATTGAACAGGCAATCTATGAACAGGATCAACCGGGCCGGGATGAAATGTTGCGCATTCTGGCCCAGGTGGAAGAGGAGCTGGACACCGAATGAAGAAATTTCAGGGCATGTTTGTGCTGATTTTCCTGTGCTGTCTTGTTGCGCCAATGGGCGCACAGGCTGCAGCGGACCGGAAGCAGGATTTTTTTCAGCAGGGAAACCAAGCCTATGCGCGCGGGCAGTATGAACAAGCACTTACCCTGTACAGAAAAACGGCAAGCCTAAAGGGCTATTCCGCTGCCCTGCTGTACAATATGGGCAACTGCTATGCCAAGACGGAAAAAACCGGCCCGGCCATCCTGGCCTATGAACGGGCTCTGGTTCTCCATCCCCGGGCAGCCGATATCCGGGCCAACCTTGCTCTGGTCAGAAGCCATTATCATGTACCCTCACCGGCAGATACGTGGTGGAAACAAGCCCTGGCCCTGTTGGGGCCTAACCAGTGGCTGATCGCGGCTGCCGTTCTGTTGGCTCTCTCGGTTATGCTCCTTTTGCCGCCGGTATTCAACAGACAAAAGCAGCCGGCCAGGTTCATTTGCCTGGCCCTGTGCGCCCTGCTTGGCAGCCTGATCCTATCCGCCTTTGCCGTACACGGTTACAGGTTCTTACGTAACAGTGTCCTGCTCGAAGATGCCCCTCTGCTGATTTCTCCCTTTCCAGAGGCGACCAGTATGGATCGTCTCAGGGGCGGACACATTGTTCACATCCTGAAGCGTCACCAAACATACGTTCTGATCAGAAGCCAAAACGGTCAAAAGGGATGGCTGGACAGCAACAAACTTGCACGGATCAGTGCTTTTGATGTGGGATTGTAAAAGGCCCGGACCGCCTTTTTGCCAAAATGGCCGGAAACGGCGGGGAGCGACTGGTGATTGTCAGGCCGGGCGGCGATAGGCGGCAAAACGCTGCGCAACCTCTGCCATTTGTTCGCCAGAAAGAAGCGGCACCTTGCCGATACTCAAGGCCTGGCCATAACAGCGGGCAAGGTTTTCCACTTCAACTGCCAGATTCAGGACATCCTCGGGGTCTGAACCAAGACAGACCAGGCCATGATGGGCGAGCAGGCAGGCCTTGCCTTTTTCTGCCAGGGCCGTGCGCACGTGCACGGACAGCTCCTGGCTCCCGAAAAGCGCATAGGGCGCACAAGGGATCGAATCCCCTCCGGCCACGGCCACCATGTAATGAAAGGCAGGAATGTCAAGTTCAAGGCAGGCCAGGGTCGTACACCAGGGAGAATGACAATGAAGGACGGCCCCGGCATCTGCCCGGGCCTGATACACATCGCGATGCAACCGCCACTCTGATGAAGGTTTGCGGCTGCCCCGCATCACCCTGCCCGTCATATCAACCTCGACCAAATCTTTGCCAAGACACTGATCATAGGCCAGGGCTGATGGGGTAATAAGCATGCCATCATCCTGGCGAAGGCTGATATTGCCGGAAACGCCCTGGTTGAGCCCCAGCCTGTTCATGGCCCTGGCTGCTTTGAGAAGCGCCATCCGGCGAGAATGGTTCAACATTTTACAATTAACTGATATTACTTATTGTTTAGACAAAGAGTATTCGGGATCAACTGACAGGCATAATCAGCCTCACCCCTGCTCCTGCTGTTCCGGGTACAGGGAGACAAGCCCCTCCCGTGAAGCGGCACAGATTCCCCGCTCGGTGATCAGGCCAGTCACCAGGCGGGCCGGAGTCACATCAAAGGCGGGATTGACCGCCGGGGTCCTGGACGGAGCGATACGCACCTTGTGTACCCAACCGGCCTGGATTCCCTGAACCTGCAAGACCTCATCGGGATGACGCTCTTCAATGGGTATCCGGGCCAGTCCCTCCTGGAGCTGCCAGTCAATAGTGGAACCAGGCAAAGCAACATAGAATGGCACCTTGTTGTCACGGGCGGCCAGAGCCTTGAGATAGGTGCCAATCTTATTGCAGACATCGCCGCCCGCCGCAGTCCGGTCCGTGCCGACAATGCACATATCGACCTGGCCGTGCTGCATGAGATGCCCGCCCGCATTATCGACTATCAGGTGGTGATCTATACCAGCGGAAACCAGCTCCCAGGCAGTCAGATGGGCGCCCTGGTTGCGGGGTCTGGTTTCATCTACCCAGACATGTACGGGTATCCCCTCGGCATGGGCGGAATAGATGGGCGCCAACGCGGTTCCCCAATCAACAGTGGCCAGCCAGCCGGCATTGCAATGGGTGAGAATGTTGACCGGTTCTCCTGCACCTTTTCGCCGCCAGATTTCGGCTATCAACGACATACCGTGCCTGCCGATAGCCCTGTTGGTTTCCACGTCCTCCTCGCAGATCTTCCCGGCCTCCCGGTATGCTGCCATAACCCGATCTTCAGGGGGAAGCGGACTGACCACGGCACGCATCCGCTCCACGGCCCAACGCAGATTCACGGCAGTGGGACGGCAGGAAATCAGGGCATCGGCAATCTCGGCCACGGCCTGGTCACTGGCTCTCTCGCGCAAGCCAAGGCAAAAACCGTACGCTGCTGTCGCGCCGATCAGCGGGGCTCCACGAACGAGCATGTCGCGAATTGCCGTGGCTGCCTGTTCCAGAGTCGCGAGGCTGACAATAACAAATTCATGGGGCAGCCTGGTCTGATCAATTATTTCCACCTGCCAGCCGTCCTTGGCCAACCAGATGGATCGATATGGAGTGCCGTGTACTTCCATGCTACAACCTACTCATTTGCCGATTCGGGAACCAGTTCAGGAGTCCAGAAAATCACCCCCTTGCTTTCCACCTCTTCCCAGAAACCGGGACCGTCCCATTCCATAATCTGATCGTGGTAACCTGCCCGCATAACCTTGATCGTAATTTTTCCCGCCTCTTCCAGCTCATCCTCGCTGAACTGATGAACACCGCGATATGGGGTGTTGCCAAGATAAATCCACTTGCCGCTACAGGGCATCTCGCTCCCGGAAACCTTGTACACGAGATAGGCACCTTCCGGCTCTGAATGGATTTTCATGCGTACTGTCTTGGTCGGCGATGAACATCCTGCCAGCAGGAAAAACACCGCACCGGACAGGAGCATGAATCTGATCCCTCGGCTCAACTTCTTCGCTCTCCACAACATTACTGTCTCCTTTTTTCAAGTTGAACCGAAACAGGCTGGGGCTCGGCTTCGGCTTCTTCGCGGGTAGCGTGACGCTTGTTGACCCAAAAAGAGGTAATTTCCTCTTTATAACCTGTTTTTCTGAATTCAACGGTTACGTTTTCAGGCTGTTCCTCCGTACCTTCCCAGGTGACCAGGACCGGTGTCATCCCCAGATTGGTATCGTCCTTGAGGTTAACCACCTCGGCGCCGGGCGGAACAGTAACAAATTTCACCGTTCCATAGGTTTTGGTGCCGGAAGAGCACCCGCCAAGCAAACAGCAACCAAGCAACAGGCTGGCCACGGCAATACAACAGATAGTCTGTCTCATAATTCTCCCCTGTTAAGATAGGCTGCGGGTGTCCGTTCCCGTGCAGCAGATTGTACCACCCTGAAGGGCATAATCAGTCATTTTTACCTGGACGGCCGTTGACTGGTCAAGGCAAAAGTTGATATTTCCAATTTATTTCAGAGAATTGTATTCGGCCCAGACAGACGCCGCCTCCATAAAAAACCACCTTTCTGGATTTTTCCGCCGGGCTGGTATAGACTGAAGAGATAAAATAGGATACAGATTCCTGTAAGGCTCTTCCACTCCAGCTTCTTCATCCAGGTTATGACTGCTGCTACAGACCCGTACCAACCACTGAACATGCTCAAGGTTTCCGGTAACCTTCCGGTTATGCCCCAGCTACTTGTACAGCTGATGGAACTGTGCAGCCAGGAGGACATTGATCTGCAGGCCGTTGCCGATCTGGTCACCAAGGATGCCGCCCTGGCCGCCAAGGTTCTCCAGCTCTGCAATTCCGCGTTTATAGGCGCCCGGTCTCCTTTTGCCGATGTAACCCAGGCCGTTGTCTACCTCGGCGCGGATACCATCCGTAACCTGACCATCAGCGTGTCCGTGCAACAGGTTTTCAGGCGCATGAAAAGTAACGGCCTGCTGCAGCTGGATCGCTTCTGGTACCACAGTTACGAGAGCGCCATTCTCGGCCAACGCATTGCAGAGGCGACCGGCTATACCAATCCTTCCGAGGCATATCTTGGCTGCCTGGTTCATGATCTTGGCAAGCTGCTGATGTGGATGGCTTTTCCCGGTAAATACGCCCCCCTGCTCATCAAGGGCGTCCGATGTCATGGGGGCAGGCTCGCTTTTCTTGAACAGGAAAAGCTGCATATCAATCACTGCGATGCCGGCGCCTGGCTTCTCGATCAATGGGGGCTTCCCGGGCAGATAGGCGAGGCCGTCCGCGCCCACCACTGTTTTGTCGACGAACTGACCGACTCGCCGGCCCTGACCAGGATAGTCTCTTTTGCCGACCTCCTCAGCCACTGTGACGACCCGGAACAGGAATGCAACGAGGCTGCCGCCAAGTTGTTTCGTCTTGCCCCGGACAAGGTCAGCGAGTTACGGGAGGGCATTGATGAGCAGATTCAGGACATGGCCCGCCACCTCGGCATCCGGATTCCGATCCGAACCGCTCCGGCAGAGGAGACAAAAGATTCCCGAAGCAGCGAAATTCAGCAGAAAACCGCAGTTGAGCTATCAAACAGGGCTCGTGATTTCAGCCAGCTCCATGGTTTTTTACAAAACCTGCTCAGGGCGCGGAACAGAGATCAGATACTGACTACGCTGGAAGAATCCCTGCTCATCCTTTTTAATCTTCAGCCAGCCCTGGTTCTCTTGCGCACCGACAACAATACCGGACTGCAGGCTGTTGTTTCTAAAAAAAACAAACTCGCGGCCCAGGCATCTTCGTTTGTCTTCTCCCTCGAGGATCACCAGCAGAGCCTGCCTGTGCAATGCCTTTCCCTTGGTCAGCTTCTCCACTCCTTCATGCCTCGCCCCGAACAGGATCCAACCCAGCTTGACAGCCGCCTCACCAGTCTGCTCGGCACCGATGGCATGGTGCTTTTGCCCCTTACTGCCGATTCCAGCCACATAGGCGTCCTGGTTATCGGCGTCAGCAAAAACGAATATCTCGGTATCATTTCCCAAAGCGCTCCACTCATGCTGCTTGTCGAGCAGGCGGGCATGGCCCTGTATATCGATTCACTGCACAAACAGGAACAGCAACGCAAAGCCCGGGAACAACTCAAAGGCGCTGTCATGCTGGCCCGTAAAATAGCCCACGAGATAAACAATCCCGTCGCCACCCTGCAGAACTATCTGAGCGTTCTTGAAAACAAGCTCAAGGGCAATGCGGAAATCCGGGAAGAGCTGCGCATCTTGCGCGAAGAGTGCCAGCGGATCGGCACCATCTCCCGCCAACTCGAGGATATCACTCTCGGGGAACAGGTGAAACCGACAACCACCATTGACCTGAACACCTTGCTGGACGAGACAGTCCGGCTGTATCAGGTTGCCGGGCAGAACGGGCAGGCAATCCGTTTTCGCTTCCAGCCCAACCAACAGCCTGTGTTTGTAACCACGGATGAAAACGCGCTCAAACAGGTTCTGACCAACCTCATCAACAATGCAGTGGAAGCAGTGGGACAGGAAGGCACAGTTACCATCAAGCTGACCTGTATTGAACGGCAAGGAGAAAACAGGGCCTGTATAAGTATCCGTGATGACGGATCAGGCCTTGATCCAGCTGTCAAAGACAACCTGTTTGAAGCTGGCATTACCAACAAAAAAAACGGTCATAGCGGACTTGGCCTGGCCATTGTCGCCAATCTTGTGCAGCGCCTTGGCGGGTCCATTGAAGTCGTTGAAGAAGAGGGAAACACAATATTTAGCATATTCCTTCCGGTCACTCCCCACTAATCATTGTTTTTTTTCATAAAATTCAATTTTCTTTTGACTTTCCCCCAAGGCTGCGCTTCTATACGCTTATAGTATGTGCTTTCATAATTGTTATGTAAATCTCATACGTAACGACCATCAATAGTCATCAATGAGTTAATCCCATTTCTTATCAAGAAACCTGCGTCGGTCGATAATGCCCTATACAGTTCTGATTATCGATGATGAACCGAATTTTTGCACTGGTCTTCAGTTGTTGCTCCAGACAGAAGATTATGAGGTAAAAATTGCTCATACCGGCCAGGAAGCCCTTTTTCAGCTTGCAACTATCAATTTTGACGCCGTTGTTCTTGATCTTGGCCTTCCCGATATCAGTGGCCTGGATCTGGCAGGGATACTGAAAGAAAAATATCCGGATACCGCTGTCATTGTCCTCACCGGCTGCGCCACCCTTGACAATGCCATCCAAGCCCTGCGTGGCGGGGTCTATGATTACCTGCGAAAACCCCTCCCGGCGGAACAGGTTTTACGAACCCTGGCCCGCGGCATTGAATTCAAACGCCTCAAACGCAAACTGCGAAACAGTGAAAAACGGTTTCGCCAGCTCTCCCGGGCAACCTGGGAGGGAATCATTATTTATGACAACGGCGACCTGCTCCATGCCAACGAGCAACTCTGCGCCATGTTTGGCTACAGCGAGGAAGAGCTGCTTGGCCAACCCATCTTTGAAATCCTGCTCGATCGTGAAACTGTCAAGCCCAATCATCTCCAGGCTGCTCCGGGAACAATAGGCCCCTTTGAGGCGACCGCGATCCGTAAGGATGGACACCGCTTCCCGGTGGAAATCAGAGTGAAGCAGATCGACTATGATGGCAGAAGCGCCCAAGTTGCGGCCATTCGAGACATTACCGCCAATAAAAAAGCCCAGGAAAAAGAGAGGCTTCTCCAGCAGAAACTCGATGAGGCCAAACGTATGGAATTCCTGGGGCTGATGGCCGGATCCGTGGCTCACGATCTCAACAATATCATGTCCGGAATTCTCACCTATCCGGAACTGCTCCTCATGGATCTTCCGGAAAATTTCAAGTATCGCAACGAGATCAAAATGATTCGTGATGCCGGCAAGCGTGCGGCAGCGGTTGTCAATGATCTCCTGACCCTGGCCAGGGGGGTCAGTTCAAAAAAAGAGGTCCATAACGTCAATGACCTTATCACCTCCTATTTGGGATCCGTTGAGTGCAAGGAGCTCCACTCCCGTTATCCCGGCCTTGCCATTTCATCGGAACTGGAACCGGACTTGGCCAATATCCGCTGTTCCCCTGTTCATGTGAACAAGGCACTGGTCAACCTGGTCAACAACGGTGCAGAAGCAGCCGCAGAGAACGGCTCAATCCGTATCAGCACGGCAAACCTGCTCCTCAAGACAGCCCATAAAGGGTATGAAGTGATCACGCCTGGCGAGTATGCCGTTCTTGCGGTTACGGATAACGGCAATGGTATCAAGGCACGGGACCTGCCCCATATTTTCGAACCGTTTTACAGTAAAAAGGTGCTTGGCCGAAGCGGCACAGGACTGGGACTTGCCGTTGTATGGAACACTGTTCACGATCATGGGGGATTTATCGATGTTGAAACCTCTCCCGCAGGGACCACTTTTTTTCTCTATTTTCCCGTCACTCACCAGGAAAAAGACTCTTCACTGCCCAACGCATCAATCCATACCTGGCAAGGGCATGGTGAAAAGATTCTTGTGGTGGATGATCAGCAAAATCAGCTCGAGATAGCAAGCCGCCTGCTCGGCCGGCTCGGTTATACTGTACACACTGCCAGCAGCGGAGAAGAAGCTGTTGAATTTATAAAAAAACAGCCTGTCGATCTGGTTTTGCTCGATATGGTCATGGATCCTGGCATCAATGGCTGTGAGACTTTTGAGCGCATTGTCCGCCATAATCCGGACCAAAAGGCCATAATTATCAGCGGTTACTCCAGCTGCCAGGATATCAGCCGGGCAAAACAACTTGGTATCAGTCAGTTCATCAAGAAACCCTATACACTCCATGATCTCAGCCAGGCTGTCCGCCATGAAATCTGTTAATTCCGCAGAACATTCTTGAACTTTCCCTTTTTCTCACCTACCATTCAGTTAAAACTGGCAAGGCTGAACCAAATGAACCCGTCTGCATAGACACGGAAACTGGCCAGACCCGGAACGGCAACAGACTGGAGTGTGCCCATTTCCGGATGCGGTCTCAACAAAGCACATTTCCTTTCAACATCCATTGACCTGTTATCAACAGAAGGCCATGGCGTACCCGCCGGAGATGCAGGGCGTCAGGGCGACTGACAGGATTACGGTTTTCACAATCCTGGTCATGGTATCTGTGCACAGGATGTGTAACTATGTAAGTAGATACGTTCAGTCCCAATACAGCGGAGTTCCATGTGAAAAAATTTATCACTACTGTTGCGGTTATCTGTGTATGGATCTGGAAGACCATACGTGTCGGCTTTTTCCTGTTCATCAATTTCATGTTCCTGGCCGCCCTGGCCGGCATAGTCCTGCTGATCATCGGCCGACCGGCCGGAAAAGTGCCATCGGAGGCTGCCCTTGTCGTTGCGCCCGAGGGAAATATCGTGGAGCAGCGTTCGGTTGTCGATCCCCTTGCCCGCATGGTCGGGCCATTGATGGGCGGGCCGAAACATGAGGAAACTCCCCTGCAAGACATACTCGACGTGATCAACGCCGCTGCCACCGATGATCGTATCAAAGTACTGCTTCTGTCTCCATCACGCATCGGCAGGGTCAGTCTCAACCAGCTTCGTGATATTGGTCAGGCTGTTGACGCGTTCAAAAATCAGGGGAAAGTCGTTATTGCGGCCGATGATTTTTATAATCAGGGCCAATATTATCTCGCTTCCTATGCCGATGAGGTCTATCTCAATCCCATGGGTTCAATTTCCCTGCATGGCTTTGGCCTTTTCAGGCTGTATTTCAAACAACTGCTCGATCGTCTCCTCATCAACATTCATGTCTTTCGGGTGGGAACCTACAAATCAGCCCTGGAACCGCTGCTGCGTGACAATATGTCGCCGGCGGCACGGGAGGCAAACCAGGAGTGGCTCAACAGCCTGTGGACTGTTTTCTGTCAGGATGTTGCCCGGCAGCGGGGCCTGACGGTTCCGGTCATTAACGAGTATATAAACACCCTGGATCAACAGCTGGAACAGGTACGCGGCAATAACGCGCAACTCGCTCTGAAAAGGGGATTGATTGATGGTGTCAAGACCCGAAATGAAGTTGAAAGTTACCTCCGCGACATGGTTGGCCCCGGCCGCAATGGCGAGGGGTTCAAAAAAATCTCCATGTATGAATACCTCGAGCATATTCCACATTCCTACGCTGAACCGCGTGATAAAGACGACACCCGGACCCAGGTGGGTATTATTGTCGCTCAGGGAAACATTGTCACCGGCCATGGGATGGTCGGCCAAATCGGAGCTGAAGATATTATCCAGCAAATCAGAAAAGCACGCATGGACAACAGGATAGGTGCTGTTGTCCTGCGCATTGACAGCGGCGGCGGCAGCGCCTTTGCCTCGGAGCTTATCCGCCAGGAACTCCTTGAGCTGAAAAAATCGGGCAAGCCTCTTGTTGTCTCCATGGCATCCATGGCAGCTTCCGGGGCGTACTGGCTTTCAGCTGACGCGGACCGGATCCTGGCCTCGCCGGTTACCCTGACCGGTTCCATCGGCATCTTCGGCGCCCTGCCGACCTTTGAACAGAGCCTGGCGCAAATCGGCATCCATGACGACGGCACCGGCACCACGAATCTGGCAGGCGCTGTATCGCCGACCCGACCCCTACCGCCTGTCATGGCCAGAGCAATACAGCTTGAGGTGGAACATGGTTACAAACAGTTTCTCGCCATTGTCGCCCAGGGCAGGAAACTTCCCCTGGACGCGGTTGAAAAAATAGCTGAAGGTCGTGTTTGGGCCGGAAGCCGGGCCATTTCCCTTGGGCTGGTCGACCGGGAAGGCTCGCTTGCCGATGCAGTGAACGAGGCGGCAGATCTGGCTGGTCTCCAACGGGCATCAGCGATCTATATCAATCAGCCAGCTACATTCCTGCAAAGTCTTGAACAATTGGGACAGCAAAAACTCTCAACCTGTATCCGTCAAATTATGGGGGCCGTCGGCTTCGGAAGCAAGACAAAAGACCTTTTCCCGTTACTGGATATGCTCAGCAACACACCCGATCCCGGCAACCTCTATGCCTTTTGTCTGCTTCCCGCCGACCTGATTGATTTTTAATTTTTGCTCTGGTATAAATAGTATTCATTCCTGGCGGGCATCCCACGAAAGCGAGTTCAGGGATGCCCCTTTTGATTTTTTGCTCCAGTGGAAAAACATAGCTAACTTATCCATATCATATAACTTTTGGTGTTCACATGCATTTCCCTCCCCATCGTCTCTTTCTGATTCTCGCAACGCTTCTCTCTCTTCTCTGTGGTTCTGCGCTGGCACAAAAGCCGATCCTGGTTACCGGAAATCCCGAAGCCCCGCCCATAGTCTGGCAAAAGGGCGGTAAACTGACCGGCGTTGGTCCGCAAGCGGTAGCCGCAATTTTCAAGGATCTCAACACACCCTATGAACTGAAAAATGTCGGCCCCTGGGATCAGGTGCAAAAGCTGGCCAGGGAGGGCAAGGTTGACCTGATCGTTTCCGCTTATAAAAACAGCGACCGTGAGCAATACCTGGATTTCACGATTCCCTACCTGAAAAGCCCGGTGGTCATTGCAGTCAAAAAAGGCCATAAATTTCCCTTTACTTCGTGGACAGCCCTGATAGGCAAAAAAGGCGTTGCCAATGTGGGTGAAAGTTTTGGGGAAGAGTTTGATACCTTTATAAAAAACAAACTTGATGTCACGTATGTCCCGTACGCAAAGGCTTTTGAAATGATGCGGCTTGATCTTGCCGATTATCTTATCATTGACCTCTATCCGGCTGTTATCTATGCCAAGTTGCTCAATGTTGAAAACAACGTTGAATTCCTTGATAATCCGGCCACTGTCCAATATTTCCACATGGCCATTGCCAAAAAATCACCCGCTGTGGCCCTGCTTCCGAAAATCAACAGGGAAATCGACAAACTCAAGCAAAAGAAATTTTTCATCGATGAGGTCAAGAAGCAATACAGCACCTGGAACGCGAGCTTCCAGCGAAGACAACGGTTCTATGCAAGAACCAAGGCCCGGCAGGAACAGGAACAGGAAGAATACAATGCCGGCGCCAGGGACAGGGGCATGGAAAATCTGGCCAGATTCATCGAGCGTGACCGTTATTTCATGAACGGTACAAATTTTATGGAATAATCTGTTTTTCCTGTTATTACCAGACAATAGACGCCGGTTACCCCGTAGTTTGAAGACAGCGGAACCGGCGTTCTTTTCTTTTCCATGATCTCCCTGTTTTCCTTCCCGGAACTCTGGCACCATCTTGGCTGGCCCCTGGTCCGGCTGCTGATCTACATCTCCATTGGTCTGCTTGTCGCCAATTTTATCGAGGCGTTGAACTGGACCAGAAAGATCGCCTTTGTCGCCCGGCCCCTGACCCGATTCGCTCATCTCTCCCCCCTGACCGGAGCTGCCTTTTCCATGGCCTTTTTTTCAGGCGTGGCAGCCAATACCATGCTTTCGGAAGGATTTGCCAAGGGTGAAATCAAAAAAAAGGAGCTGGTTCTGGCCAATCTGTTCAATTCCCTGCCCACCTACTTTCTCCATCTTCCAACCACCTTCGTTATTACCGCACCGCTGATCAGGGGCGCGGCCTTCACCTACATCGGCCTGACCCTGGGGGCGGCTGTACTGCGCACCTTAACCGTCAGCCTGATAAGTCATTTCCTGCTTCCTCCGGGCAGCGAACCGGTTCGTGCCAACCAGACAACAGGAGCAAAAAGCGATCTGCAAACCGCCTGGCAACGAACCTGGAAACGTTTCCGACGCCGTATCCGCAAGATTGTCCGTTTCACGGTGCCCATATATATACTTTTTTATATCCTGACCAGGATGGGCATGTTTGCCCATCTGCAGGAGTTCATGGCCGCTCATCTCCAGTTCCTCTCCTGGCTCTCCCCGCAGGCCATGTCCATTGTCGCCCTGCATGTAGCGGCTGAATTTACAGCCGGACTGGCCGCGGCTGGAGCACTGCTTGCCGACGGCACCATGGGACAACGTGAAGTGATCCTGGCGCTGCTGGTCGGCAATATCCTCTCCTCGCCAGTACGCGCCTTCCGGCACCAGTTTCCCTATTACGCAGGCATATTCAAACCCGCCCTGGCCATGCAACTTATTGCCTTCAGCCAGATTTTCCGTCTCTTTTCGATCATCTGCGTCACAGTGCTCTATCTGGTTTGTGGATAATGCTCTTTTGCTGGCCGCAAAGTCCTGTTTGCAAACTCGTGTTCAGTGTGTACGTTATACCCAGGCAGCGCAACACAACACAGGGTAACCCAAGCAGGAGGAGAAGATG
>Ga0256914_1002682_pt1 | contig 14664 bp, 12 predicted proteins | sample HulkmetaG_FD_191571 | JGI IMG/M metagenome (GOLD analysis project Ga0256914, IMG submission 191571) | Hydrothermal chimney microbial communities from Main Endeavour vent field at the Juan de Fuca Ridge, Pacific Ocean - Hulk | ecosystem: Environmental > Aquatic > Marine > Hydrothermal vents ... | reverse complement strand
GACAGCGGTGCAGCGTTAGCCAAACGCCTTGGCTCATTGACGGCCGCGCACCTGCCTTGGCACGCCCCCCCGCCTGCACCGTTTCAAGACCCTCAACTGTTCCAAGGGGCTGTGGTGTTGGGCGTCCTCGCCATCGGGATAGCCCTCGGGGGGAGCATCTGGCTCTGGCGTGCCAGGCAGAGCGGCCGCCTTGGCCAGTGGCTGCGCGAGCCACACCAGATGTTTGTAGCCGCGCTTTTGTTATTGGGCGTGCTCTCGCCTACCCCACTCTTCAGCAACGGCTTCCGCGTCTATGACTGCCCCAAGGAAGACACGCTGGCCATACACCAAACCATTGGGCAACAATTAGCTGCCGTCATCCCGCCCCATGCCCTCGTGTATTGGCAAGGCGGCGAGGCGGTCACCCCCTTGCTTTACCTGCCGTATGACGTGCGCACCTTCCCCCCGCAATACAACGACCACTTCAACTATCGCCAAGGCGGCGATCCTGCGACGGTGTACCAGTGGGGCTACTGGAACAACGCCTTAGCGCAACAATGGCTGGAAGAAGCCGACGTGGTGCTGCTCTCTAAACAAGTGGCCAGCAACCCTGCCATGCAAAGCCGTCTGCGAGACGCGGGCTTTGTCGAATTCCGAGTGACCATCCCCCTGCGGCCCTGTCAAACCAAAGACACACGCATTGCCGTTTACAAACGGCCGCAGCGCCCCTAACGCGCCCTCAAGCCAGCCACAGCGCCAAGGCGGCTGCGAGGAAGCCCAACCCCGTGCCGGAAATCACGTCCAGGGGGTGATGGACGCCCAAGGCAATACGCCCCAACGAAACGGCCACCGCAACCACAACCAAAGGCACCGTCCAGACTGGCGGCAACCAAGCCATCAGCGTCAGCGCCAGCAGCCAAATGCGTAACGCGTCGCCGCTGGGGAAGGAAGAATCCACGGGCTCAAGGGGCTGCCCCATCGTCGCCTCGGGCAACACCTGATAAGGCCGCGGCCGGCGCACCAAGCGCTTGATGGTGGTTTCACCCAACACCACCACACCATAGGCAATCACCACTGCCAGCCCTTTGCGCCATCCCAAACCCAAAGCAATGAGCACAGCACCGCCCAAAAGCCCCCACAACCGCCCCAAATGCCACAGCCACCGAAAGAGCGGCAACGCCCGCCGCAAAGATTTGTGCAAGGCCAAAAAGAGCTTTGCATCCCAACGGGCAATGCGAGGCACGCGATGCAGCCAGCCCAACGCAAACAAAACAACCCCTCCGCCGGCCAAGGTCTGCGGGGTGAGGACAGTCATCGCGGCACCTCGTCCATCAAATGCGGCCAAACCGGGTAAAACATCAGCCATTGCAAAGGCCGCTCACGGATGTAGCGCTCCACCACAGTGAGCACCCGCTGGGCGTTTTCCCGGATGTCGGCTTTCCGATTGCCCGTGCGCTGCATGGGAATGCGCTCAGACAGCGTCACGTGATACCGGCCATCCTCTTCCATGCGCGCCGACACCACCCGCACCGGCACTTTGGCATCCATTGCCAAACGCACATGCCCTGTGGGCAAAGGCGCGGGCTGGCCAAAGAAAGTGAGCATTTCTTTCTTGCCGGGCACAGGCCGGTCCACGCCTGTGACCACGACCCCACCGTTTTTGAGGCGGTCCACAGCCTGCAGCAACGCCCGTGGAGAAATCGGGGTAATATCCACCCCTGGGGCGGCGCGCATGCGGTTTTGCCACAAGTAGCCGCTGGTCGGCGTCGCGATGGCCAAAATTTGGGCGCGCACGCCGGCAATGCCAACCGCCTTGATGGCCAAATCGAAGTTGCTCAGATGCGGGCCGACCACCACATAGCCCGCCCGGCCTTCTCGGCTCTCACGTACGGCCTCTAACACGCGGTCGTCTAAATGCACCAAACGACGGATGGCGTCGGTATCGTGAAGGTTGCGGTAAAGGTCGTAATTACAGTGCCCACCATGACGGAGCACGGCGTGCACGGCCTGGTCTAATTGCTTGGCGTCCCACGTCATGCCGTGCACGACCCACTGATTGAGACGGACGGCCTGCACCAAGCGGGAACGCTTGAAAAGCGCGAGGGTATCTGCCAACAGACGAGCCACACGATAGCCCGCGCGCGGGGGCAGCGCTCGGGCCAGGCCCAGGGCAATGGCAACGCCATAACGGCTGGTTGTCAGATCTTGAATATCCATGCGCATCCTTTATGAGGGCGCGAAAAGAGGAGACCGAGCGCCAACGCCGTGAGGCTCGGTCGGGCCATATGCCCCCACGGTTATGCTTTTTTGGCCGGGGGGGGATTTTTCAACAAGGCGTAGCCTTCCACCAAAACAGGGATGCCGCGCGCCAAGCACCAAATCACAGCCAGCCACGTCAAGGTCAACGCCACGGTATGCAAGGGCGCATGCACTTTGGGCAAAGGCGCGCCTGGGGTGCGGAAGGCCAAATCCAGGGTCAGCGTCACAAACGCGGCGGCTTTCAAAAAGCCATACGTGCTCCGCATGAATTTCGAAGCCACCAAAAAGCGGCTCAAAGGCGATTTGACCTGTTCAAAGGGGGGCAAGCCGCTGCTCATTCCCACCGCACGCACCGCGTCGACCGTGGTGCCCCGCGCGATGACAATCAACGGCACGACAATGGGAATCAACCCCAGATGAGCAAACACCACCCAAAGCATGATTTCCAGGGTGCGGTCGGTTGCAATGTCCAGGGCGCTTCCCAAGAGGCTGGTTTCGCCGCGGGCGCGCGCCACAATGCCATCCACGCTATCCATCGCGATGATGAGCAAAATGAACGGCGCGCTCCAAAAACGCAGGCTGAAACCACCATAGTAGAGAAACGCGATATACAAAAAAAGTAGAGGGAAACGGGCTAATGTAATCCAATTGGCCATAGCGTCTTCCGTCAAAGAGGATAGGACAAAGTTAGTTTAGCATTTTATAAAGGGAAAGGCAAGGTCTGTGAAGTGAGGGGGCCTGTTGCAGAGCCGGCCTGCGCTCTGATGGCGCCAAGCGGCCGGGCGGCGTCCATCCCCACTGCCTCGCTGGCGGGGCGCGGTGCACCTCGGCCTTCGGCGTTCTCAAGCCCCCTTCCCCACCAGCAAAGCCCGCGCCGCCTGCACCACGCTTTACACTTCACGCGTTCCATGCTACAATAGCAACGCTTTTGTGGGGGCAGTGGGCTATCCGGCTTGAGCCGGATTTGGTTTCTTCCGCGCTGAAAAGCAGGCGAAGCAAGAGCACCACCCGGCTCAAAACGGCCGGGGTGGCTTGTGGTGTTCGTCCGCCGGCCACAACCTCTTCCCTATGCCCAACTTCCGACGAACCTTGAAGGGCGCAGCCCTTTTGCACGAACCTTCCCGGCTCACGCCGGACGACTTCAAAACCGAGAGGTAAGATTTATGAGCAAACCTTTACGCATCATTCCCTTAGGCGGTGCCGGTGAAATCGGCAAAAACATGACCGCCTACGAATATGGTGACAATATCCTCATCGTTGATGCGGGCATCATGTTCCCCACCAACGATATGTTAGGAATTGACTACATCATCCCCGATTTCCAATATTTGCTGGATAAACGGCACAAAATCCGCGGCATTGTGTTCACCCACGGGCACGAAGACCACATCGGCGCCGTCCGCCACTTGCTGGAACAAATCCACGCGCCGATTTACGCCACCCCGCTCACCATGGGGCTCATTGAGGTCAAATTGGCCCGTGGGGGGCTGAAAGACCAAGTGGAGCGCCACACTGTGCACGCGGGCGATACGGTCAAAATCGGGCCGTTCAAGGTGGAATTTTTCCACGTCAGCCACTCCATCCCCGACGCGGTGGGGGTCGGCATTACCACGCCCGCGGGGCTGGTGGTGCAAACCGGCGACTACAAATTTGATCACACGCCCGTGGACGGCTGGCCGACCGACTTCGGCAAGCTGGCCGAATTTGGCCGCCGCGGGGTGCTGGCCCTGCTCGCGGATTCCACCAACGCCGACAAACCCGGCTGGACTCCTTCCGAAAAAGTCATCACCCCCGCGCTGGAAGCCGTCTTCCGCGAAGCCCCCGGGCGCATTTTGGTGGCCACGTTTGCTTCGTTGATTTCCCGCATGCAGCAGGTGGCCGACGTCGCCCTGGAACACGGCCGCAAGATGGCCTTTGTGGGCACCAGCATGGTCGAAAACGCGAAGATGGCCCGCCAATTGGGGTATCTTGACATCCCCGAAGCCATGATTGTGCCCTTAGACCAAGCCCTCAAACTGCCGCCTGAGCAAGTGGTGCTGATGTGCACGGGCTCTCAAGGCGAGCCGTCGTCCATTATGGGGCGGCTTTCCATGGGCACCAACCGAGCTTTTGACATCCAAGAGGGCGACACCATTGTGCTCTCTTCGCACCCCATCCCGGGGAACGAGGAAAACGTCTACCGCACCATCAACCGCCTCTTCCGCCGCGGCGCACGGGTGATTTACGACCCCATCGCGCCGGTTCATGTTTCGGGGCACGCCAGCCAAGAAGAGATGAAACTCATGTTGCACCTGGTGCGCCCCAAATATCTGGTGCCCGTGCATGGCGAGTTGCGCCATCTCCATCAACACGCGGCCATGGCGCGCGAATTGGGTCTGCCGGCCGACCACATCGCGGTGGTCGAAAACGGCCAAGTGGTAGAATTCCACAACGGCGAAATGCGCCTGGGCGAACGCGTGCCCGGCGGTTGGGTGTTTGTTGATGGCAGCGGCGTGGGCGAAGTGGATATGCGGGTTTTGCGCGAACGCGAAGCCCTGGCCCGCGACGGCTTGGTGCTGGTCAACCTGGCGCTGGATACTTCCACAGGGCACCTGTTGGACGACCCCGAAATCATCACCCGCGGGTTCATCCACAGCGACGAAGCCCAAGATCTGGAAGAGGCCATTCGGCGCCGAGTTGCGCGCACGGTGCGCGCCTCAGAGGGTGACGTCAGGCGCGATATCGAGCAAATGCTCAAATCGTATCTCTTCAACGAAACCCGCCGCCGCCCGCAAATCTTTGTGGCGGTAACCGAGGTCGAGGGCCAACCCGAAAAAGCCAAACACCCGCAAGCCGTGTAGTGCGGCTTGCCTGCTTCCCCCCACGCCCGCCTCTCGCCCTTCAGGTGAGAGGCGGGTGGGTTTTGGCCCCCTCGCGGCGGGCGAGCCATCTTGGCGCGGCCCCGCAAGCAAAGGCAAGCCAAGCGCCGACGCCATGCCCAAAAACAAAGCCCAAAAGAGGGGTGGGGTGGGGTAAAATGAGCCCATGCAGTCCAAAAACAGCCGCTTCGCTTCCCTCACTTGGTGGCGGGCCTCACGCATTCGTAGATTTTTGCTCGCGGGGGGCGTGCTCGGCGGCGTATGGCTCATTTTAGCGTTGGCTACCTATTGGGGCGTGGTGCGCCCCCGAGAGCATCGCTTCGACTTTTACCCCCGCTGGGTCGGCGCGCGCAGCGTGCTGCAAGGCCAATCCCCCTACACCGAAGCCACCACCCGCCGCATCCAAGAGGGCATGTTCCACACCACCCTGCCCCCCACCGAAGACCAACACCGCTTTCTCTACGCACCTTTTTTGGCCCTCTTGCTCTGGCCCTTTTGGAAGATGCCCTTTACCATCGCCATCAGCCTGTGGGGAGGCCTGCAACTCACAATGCTCCTCATCATGCCGCTTTTATGGGCTCAACTGCTTCGGTGGCGGCCTTCCCCCATCCAAATAGCCCTGTTGGAAATCTTCTCCATCGCGATATTCCGCTACCCTCTCAATGGCTACCTCTTAGGGCAATTCGCGACGTGGGTGTTCTTCTGGACGCTGTTTGCATTGTGGAGCCTACACAAAGGGCATCCTATTTGGGCCGCAGGGGCCCTTTTGGCGACCCTGGTCAAACCCGAAATGGCTCTGCCGGTCACTTTGCTCATCTTGGCCGTGGCCTGGCGTGAAGGGCATCTCAAAGTGGTCGGGCTCTGGCTGGCAGGTGCGCTGCTCCTGTGGGGCTGGTCGCACTGGCAAATTGGTTTTTGGGAACCCGCCTACGTCGCTGGTCTGCGGGCTTACCGCCACTATGCCCGACCGGTTTGGCCCCCGGCTCTCTTGGGTTGGCCGTGGAGTCTGATGGTGGCCTTGGGCATTTTAGGTTGGGCCGGTCATTGGGGGGGCACCTTGTGGCGCACACGCGCCAAGCACTGGACCCTGTGGCTCTTTGCCGGGGCGTGGACTGTTTTTCTGCTGGTGTGGCCACAAACCGGCGACTACACCGCGGTGGTGGGGCTGCCGGTCATTTGGCTTTGGCTGTGGGCGCATCGCGACACGGTCTGGGGGTGGGTGTTAGGGCTGGCCGTGTGCGGGCTTCCCTGGGTATTTTGGCGCGTGTTGCGGCCGCTGCGCTGGGAATACCTCCTGTTGCCCTTGGTGCTCTGGGGGGTGCTGTGGGTCGCCTGGCGCCACGCCCAAACCACGCCGTCCGGCGCCGAAAGGGCAGAAGCGCCATAAACCCGGCCAGTTCCGAGGCCCTGCGACGCAGCCAGCACAACATCTCACGGCCCCTCATCAGCCGCGGGTGAGGGAGCAATTGCAATCCCTTCCGGCAGATAAGGCGGCAAATCCGTCCGGTCTACGCCATAATGGGCCACCAACTGCCGAACCAACATTGAATAGAGGCCTTCGTGGTGCATGGTGGGCTGGGGGTCGTCTAACCATAGGCCTGGACGGAAACCATATTGCGCAAAATCGGCAACGAAAGCTGCATCACGGCTCAAAATATGGATGGGCGTGGCGTAGCCGTCGCGCCGGGCGGAGACAGTGGGGGGTTGGTGGTCACCAATGAGGATGACGATCGCATCGTCGTCGGGCAAGTGCAGCAGGAAGTCGCCCAACATATCCATGCTATACACAATCGCGTTGAGATAATTTTGCCTGATGGCCGTGAACGACAATTGGGCCATTTCCTCTTTGCTCAAACTACCGCCCGAAATCTGCAACTGGTTCAAAGCCCGCCAATCGTCCACCACCGGCGGCAAGGGCGCCCAAGGGTAATGCGAACTTTGCGTCAGGAAAAACAGGAACAGGGGCTTTTGCTCTTGAGGCACGACCTCGTCTCGGATGAACCCCAAAGTGTATTGATCGGGCGGTGAAGGGCCCCAGCCATACATGGGGCCTGTGTAGTGCAAATCTTTGAACGTAATCCAGCGGTCGGCCCCATAAAAGCGGCGGTTCATCTCGGTGATGTTTTCGGGCAGTTTGCGCGTAATCGGCACGACCCAGGTGTAATCGTAGCCCTGGCTGTGTAGATAACGGCCTAAATTTGGATAGGGCAGATACTGATATTTCTCTCGCAGGGCCAAAAACTGTTGTTGCTCGGTAATCCGCAGCCCAAACATGGCGCTGGTATAGGCCATCCACGACCCGCCCCCCCACATGGGCGAGATGCTCAATGTGGTTGCAGTGTGCCATCCCGCGGCTTCCAGTTTTGCTTGCCAGCCGGTCATGAGCGTGCGGTATGTCTCCTGATAAAAAGGCCGCGTATAGAGGATGCTGCCGTAGGATTCCACAAAAATCAAATAGACGTTGGGGTGGCTCTGCAACCGATAGCGGGTGTAGTCATAGGTTTCGTAAGGGTTGAAGGAAGCCAAGCCAGCCACGTCGTGGCGGGACTGCCGCGCGGCGCGGATGTTAGCCACGATTTCCGCGGTGAGGCTGTTGACTTCCATGTAAGGATCCGCCAAGCCCACGCCGTACACCATCCCATACCCCCCCACCGCCAAGGCGAGGGCCAACAGGGCCCCGCGCGTAGCCCGTCCCAAGGCTTCGACAGGGATAGCATGGAAAAGCACCCGCAACAAGAGCACAATGCTGGCCAGTGTGGCCAAAAAAGCCAGCCCGCCCAGGGCATAAGTCACCCACGAAAAATTCAAGGAATCGAGCAAAAAATGCACACCGCCGACGATAAAAGGATAATCGTTGTAAAAATTAGGGGTGTAGTGATAAAGGTTGAGCATCACGGCGGCGTAAATCTGATAGAGCAAGGCCAGGCCAAAGCCCAGTGAAATCACCCCAGCCAACCAGCGGCGGCCGCGAGGGCGCATCCGCGGCGCCAGCCACGCCCACAAAGCCAGCCCAAGCACCCACTCGGCGTGGAAACGCAACAGGTCGGCCTGGTCACGCGAGACCAACCACGCGCGCCAGTCATAATGCGTGGGGGGCCAGGGCAGCAGGCTGCGATCCGCGGGTTGGGTGAGGTAAAAAGGCAAAAAGAGCAGCGCGTTGAGCAAAGCCGCCACGCCCCAAAACCAAACATTGGGGTGGCGAGCAGGGGAAAGGTAACGCCATAAAGTTTTCAAACGAGTCATCATCGCAACGCAGGGGAAGAAGAGGGGGAAGAAGACGGAGCGACCCACTGGCGGAGCCAGGCTTCGGCTGCGCCCAGGCTTTCATCCCACGTGGGGTGGCGGCGAAAACGGGCTTGCGCGGCCAACCCCATCCGCGCCAAGAGGCCGCGGTCCAGATGCAAACGAGCCAGGGCAGCAGCCCAAGGGGCTGGGTCGTGGGGCGGCAACAAGTCGCCGTTTTCGCCAGGGGTGATGATTTCATGGGCTGCCCCTCGGTTGCCCGCCAGCGCCGGAAGGCCAAAAGCCATCCCTTCGAGATAGACAATGCCAAAGCCTTCATATTCCGAGGGAACAGCCAAAACATGAGCCTGCCGAAGCAGAGACGCCAAGCCGTCGTCGTCTTGATAGCCGTGAAAGCGCACCCGCTGGGCCAACCCCAGACGGTCGGCCAAGGCGTGCATCTGGCGGGCGTAGGCGGGCTCCACATCCTCTCGGCCCACCACGTCCAACACCGCGGTTTCCGGCGACACACGCGCCAAGGCCTTCAACAGGGTTGGTAAGCCTTTGCGGCGGATCAAATTTCCGACAAAGAGCACCCGCAAAGGCCCTGGCTGTTGGGCGCGGGCCAGGACGGTTTCCTCGGCAACGGGCAACACCCCGCGCGGTGCAAAGCGGTCAGCGGCCGGATAGGCCACCCATTTTCGCCGCGGCGGGCGGCCAAGCAGCCAGGCAACGCGTGCGCACGTGGTGCGGCTGTTGCAGAGAAAGCCATCCACGCTGCGCAAATAACGCCGCTCCACAGCCCGATAAACCGGCAACAACCACGCGGGGTGACGCTCGTCGCTCCGCAGGTGATGCACAATAGACACCACCGGCGCTGCTACAACCTTGCGCAACTGCGCGTTGAGCCAGAAGAGCGAGGGGTGGTTGAGCTCGTCTTGCAGCCAGAGATCCACCGCCGCGGTGGCGAGCCGCTGTCGCACAGAGGGCAACACATTGTGCCACAGCCGCCGCGGATAGCTTTCCCACGGCAAAGATACAACCTGCACTGTATGCCCGCGCGCCCTCAACACCCGCACCAGATGGCGATCGTACAGATAGCCGCCAGAAACCGTATCTAAACTGCCGTAAATGACCAGGCCAATCCGCATCAACGCTCCATTTGATAAGCAGCCCACGCGATGTCGTTTTCCCAAATTTTGACGGTGAGGCGCGTGACGTTAGGTTGGGTCAAACCTTCGGCAAAGGCCTGGCAGAAGATGCGGGCAAAGTGTTCAATGCTGGGGTTGAGCCCTTCAAATTCGGGCAAGGCATTGAGGGTGGCGTTACGATAGCGCTGCACCAATGCGTCCAGGCGGCGCTCGATGTCCACAATATCTACCAAATAGCCGTGTTGGTCCAAACTGGGGCCTGAGAGTTGGACTTCTACCTTGTAGTGATGAGCGTGGGGTTGGTTTTCGGGGCCCCAATCGCCACCAATCAGATAATGTTGGGCAATGAAATCACGCTGTACGGCAACGGTGTACATAAGGCATCTCCTCGGGTGGGTTTAGGCGTCTTGCCATGTCAACAGCACCTGCAACGTAGACTCAGGGTGTTGGTCAATGTGGGCATAAGCAGCGGGGGCATCCGTAGCCGGAAAACGATGGGTCACAAAGCGCGTCGCGGGGTGCAATGCAGCCACAGATTGCCAGGCCAACGCCATGCGTCGTGCCTTGTTCCAGCGGCCGGTGTGTTGGGGGGCCAAAGTGCTCACCTGGCTGCTCAACAGGCGCATGCGGCTCCGGTGGAAGTGGCCGCCCAAATCCAAAGGCGCCCGCTTTTGGCCATACCACGAACCAATCACAACCCGGCCATCGAAACCCGTAATAGCGATGGCCATGTTTAAGGCTGCGGGCGCGCCGCTGAGCTCATACACCAAATCGGCGCCGCCCGTTCCTTGGGGGGCGCCCAAAAGGTCGGTCAGCGCGGTGGCTACATCGGCCGCGTCCGGGTCCAGAGCCCGATGCGCGCCCAACGAGAGGCCGGTTTCCCGCCGCAGGGGGAAGCGGTCTAACACCACGAGGCGCTCCAGGGGGAAGCGCGCCAACAACGCGGTGGTCAACAGCCCGACGATACCCTGGCCAAAAACGACCACCCGCTCGCCAATCCCTGGGCGGCCATCCATCACGAAGTTGACCGCGGTCTCAGTGTTGGGCAGGAAGGCCGCGTCTTCGGGGGAAACCTCCGCGGGCAACGGCAAAACGTCGTCGGGCGAGGCCAGGTAATGGCTCTGGTGGGGCTGGAAAGCAAACACCCAACGCCCCAACCAAGACCGCGACACGCCGTCGCCCACGGCCTCGACCTGCCCCACGGTAGCATAGCCATATTTGAGCGGGTAGGCCAAGGTGCCGCCCAGGGCCGCGATAGACGCGTCGGTGGGCATGCCCTGGGGCATTTGCCCCCGATAAATCAGCATCTCCGTGCCTGGGCTGATGGCCGAGTAGGCCACCCGCACCCGCAACTGCCCTGGGGCAGGGCCATCCAACCGCTCGGTGCGCACTTCGACCCGATAAGGTGCGGTAAAGTAGAGGGCTGTTCGGGTTATTGTGGCCATTGTATCCTTCCCCAAACGACCAAATCTCGGCCCATGACCGCGGTATGCCAGGCTTCCAAAGCCGGGAAGCGTGCGGCCTCGGAAGGCGGCGCGGGGTCCGGGAGGGGTGGGGCAGCCAACGATGGCACGCCGCCGATGAGATGCGGCGTGATGGTGAGCACCAGCCAATCGGCCAGCCGATGCCGCAAAAACGAAGCCAGCACCCGCGCGCCTCCTTCCACCATCAGGCTACACAAACCGTGCTCAGCCAGGGCAACGAGCAAGGCTTCCAAATCCAAACCGTCGGCGCGGCGCGGCAGCGTGAGCACCTGTGCGCCGCGCGCGGTGAGGGCTTCCACCCGCTGGGGGGGCGCGTCGGGGCCGGTGGCTAAAATCACCCCTTGAGGATGCGCCCACAAGCGGGCCTGCGCGGGCATGCGCAAGCGGCTATCCAGCACCACCGGCCGAGGGTGAGGCCCCCCTACCAGGCGAGCCGTCAGGCGAGGGTCGTCGGCCAAAACCGTGTTGATGCCCACCAAAATGGCATCGTGGGCAGCCCTCAACCGATGGGTGAGATGCTTGGTTTCCGGGCCACTGAGCACCAACCGCTCACCACGGCGCACGGCAATGCTGCCGTCTAAACTTTGGGCAAAGGTCACCGTGACCAGCGGCCGCCGACACGGTGGCCGAGGACGCGCCGCCCGAATGAGCGCTACCGGGTCTCTCGCCATCATCATTGCTCTTGAGAGCCGCGCTTGAGGTGAACATCGGCCAAATCAATCAAATGGTGCATTCGCTCCACCTTGGTTTTGAGATAGGCCGCGTTGTCTTCGTGAATGGGCGCCAGAGCCGGCACCCGAGCCACCACGGGCATGCCGGCTTCCTCTAAGGCGTTGATTTTGGAAGGGTTGTTGGTAATCAAACGGACAGACGCCACCCCAAGGTCGCGCAAAATGGCCACGCCGAGGTCGTAATCGCGCTCATCGGCCTGGTGGCCTAAGGCCAAGTTGGCTTCTACCGTGTCGTAGCCTTGATCTTGCAGGTTGTAAGCCTTGAGTTTCTCCAACAGGCCGATGCCTCGGCCTTCCTGCCGAAGATAGACCACCACCCCTCGTCCTTCGCGGGCAATCAGGCTCATGGCGTAGTGCAATTGGTCGCCGCAGTCACAGCGGCGGGAACCAAGCACATCACCGGTAAAACATTCCGAATGAATGCGCACCAACACGTCAGGCCCGCTGACGTCGCCCATCACCAAGGCAAGGTGCTCTTTATCGTCTCGGTTGTTGTCGTAAAGGCAGAGTTGAAACTCGCCCTCTTCCGTAGGTATGCGGGCGCATACCATGCGTTTGACAATGAGGTCTGGATTGTTCGTCATGGTTCTCACTCCCGGGTAAGATTCTCCCACAAAAAGATGAGCGCTTACGCGGCAGAGAAGTGCTTGGCGATCCCTACGCCCAACAAGCCCACGACGATGTCGCGAGCTCGGATGAGGAGGCTCACCGTGATGCCTAAAGCCGGGTCGTATCCCAAAGTTCGCATGGCCAGCACTTGCCCGGCTTCCAACGCGCCCAAACCGCTCGGCGTCGGCGAGAGAAAAGCCCATCGCGCCGCGGTGAGGATGGCGATGATTTCCCAAAACGACAGGCGCAAACCCACTGCCCAGAGCATCAGGGCGTATTCCGCAATCAGCAACGCCCAAGTGAACAACGAAATGCCCAAGGCTTGCACCATCACTTTTGGATGTTGACGAAACAAACGGCCGGCTTGCGTTTCGGCATCGGCTACACGGCGCAAGAGATGTGCGATCCGGCTCGTCTTTTTGTGCGGTTTCAGCCATTGTGCCAACGCACGCGCGGGAGAAAAACCCCGCGCCAACAAAGCAAAATAAACCAAGGGCAGCAGGACCAGCGTCACCACAATGCCTAACAAAGGTTTTTGTGCGCCCTTGGGGAGCAAATCCATACTCATCAACACGCCCGTGCCCATCAGCAGGAAGGCAGTGTTGACGGTCATCTCAAACAGCTTATCCACTGCAACCATGGTGAGGGCGCTTTCCCAAGGGACGCCGCTGTGATGGTGAAGGAGGGAAATGTGCAGCGGCTCGCCGCCAAATTGCGGGCCAGGCGTGAAGTAGTTGACGCTAAACGCGGCGATGCGGTAGGCCACCTGGCGGCGATAAGGGATGCGATAGCCCAACGCCCTCAGCAAGAGCCATCCTCGCCCAGCAAACATCCACAAAATCAGCAAATTCAACGCGATGAGCGCGGCCAAAGCAGCCGGGCTGAGGTGGGTGACCGTGCGCCACAGGTCATCCAGGGGCACATTGTGCAAAGACCACCCCAGCAAAGCCGCCACCACCCCCCAGAGGAGCACCCGCCTCACGCGCGGGCGAGCGAGGTGGGTGGCGAGGGCGTCTTTCCAGCGTTGGGCGCTGGCGCAACAAGCGGCCGATGCGCCCCCCACCCGATGGAGGAAGAGGTAATCGTCAGGCGCCCAGAGGCAAAATCGCCCCCCGCCCCAAAGCAAAGCCACGGCAGCGCCTGCAGCCAGCACCACAAACGGCCCTTGGGTCACAACAGCAGCCAAAGGCGCGGCCAGCCACGCCAACAACGCTGCCCCGGTGAAACGCGGCAGCACCCCCACAGCCAACAGCAACCCCAAAGCGCCCAAGACCCCCAAGGCTGCGGAAGGGGCAGCGCCGGCTCCTAAGGGCCTCAACCAGCCAAGGGCGATGGCCAGCCCGCCCGTAGCCACCCGCACCCCTGGCAACACGCGCGGCTGCCAAAACGTCAGCCGCATCCAGGGGGCTTCCGCAGCCCAGCGCACCCCTGCCTGCGCTAAGAAATCGCGCCCAAAGCCAAGGATGAACGGCACAAACAACAAGGTGCCCACCACTACGGTGGCCGGGGGGCGAAAGATGGGGTAAAGCAAAGCCGCGAGCAGCCCCATCATCACGCCGGCAAAGGCGCGGCGGCTGGCACTGGGCGGCAGGGGACGCAACGCAACCCCACGCTTTTTGAGCCACGCCTCCCCCGCCAAAGAAAGATAGCGCGCAAGACCGGTCAGGGCAAACCACCAAGGCATTTGCCCAAAGCGCACCACCAGCAACGAAGCAATGAGCACGCCCAAACTGTCAAGGTGCAAATCTAAATATTTGCCGAGCAACGAACCGCGCCGAGTCAGCCGCGCCAACAAACCATCGGCAAAATCGGCCAAGATGGCAAGGGTAAACAAAAGGCCAGGCATCCAACGCAGCCATCCCTCTGGAGGCCACCCAATGCACAGGAAGCCCGCCAACCACGCCAACACCAACCCACGGCTCACACTGAGCGCGTTCGCCAAGCCCAAGGTGCGATAACAAGGCTCGTCCGGCGTCGGCCGATTGGCCGAGCGATGGCGGTAAGTCTCCCAAAGGATATAGAGCCCCCCCAAGGCCTGCACCCCCAACCCACATTGCCAATGAGGCAAGCCCCAAACCGCTGCCCGCTCACCCCACCATGCCAAGATTCCCAAAAACAAGCCGCCCAACCAGATTAATGAAGGTGTCAATGCAAAAATTTTCATGGGACGACATTATCAATTTAGAGTAATTCTTTATACGGCACCTATTGTACCCCAACGTTGGGCAAAACACGATGTTTTTTAAAAAAATTGCCACGATTCTCACCAAGCCTTAAGAAAGCACCCCTGCCCCAAGCCCAAACGATAGCGCGCCATGTATCAGTGAGCGCTTCCCACACCTGCCGCAGCCCAAGTCGGGGCATGGCAAGA
>Ga0256914_1002681_pt1 | contig 14665 bp, 12 predicted proteins | sample HulkmetaG_FD_191571 | JGI IMG/M metagenome (GOLD analysis project Ga0256914, IMG submission 191571) | Hydrothermal chimney microbial communities from Main Endeavour vent field at the Juan de Fuca Ridge, Pacific Ocean - Hulk | ecosystem: Environmental > Aquatic > Marine > Hydrothermal vents ... | reverse complement strand
GGTGTTGCGACCGATCTCGGAGATGCCGGCCACCGGCGTGCGCACCAGTGTGCCACGGGTGGTGATCAGCATGATCTCGTCCTCCTCGTCGGCCAGCACTGCGCCCACCAGATCGCCATTGCGCTCCGACAGGCGCATGGCGATGACGCCCTGGCCGCCACGCTTCTGCACCGCGAACTCATCGACACGGGTGCGCTTGCCATAGCCGTTTTCGGAGGCCAGCACGACGCGGGCATCGGAGTCGGGGTCGATGATGGCCAGACCCACCACCCGCTGGCCGGCGGCCAGCCGGATGCCCCGGACGCCGGCGGCGGTACGCCCCATCGGCCGCACATCGGTCTCGGCGAAACGGATGCCCTTGCCGGCATTGGAGAACAGCATCACCTGCTGGGCGCCATTGGTCAGCGAGACGCCGACCAGACTGTCCCCCTCGCGCAGGTCGAGGGCGATGATGCCGCTGCTGCGCGGCCGGGAGAATTCCGACAGCGGGGTCTTCTTGATCGTGCCGTTGCGGGTGGCCAGCAGCACATAGCGGTCCTCGGCATAGTCGCGCACCGGCAGCACCGCCTGGATCTGCTCCCCCTCCTCCAGCGGCAGCAGGTTGATGATCGGCCGGCCCCGGGCCGCACGCGAGCCGAGCGGCACCTCGTAGACCTTGAGCCAGTAGACCTTGCCCGCGCTGGAGAAACAGAGAATGGTGTCGTGGGTGTTGGCGACGAAGAGCTTCTCGATGAAGTCCTCGTCCTTGATCTTGGTGGCCGACTTGCCCTTGCCACCACGGCGCTGGGCCTCGTAGTCGGCCAGCGGCTGCGCCTTGACGTAGCCGGCGTGGGAGATGGTGACGACGACATCCTCCGGCGTGATCAAATCCTCCAGCGAGAGGTTCTGGTGCGCCTCGACGATCTCGGTACGACGCTCGTCGCCAAACGCGGCGATCAGCTCCTGCAACTCCTCGCGAATGACCTGGGTGAGCCGGTCGGGGTTGGAGAGGATCTCCAGCAGATCGTGGATCTTCTCCAGCAATTCGCGGTACTCGGCGACGATCTTGTCCTTCTCCAGCCCGGTGAGGCGGTGCAGCCGCAGATCGAGAATCGCCTGCGCCTGCGCCGGCGACAGGTGGTAGCCGTCGTCCATGAGCCCGTACTGCGCATCGAGATCCTCGGGGCGGGTGGCCTCGGCGCCGGCGCGCGACAGCATGTCGGTGACCACGCCGGGCCGCCAGACCCGCTCGACCAGGGCCCGCTTGGCATCGGCCGGGGTCGGCGACGACTTGATCAGGGCGATCACCTCGTCGATGTTGGCCAGCGCCACGGCCAGCCCTTCCAGGATGTGCGCCCGCTCCCGCGCCTTGCGCAGATCGTAGACGGTGCGGCGGGTGACCACCTCGCGACGATGCTTGAGAAAGGCCTGCAGAATCTGCAGCAGGTTCATCAGCCGCGGCTGCCCATCCTCCAGCGCCACCATGTTGATGCCGAAGACGGTCTGGAGCTGGGTCTGCTTGTAGAGGTTGTTCAGCACCACCTCGCCCATTTCGCCACGACGCAGCTCGATCACCATCCGCATCCCGTCCTTGTCGGATTCGTCACGCAGCTCGGTGATGCCCTCGATGCGCTTCTCCTTGACCAGTTCGGCGATCTTCTCCAGCAGCCGCGCCTTGTTCACCTGGTAGGGCAGCTCGGTGACGATGATCGTGTCCTTGCCGCTCTTCTCGTCCGATTCCACATGGGCGCGAGCACGCAGATAGATACGGCCACGGCCGGTGCGGTAGGCCTCGCGGATACCGTGGGCGCCATTGACGATGCCAGCGGTGGGAAAGTCGGGGCCAGGCAGATGGACCATCAGATCGTCCACCGACGCGTCCGGCTCGTCGAGCAGGTGCAGGCAGGCGTTGACCACCTCGTTGAGATTGTGCGGCGGAATGTTGGTGGCCATACCGACGGCGATGCCGGAGGAGCCGTTGACCAACAGATTCGGCACCCGTGTCGGCAGCACCTTCGGCTCGTGCTCCGACTCGTCGTAGTTGGGGATGAAGTCCACCGTCTCGCGGTCGATGTCGGCCAGCAGCTGGTGGGTGATCTTCGCCATGCGGATCTCGGTGTACCGCATCGCCGCCGGCGAATCGCCATCGACCGAGCCGAAGTTGCCCTGGCCGTCGATCAGCATGTAGCGCATCGAAAACGGCTGCGCCATCCGCACGATGGTGTCGTAGACGGCGGTGTCGCCATGGGGGTGGTATTTACCGATCACGTCGCCGACGATCCGGGCGGACTTCTTGTACGGCTTGTTCCAGTCGTTGCCGAGTTCGCTCATCGCATAGATGACACGGCGGTGAACCGGCTTGAGCCCATCGCGCACATCGGGCAGCGCCCGGCCGACGATGACGCTCATGGCGTAGTCCAGATAGGACTGACGCATTTCGTCTTCGAGGTTTACCGTGAGGACTTCTTTGGCGAATTCGGCCATTACTTCCCTGGATTGGAGCTGGATTGAGGCAGAAACGCGGATTTTACCATAGAAGCCCTACCTACGGCACAGCAAAAGAAAGGGCGTAGAAAACGTCTCAGGGCGTTTCGAGGCCATATCGCCGGACCCGACACCACGCTCCCCTCATCGGCGGGAGGAGACACCACTGCCCCGTTCGCATTCCGGCAAATTGTAAACTACTATTGACACCACTGATCGAATGGTCGCGGCATCACCCTCGCGCGGCCACGTCAACCCAGGACACGCAAAACCCATTGCGCTTACGACATTCAAGGAGACCCCGCGACATGAACAACAAGCCCCTCGTCAAACTCACGCCCGTGCTGACGGCCGCCATCCTCGCCGGCGCACCGCTGGGCAGCGCGCTGGCGCACACCGGCTATGTCTGGGCCGCCGACGGCAGCCATGTCCGCGACGCCTTCGGCAACTGCGTCAAGACCAGCGCCTGGACCAAGGAGGCATGGACCGAGGCCTGCGGCAAACCAGCCAAACCCAAGCCCAAACCCAAACCGGTCGCCCAACCGGTGGAGCCGCCGCCGGTGCCGCCGGTACCGACCCGGCCGGTCATCGAGACGGTGACGATCGACAGCATGACCTTCTTCGACTTCGACAAGGCGCAACTCGACGCCGACAGCCAGGCCGCGCTCGATGCCATCATCGAACAGCTCAAGACCTTCGTCACGGTGAAGGAAATCCGTATCACCGGCCATACCGACAGCATCGGCACCCGTGAATACAATCAGAGACTGTCCGAACGCCGCGCCCAGGCAGTGGCCGACTACCTGATCGGCCGGGGCGTCAATCCCAAGCTGATCTCCACCGCTGGCGCCGGGGAGGACCAGCCGATCGCCGACAACGGCACCCCGGAGGGACGCGCCAAGAACCGCCGTGCCGTCATCGACATCATCGGCACCAAGCCGAAGTAACACCGGCGGCGCAGGGATGCGCCCAACCGGACTGCGACGGCAAACCACTGAAAACCCGAAGAAGACAGCAAGACACATCGACTGCTTCGGACATGGTGCAAAGGCCATGCCGGCCTTTTCCGGCCGCCGGGCGCGCCCCGCATCGACCATTGCCGCAAAGCGCCGGACGGCCTTTGCGGCAATGGCTCCCCCCCTCCAGACCACCACTTCGACCAGCCGATGCCACCACCTTTTCACCCCAAGTGACCACCCGGGGCGCGTCAAGAATTTGTCAATTCTCGGCGACACCCGAGAAAGTGTTGCATATTTGCATCAAAAGTTGCTGGATTATTTAGAAAAGTGTATTAAAATAGCTACTACGATTTCTGTTAAGCACGCGCATGCATTGTTTAAAAGGAAGTCACCCGGCTAATCTTTCAAGGAAATCTCAGATTCTTCATCTTTCCAACCAATTCGAGGCTATAGCTATGAAAAAAACAAGTGCGATCAGTACCTTGTCGGCGGTAGCGGTTCTAGTGGCAGCAATGGCGCCGGTTTCCCCGGCCATCAGCGGCTGTGCTTACACCGTATCGGCCGGCGGCGCCAACGTCAGGGACTCGCAGGGCAACTGCGTCAGAACATCCACCTGGTCGAAGGACCAGTGGACCGAGGCCTGCGGCAAACCCAAGCCGAAGGCCATGCCGAAGCCCAAGCCGAAGCCGGCACCACAGCCAGTGGCCACGCCCGAACCGGCACCGGTTCCCGTTGCACCGGCACCGGAGCCCGTGAAGCAGACCGTGACGCTGACCAGCGCTTCCGGCCAGGCCAACTTCGAAGTCGGCAGTGCCCGTCTGACCGAAAGCGGCCGTGCCGCCATCGATCAGGTGATCGAGGAGCTGCGTGGTTTCGATCGCGTCAAGTCGATCATCATCACCGGCCACACCGACAGCACCGGCTCCGCAGCCTTCAACCAGAAGCTGTCCGAGCGTCGTGCCGCGGCGGTTCGCGACTACATGATCTCTCGCGGTGTCAATCCCGCGCTGCTGACAGCCATCGGCGCCGGTGAAGACCAGCCGATCGCCGACAACGGCACCAAGGAAGGCCGCGCGATGAACCGTCGCGTCGAGATCGAAATCGAGGGCATCAAGACCGTCACCGAGTAAGTCCACGAGGACTTTCGATCCAGAGGCCGGCCCGTTTCACGGGTCGGCCTTTTTCGTGCCCGCGGCTTTTTTCCGCCATCCCCCGCTCACAGGGTTTCGATCAGCCCATCCCTGGCTTTTCCACCGCACTGCTATAATCCGCCCCCATGAAACCGATCGATACGCTGATCTGCGCCCGCTGGGTGATTCCGGTCGAACCGGCAACGGTGCTCGACGACCACGCGGTCGCGATCATGCAGGGGCGCATCGTCGATCTGCTGCCCACCGCGCAGGCGGAACGGCGCTACGACCCCGCCGAGCGCATCGACCGTCCCCACCACGCCCTGCTGCCCGGCTTCGTCAATGCCCACACCCACGCGGCAATGAATCTGCTGCGGGGTATCGCCGACGATCTGCCGCTGGACGTCTGGTTGCAGCAGCACATCTGGCCGGCCGAAGCCCGCTGGCTGAGCGAGGCGTTCGTTCGCGACGGCACGCTGCTCGCCATCGCGGAGATGATTCGCGGCGGCACGACCACCTTCAACGACATGTACCTGTTCCCCGACGTGGCGGCAGAATGCATCACGCGCAGCGGCCTCCGCGCCGCTCTCGGCATCGTCGTCATCGATTTTCCGACGCCGTGGGCCAGGGACGCGGACGAATACCTCGCCAAGGGGCTGGCACTGCACGACGAACTCAAGGGCGACCCGCTGATCTCGATCCAGCTCGCGCCCCATGCGCCCTACACCGTCTCCGATGAACCGCTGGCGAGGATCGCCACGCTCGCCAACGAGCTGGAGCTGCCGGTACACATCCACCTCCACGAAACCGAGGGGGAGGTCGGGCAGGCGGTCACCACCACCGGCCGGCGACCGATCGAACGACTGCGGGATCTGGGGCTGCTCGGGCCCTCCTTGCTCGCCGTCCACATGACGGCGCTGGACGACGGCGACATTGCGCTGGCGGCCGAACACAACATCCACGTCATCCACTGCCCCGAGTCCAATCTCAAGCTTGCCTCCGGGATCTGCCCGGTGACCCGACTTCAGGACGCCGGCATCAACGTCGCCCTCGGCACCGACGGGGCCGCCAGCAACAACGACCTCGACATGCTCGGCGAGATGCGCAGCGCGGCATTGCTGGCCAAGGGCGTCAGTGGCGACGCCAGCCGCCTCGACGCCCGCGAGGCGCTGACGATGGCGACGTTGAACGGCGCCCGCGCGCTCGGCATCGCCGACCGGGTGGGGTCGATCACACCGGGCAAGGCGGCCGACCTGATCGCCGTCGATCTCGACACCATCGAGACGCAACCCCACTACGACCCGGTCTCGGCCCTGGTCTACAGCGCCGGCCGTCACCAGGTCACCGACAACTGGGTGGCCGGCCGCGCGCTGCTGCGCGACCGGTTGCTCACCACCCTCGACGAATCCGCGCTGCTGGAGACGGCCCGACAATGGCAGCAGCGCATCACCTCCAATACGGCGGAAACACCATGACGACGACACCGACCAACATGGATCCCACGGAGATCGCCAAGTTCGAGGCGCTGGCCTCACGCTGGTGGGATCCCAACAGCGAATTCAAACCGCTGCACGACATCAACCCGCTGCGGCTCGACTACATCGATCGTCTGGCCGGTGGGCTGGCCGGCAAGCGGGTGCTGGACGTGGGCTGCGGCGGCGGCATTCTCTCCGAGGCAATGGCCGCGCGCGGCGCCGAGGTGACCGGCATCGACCTCGGCGAGGCGCCGCTATCGGTGGCGGAACTGCATCTGCTGGAAAGCGGCGAGCAGGTCGAATACCGCCGTATCGCCGCCGAAGCGCTGGCCGACGAAATGCCGGCAGCGTTCGACGTCGTCACCTGCATGGAGATGCTGGAGCACGTCCCCGACCCTGGCGCCATCGTCGCGGCCTGCAGCCGGCTGGTCAAACCCGACGGCAAGGTCTTCTTCTCCACCATCAACCGCAACCCCAAGTCGTTCCTGTTCGCCATCGTCGGCGCCGAGTACCTGCTCAACCTGCTGCCCAAGGGCACCCACGAATACGCCAAGTTCATCCGCCCGTCGGAACTGGATCACTGGGCGCGGCAGAGTGGCCTGGAGACCATCGACGTCACCGGCATGAGCTACAACCCGCTCAGCGGCCGCTACTGGCTCGGCAACGACGTGAGCGTCAACTATCTCTGCGCCACGGTCAAAACCGGATGAGCGGGTACCGCTGCGTTCTGTTCGATCTCGACGGCACCCTCGCCCACACCGCCGGCGACCTGCTGGCCGCGCTCAACCGGGTATTGGCCGAGGAGCAACGCCAGCCGCTGCCGATGTCGGCGGTGCGAGACCATGTCTCCCACGGCACCCATCATCTGCTGCGGCTCGCCTTTGGCAACGATCAACCAAAGGCCGACTTCGCCCGCCGCCGGCAACGATTCCTCGATCACTACCGGCAAAACATCTGTGAACACACCCGACTGTTTCCCGGCACCAGCGCCCTGCTCGAGGCGATCGAGCGGGACGGCGGGCGCTGGGGCATCGTCACCAACAAACCGGCCTTCCTCACCGATCCGCTGATCTACGAACTGGAGCTGGAAGAACGCGCCGCCTGCGTCATCAGCGGCGACACCACCGCCGAGACCAAACCCCACCCGCTGCCGATGCTGACCGCCGCCGAGCGGGCCGGGGTTCGCCCCGATCAGTGCATCTACGTCGGCGATGCCCAACGCGACATCGAGGCCGGCAACGCCGCCGGGATGCTCACCCTGATCGCCGACTGGGGCTACATCGACGCCGGCCAGACCCCCGCACAGTGGGGCGCCGATGGCCACGTCGCCCACATGGGCGAGATTCTCGACTGGTATCGCGGGCTGCGCCCATGACGCCCGACGGCGCCATCGAAGGGCTGCTCGCCATCGCCGCGCTGGTCGGCGCGGTGATCGGCTACCTCATCGCCTGGTTGCGGGCGCAACGGGAGATCCAGCGCCTCAACGTCGATCTCGCCCGGCTGGAGACCGAGCTGGAAGGGGATGCCGAGCACTATCAGGCGCAGCTGGAGACGCTGCAACAGGCCCGCAACGAGATGGCGCGCCACTTCGCCCTGCTCTCCCACCGCGCGCTGAAGCAGAACAACAGCCTGTTCCTGCAACTGGCCAACCAGAACCTGAAGCTGCAACAGCATCGGGTGCAAAGCGAGCTGGAGCGCAAGCAGCAGGCCGTCGACGCCCTGATCGAGCCGATTCGCGAGACGCTGGAACGCACCGAGCAACGGCTACAACAGATCGAGAAGGAGCGCCAGCGCAGCTTCGGCGAACTGAGCGAACAGATTCGCAAGCTGGCGACGACCGAGGGGGCGCTACAGCGCGAGACGCAGAATCTCGTTCAGGCGCTGAAACGCCCCGACGTGCGCGGACGCTGGGGGGAGATGACGCTGAAAAGACTGGTGGAACTGGCCGGCATGGTCGAATACGCCGATTTCGCCGAGCAGGTCGACGCCAGCGACGGCGAGCGCCGCCTGCGGCCGGACATGGTGATCCGCATGCCCGACCAGCGTGAACTGATCGTCGATGCCAAGACGCCGTTGAGCGCCTATCTGGAAGCCATCGACGCCAACGGGGAGGAGGAGCGCAAGGCGGCGCTGAAGCGGCACGCCCGCAACCTTCGTGAACGGATGAAGGCACTGGCATCGAAACAGTACTGGGCACAGTTCGACAAGAGCCCCGATTTCGTCGTGTTGTTCGTTCCCGGCGACCAGTTTCTCGGCGCCGCGCTGGAACACGACCCGGCGCTGCTGGAGGATTCGCTGCGGCAAAACGTCGTCCTCACCACCCCTTCCAGCCTCGTCGCCATGCTCCGCGCGGTGGCCTTCGGCTGGCGTCAGGCCAAGTTCTCGCAAAATGCCGAACAGATCCGCACACTGGGCGAGGCGCTCTACCAACGCATCGGCACACTGACCGAACATTTCGCCCGGCTCGGCCAAAGCCTCGACAACAGCGTTTCGGCCTACAACCGGGCCATCGGTTCACTGGAGCGGCAACTGACGCCGGCGGCCCGCAGGATGCACGAGCTGGGCATCGGCGGGAAAAAGGATCCGGTCCCGCTGGAGCCGGTGGAACAGCAAGCCCGGGAGGTTTTGGCGGCCCGACCGTCCAGCGATGACAGCCGGCCTCCGGCGGAGTGAAACGCCAACCCTGCCGGCCACGGAAAGACGTCGGCGGCGGCGTATTCCGCAACGCCGCTACTTCTTCCCCTTGCCGTAGAGATATTTCGTGAACGTCGCCACGTCGGAGCTTTGCCGGCGCACCAGGTGGTCGAGGCTGACGATGGCGAATTCGAGCAGGTTGACGACGATATAGGGATGCTCGACGCGCAGACGCTGGTACATTTCCCGGGTGAGCTTGAGCAACCGGGTCTCGTCCTTGACGGCACGCAGCCGCACGGTGCGGGGCTGACGATCGAAAAAGGACATCTCGCCGGCCAGCTCCCCCTGGCGCATCCTGCCGACTTCCAGCTCCTCGTTACCATCGTCGGCCAGGAGCACCACCTCGCCCGACAACACCAGATAGAGCGCATCCCCCACCTCCCCGATGTCGGCGATGGTTTCTCCCTTGTCGAAGGTCACCTCCTGGGTGAATTCGAGAAAGGTGTCGATCTCGCTGGCCGTCAGGGCCTTGCAGAGTTCGTGGTCGCGCAGGAAGTGCTTTACGAGTTCCTTGTCCGCCATGGCATGGGTCTCCCGGTCTGAGGTCACGACGAAGTCTACTCCAGCCGATGCAAATGGGCCACGAGCAACCCGGGCGCACGCACCAACGTGGGCAGATGGAGACGTGGGATCAGCTCGATCTCCCCCCGCCGCGTCTCCAGCCGCAGCCGCAACCCCGCCGGGCGCAGGCGCCAGTCGTCCGGCCCCGGCCGGCTCGAGACGATGCCCCCCACCCGCCAACGCAACAACCGACGCCACCCGGCCGGAACGCCCTGCGTCACCGGCCAGTACTCCATGAAGCGCAGCACGCGCCAGATCCTCTCCAGCGGCCAGCGGCGCCAATCGATGAAGGCCAGCAACGAGGGGTGACCGGGGTTCGGCGCAAAGACCGCCCCCGGCATCGGCGGTGGCGGGCGACCACGCTCTCCCCGGGCCACCTTGTCGATGGCCTCGGGCAGCAACTGGGCCGCCACCCCGGCCAGCAGGCGGTCGAGTTCCCGGGACGAGGCGCCAGCCGGCAGCGGCACGGCGCGCTGTACCAGCAGCGGACCGGTATCGATGCCGGCGTCGATACGATGGATGGTGACGCCGCCCTCGCTCTCAGCATGAACCACCTGCCACAACAGCGGCGACCCGCCCCGGTAGTTCGGCAGCAACGAATAGTGAATGTTGATCGCGCCCAGCCGCGGCGCATCGAACACCGTCTCCGGCAACAGCGGGGCCTTGCAGGTGATCAACAGATCCGCGTCGAGCCGGCGCAGCCAGGCAGCAAAGCCTTGCGCATCCCCCGCATGATAGTGGAAACACGGCAACCCGCGACCCGCCGCCCAGTCGGCCAGCGGCCGATCCGCGCGCAACCGCTGCCAGCCGGCGCGCAGATAGCGGGTCGCCCGCCGGCCGCCAGTCGGCGGCGGGTCGTCCGTTGCCACACCGACGAGCCGGTGGGCCGATACCACACTGCGCAGCAGCCCGTTGGCGCACGGGGTCATGAAGACGATTCTCACAACAAACCCTCCCATGGGGGTGAAGGCACACTTTATTGACTGACCCATTGCCAATGAACAGGTTCCCGGGCACGTCAATGACAATGGTCAACACGCCAGCGGGAGGGGCGTGGGATACTTGCCGATACAAGCATTGGCGGGCCTTCGAGCAGCCGGGGTAAACCCCAAGCACAAGACTCGATAGAATGGGTCGGATCGGCCATGCAAAAACGACATCCAGCGGCCCCGGGACCAGGAAACCACCATGTTTGAAAAAGACCCCAGAACATTCGAGGCCGACCTGAAGAACCTCTCGCCCGAACAGAAGGCGATGGTCAAGCTGGAGATCACGCTGACCAAGTTCTTCCGGTCCTTCAACGACAGCATCGGCCGCTGGGAACGCCTGGTCTACCCCACCGTGGTCATCATGGGCATCCTCGGGCTGTCGGGGTTTTATCTCATCTACCATGTCACCCGCGACATGAGCACGATGACCCAAAGCATCGACCCGCGCATGGCCGACAATCTCAGCGCCATGTCCAGCCACATGGCCAAGTTGTCGGCCAATATCGAGAAGATGACCGGACAAATCGGCACCATGGTGGAAAAACTGGAGAGCATGGACAGCAATATCACCAAGATCACCGCCTCCATCGAGACGGTGAACGGCTCGATGACCGACATGACAGCCGACATGGGGGAGATGAAGAACGCCATCAACACCATGAGCATCAACATCTATCAGATGAACACCGCGATGCGCGACATGAACATCAGCACCCGCCGCATGAGCCGCGACATCAACGACCTGAGCGAACCGATGGACTTCATGAACAACTTCACGCCGTGGTGACGGCGCTGGCGCCAACGTCGCTCTCCCCCCGCCCACCCGCCAGGCACTCGTGAAGATTCCGTGAAACTTGCGTGACCACGGCGTCACTTCGGCTGGATACGCTCCAGACTTCCATCCAAGAAGTCACGGAGCACAACCACCATGAAACCCCTGCTTACCACCGGCTTGCTGGCCCTGCTGGCCAGCACCGCCGTCGAGGCACAGGAACTCGACATCACCATCACCAACCTCACCCACGGCAGCCACTTCACACCGCTGCTGGTGGCCGCGCACCCAGACGGCATGCACCTGTTCGAGGTGGGCAAGCCCGCCAGCACCCAGCTTCAGGCCATGGCCGAGGGCGGCGACATCAGCGGCCTGGCCGCCGACATCGACGGTGCGGGCGGCGACAAGGTCGCCAACCCCGCGGCGGGACTGCTGGCACCAGGCGCCTCCACCCGCTTCTCGCTCACCACCCAGGACGGCAACGACCGGCTCTCGATCGTGGCGATGGTGCTGCCGACCAACGACGGTTTCGTCGGCATCGACAACCTCGCCATTCCCTCCACCCCGGGCAACTATACTTTCACGATGAACGCTTGGGATGCCGGTACCGAGGCCAATGACGAGATCGTCAACGGTGGCGGCACGCCCGGCACCCCCGGCATCCCGGCCGATCCACTCGGCAAGAGCGGCACCGGCGGCAGTGGCGTGGCCGGCGCCGACGACAACGGCAACATCCACATCCACCGCGGCGTCATCGGCGACACCGACCCGACCGGCGGCCCCAGCGATCTCGATAGCCGCATCCACCGCTGGCTCAACCCGGTGGCCCGACTGACGATCACGGTCAAATGAGGAGGCACGAGATGAAAACCCTGATACTGACCGCCGCCATCGTCGGCCTGGCCGCCTGCTCCAGCAACAACGACGACAAGAGCGACGACGGCGGTGGCGACATCACCATGAGCGGCTACCGCATCGAACTGACCAATCTGACCAACAACCAACACCTGTCGCCGCCGGCGGCCATACTCCACGCGGGCGGCTTCCGCGCCTGGGAGGTCGGCCAACCGGCCAGCGAGGCCCTCGAGGTGCTGGCCGAAGGGGGCAGCACCCGCCAGCTCGTCATGCTGCAACGGGGCAGCCCCAACCATACCGCCAACGGCGAGCTGCTGGCCGGCGCGTCACTCACCTTCGAGATCGGCAGCACCGACCCGGACGTCAGCCACCTCACCGTGGCGACGATGCTGGTCAACACCAACGATGCCTTCACCGGCCTGACCAACGTGGACCTGAGCGGCATGCAGCCCGGCGACCAGCGGGTCTTTCTCACCCCCGCCTACGATGCCGGCACCGAGTTCAACGACGAACTCGGGCGCCACGTGCCGGGGCCGGTGGCCGGGGGCGAGGGTTTCAACGCCGTGCGTGACGACGTCACCGGCGTGGTCACCCATCATGCCGGCGTGGTGGGCAAAGAGGACGGGCTGACCGAGTCGGCGCTTTCCCAGGCGGAACGTTTCGACAACCCGGTGCTGATGATTAGAATCGAAAGACTCTGATGCCGGCAGCCCCGACGCCATGCGCAAATCGATACTGATCGTCGAAGACGACATCCACATCGCCGAGCTGGTGCGAATGCACTTGGCCGAGAGCGGCCACCACCTCACCGTCTGCCACGACGGCGAGGTGGGCTGGTCGCGCTACCGGCGTGGCCGGTTCGATCTGGTCGTGCTCGACATCATGCTGCCAGGGATGGACGGACTGGAGATCTGCCGCCGCATTCGCCAGGACGAGACCCGCTACACACCGGTATTGATGCTGACATCGAAGACCACCGAACTCGATCGCGTGCTTGGGCTGGAACTGGGCGCCGACGACTATCTCACCAAACCCTTCAGCCTGATGGAGCTGGTCGCCCGGGTCAAAGCGCTGCTGCGCCGCAGTGACGCCATGACAAACCGCGGGAGCGGCAGCACCCCCAAGCGGCTGGAATTCCCCAACCTCCGCATCGACCCCGCCACCCACGAGGTGATCTGCCACGACGAACCGGTGGAGCTGACCGCCAAGGAATTCGAGCTGCTCTACCACTTTGCCAGCCACCCCGGCCAGGTCTTCAGCCGGATGCAACTGCTCGATCAGGTCTGGGGCTACCATCACGAAGGCTATGAACACACCGTCAACTCCCACATGAACCGCCTGCGCGGCAAGATCGAGCCCGATCCCAAGAACCCGATTTTCATCAAGACCGTCTGGGGCGTCGGCTACCAGTTCATCGGTGACCGCCAATGAGCTGGCTGCGCAGCCTCTACGGAAGGCTCGCGCTGGGCCTGGTCCTCATCCTCCTCACCGTTGGTGCCGTCTACACCGTATCGGTCCGCTATCTGACGCAGCAGTGGCAGCAGACCGCCACCCAGCATCTCAACCGCGACCTGGCCAGGAACCTCGTGGACGACCGGCGTATCGTCGTCGATGGCCGCATCGACGTGGATGCCATGAAGAAAACCTTCATGGCATACATGAGCATCAACCCCAGCATCGAGATCTACTACCTGGACCTCGACGGCCGCATCCTTTCCTACTCCGCCGATCCCGGCAAGGTGAAACGCGAGCGTGTCAGCCTGGAGCCGATCGAGGCCTTTCTCTCCGGCACGGCGATTCTGCCACTGCTCGGCGACGACCCACGCGCCCACGACCGGCAGAAGACCTTCTCCGTCACGCCGCTGCCCGACGCCCAACACCCCGAGGGCTATCTCTATGTGGTCCTGCAAGGGGAAGACCTCACCGCCGCCCAACAGGCGCGCACGCTCGAGTTTCTCGCCTCGGTCGCCACCCCCGGCCTCATCGGCAGTCTCGCGCTCGGACTGGTCATTGGTCTCGTGCTTTTCCGCCGTATCTCGCTGCGGCTGCGGCGCCTCTCCGCCGAGGTGACCGCCTTTGCCGACAGCGGCTTCCAGCAGCCCCGGCCACTGCCGCCATCGACACGGAAACGCCGCGACGAGATCGACGAACTGGAAGCGCGTTTTGCGCAGATGCGCGAACACATCGCCGGCCAATGGTCGGCACTCCAGCAACAGGACCAGTTGCGGCGTGAAATGATCGCCAGCATCTCCCACGACCTGCGCACACCGCTGGCCTCCGCGCTGGGCTACCTGGAAACCATCGCGCTGAAGCAGGACGATCTCGACGACGAGGAAAAGGCACGCTATCTCGACATCGCCATCAAACAGACCCGCCGCCTGCAGACATTGATCGATCAACTCTTCGAGCTGGTGAAACTGGAGGCGCGCGACACCCAACTCCAGTTCGAGCCCTTTCCGGTACTGGAGCTGGTCTATGACGTGGTCGGCAAGTTTTCACTGAAGGCGCGGGAGAGAGGGGTCAGTCTGGTCGTCGCCCCGTCGGCCAGCGAGGCCCGCGTCATTGCCGACATCGGCCTGATCGAACGGGTGCTGGACAACCTCATCGACAACGCGCTCGACCACACCCCAGCGGGTCGTCGCATCCGGATCGACGTGCGTGAAAACGACCAGGAACAGGTCGTCGTATCAGTGGACGACGAGGGCAAGGGCATCCCGGAAAACCAGCAACGACTGATATTCGACCAGTTCCACCGGGCTGACAATCC
>Ga0256914_1002680_pt1 | contig 14666 bp, 12 predicted proteins | sample HulkmetaG_FD_191571 | JGI IMG/M metagenome (GOLD analysis project Ga0256914, IMG submission 191571) | Hydrothermal chimney microbial communities from Main Endeavour vent field at the Juan de Fuca Ridge, Pacific Ocean - Hulk | ecosystem: Environmental > Aquatic > Marine > Hydrothermal vents ... | reverse complement strand
TGGATATCTTTTCTTCAATTTTTTTCTGAATTTCTTTAGAAATTTCAAGAGACTTAAAAGGATAAAGCACAGGGTGGCGGGGAGGATCGTATTTTCTTTCTTTTAAGTATTGTCTTAAGATTTCAGAACCTTTGTAATCCGAAGTTGCCTTTCCTTCAAGACCATAAAGACCTGCTCCTATTGCCCCCATTATTTTAAAATACTTTGGTATAATAAGCTCGTCGTCTTTAAGATTAAATATTTCTTTTATTGCTCTTCTTACTCCGAGATTTGCAGCAACTCCTCCCTGGAAGACAAGAGGAGGGAGAATCTGTCTTCCTTTGGCGAGGTTACTTTTTAAGTTTCTTATTATGGCAAAGCAGAGTCCTGCAATTATTTCACAGTCAGGAACAGCAGCCTGCTGAAGGTGAATCATGTCTGACTTGGCAAAGACAGTGCATCTACCAGCTATTCTGGGGATGTTTTTAGCTTCGAGTGCGAGTTTTGAAAATTCTTCTATGGTGTATCCAAGACGGGCTGCCTGCTGTTCAAGAAAAGAACCTGTTCCTGCTGCACAAAGAGTATTCAAAGCAAAGTCTTCTATTTCAGGAATTCCCCTTTCGTGAGTGATAAAAACGAGTTTTGAGTCCTCTCCCCCTATGTCTATTATGGTTTTTACTTCGGGATGAAAAAAAGTTGCAGCTTTTGCATGAGCCATAACCTCGTTTATAAAGGCACATCCAAGAATTTGAGAAATTGTTTTTCCTGCTGTTCCAGTGCAGGTAATCCCGGAGAGTTCTCCACCAAATTCTTTTTCAACTTCTGAAAGTAATCTTTCTGCGGTTTCTATAGGTTGTCCGTGAGTTCTTTCGTATCTCCAGAAGAGAACTTCCTTATTTTCGTTTAAAACCACGATCTTCCCTGTCCCGGAACCAACATCAAGTCCTACATACTTCATTTCCGGACCTCCTGAAAAAACAGAGAACTTACAGAAAAACTTTTGTTTTTTAATATTAATGCTATTTTCATTTTAGAAAAGAGGTAAAATTAAAATAAAAACAGGGGAATTTGAAAAATGAGTGGATGTTTATTTGTGGTGGGATTACCCATAGGTAACCTTAAGGATATTACTCTAAGGGCTCTGGAGGTTCTTAAAAAAGTAAAATTTATAGTATGTGAGGATACAAGAAGTATTAAAAGACTTCTCAATCATTATCAGTGTGGAAGTAAAAAACTTATCAGTTTTTATAAAGATGTGGAAAGGGAAAAGGAAGAGAAGATTTTACAGCTTCTTAAGAATGGGGAAGATGTGGTGCTTGTGAGTGAGGCAGGAACCCCTCTTATTTCTGATCCAGGAGCATGGCTTGTAAAAAAAGCGCATCAGGAAAACATTAAGGTTGTGCCTGTGCCAGGAGTTTCTGCCCTTACCTGTGCTCTCAGTGTAGCAGGAGTTTCTCTTCAAAAAGGTTTTATTTTTCTGGGTTTTTTACCGCGGGAATTTAATCGTCAGCAGGAAATCTTAAAAAGATTACCTCAGGATCTGCCCCTGATTATTTTTGAAGCACCTCATAGACTCTCAAAAACAGCAGAAAATTTAATAAAAATACTGGGAAACAGAGAATGCTTTCTGGCAAGAGAACTTACCAAACTTCACGAAGAACTCACCTGGACCGACCTTCAGAAGCTTTGTAAAAAAGAAAAATTTAAAGGAGAAATAACATTAATAATTATGCCTTCTCCTTCTTGTGAAAAAGAAGAAATATCAGAAGAAAAGATATTAAAATTTGCAGAAAAATTTTTAAAACTTGGAATAAAGAAAAAAGAGGTGGCAAAAATTATTGCAGAAGAATTCAAGATTTCTTCAAAAGAAGCTTACAAATTTTTAACTGATAAAAACCGCCTTTCGACTTCCTGAGCAGGAACCGGTTTTGCCAGTAAATATCCCTGTAAAAAGTCACACTTAAATTTTTTAAGAAGTTCCATCTGTTCTTCTTTTTCAACTCCTTCTGCAAGAGTTTTTATTTTTAAAGACTTAGCAAGTTTGATTATACTTCTTACAATTAATCTATCTTTTTCATCTTCAAGAAGTCTTTTAGTGAAAGTAATATCAAGTTTTAAAATGGTAACTGGAAGTTCTTTAAGATAATTAAAAGACGAATACCCTGTTCCGAAGTCATCGATTGCAATGTTTGAATGCTCTTTAAGGGTCTGTAAAATTTTTACTGCTCTTTCCATATTATTTATAAAAACTCTTTCAGTAATTTCTATAACAAAGAGTTTTTTACATTTTTTACACACCTTTTCCAGTTTTTTTATAAAATCGTCTCTTCTAAAACTTCTGGCAGAGACATTAAAAGATATGGGCACCTTCCATTTTTTTATCTGTTCTTCTATTTTCTGTAAAGCCCAATCTTCGAAATCTATAAGATACTTGCTATTCTCCAGAAAATCTATAAATATTGCAGGGGAATAAACGGTTCCATCCTCGTCTATTATTCTTGCAAGTGCTTCGAAACCAATGAGTTTAAGATCTTTGGCTCTGAAATAAGGCTGATAGTAAAAAGTAAACAGATTTTTCTTCAGAGCTTTTTCCACGAGTTTTTCTATTTTTAAAAGATTTTCTATTTCTTTTTCTATTTCTTCATTAAAGATTTTTGTTTCACCTGCACCTTCTTTTTTAGCTGCTGCAAGTGCAAGAGAAGCCCTTTCGTAAAGATTTTTAAAAATCTTGCCATCTTTTGGATGGATTGCAATTCCTATGTTTATATTTACAGTAAGTTCCTGCCCCTCCACAACAAAAGGTTTTTCAAAAATTCTGTGTATTTTTTTCGTAATAGCAACAAGTCCTTCTTTTTCATCTTTTAAATTGGGAACAAATATTCCGAACTCATCTCCCCCAAGCCTGCCTATGATATCACACTGCCTGAAGTTATTTACAAGTCTCTGAGCAATCTCTTTTAAAATCTGATTCCCTGCTGTAAAACCGTAATTTCTGTTAATAAGAGAAAAGTTATATATGTCTATAATTATAAAAAGAGAAGGACCCAGAGATTTTTCGAGAGTTTCGGCAATTTTGTATATAAATCCCTGTAAATTTAATATATTCGTCAAAGAATCATAAAGTTTGGATTTTTCCAGTTCTTTAAAAAGTTTAATCTCTTTTGTAACATCTGTTCCAAGAATAACAAGTCTTTTAACCCCTCCTGGTAATTTAACAGGAAACATGGTTTGATATACATAAAAAGTTTCTCCGTTCTTCCTCTGATAAGGCACCGTTAAAGTATAGGTTTTGTCAAAAATAAAACACTCTTTTATTTTTTCTTCAAATATTTTATCTTGAGGCTGGGGTCTTAATACAGCACAATTTTTACCTATAAGCTCTTCTGCACTGTAACCAGTAATTTTAGTAACTGCATTATTCACATAGATAATTTTACAATTTTCATCAATAATAATAAAAAGTTCTGTTAAGTTTTTAATAGCTTCAGCTATAATAGTATTTCTTTTAATTTCTTCTATTCGAGCAAAAGCAAATTCAATACTTTCTTTGATCTTTTTTAAAATCTCAAGATTTTCTTCTTCAAAAAATCGCGGATTCTCAGAAAGCAGAGTTATTACAAAATTGACCTTTTTTTGTTTCTCTATAGGAATTATACTCAAAGAGCGGATACCAAATTTTGCAATTTCTTCACGCCAGGGAATATTTTCAGGAAGTTTATTAACATCAGGAATTACAAAAATTTTATTATTTTTAAAAGACACTGTAACAGGATTAATTATATTTCCCTTTTCCTCCAGAGGAATCCTGAGAGTTGGTAAATATTCTTTCAATCCCTGAGTATAAAAAGGAACCAGACATTTACAGAGTTCATTATAAGTTCCTATCCAGATTGCTTTTAAACTCAGTTTTTCAAGTAAAACCTCGCTTAATTTTTTACACACTTCTTTCTCTTCAAGACAGGTAATAAGAACTTCGTGAATTTGTTTCAGGATACTATAAAGAGCTTCAAGTCTTTTTCTTTTTGTAACATCTATAGCAATTACAAGTCCAGCCGGTTTTCCCTGATAAAGAATGGTGTCTGCAAAAAGCAACACCCATCCAGTAGAGCCATCTTTTCTTTTAAATCTTAAATATTCTCTGACTACTACAAACTTTTCACCTTTAAGTCGTCTCTCTCTTATTTTCCTTATCTCTTCCTGAAATTCTTCTCCTACAAGTTCTTCTATTCTGTAATTTTTTATTTCTTCAGGAGAATATCCAAGAAGTTTACATATATATTCATTTGCATAAACTACTTTTTCCTGATAAATTGCTACTCCCACATTGGGAGCATTAAAAATAGCTTTGGCAATATCTGCATTTTGCCAGTTTTCAATAAGATCTTCCAGTTCTTTAAAGAGTCCTTTTAAAAATTCTACATCTTTTTCACCTGCCTCTTCGAGTTCCTCAAATTCAAGCAGGGCAGGTTTTAAAATGTCTTTCAATTCCGGCTTGCACATAAAAAGATGATGAAAATCAACACTATATTCTTCAAATATTTTTACTCCTTCAGGAACACGAAAATTATCTTCACATATTATAGCAAGATCAACAATTCCCTTTTCAAGAAGTTCGACTGCTTCTTTACATATATTAGTAAAATGTAAAAAGACATCCTTTTTATGCAGTTTCAGTTTAAGGAAAACAAGAAGGAAAAATTTATGATATGGAAGAGCAATGGTTATGGGTTTTTTTTGAACTGGAAACTTTTTACCTATAAGGGCAATAACATCTCTATTTTTTTTAAATTTAGCAAGCGGAGCATATCCTTTTTCAATCAGATTAATAACAACTTCGGAACTTGCATAATAAAGATCAAAATTTTCTTTTTTTATTCTTTCTCTTTCTTCTTCAAAATCTTTAAAAGTGACAAGAGTAACTTTAAGTTTTAATTTTTCTTGTAATTTTTTGGCAAAATGTTCCCAGTATTTAAACCACTTTTTGGTATCGTGGGGGCAGACAGCTAAGGTAATTTCTTTCATTTCCATTGTTTTACTTTGATATAATTATTTTAAATAATTTACTTGAAATTCACAAAAAAGGCAAGTCTGGATTAAAGACAATTTTTGTAAAAATATTGTGATTTTATTTTTGAAATTTCAGGGAATTTTATATGGAGTGCCGGGGGCGGGACTCGAACCCGCACGGGATTAACTCCCACCAGGTCCTGAGCCTGGCGCGTCTCCCAGTTCCGCCACCCCGGCTTATTTCTTAATCCGGTAGTATCGCGTTTACAAATGCCTTTTTATCAAAAGGAACCAGATCGTCTGGCTTTTCTCCAAGTCCTACAAATCTTATAGGTAAATTAAATTGATGAGAAATAGCAACTGCTATGCCTCCCTTTGCTGTCCCATCCATCTTGGTAATAATAACAGAATTTATAGGAATTGCAGAAGAAAAGTGTTCAGCCTGACTCATTGCATTCTGCCCTGTTGTTGCATCCAGAACAAGAATAATTTCCTGTGCCTCTGAAGGAGTAAGTTTATTCATCACTTTTACCATTTTTTTCAATTCTTCGATTAAATTGTATTTAGTATGTAGTCTTCCAGCAGTATCAATAAGAACTACATCAATTTTATGTTTTTGAGCATAAGTTATCCCCTGATAAACAACTGCTCCTGGATCTGCTCCTTCTTGAAGGGCTATTACAGGAGCATTTATTCTTTCCCCCCATTTTTTTAATTGATCTATTGCAGCTGCTCTAAAAGTATCAGCAGCTACAAGAACAACGGAAAATCCTTCATCTTTTAATCTTTTACCTAATTTTGCTACTGTGGTGGTTTTCCCAACTCCGTTTACTCCTACAAAAAATAAAACTGACGGTTTACCAGCAGGAGGAAAAGTAGATTCAGCCTCCTTTAAAAAATTTATCATCTGTTCTCTCAACAGATGTTTTAATTGTTTGGTAGTAATTGTCTCACCCTGTAATACTTTATTTTTAATAGGTTCCAGAAGAGCCAGAGTCGTATCAACCCCCAGATCAGCCAATATAAGTGTTTCTTCGAGTTCCTCAAGTGTCTGTAAATCAACAATTTTGTCAACTTCAAAAAATTCAGAAAAAGCAGAACTTAATTTCTCTTTGGTTTTAGAAAGACCTTTTTTAAACTTTTCTAAAAGATTTTCCTTTTTGAATCTGCTTAAAAAGCCGCCTTTTTTTGAACTTTCTTCAGATTTTATTTCTTCGGATTTATTTTCTATTTGTTCCTGAGAGATTTTTTCTTCTTTTTTATCTTTTTTTCTAAAAAATTTAAACATGAGCAGAATATTTATAAATTTTTGAGAGAATACGGAGGAGGAGGGATTCGAACCCCCGGAGGGCCGTAAAGACCCTCAGCGGCTTTCAAGGCCGCCCCCTTCGTCCACTCGGGCACTCCTCCGATTATAAAATATAACTCATTTTTCAATTTAGTAAAGCTAATTTTTCCTTCATACTCTGGAAAAATAAAAAACCTATTTTAAAATATTTCCCATGAAATTAGGAAAATTCGTTCACGATTCAAAAATATTTTTAGGAATTGTAGAAAAAAATTATGTTTACAAAATTACCAATCAGAATATCTCCTTCCCCTTAAATTTTTCCAAAAATAATCTTGATGTCTCTGATAAATACCCTCTTTCTGAACTAAAAATTTTACCTCCTACTTCACCCACCAAAATAGTTGCAGTTGGATTGAATTATAAAGATCACGCAAGAGAACTTAATATGCCTGTGCCTGAAGAACCCATTTTATTTTTAAAACCCCCCTCAGCAGTAATAGCCCATGAAGACACCATTTTTCTTCCGCCTCAAAGTAAAGAAGTTCACTATGAAGGAGAACTCGCTGTGGTAATAAAATCGTTTCTTCATAATCCCAAAAATTATCGAGAGGTTGAATCTGCCATCCTTGGTTACACCTGTTTTAATGATGTTACTGCAAGAGATCTTCAAAAAAAAGATGGACAGTGGACAAGAGCAAAAAGTTTTGATACCTTTGCCCCCTTTGGTCCTTTTATAGAAACTGAAATAGATCCTTCAGACCTTAAAATCCAAACCTTTGTAAATGGAAAAGTTAAACAAGATTCCTCAACCAGAGAACTGATTTTTAATGTTTTTGAACTGGTGAAGTTTATTTCAGAAATTATGACACTTTGTCCAGGAGATGTTATAGCAACAGGCACACCCCCAGGAGTTGGACCTCTTAAACACGGAGATGTTGTAGAAATAAAAATTGAAAACATAGGAACCCTCAGAAATCCTGTAAAAAGTTATTTAAAAAGGGATGAAGTATGAAAGAAAAAAAAGAATTCAAACCAAGACTTATAGCCTGGGAGCTTACAAGAAGCTGTAACCTCGACTGTGTGCATTGTAGAGCAGGAGCTTCCAGAGGACCTTATTCCAATGAGCTTACTAAAGAAGAAATTTTTAGAATAATGGAAGAAATAAAAGAAGTTGCTTCTCCTGTTATTATTTTAACTGGAGGAGAACCTTTACTTAGAAAGGATATTTTTGAAATAACCAGAAAAGCAGTGGAATGTGGATTTAAACCTGTTCTTGCTACCAACGGAACCCTTCTGACAGAGGATATTGCAAAAGAATTAAAAGCCTGTGGAATTGCAAGAGTCAGTATAAGTCTCGATGGAGCTGATCCTTCAGCACACGATGGTTTTAGAAAAATGCCAGGTGCTTTTGAAGGAGCTATAAAAGGAATAGAAGTTCTGAAAAAAGTAGGAATCCCTTTTCAAATAAATACCACTATTACAGCTGTAAACATAGAAGAAATCCCTAAGGTTCACGAACTTGCTAAAAAACTCGGAGCAGTTGCTCATCATGTATTTCTCTTGGTTCCTGTGGGTAGAGGAAAAGAACTAAAAAATCAGAGTATTTCTCCTGAGAAATATGAAGAGATTCTTCACTGGTTTTACGAACAGAGAGAAAAATCAGGGCTTCAGCTAAAAGCAACCTGTGCCCCATTTTATTACAGAATACTGAGACAAAGAGCAAAAAAAGAAGGAAAAAAGGTTGACTTCAAAACTTTTGGACTGGATGCAGTAACAAGAGGATGTCTTGCTGGCACCGGTTTTTGCTTTATTTCTCATGTAGGAGTGGTTCAAACCTGTGGTTATCTCGAAATCCCGTGTGGAGATCTGAGAAAACAAAGTTTTAAAGATGTGTGGGAAAATTCAGAAGTCTTCAATAAACTTAGAGATTTTAAAAATTACAAAGGAAAATGTGGAATTTGTGAATACTTAAGAGTTTGTGGAGGATGCAGAGCAAGAGCATATGAAGCAACAGGAGATTACCTGGAAGAAGAACCCCTCTGCACCTATCAACCTCAAAAACAAAAAACTTCTTAATCCTCTCTCAACTGTAAACTTCAAGACATATTTTATCAAAACCATGAATTTCCTTAAAATAAACTGAAACATACTCATTAAAACCAATCTTTTTTATCCTTATCCCCACATAATTAGGCTCAATAGGAAACTCTCTCCCTCCTCTATCAACCAGAACAGCGAGCTCTATTTTTCTTGGTCTTCCGAGATCTATAAGGGCATCCATTGCAGCTCTCACAGTTCTTCCTGTATAAATTACATCATCAACCAGAATTACTATAAGATCCTCAATAGAAAAGGGAATTTCTGTCTTTTTTATCTCGGGCTGATTGGAAATTCTTGTCCAGTCGTCTCTATAAAGAGTTATATCTAAGTAACCAACCGGAATGGTTGTTCCGGTTTTTGCTTCGAGATAATTCTTTAATCTATTTGTAAGAGGTGTGCCCCCTGTTTGAATGCCAATTAAAGCAACTCTATCAAGAACAGGATAATTACTCAAAATTTTTCCGCCTATCTTTTCTATCAATTTTTGAATTCTTTTTTCTCCAGCTATTACTTTTTTAACTTTTTGAGATAAAATTTTATTACTCATAATAATTTGTATTAAAACTCAAGAAAAAAATTTTGCAAGAGGTATGAAATGCAAAAAGAAGTAAAATACAGGGTAATTTATGGAGACACGGATTGCGGAGGAGTTGTTTATTACGCAAACTATCTAAGACTTTTTGAAATAGGAAGAACCGAGCTTGTTCGTTCACTGGGAATAAGTTATAAAGAAATAGAAAAAAAATATAAAATAATGTTACCAGTAATTGAGGTATGGGTTAAATATAAAGCTTCTGCAAAATACGACGACTATTTAACTATTTATACAGAAATAAAAGAACTAAAACAGAGGAAAATTACTTTTTTCTATGCAATAAAAAAGGAGGAAAAAACTCTGGTAGAAGGTTACACAGTTCATATACCTGTTAATGAAGAAGGGAAACCTGTAAAATTTCCTCAGGAAATCTATACCCTTCTGGAAAAGGGAATAAAATCTTAATACTGTAAGAGGGAAAAAAATGAACATAGGAATTGTTGGACTTCCCAATGCAGGAAAATCCACTATATTTAATGCTCTTATTCAAAATATTAAAGCAGAAGTTGCGAGTTATCCTTTTTGCACCATAGAACCCAACATAGGGAAAGCAGGTATTCCTGATGAAAGACTTTATAAAATTGCAGAACTTGAAAAGAGCAAAAAGATAATTCCTGCTACTATAGAATTTGTTGATATAGCAGGTCTTGTAAGGGGTGCGGGGAAGGGCGAGGGAATGGGAAATCAATTTCTTTCTCATATAAGAGGAGTTTCAGCTATTGCTCATGTAATAAGATGCTTTAAAAATCCGGAAATTCCTCATGTAGAGGGTGATCTTAATCCAGTAAGAGATGCAGAAATAGTTAACCTTGAGTTAATAATAGCTGACCTTCAAACTGTAGAAAAACGACTTGCCCGGGTAGAAAAACTTGCAAAAACAGGAAAAAATCAAGCCAAAAAAGAACTTTTACTTTTAAATAAAATTAAAAAGATTCTGGAAGAAGATATGAAACCCATAAGGTATTACATAAAAGACTTTGACAGGGAAGAAAAAAGATATATGGAAAAAGAATTATTTCTTCTTACTGTAAAACCACTTATGTATATAGCGAATATTTCTGAGGAAGATCTCCCAGAAGGCGAAAATTCGGATTATGTAAAATCTTTGAGAGAACTTGCAGAAAAAGAAGGGAGTCCAGTTGTAATAATCTGTGGAAAATTTGAAGAAGAACTTGCAGAGCTCGAGGTAGAAGAAAAAAAAGAATTTCTTAAAGAAATGGGGCTTAAAGAACCGGGTCTGCATAAACTTGTGAAGGAAGGAAAAAAACTTTTAAATCTTGTAAGTTTTTTTACAACCAAATCTGAAGAAGCAAGAGCATGGCTTGTCAAAAAAGGAACCAAAGCCCCTCAGGCAGCAGGGAAAATACACTCAGATATGGAAAAAGGGTTTATTTGTGCAGAAGTTATAAATTATGAAGAATATATTAAAATAGGTTCTTTTCAAAAAGCAAAAGAACTGGGAGCAGTTAGAACCGAAGGTAAAGATTATAAAATTCAGGATGGAGATATAGTGCTTTTCAAATTTAATATTTAAAAAAGGAGGTAAAATTGGAAAAAAGTATTTTAAATCTGAAAGAACTGGTTGAAAATCTGGAAGAGGATAAAAGAGATTTATTTAAAAGGTTTTACGAATTTTATGTAGAAGAGGGAAAATTTATTTTACCAGACAAAATAAAAGATTGGGCAAGGAAAAGATTTGGAGAATGTGAAAAGCAAAAAATAGTAAGAATAACAAACAAATTTACCTATGAAAGCACATTATTTAATGAGCTTAGAGCTAAAAGACCTATTCAGGCGGTTTCAAAGGAGGATATTTTTAATATGATTAAAGAAACTGAAGGAGATTTTTTCTGCGATCCTCTAAACAAAACCCCTTCAGATGTTTTTGGAAGGATCGAGGGAAAATACTGTATTACTGCCAGCAATATTGCAAAATATGATTATTTACATGCTGTTATAGTTTTTAAAAAACACGATCCTTTTTATTTTGATGAAGAATATATAAAAGACTATTTAGAAGTTGCCTGGAGATGGTTTTTAAAAGCAAATGAATATGATAAAAGAGCGGAGTATCCTTTTTTTATGTGGAATTGTTTGTGGAAAGCAGGAGCCAGTATAGTTCATGGACATGCTCAGGCTTTAATATCTCAGAAACCTTATGGAAAACAGCTTTTTCTTACAAAAGTGCGTGATGAGTATAAAAAAATATATAATTCAGAATATCTTCAAGATTTATTTAAAGTCCATCTTACTCTTGGGCTGGGTGCGGAAGTAAATAATAAAAAACTTATGTTTTATCTAACCCCTGTTAAAGAAAAAGAAGTAATTATTCTTTCTGAAGATTTTATAGATACAGCTGACATATTGAGCAGGATTTTAAAACTTTATTATAAACTCGGAGTTAGGAGTTTTAATGTTGGTATTTTTTTGCCAAAACTTGGAAAAAAGGATATCATACTTATAAGGGTGGTTGATAGAGGTGATCCCATGGCGAGAACTTCTGATATAGGAGGGATGGAGATCTACAGTGGAACTTCGGTGGTTGCCTCGGATCCCTTTAAACTTGCAGAAATTTTTAAAAAATAAAAAATTTAATAAAAATTTGTTAATTTTAAAAAATTAATTGAAAGAAAATAAGAAAGTATTAAAATATTTATTACGAATTTTGATTTTGGATTATAAAAATGGCACTAAATCCTTATATTGATCCTTTATTGGGAATATATAATTACATAGGATTTAAAGAAGAACTTAGGAGGTTAATAAAAGAAAAAGAATTTTCGGAAATTTTACTTTATCTTATTGATTTTAGAGATTTTAAAAGATTAAATTTACTTTTTGGTATAGAAAAAGTTAACTTATTTTTAAAAAATCTTTTTCCTGATTTACAAAATCTTATTTCATATCAATGCACCTGGGGAAGACTTGGTCCGGATCTTATAGCTTTTTTCTTTTTACTTCCACCGAAAAAAGTTCTTTTTAATACTGCTGTAGAAATTGCTGAAAAAATTCTGGAATTTTTTAAAAAACCAATTAAATACAACTCAAAAACAGTTAAACTGGACTTAAATATAGCAATTGTAATTTATCCTTACGATGCAATAACTCCTGAAGAATTACTTGAGAAAGCAGAAAAAACTTTGATAAAATGTAAAGAAATACCTAATACATATCTCCTTTATACTCAATTTCTTGAAGAGGATCTGGAAAAGGAGGCTCAGGCTTTAGAACTTATTGCTTATGCAGTTGAAAACCAGAAATTTATTTTTCATTTTCAGCCTTATTTTTATACTTTAACCCTTGATCTTGCAGGTTTTGAAACATTGGTCAGAATTATTGATAAAAATGGAAATATTATTTCACCTGGAACATTTATAGAAACTCTTGAAAAAGGACCTTATTTAAAATCTTTTGAAGAATGGTGTCTTAATGAAATTAAAAAAGTAATAGAAACTATGAAAAAAAGTTTAAAAAACTTTTCCATTGCTCTTAACATAGCTCCCACTTCTTTTTTAGATCAAGATTTTTTAAAAAATTTATTGGAATTATTACATCAGGGATATGGAAAAAATCTTATAATAGAAATTACTGAAAGAACTTTTATAGATGAACCTCAGCGATTACTCACAAGTTTTAGGCTGGTTAAAATGGCGGATCCTTTTGTTAAGATTGCTATAGATGATTTTGGAACAGGTGTAACATCTTTAAAATATCTTCTCGATTATCCAGTAGATATAATTAAAATTGATGCTTTTTATATTAAAAGAATGCTTGAAGATTCTAAATCCTTAATCATAGTAGAAACCCTTCTCGAACTTGCCAAAAAATTGGAGCTGAAAGTTATAGCTGAGGGAGTGGAAAGAAAAGAACAATTTGATCGCTTAAAAGAGCTTGGTTGTGATATAGTTCAGGGATTTTTTTTAGCAAGACCTCTACCCTTAGAAAAAGTGTTAAAAAGTTATACAAGTTAATCCGTTATTTTATCAAGAATAAATTTGCGTAAAGGTTCTATACCTTCTTTTGTTTTGCAGGAAATTAAAAAGAGAGGAAAATTTTCCGGGATACTAAAAATTTTTTTATAAATTTGGGTTTGTTTTTTTATTTCGTTTTTGGAAAGAGTATCTATTTTATTAAGAACTATACAATAAGTTTTTCGACAATGATTTACAAATTTTATCAGGGATTGATCCAGTTTATCTGGTGTTTTTCGTATATCAAATATTAAGATGAGTAATCTAAAATCTCTAATAGATTTCAAATAGCCTTCAACGAGGTATTTCCATTTTTGTTTTAATTTCAAAGGTACTTTGGCAAAACCATATCCAGGGAGATCGACGAGGAAAAATTTATTATCTATTCTAAAAAAATTTAATGATTTAGTAAATCCCGGTGTTGAAGAGACTCTTGCTATATTTTTTCTATTTAAAAATGCGTTTATAAGGGAGGATTTTCCAGCATTTGATCTTCCTAAAAAAGCTATTTCAGGGAGTTCAGGAGGTGGCAATTGATTTAAATCGAAAACGCTTTTTAGAAATTTAATTTGTTTAAACATTTTTTAACAGGAGGAGGGGTGAGGTTTAAGTAAGCCGGGTTCTGTTACCCGGGATTAATCCCGGGCGGTGGTTATTTCTCTTGGAGCAGGGTCACCCCTGCTCTCAAGCGGCCTACCCGAGCGCTTTGGGCGGGGCACCCATTTGCGCTCTCTTTGGCCTTGCTCCGGACGGGGGTTGCCGTGCCACTCCCTGTTACCAGGGAGTGCGGTGGGCTCTTACCCCACCTTTTCACCCTTGCCCGCACCAGAGGAAATAAAATTTCCTCTGGCCGCTGGCGGTCTGTTTTCTGTGGCCCTTTCCAGGGATTACTCCCTCCGGGTGTTACCCGGCGTCCTCCCCTGTGGAGCCCGGACTTTCCTCCCCAGAGTCATTTCAAAGACCCTGAGGCAACCACCTCTTAAACCTCACCCCTCCTCTAATCTCTTAATTTTAACCATTATATCTACATTTTCAATCCCCATAAAACCTCCAAAACTATTGAATGATTTAATACTTTTGTTAAATTTAAAATGGTCCATCATTTTAAATCAAATCTAAAAAAAAATGAAAAAATCGTTCGAAACATTCGAACACAAAGCAGACATAGGAATAAGAGGATATGGGAAAACTTTGGAAGAAGCCTTTTCAAACTCACTTAAAGCCCTTGCCACCCTCCTCACAGAAAACATTAACTTTTCAAAATTAATCCCTTCTCTTTCCTCAAACATAATCCTCTCTGCAGAAGAACTTGACGAACTTTTCATAATCTTTATAAATAAAACTCTTAGCATTTCTTATATAGAAAACATTCTTTTTTTTGAATTTAGAGGCTCAATTAAGTGGAATTCTCAAAAAAAAGAGTATAATTTAAATGGTAAAATTATGGGAGAAAATTTCGATCCAGAAAAATTTGGCTATGGAGTTGAAGTTAAAGGTGCAACCTTTACCATGGCAAAGGTCGAAAAAAAGGGGGATATATGGATAGCTCAATGCGTGGTGGATGTTTAAAAACAGTTGAAGTATTTGAAATTCAGGTAGAAGAACCTGTTCTCGGGCAACCTAATTTTGATACTCAAAGAGTTATAAAAGCTCTTAGTTTACATCTTCCTCAAAAAGTATCTCAAAATTTAAAATTTTCTCTTAAAACACTCAGAAAACTTAC
>Ga0256914_1002679_pt1 | contig 14666 bp, 13 predicted proteins | sample HulkmetaG_FD_191571 | JGI IMG/M metagenome (GOLD analysis project Ga0256914, IMG submission 191571) | Hydrothermal chimney microbial communities from Main Endeavour vent field at the Juan de Fuca Ridge, Pacific Ocean - Hulk | ecosystem: Environmental > Aquatic > Marine > Hydrothermal vents ... | reverse complement strand
GGTGTGCAAGGTGGATGAAGTCCAAGCTATCCGCAATGGCCATGAGAACTCTGCCTGTACGACTCGGTTTTCACTTTTCAGCAGGTGTAGCTATAGACCTTGAGGAGTTCTGCGAGATGGTTGAAAAGATAGATGAAGGTGAGCTGAAAGAATATCTAAGAAGAGGAGACTTTTCAAAATGGATAGGAGAAGTTCTCAGGGATAAGAGATTAGCAAAGGAGATAGACGCATGTAAAACGAGAGAGGAAGTTCTTAAAACTGTTAAAAAGAGAATGAAAGAGTACGCTTTGTAATTTACCGCAGATCAAAGAGCTCTCAAAAACAGGTGTGAGAATAAAGACTTGAGGATGTCAAGCAGTGAGAATGGCTTTTGCTCAGGCTTCGTCTTCTCAGTAGTGTTGACCTTGACTATTTTTGATGCACTTCCAATGTACTTGTATATTATCTGACCGTGACATGCAGCACATATCTTCATCAAAATTCTGCCGTGAATTTCATGTATTCCTCCCTTGTGACAGTAGTGGCAGTTCGTCGTGGGAGGTAGCTTTATCATTCTCTTCCCGTGACATTCGTAGCAGGGAACATCCACATGCGGGATGTGAACAGTTATGGGTGTTAAAGTCTTGTTGGAGTAATTCGGTCCGAGGTGACATTTTATACACGGCCCGTTTCCATGAAGTTTATCGAGGTTTGCCATGTTTATGTGATTACCATTCCATATGGATGGTATGCTGTGACAGGCACAGTTACCAAGCTTCCTGTTGTACTCTGAGGGAGTAAGAAGGAGGTCATGGCACGGGAAACAGATCCTTCCATAACCGGCAGGATGCTGCTCAGCTGTCATCACGGCAAGAGCGGGAGTTACAGATACCCCGACGATAAGGATGATTGCAATCAGTAAAGCTCTTGAGGGCATCACAGCCACTCTAACTCACATGTATAAATCCTTTTCAGTTTTTCATGCTCTGGCTGCAGCAGCAAAACCGCCAAAGTATTTAAGCCAGACAAAATCCTTGCAGTATGCCATACTCTAACAGATACTGGAGCAGGGAAGAGGTGTTGCCTGAAAAGGAGCTTGAAGAACTGCAGATGAAAAGAATGAAACATGTAATCAGGCATGCTTATGAGAATGTACCTTTTTACAGAAGAAAGCTAAAGGAGGCAGGAATTCACCCGGACGACATAAGGAAGAGAGAAGATGTGGCAAAAATTCCATTCACAACAAAGGAGGATTTGAGAGAGAACTATCCATTCGGACTTTTTGCCGTTCCCAAAGAGAGACTTGTAAGAATTCACACCTCAAGCGGTACTTCCGGAAAGCCAAAGGTTGTTGGTTATACGAGAGAGGATCTTGAAAACTGGATAGAAATGGTTGCAAGATGTCTGTACATGGTTGGCGTGAGAGAAAAAGATGTTTTTCAGAACATGGTCAGCTACACGTTTTTTACAGGAGGACTTGGACTTCATTACGGGGCTGAAAGGATCGGTGCCATGGTCGTACCGGCCGGAACGGGAAACACGGAGAGGCAGATAAGATACATGCTCGATTTCGGAACAACAGTCATACACTGCACACCAAGCTACGCAATGCACATAAAGGAGGTTGCAGAGGACATGGGAATTGAGCCAGCAAGCATAGGTCTGAAGATTGGATGTTTCGGGGCTGAGCCGTGGAGTGAAAATACAAGAAAGAGACTGGAGAACGCTTTTGGCCTGAAAGCCTACGACTCCTACGGATTGAGCGAAATGAACGGTCCGGGAGTTGCGTTCGAATGTGAGGAACAAAATGGACTGCACATATGGGTTGACCACTACTTCGTGGAGCTGATAGACCCTGAGACGGGTGAGGTTGTTGGAGAGGGGGAGAAGGGAGAGCTCGTTCTCACTCCCCTGACAAAGGAGGCTCTTCCCCTGCTCAGATACAGAACAGGCGACCTAACAATGCTGATGACAGACAGATGTGCATGCGGGAGAACCCACCCAAGAATACACAGAGTTTTTGGAAGAACAGACGACATGATCGTCGTTAGAGGAATAAACGTCTTTCCAAGTCAGATAGAGCACGTGCTTATGAGAATTCCTGAGGCTGGAGATCACTTTCAGGTAATCATAACAAGGAAGGGGACACTTGACGAGATAACTGTGAAGGTCGAGGTCGTCGATGAAGTGTTCACAGGCGAGCTTTCAGATCTTGAAGCCCTGAGGAAGAAAATACAAAACGAGCTTAGAAAAGAGCTGAATCTCAGGACAAATGTTGAGCTCGTGGAAAAAGGCACTCTCGAGAGATTCAAAGGCAAGGCAAGGAGAGTTCTCGACCTGAGAGATGAGCTGTGATTTTCTGTGACTTCATTTTACTGTTTCCTTTCTCTATGAATATTTAGCCCGAGAACGCTCGCCAGACCGAGAAGGTGATCCTTGGATAGGGTGCCATCTGCCACCTCTTTCAGAGCTTTTTTGGCGTTGAAAGCTATTCCAAGCCCGGCATTTTCTATCATAATTCTGTCGTTGGCACCATCACCCACGGCCACAACGTTTTCTTTGCTTATGCCCTCCCTTTTTGCAAGTTCCTCTATTATTCTCGCCTTTTCTTCTGCATCAATTATTCTGCCCTTTATTCTACCAGTCAGCTTTCCATCCTTTATTTCAAGCTCATTTCCAAAAGCATAATCGAGGTTCAGCTCTTCTTTCAGTTTATCCGTAAAGTAGGTAAAACCACCGCTTACAAGTGCAACTTTGTAACCCGATTCCTTCAGACTTTTTATAAGTTCTTTCGCTCCATCCGTGAGTTTTATCTGCCCGTATATTTTCTCAAGTACCTCCACAGGCAAACCTCTGAGAAGTTTTACTCTCTCCCTCAGAGCTTCTTTGAAGTCAATCTCCCCGTTCATTGCCTTCTTCGTAAGTTCTTTTACTTCCTCCTCCACTCCGGCAGCCTTTGCGAGTTCGTCTATAACTTCAGCATCCACAAGAGTGGAATCCATATCAAAAACTATCAGTCTCTTGTTTCTCTTAAACAGATCGTAGGGCTGTATCACAACGTCCAGCCCCTCGTTTTCGACCTCTTCCTTCAGCCTCCTCCTGAGCTCCCTCTCATCCCCTCTGCCCAGATCCACAAGAAATTCTATAGATATAAGTTTATCTCTTGCAGTAAGTGCAGTTCTCTCAATGTTTATTCCAAGCTGGTAGAGGATGGAGGTTATGGAGTGCACAATCCCTACCCTGTCCTCTCCTATCACAGTCAGGACGTAGAGGTTTTTACTTTCCTCCTTTCCTTCCTCCTCAATTTCAGCTACATCGATTCTGACGTTTCTGCATGCATGCAGAAGTTTGCTCCTAAGCCTTTCCATCTCAACACAATCCGCTTCGGCAACAATGAACATGACAAAAAAGCCATGAAAGACTCTCTGCTCGATGTCAATTATGTTCAATCCTTCTTCCGCAAGCACTCCTGAAACTTCGCAAACTATTCCCGGCCTGTCTCTGCCGTAAACAACTACCCCTACTTTCACCTGTAAAAGCTCCTGAGTTCGTGTTTAAAGCGTTTGTTCTACCATGACGACATAATGATAGGATAATGATAGGTCACTCACGGAGTTTTACTTTCAGGGTGACGATCTCGAACTTCCCGATCTTAAATCTGAGTTTATTGCCCTCCACTGCAAAGTCTCTACCATCCACCCTGTCCTCTATGAGGTTGAGCTCCTCCACATTCTCCAGCTCCCTGAAGAATTCGATCTCAACGTCCTTGCTTTCACCCTCTGCCTCGTAAACCCTCAGAACAACTTCTCCATCTCCAGCATCCAGCCCAACTTTCAGGGCTGAGAGGATGACGCTGTCGGGTTTTACGGAAACGAAGCTGATAGATTCCGGATATTTCGTATCCCTGCTAACCTGCATTGAAACGAGCGGGTAGTTGAACTCGTATCCTGCCTTGTAGGATCTGGCAGCTTTCCAGTCCCCATCGTGGGGATAAACTGAATAGTGGAACTCGTACCTCTTGAGCTCCATGGCATCGGGAACTGGTATAACTGGCCCCTCTTTTCCATGAGAAAGGAGATCAACACTCCTGAGCAATGTCAGGTAAACGCAGTTATCCCTAACTTCGTTCTCCGGATTACCCCTGTTTATAAGGGTCAGACCTTTCTTTCCATCGCTGTAATCTATCCACCTTAGAGAAGGATAGACTCCAGACGGTTTCTCAACCCATCCTTCAGGGTTGAAGTAGTACATGTTCGTCTTCCTGTTTACAGCTCCAAACTGGGTTTCGCATGTATACTCCTCACTGTATATGCTCGTCCTGAACCTCGTCCTTATCCTCGTTCTCGGATGCCTGTTGTTGATTGTCGTAACGAAATCTATCCTTGGCAGGTCTCTGTATATGACTATCTTCTTGTCAATTGTTATGTAGTTGTGTCTCCAGAAAACGGGCTTCCACTTATCTGTCAGTCTGTAAGGCCATATCAGCGAGTAATATCTCGTGGTAACGTTGATTATGAATCTGAGGGGCGTTCTCTCCACACTTATATTTTCCACGTCAAATCTGCCAAACCTTATTCCCTCCCCTCCCTCCGTGTGGACGGGAGTGTCTATATCCTCTATGTGGTGGTACAGATTTCCAGCCTCGCTCTCGATAACAATCTCGTTTCCTTCAACGAATATCTCCTCCCCATCCCTGAACACCATGATAAGTCCATTCTCAGGGGAGTAGTGGACGTTAAAGAACCTGTTGGAGACGACGTTTGCCTTCTCTCTCAGAGGCTTAGCAACTTCAGCAGGCTCAAAGTCTATCAGCCTGTAAACCCTGAAACCAAGGGGAGGAACTTTTGCCACAAATCCTATTCTCGCATATCTCAGAGTTCCGTCGTAATACCTGCTCTCCTTTATCACCTCAACCTTCCTTTCATCGCTACCGCTTTTAACACCCCTTATTTCCCTAACCACGCCCCTGTCAAAGGACAGGTCAACTTCTACCCAGTTTTCGACTTCCCAAGAGAGTGGATTAAACACGACAAAGTCTCCGCTGAAGTCTCCCTTACCCTCATAACATTTGAGAACTTCAGACAGAGTTTCGTTGAGCAGATGCGGGATCTTGACTTTCAAAAAGTCTATGTTGTACCTCACCTCTGTATATCCATCATCCGCCCCCGTCCCGGGTATTACGTCGTGGAAGGCGTTGAAAAGTATCTTTTTCCAGCAGTTTTCGAGCTCTTCTTCGTGAGTGCAGTTGCACACAAGGTGACAGATTGCATCAAATCTCTCAAGAGTTAGCAGGGCACTCTCAAGCTCCCTCTGATTCATCTTTATCCATATCCTGCTTGAGGCAGTGTCCGGGAAGACAGGAGAATATCTGCCACAATACATCTCACCTTTCCTGACGGGCAATTTATCAGCGTACTTCTCCACTTCCCTGAAAAACTCCACGGGTGTTGCAATTTTCATCTCTGAATCCTCATGCGTTCTGTTCCATGCTTCTACAGCCTCCACCACCTCTTCCTGAGGTGGAGTTGAACCACTACCTGATGGCATCAGTATGTGATTCCCAAAAGCACACTCTCTGAGAACCCTGTAACTTTCCTCAAACCTGCTTATGTACAAACCAGCCCTGTAGCCAAGGGGAAAGCTGTGAGCTATTATTTTCGTCCCGTCAAGACCTTCCCACAGAAATTCGGATGGTGTTCTTTCAGAATAGCCTCTTCGAAAGGCCACGTATTTGTAACCGCTTTTAGTGTAAATCTGGGGTAGCTGGGCGTTTAAACCAAATCCATCAGCCTGCCACATCACAACGGCCTCAAATCCAAACTTCTCTCTGAGATACCTCTTGCCAACAAGTATTTCTCTTACAAGTGTCTCCTCCTGCGGAAGCATTGTATCCGGCATCAGATATTCTCCATCGGCAACCTCAATTCTTCCCTCCCTGATGTATTTTCCAATCTTTTCGAAAAGTTCTGGATACCTGTTTTCAATTTCCTCAAGCAGGAAAGTCTGTTCTATCAAAAACTTGTACTCTGGTTTTCTTTCCATAATTTCTATTACTTTTTTTAGAATGAAATCTATATTTATGTAAAAGTAATCCTCTTTTGTAAATACCCAGACTGCATCATAGTGCGTGTGTGGAACGACGTAAATTACATTTTTTTCAGTACTTTCTTCCTCACCGTGCAAATCCATTAAACCACCCTCCAGCAGACATTGCAGGCATTGAAAAAATTATGACAGAAAATTATATAACCGTTCGTAAATTCATCATCATGTGATTTCGCAAACTATCAGGCGCATCAGAGCTCAGGGTTTACCAGCACAATTACAAGTGAATTCACATTCGTATCCGTCGGCCCGGTTATTACAAGAGCATTTCCAGCCTTAAGAGCCTCGTAGGCATTGTGATTTCTGAGCTCCCTGAGCGGATCCATTCCCGCTTTTTCAATTCTGCCCCAAGTGTCTCCTGAGCTCAAACCTCCCGCTGCATCAGTTGGACCATCAGTTCCATCTGTGTCTATGGCTATCAGGCAGACTCCACAGCTCCCGGATACTTTCCTTGCAAAACCAAGAGCAAGCTCCTGATTTGGTCCACCTTTTCCCTCTTTCCTTTCTTTCTCCCCCTTCATTTCATTTCCTGCCTCGCAGAAGGTTACAGTTGTCTCCCCTCCAAATATCATTGCCATTTTTTCGCTCTTTCTGTTCCTCATCTCAAGAGCTATGGAGGCTATGACTATTCCCGCATCTTTCGCCTCTCCTTCAAGTACGGAACTCATTATAACAGGGTTGAATCCAAGCTCCTCAGCTTTTTCAGCTGCAAAGCTGCAGACCTTTGACGAACTGCATATCAAAACGTTCACGACGTTTTTCAGATCCTCCTTCAGTGTTTCCTCAACCTCACCTTTCAGACCACGCTCAAGGTAAGACCTGACAGAATCGGGGATTTTATCCCATATCCCGTAGTTTTTGAGGATTTTAACTGCATCTTCAAAAGTTGTCGGATCCTTAACGCTTATTCCAGAAGCTATTGCTTCCAGATTATCTCCAACCACATCAGATATTATAAGAGACAGGACCTTTCCCCTGACTCTTTTGACGAACTTCCCGCCCTTAACTGCCGAAATGTGCTTTCTGACCGTATTGACTTCCTGAATTCTTGCTCCACTTTTAAGAAGCAGTCTGTACGTTTCGATCTTGTCCTCAAGAGTTATTCCATTTTCCGGCATTGCAAATAAAGCAGAACCTCCTCCCGAAACGAGCAAAATCAGCAGATCTTCTTCTCCAACCTTACCGGCTATTTCCAGCCCCCTTTCAGCACCCCTGAGCGAGTTCTCATCAGGAACGGGATGTCTGGCCTCTATTACCTCCATGACTCCTATTCTGTCCGACCGGGAGTAGCCATACTTGGTAACAACCACGCCATCCCTTATTCTCTCTCCAAAAATCTCGTTTACAGCTTTTGCCATCGGGTATGCTGCCTTTCCTATTGCAACCACATAAACCCCTCTAAATTCAAACTCCCTTCCATCCTTCGTCCTGACAGTGAACTTATCTCCAGCGTTCTTGAGACTTTCAAAGTAATCAAGAACGAGTCTCTCCGGATCCGCCATTCTGACCGCATGCTCTGCTATACGTATTGCACATTCTCTCAGTTCTCTTTCAATCCCTTCATAGCCTGAAAGCAGCTCGTCTCTGTTTTTTACCTCCACCATAGAACCGCCAGAATTCATCAAACTAAAAATTCCAGCAGGACATAAATTAGATTCGATTTCCCTGCTTTCGCTTTATTTTATTTTTATTTTTTGTGTAGATATCTAAAAAATATCGTAAACAAAAGTTTCTCCAATAGTTTCTTTTAAACTCCCTCACTCGAAAAAACAATGGTGGAGCTCAGAGATAAGCTCATCTCTCCAGCGGGAATAAGCAGGTTTTCAAGTTTTGTGAGAGAATTCTCGATGGAGCTCGAAAGGAGGAGAAAAGAGTTCAGAGATGTCGCATCTTCCCTGAAGTTTAGGAGAGTAAAGTGCAGGGGAAAGAAGTGGGCGCTTTCAGTTTTGAAGGGTGTTAAGGTCGTTGGAGTTGACGGGAGTCAGGTTTCTCCCCTGAGAGAGTTTGGAATCCCTGCTGGAGCTGTTCAGGTAGCGTCATATGAAGTTCACCACGGCTACGGAAAATGGGGGGTCAGATACATTTCAAGGATAACCCGGCTTGAAGAGAGCGTGGATGCTGTAAGATACGAGACAGAAATGAGGGCACTGATGGAATCGTGCACTGAAAAGAGGGGAGATTTCATCTTTTACGACGGCAGCCTTACACCGAGCTTTGCAAGAGAAATGAGGGAGGAACTGAGAGGCAGATTTTTTAAAGCTGTTAAAACAGCCATTAAAGCAAGTGAGGAAAGCAGTATACCTGTTATAGGCTACACTGACAGAAGCTACGCCAAGGACATAGCAAGAGCGAATGGGCTCGACTTTTACGATTCGTTTATACTCTCGGATATGGAGTTAATGCACTACACCGAACCGGTGGAGGTGGGCGATGTTTGCTTCAGCTACGCCAGATTTACACCATCCCTTCCCTCGAGAGTTGAGATTCCGGTATGGGCGAAAAGTAGAATGGACAGAATCATGGAAATCGTGTGTGCAGAATGTCTGCTCGGAAGTACATCTGCATATCCATTCGTTCTTGAAAGGGCACACCACTACGCAAGGATAAGTGAAAAGGAGAGGGAGTACCTTGCAAGAAATGCCGGTATTATGAGTGTGTCTTTCAAGTGGGTGAGTAAAAAACCGTGAGTAAAAGCCGTGAGGTGATTTCATGCAGGTAATAAGAGTTATGGACAGGGTCTTCGAAGTGGATGGAAAGCTGAGAGTTGGAGAAATAGTCAAAGCTGGAGATTGTCTGGCAGTGGTCGTATCGGTTAGTGGAGAAGAACCTGAGTACGTCAAGTATGCAGGGGAGCTGAGCAGAGATGAAGTGGAGGCATACATGCCGGACATTGTTGAAAACAGGGTTGTTTCAAAATGCTACGTTCTCAGAGGAGTTGGAGAAAGCTTTGCCCCGGATGTTGGGGATACTGTCAGCAGTGCGAGTGATGAAGACATCAGGAAGTACCATACAAGAGGCGACGAATTCAGAATTCCCTACTTTTACCAGCTCCTGAAAATAGACATAGACATAGCAAAAAGCGTGCTGCTGAGGTTAAAAAAAGTGTTTGAGAACGAAGAGATAATTGATGTCCTTCTCAGGGAGATAGACTACATGCTGATGTACGGGAAAGGTTAGCCCTCCCACTTCCTCAGATCATCCATTGTGAGAACAGAGATCAGCCTTACACCCGCTTTTTCGAAGTTTTCTTCCGATCCTTCCTTTCTGTCAACAACAGTGATTACGGCTACAACTTCTCCCCCAGCACTTCTGACTCTCTCAACTGCAGATAATGCCGAGCCCCCTGTAGTCGTTACATCCTCCACGACAACAACTCTATCTCCTTCCCCTATCACGCCTATCCTGTCATCTCCCAGACCATAGTCCTTCTTCTTTTTGCGGAATATTACCATTCTCTTCCCTGTTTCAAGAGACAGTGCAACTGCAAGAGGGACACCACCAAGCTCCACACAGGCTATCACATCAAAATGCCCGGCTGATCTGATCAGTTCAGACATCTTTCTGCATATCATTTCGAGTATATCTGGATAGGTGCAGGCGAGTTTTACATCGACGTAAACGTTGCTTTTCTTACCGGATGACAGCGTAAACTCTCCGAACTTCAGAGCGTTAACCTCGATCATTTTTTTCGCTATGAGCTCTTTTAAATCTTCAGACCTTCTCTTTTCCCCGCTGCTTTTTTTGCCGCTCTCACTTTCCATACCATACATCTGCAAAGCCTGCTTTTTTGCAGTTACGGTTGGCCGGGTTTACAACTACGGGAACTGCTTACAGTCAGATAGTCAGGCATGCCAAGCAGCAAGTAAAAGAAAGTAATAGAAACAGTAAAAGAAAAGCGGTAAACAAAAAAGTTACCACGGGACATCTTTTAGCCCGAGTTTATAGGCAACAATATTCGCGAACCTGTGGAGCAGAGGTGTAAGTATTACGGCAAGTAAAATAACATCCGGCGTGTAAAGGGATTCAAAAGCTCTCCTCTCAAAAATCCAGGCGAAGAGAAAGGAAAGAGCAAGAAAATCGTACTGATCCAGCAGGGGAAACTTATCACCTCTCTCCACACCGAACCTTCTCTTCACAAAACTGCCGAGACAGTCTCCAGCAAGAGAGCCAAATGATAAAGCAAAAGCAAGTTTGAGAAATGTCAGGTAAGGCAGAGATGAGAAGACGTGAATGTTAATAACGTTTTCAATCATATACTCAACGTTTGCAACGATTAAACCGCCGAACAGCCCTCCAGCAAATCCTCTGAAAGTCTTCCCATCTCCAAGAATCCTTCTGCCATCAATAAACACCTTCTCAAAATCGATGGGCTTACCACCACCAAAGACGACGGCAAAGTTGTTTGGAGTGTACGCTGGAAGCATCAGCCACAGAGTCTTCGCTATTTTAATCAGGCAGGAAATGACGAGGTGTGTAAGGGAAAGCCCGGAAAGCATGATCCTGAAAAATTAATCCGGAAATATAATCATTTTCCAGACAGTTTCCCTGAAAGAAGAATGAACTGTCCTTAGAAGCTCCTTTAGAAACCTTGATATATCCAGCCGTTTAAATAGCAAAGGCTGTAGAGAGACCATCAGATAAAATCACTGCACAGACTCTGGAGGTGTAAATGTGAGTTTTATAACAAATTTGAGACATCAAAAAGTAGAGAAAGTAAAGAGAGAGATAAAGTTGCCATACAAAACAACATCACTCTGCCCTGAATGTCTCAGAGTCATAAATGCTACTGTTTACGAAGAAGACGGCAAGGTGATGATAAAAAAGACGTGTCCCGAGCACGGAGAGTTCGTTGATGTTTACTGGGGAGATGTGGAAATGTTCCTCAAAGCCTCCCGATTTGCCCATGATGGCAAGGGCATCGATACTCCCAACACGGATGGCGGGAAAGGCTGTCCATTTTCCTGCGGGCTGTGCCCGCTGCATAAAAGTCACACTGCCCTGCTTAACATCGTTCTGACAAACAGATGTGATCTTGCGTGCTGGTACTGCTTTTTCTATGCCAGAAGAGCTGGCTACGTTTACGAGCCCACAATAGAACAGATAGTGGAAATGGTCAGAATAGCCAAGAACATGAAACCTGTGGGCTGCAACGCTATACAGCTCACAGGAGGAGAACCGACTCTTAGGGAAGATCTCATAGACATAATAAAGGCGATAAGGAATGAGGGGATTGAGCACATTCAGCTAAACACCAACGGAATAAAACTTGCCAACGATCCAACCCTTGCCAGGAGGGTTAAGGAGGCCGGAGTTAACACCGTTTACCTCTCATTTGACGGTGTGGACGAAAAAACGAATCCAAAGAACATAAAAGAGGTGCCGGCAATACTTGAAAACTGCAGAAAGGCAGAACTTGGTATTGTATTCGTCCCCACTGTAATCAGAACTGTAAACGATCACCAGATTGGAGACATTATACGCTACGCCCTGAGGAACATGGATGTTGTCAGGGGTGTTAACTTCCAGCCCGTAAGCCTTGTCGGCAGCATGCCAAGGAAGGAAAGGGAAAAGTACAGAATTACAATTCCAGATGTGATAAAGAAGATAGAAGAGCAGACAGACGGGCAGATATCAAGGTGGGACTTCTACCCTGTTCCAAGTGTAACTCCAATAACCCACATAGTCGAGGCGATAACTGGAGAACCGCAGTATGAGTTCACGTGTCACTTTGCATGTGGAATGGCTACTTATGTCTTCGACATAGATGGAAAGATTACACCGATAACGAGGTTTATAGATGTTGAGGGATTTTTCGAGTTCCTTAACGAAAAAGCTGAGGAGCTATCTCACAGCAGGGTTAAAACGCTGAAGATGCTGAAGGGCATTCTTGACGTAAGAAAGTTCGTTGACCACTCCAAAGCTCCAAAGGGATTTGATATAAGCAAGATACTCTTTGATGTCCTTGTAAGACACGACTACACATCCCTGAGTGAATTTCACGTAAGGACTCTGTTTATAGGTATGATGCACTTTCAGGATCTTTACAACTACGACATAGAGAGAGTTAAGAGGTGTGTGATTCACTACGGTACTCCGGACGGCAGGATAATTCCGTTCTGCGCTTTCAACGTACTGCCAGAGATTTACAGAGACAAGATACATGCAGAATTCAGCATACCACTCGAAGAGTGGGAGAAGAAGACAGGTAAAAAGCTGAAGGACGAAATATTCAGGGTCGTCAAAAGACCAAGAGATTGACTTTTTTTATAATTTATCTATCTTGTTCAGATTTTCGGTTTTGCCTTTTTCAGTTTTGCTAAAAACGACAGAGAAATTATGAAAAAAATAGTGGAGATGAATTGAATTATTTAAAGTTTTTAAATCTAAAAATAATCAATATTATCAATAATGATATCATAACAATTGCCGCTATTTCAAGTTGGTAGTCAACAAGTAACGCCGATTTAGAATTATTTGTGCATTTATAATTAATAAATCCAAGTTTGGCTAATGGGTTAACCCCTGCCGTGTTGATTTCCTGGAGAGTTGTATAATTTATTTCGAAATTTTTAATACTTCTAACAAAAATTTCCGGTTTGCTAAGATGTTTAATTAAAAACAAGTCAAGTTTTAGTCTTGAATACCACCAGTAATATGAACTGAATCTCTTAAAGTCGCTTTTATTGATTCCAGCCATTTTACAAGCTTTACTCCAATTAAAAGCAAGCAATACAGCTCTTCCTTTTCCTGCGCTTCTATTCCAAGCAATATATATTCCAGCAATATTCTCTAAATTTTTAGGTAAAGTATTTACATCAATTTGCTTTACGTACATCCTTCTTTTTCCAACAGTTGAATCAAACAAAACTTGAAACGCATCATCTTTGCACCATGGGGGAATAGCTAAAATCTGATAATACTCGCCTTTTTTAAGTGGTAAATTTTTTTCTAAATATTCGGCAATTAGATAACCAGAAATTAACCCGGGACAAATGTGATTATGAAACTCCGCACATTTTAGCAACTCGTAAGGGCACCCTTCAGCCCAGACATTTGCAATCGTTATTATAGAGAATTCATTTCCATCAAAAATTTTCTTTTTCATTTTTTTGTCCCACACTTTTGGATTGGAGAAAAGATTTTCTGCATTTATATTTTCTTTAGATATTTTGTATATACTATTATTCCGAATTTCAATATAAATACACTCTCCAGTAGTTTTATTAAAAAATGCAAACCATAGTGGTTTATAGTAAGCACTATGCACAAAAATTATGTTCTTGCTAAATAATACTTTAGATTTTTTAATGAATTCATCCATATATTTTATTGAACTGCTACTATATTCAAGATTCGTCATAACTAAAACTTTACTGTTTCCAGCACTGTAACCTACTTCTTTTGCTTTATTTAGTACATTGTCGACTACATCAGCGGATGCCAAACCTGTTGTCAGTAGAACAAGAATAAGTAAGATTACTAAAATCAATCTCAATAACACCACCTCTTACTATTTTATTTTAGAGTAATATTAATTTACAACTACTTAAATCTTACTGAATAAATATTAGGAAAGGAAATTATAAACCAAACAAGCAAAGTAATTTTAGATGAAGAAATAACACCAAACAATACTTAAAACCAATGCCGAGGGGGGGATTCGAACCCCCGACCTCCTGATTATGAGTCAGGCGCCCCAACCAGCTAGGCTACCTCGGCACATCTAACCTTACTTCAGGAGAACGAATCCCCCGGAGTATTATATATTTTACCCCCGGACACTTAACACCAATGAAGGAAAAATTAATATACTATATTTAGCCTGCATGGCACTGCACTAAAAGACTAAGGAGGTTTAGAGAAGATGGCTGAGAACGCAGTGTTTGTTGGAAATAAGCCTGTAATGAACTACGTGCTTGCTGTGCTGACACAGTTCAACAGCGGTGTAAAAGAGGTATCCGTTAAAGCGAGAGGCAGGGCTATCAGCAGAGCCGTTGACGTGGCAGAGATTGTCAGAAAGCGCTTCCTGCCGGATGTGGATGTTGCAGACATAAAGATCTCAACCGAGAAGGTTGAGAGCGAACAGGGAGAGGCAAACGTCTCCGCAATTGAGATAGTTCTCGTGAAGAAGGAGTGAGCGGAGCTTTTTTATTTTATATTTATTCTTCTCTTTTAGGCGTTACTTTTAGGTGTTCTGCAGTATTGCTGTGTAATGTAATTGACCTGAATTGGATATAAACCAGATTGATACTCAAGAAATAAATTGATTTTAAAAATAATTTTAAAATTTAAAATTAGAAATTTAGAATATGTGGTGTCTGTGATCAGGGCATGCTGTATCAAGACTTGCGGGGCTTAGTATGCCTTTGAGGAAAGCCTCTATTGCATCTCTTGCCGTTCCGCTTGCTCCGGAGTAAACTTTGATTCCGAACTGTTCGAACATCAGTATTGCCTTTGGTCCAAGATTTCCACAGACAACAACATCCACTCCAGCCTTGGCCAGCAGCTCTGGCGGCGTTCCTGTTCCTCCAAAGTGCTCGGAAGTGTTCGGTATCACAAACACTTCACCAGTGTCAGTATCG
>Ga0256914_1002678_pt1 | contig 14669 bp, 12 predicted proteins | sample HulkmetaG_FD_191571 | JGI IMG/M metagenome (GOLD analysis project Ga0256914, IMG submission 191571) | Hydrothermal chimney microbial communities from Main Endeavour vent field at the Juan de Fuca Ridge, Pacific Ocean - Hulk | ecosystem: Environmental > Aquatic > Marine > Hydrothermal vents ... | reverse complement strand
CCTCTTCTTAGGGCAAAGTTGAAATTTAAGGGTTTTGCCGTCGAAACTTTCGTATAGATAGATAGAAAGCTTGGAACGAGTTGAAACTATGAAATAGGAATTGCATTCGCCGGCTTACTTTTGCTCTAAAGCCAAATCATAGTAAAATAGTATAATTTTACATCAAAGGTTATACTATATGTTTGAAATGGTGATTGGTCTGGAAGTTCATATCCAGTTAAACACAAAAACAAAAATCTTCTGTTCATGCGCCACCTCTTTCGGCGAAAACGCAAATACCAACGTCTGTCCCGTCTGCTTGGCGCTGCCCGGAGCCTTGCCGGTTTTAAACGCCCAAGCCGTTAAAAAAGCGGTCAGCTTCGGCTATGCCGTGAACGCAACGGTTCATAAAAAGTCGATTTTTAATAGAAAAAACTATTTCTATCCCGATCTTCCCAAAGGATATCAGATAAGTCAATTTGAAATTCCCATCGTGGAAAACGGTGAACTCTATATAGATTTCGAGGACGGAAGCAGTAAGAAGATAGGAATAACCAGAGCGCATCTTGAAGAGGATGCCGGTAAAAACATTCATCACGGCGACGAAAGTCATGTCGATTTAAACAGAGCAGGAACTCCGCTTCTTGAGATCGTCAGCGAACCGGATATAAGAAGCGCTCAAGAGGCTGTGCTCTATCTCAAAAAACTTCATGCAATCGTAAGATATCTCGATATAAGCGATGCCAATATGCAAGAGGGATCTTTCAGATGCGACGTAAATATCTCAATTCGCCCCAAAGGTGATGAAAAGTTATATACGAGAGTCGAAGTGAAGAACATGAACTCTTTCAAATTCATCCAAAAAGCGATCGAATATGAGTTTCAAAGACAGTGCGACGCATGGGAGGATGGAGTTTATGAGGATGAAGTATATCAGGAGACCAGACTTTTTAATACTTCTACGGGTGAGACGAGAAGTATGCGAGGAAAAGAGGATAGCGCCGAATATCGCTACTTTCCCGATCCTGATCTACTGCCTGTAATATTGACGGACGAGATACTTGAAGAGGGTAAAAAAATACCGGAACTACCCGATCAAAAGAAAGAGAGACTTATAAAAGAGCATGGAATAAAGCCGTATGACGCTTCGGTAATCATCTCTTCAGTCGATATGGCACGATATTTTGAAGCTATGATAGATGAAGGTGCGGGAGCGAAAAATTCGGTTACATGGCTTACGGTCGAGTTGCAAGGAAGACTCAAGGGGGGGTTGAGCATTTCGGACTCGCCGGTTGACGCGATTAAACTTGCGACGATAGTCAAGAGGATTGAAGACGGTACGATAAGCGGTAAAGCCGCTAAAGAGGTTCTGGATTTTCTGATGGAAAAAGAGGATGAGGTTGACGCGGTTATCCAAAAGCTCGGATTGAAACAGATGAGTGACGAAGGGGCTCTTTTGGATATGATCGATCGAATTTTGAGTTCAAACGAAGACAAAGTACAACAGTACAAAGATGGAAAAGAGAAACTTTTCGGTTTTTTTGTCGGTCAGGTTATGAAAGAGAGTAAAGGAAGTGCGAATCCTTCGGTCGTAAATAAACTTCTAAAAGAGAAGCTCTCAAGTTAATGCGTTTAAAAGAGCGTCTTTTAGAGTTTTCATACTTGTTGGCCAGTTCCAAAAAGTATAAAAAACTTAAAAAAAGCGCCCAACGACTTTTAAACGATCCCAATGCCTACGAGAAGAAATATTTTGATTATTTCATGATCTTTTTGGTGCTTAGCACCATAATGATTTTGATACTTGAAATTAAAAACGATCTTCCGCGATGGGTTTATATCTATGAAGCTTTTGCCGTTTTTATATTTATCATCGAGTGGCTTTGCCGGTTGTGGGTGGCGAGTGACGCTCATATCGATATTATAGAGATGCAAGAGAGCGCCGAATACGACAAACTGAATCTTACGACTTGGCAGCTTCTTAAACCGGCACTCTTCAAAAAGTTGGCCTTTATCTTTTCGCCTATGTCGATTATCGATCTGCTTGCTATTCTTCCGTCGTTTAGAGCGTTAAGGTTTCTTAGATTTTTGTTACTTTTTCGACTGTTTAAAGTATTTCGATATACCGAAAACATCAACTATCTGCTTCGGGTGTTCATCGAAAAGAGATTCGAATTTTACAGTCTTATCATCCTTTTCGGATTTATGGTTTTTTTCGCATCGACGGTTATCTATATCTTCGAAGGAACCGGAGCCAATCCGAATATCAACAATTTTTACGACGCTATATATTGGGCGGTTGTCACGATTACGACGGTAGGTTTCGGTGATATATCACCTGTTACCGTAGAGGGTCGTTTTGTTACGATCTTTCTTATTATCGGCGGTGTCACCTCCATTTCGTTTATGACATCTATCATTACCACATCTATGACCGAAAAATTGGAACTTATAAAGACAAATCAAGTTTTTCAAGAGCTTAATAAATTAAAATCTTTCATCGTGGTTTGCGGTTTCGGGAAGATGGGCAAGGTTTTATCTGAGGAGCTTCAACTCTCGGGTGAGAAAGTGGTCATCATCGATCCGGATATGCATGAGGTTATAGAGGCTCAGAAAAAAGGTTTTTTGGCGCTTCATGCCGATGCGAGCGATATAGATCTTTTAAACGAACTTCGTCTTGAAAACAGGGTGAAATATTTGGTGGCGCTTACGAACGACGACGCTATCAATCTCTCCATCGTCCTTTCCGTAAAAACGATCAACAGAGATATTGTCGTATATAGCAGGGCGGTGGAAAAAAACGCCAGAAACAAACTTCTAATAGCCGGAGCCAAAGAGGTGGTTTTTCCGTACGAATCAGCCGCGATAGCGGCTTACGAGCATTTAGGTCAGCCCGTAGCGTTTTCAGCTATAAACGAGATACTTCATGAGTATATCGAACCTGTTATCGAAGAGGTGGAGATTACAAAAGAGATGCATCTTGACAACGTGGTCTTAAAGAAGCTGGGTATAAAAAAGCATCGACTTAAACTTTTGGGCGTCGTAAGGCAAAGCGAAAACAATAAATTCTATTTTCATCCCAAGAAGGATCGATTCGAAATCAAAGAGGGTGATATACTTATCATAATAGGCGGATACGAAGATATTGCGGCATTTAGACTTCATTTGCACGAGGGAAGGTCATGACCGAAATCATACTTTTTGGTTATTCCAAAAGCGCACAGGAGATAGCGCGCCTTTTGAAACAAAACGAGCGGTCGTTCTTGATTCTAACTACGGACAAACAGAAGACTCAAATGGCGATAAGCGAGGGGTTTGACGCGCATTGGATCAACTACAACGATGACGACGAACTGATAAAATACGGCATAGGTGAGAGTGTCAAGATACTTTTTTGCGTGAGCGAAAACTATAATAAAAATCTTTTTGTAACGCTTAGCGCTAAAAATCTCGATCCTTCGCTTTATATACTCTCTTTAGCGGCCGATGAAGCGCAGGAGAAAAAGATGTTGTTAGCCGGCGCCAACAAAAATATAAACCCATATACGGTGGGAGCCAACAGGATTTTTCGGCTTATCAAAAAACCTGTCGTCTATAGAGTGCTGGATGAGATTTTATATCATAAGAACAATATAAAAATAGCCGAAATCACCATACCGAAAAACTCTTATCTTATAGGTCAACCGCTTTTCAACGCCCATATAGAACAGAGGTACGATTTGATGGTACTGGGTATTCAAGATGGGAAAAATCCTTCCGATTTTAGATTTCATACATATCGAATCAGAAAAAAAATTCAAGAGAGCGATATGCTGGTAGTTATCGGTGAAGAGAAGAATATAGAAAAATTTAAAAAGGAGCTTATCAAATGAAAATAGGAATCATCGGTGCCGGAAAGTGGGGACAGGCGCTCGGATATGCATTCGGTAAAAATCATGAGATTTATTATAGCTCGAGAACAAAAAAAGAGTTACCGAACTTCGTCGATATGGACGAGATTCAAAATTTGAAATATCTGATCTTCGCCGTTTCGGCTCAAAACGCTCGTGAATGGCTCGAGGAATATCTTTTGTTTAAAGATCGGAAATTTTTGATAGCTTCAAAAGGGATAGAGATAAAAAGCGGAAAGTTTTTGAACGAGGTTTTCGAAGAGTTCATTCCCAAAGAGAATCTCGCGTTTATCTCAGGACCCTCTTTTGCCGCGGAAGTTATGAAATCTCTTCCCACCGCCATAGTCGTAAGCAGCGAAAGCGAAGAGCTTTCAAACGAGTTCGCCTCTTTTTTTCCTTCTTTTATGAAGAGTTACGTCAGCGGCGATGTAATCGGTGCGGAAGTTTGCGGCGCTTATAAAAATATTATAGCCATCGCCAGCGGTATATGCGATGCTTTGGAGCTTGGAAAGAACGCCAGAGCTTCGCTAATAGCCCGAGGTTTGGTCGAGATGGAGAGGTTCGGCGCACATTTTGGTGCGAAAAAGGATACGTTTTTGGGTCTTAGCGGTGCGGGAGATCTCTTTTTGAGTGCGACCAGCGTATTGTCGCGAAACTATAGAGTGGGGTTGGCTTTGGGACGCAAAGAGAGTCTTGAAACGGTTTTAAAAGATCTTGGAGAGGTTGCCGAAGGAGTCTATACGACTAAGGCGGTTTACAATATCGTTCAAAGAGAGAAGATTTACACTCCGATCGCGAACGAGGTTTATAAGATATTAGAAGGTAAGGATGCAAAAGAGAGTTTAAAAGACCTTCTGTCAAAAAACAATAACTTTTAAGATCATTTAGGTATAATCGCCCACCTTCTAAGTCATACTTTTCCCGGGTTCTTTTTTTGAAAAACTATCTGGGATATTTACATGTTTTAGATGAGTTTTATAAAAGAGAGAATATGACATTTACAGATTTCAACTTTAAGTCGCAGTTGCAAAAAGCGATTGATGATGCAGGCTTTAAAGAGCCGAGCCCTGTACAAAAAGAGGCTATGCCCATAGTACTTGAGGGTAAAGATATAGTTGCGCAAGCACATACGGGAACCGGTAAAACGGCGGCGTTCGGACTGCCTATACTAAATATGCTTTCGCTCGATAAAAGTGTCGAAGCGGTAATAATAGTACCAACAAGAGAGCTGGCTACTCAAGTTAGCGACGAGATTTACAGGTTCGGGAAGTATCTTGGGATAAATACGGCGACGGTTTACGGCGGAAGCTCATATCAAAGACAGATCAAGCATATAAATAACGCGGCTGTCGTCGTAGCGACTCCGGGAAGATTTTTGGATCTTCTTTCAAACGGGCAAATCTCCATCTCCCCGAAATTCGTGGTTTTGGATGAAGCGGACGAAATGCTCGATATGGGATTTTTAGACGATATAAAAGAGATCTTCACCTATTTTGAAGCCCCTAGACAGACCTTGATGTTTTCGGCTACCATGCCGCCTGCCATCAGAGAACTTTCAAAAACGATTTTGTATCGTCCGAAGTTTGTCACCATCACGAAAAACAACGTCACGAACGTAAAAATCAAACAAAACTATTACGTTGTAAGAGAGAATGAAAGGGACGACGCTCTTATCAGGCTTTTGGATTTTAAAGATCCGAAAAAGTCGATAGTCTTTTGCCGGACGAAAAAAGAGGTCGATCGTTTGAGCGGTTTTCTCTCCTCCAAAGGATATATGGCAAAAGGACTTCATGGCGATATGGAGCAAAGGCAAAGAGAAGAGGTGATAAAAGCCTTTAAAAGAGACAATCTTGAAATCCTGATAGCTACCGATGTTGCGGCCAGGGGGCTTGACGTTAGCGATGTAAGTCATGTTTTCAATTACCACATACCTTTTGATTCGGAGAGTTATGTTCACAGAATAGGAAGAACCGGTAGAGCCGGTAAAGAAGGTGTGGCGATTTCGATCGTCACTCCGCATGAGTTCAATTCGCTTAAAAAGATACAAAAAAACGTGGGAAGTCAACTGGAATCTAAAGTGATTCCGACTATCCAAGACGTTCAGATGAGACAAAAAAGCAGTATGCTCGAAAAAGTTGCCTCTCAACCCATAAGCGAGCTTGCAAGAGGTTTCGTAGATGAGCTAAAAAAAGAGTTCGTCGATGAGGATATAGCTCTTAAACTCGCTTCTTTGATGTATAGTGCGAACGATATAAAAGGTTCCGATAAGATCGGGATGAACAGTAGTGAAGTGGAAAAACTTTTTAGTAGATACGAAAATCAGGAATCTGAAAAAAGAGGCTCAAAAAAGAGAAATAGAGGCTATAACAACAGAGGTCGCAACAAAAGACGAAGAGACGGCGACGATAAAAGAGACAACAGAAATAAAAACTATGGAAAAAGGAGATAAATATGGCTTATAAAGCTCTGGATTCACAAGATGAGTTTAAAAAATTCGTAGAAGAGTTTACAAAGAGTGGTGATTATAAAAAACCTGTAGGGTTTGGAATCGCTCGTATCGATAGAGGACAAAAAAATAGTGAAAAAATTCTTCAAGCGACTTATCCGTTTATAAATTGGAAGGAAAACTACGGTTCGGCGGCCGTATTGCTTGCTTCTTTGAAGGAGTCCGGGGTAAAGACGGATTTAAGCGGCAGCGAATTTGTCGCACCGTTATCGAAAGAGTTCATAAAAAACGCTATGGCTCTTTTTGCTCCCTATGTCGATGAAGCTGTCGGTGAGGCTCATAAAAACGTCCAGGTTATAAAGGCTTTGGATGAACTTTTCGCTTCGGATGTAATAGATCCCGCACACTCTTTTAAAATAGCGTTTATTTTTGAAGATGAAGCGCCAAAGAGTGTAGAGTGTGTTTATCTTAAACTTTATGCTCTATCAACTGCTAAAGCAGAACTTAGAGGAGTGAATTTAAACGGCGCTTTCGGGATTCTTGAAAATGTAGCCTGGAGCGGAAATATGCCTATGGAACTTGAATGGCTTAGAGAAAACGAGATATCTTTGAAAGTTGACGGAATGTATCCCAATATCGATAGCGTCGATAAATTTCCAAGATTTCTTCAGCATGTTATTCCTGCGGACAATACTAGAATTTTGGACAGCTCGAAAGTTAGAATGGGTGCTCAGCTTCATCCCGGAACTACGGTGATGCCGGGAGCCAGTTATATAAACTTCAATGCCGGAACGACAGGTCCGGTAATGGTCGAAGGGCGTATAAGTTCCTCCGCGATTGTCGGAAGCGGAAGCGATGTGGGCGGCGGCGCCAGTATTTTGGGAGTTTTAAGCGGAACGGACGGAAATCCTATAAGTATCGGTAAAAATACGCTTCTTGGAGCAAATTCGGTTACCGGTATTCCGCTTGGAGACGGTTGTATCGTCGATGCCGGAGTTGCGATTTTGGCCGGTACCAAGGTGATTATAGATACGAGCGAATATGAAAAGATCAAAGAGGCGAATCCTAAATGGGATGTTCCCGATACGGATGTATTCAAAGGCGCCGCTCTTGCCGGCTTGAACGGTGTACATTTTAGACAAGATAGTATCTCCGGCGAGATAAAGGCTTTTAGAAGTACAAGAGAGGTCAAATTAAATCAGGAGCTGCACTAAGCGGCTCTTTTTTGCTTGATTCTAGTTTTGGCGGCTATGACGATGCACCCTTACGTCAAACGGTTCTCTGTAACCGTGGAGCATCTTTCTTTCGCAAGTTTTTCTTAGATGACTTCTTATCTCTTTTATTATCGGTTTTGCGTGTTTTTTCGCAACGGGAAACTCTTGATGCTCTCCGTCAACGAAATGAAATATAATATTGTCTTTTGAGAACTCGACTCTTTGAATATAATAGTAGTAGTATTCTAATATATCCCCGCACTCCTCTTTGTCTTTGTATTTGGGAATAATTACACTATTGGGATCTTTCTTTTTTTCGATTTTAAAGACATGAAATTTCGCACAGTTGGTATATATTGTTATCGACTCCTTGCATAGATAAAAAAACGTGACCGTAAACTCCATCGCAGCATTGTCTTTGTGATGATTCGGACATTTTGCGGTAGCTTTTGGAACTTGAAAAACTTTCAGCTCGGGACATTCGATTTTTGCTTCCGCTTTTCCCTTCTCTTCGAGAGTTTTAAAAAACTCTTTTTTCATTTCGCCCGCAAGTTTCACGAAGTAGAGCCATCCTATCAAAACAAAAGCGCTCATGCCGCCCATAAAAAGTAAAATAGTCGTTAGGTCGGTATTTACGGTAAGTCCTACGAGCCAGATTGTGACGGTCATCACGATCCAAGTCGCCAGCCAGTAGCAGCCGCAGTAAAGAAGCGTAATATCGAGAAGTTTTCTTTTCACGATCGGTGTGACTCTTTATCCCAGCTCACAGTGGTCGATTCCGAGAGATTTTATCAGTTCTTCGAAAAAAGCGCCCGAGGCTTTATCGTAGTCATCATGAAATTCGAGACAAAAATCACCTGAAAAATCTCCTTTTGGAATGATAATTTTGGTGGGGTAAATCGCATATTTTTTTATCAAATCGTTAGCGGTATTGAAGATCAACTCTTTTTGTTCGAGAGTGTGATACTCCAAAATTAATTTCGAATATCTCTCTTCCATCTCATGATAAGCCTTTATGCAAGCATCTTTTGACATATCTATCCTTTTACATCCAATCTATCAGTTTAGAGACTTCGGTCGCTTCAAAACATTTAAGATTTTCTAAATTTTGTATAGGTAATTTTGGCACAATTGCCCTTTTGAATCCCTGAGTTTTTGCCTCCTTAAGGCGTATATCGATGTTGTAAATATCTCTTATATCACCGGTTAGAGATACTTCGCCCATAAAAATCGTATCCTTGCTTAGCGCTCTGTTTTTGAAACTGCTGATAATAGCGGCGACGACAGCCAGATCGGCTGCGGTTTCACCTATTTTTATGCCGCCGGCGATATTTATGAAAACGTCGTATTCGTTAAAAGGAAGATCGAGTTTTCTCTCTAAAAGAGCCAATAACATAGTCAGGCGGTTTAGCTCGTATCCGGTTGCGCTTCTTTTGGGATTTGGATATCCGCTACAAGCTACAAGTGCTTGAACTTCCAAAACTATCGGACGACTCCCCTCCATAACGACCGTTATGGCGGAGCCAACGACATCTTCTCCTCTGCTGAAAAACTTTTTAGATATATTTTTCGCGCTGATTAGTCCCGATTTACTCATTTCGAAAATTGCAACTTCGCTTGTGGAACCGAAGCGATTTTTTATGCCTCTTAACATCCTAAGCTCTCTGTTCGCGTCGCCTTCGAAATACAATACCGTATCGACCATGTGTTCCAAAACTCTAGGACCGGCTATCGAACCCTCTTTGGTAATATGACCGATGATGAAGATGGAGGTTGAGGTCTCTTTGCCGTATCGCATCAAATCGAACGTGATCTCTCGAACTTGGGAGACGCTTCCCGGTGCGGAGGTGAGTTTTTCACTGTAGAGCGTTTGGATGGAGTCTATGATCAAAACTTCAAACTTCTCTTTTTGGAGTTCGTCAAAGACGTCTTCAAGTTTGATTTCGCTTAATAGATAGAGTTTTTTTTCGTTGGCTTCGAGTCTGTTGGCTCTAAGCTTGATTTGTCCTAAAGACTCTTCGCCGCTTACATAGAGTACTTTTTTCCCGCTTTTTGCTAGATTACCGCCGATTTTTAGAAGCAATGTCGATTTTCCAACTCCGGGACTTCCTCCTATTAGCGTCAATGAGCCCGGGACTATTCCTCCTCCAAGAACAAGATCGAGCTCATCGTCGTTTGAAGAGAATCTTTCGAAACTCTCCTCCTCAATCTGTGTAATGGGAAGAGCTTTTTGTTTTTTGGAGCCTTTGTTTAACTCACCTCTTATGATCTCTTGTTGAACTTCACTTAGCTCAAGAAATTGATCCCAGGCTCCGCAGTTCGGGCATTTTCCCATCCATTTGGAACTTTGATATCCGCAAGCTTGACACTCAAAAAGTTGTTTTTTTTTCGCCATCAGACAAAAATTTCATCCAGCAGAGCGTCAACAAACTTCTCTTTGTCAAAAGGTTGAAGCTGCTCTTTTTTCTCTCCGACTCCAAGGTAAAGTATCGGTTTTTGTATCTCTTTGGCTATTGAAAAGATCGCGCCGCCCTTCGCCGTTCCGTCAAGTTTGGTTACTATCAGCGCATCGATACCTATCATCTCGTTGAAGGCGTGAGCTTGATTTATAGCCGAATTGCCTTGCGTTCCGTCAAGTACGAGAATCTTTCTATCGGGAGCGCCGTTTTTCGCCTTATCGCAGATTCTGACTATTTTTTGTAGCTCTTTAGCGAGATTTGATTGGGTATGAAGTCTGCCGGCGGTATCGATGATGACGTTGTTTACGCCTTTTGCTTTTGCGGAGCTTATCGTGTCAAACGCTACGGCCGAAGGATCATGGCCTTGTTTTGTCGCTACGATAGGTATTTCCAAAGTCTCGGCCCATCTTTTGAGCTGTTCGATAGCCGCCGCTCTGAAGGTGTCGGCAGCTCCTAAAAGAACGGTTTTTCCTTCGTTTTTGTATCTATACGCCAGTTTCGCTATGGTTGTGGTTTTTCCCGCGCCGTTTACACCGAAGATCAGTTCCACAAAAGGTTTTGTGTCGTTGAATTCTTTTTTTTCGGGCTCAATGAAATAGGTGAGCAAAACTCTTCTAAGAGGCTCTTTTTTAACTTGATTTGATGGGGGTAAATAGTATATGATCTCTTCTACGCACTCATAAGTGACGTCGGCTTCAAGAAGTATCTCTTCAAGAAGCTCTTTTGATATCGTGCTCTCCTTTTTCGGAGCCACGCTTCTTATAACTTGTGCCGTCTTTTTAAAAAAGTCAAACATCAGTTTTTCGCCACCGCTCTTTGAATGTCCGCTTCGATCATCTCTTGAGGAACGGCACCGACGTAGTGGGTGAAATAATCGCCGTTTTTATCGTACATAACGGTCGTGGGGAGACTTTTGATTCCGCCAAGAGCGTCCGAGAGAAGAAAATTTTCCGGTGAGTTTGCTATGGGATAGTTGATGCCGAGCATCTTTTCGAATTTTTGTATCGTCAGATCGTCTTTGTTCTCCTCCATTAAAACTCCTATGATTTGTACACTATCTTTAAAGGCGCTTTGAATATCGGCAAGATGCGGAATTTCGGCTTTGCATGGAGGGCACCAAGTCGCGAAGAAGTTGACTATTACAACTTTACCTTCATACCCTTCGAAAATAATTCCTTTTGGAGTCGCTTTTAGCGTTATTTGCATACCGCCTGTCGTATGTAAGACGATACTGCTTTGCTCTATGGGTTCGTTTGTCTCTTCTTCGGTCGGCTGTTTTGTACGCTCTTGTACGTTTTCTTGAGTTTGGGATTTCTCTTTGTGCGCTTTTCTTTCGCAGCCGCCGAAGAGAATGACGATTGTTAAAAATAAAAGAGTGATTTTGGTTAACATGTGAATCCTTATGTTAGAATTGGTTGGATTATACTAATGCGGGGCTTATACTTTGGATAAAAAAAGTTTTAGGAAAAAATGTTTAAGAAAATTGCGTAATAAGAGAACTTTTGATGTAAAATCGGCGGATACGAGAGTTCGCGACAAGCTTCAAACGCTTATAGAGGCGATAAAGCCGAACTCCGTACTCTTTTATCTGCCCATGAAGATCGAGGTCGATTTAAGATCGCTCATAAATCTTTATAGGAAAAAATATAAAATATTTGTTCCTTTTATAGTGAAAGAAAGTTTCAAAATGGTAAAATACCGTTTGCCTTTGACGAAAAATGCGTATGGAATTTACGAGCCGCCAAAAAGCAGACTCGAGATTGATAAAGTTGATATGATTATCGTTCCCGTTGTTGGGGTTGACGGGGCGTGTAGAAGAGTCGGTTTCGGTAAGGGCATGTACGATAGATACTTTCAAAAACTAAAAAGACGACCCGTAGTCGTATTCGTACAAAGGGTCAAATGTGTTACAAAAGAGATCGTAACGGACGGTTACGATGTTTCAGCGGATTTTTATATAACCCCAAAAGAGATTTTATTTCGAGGTAAAAAGTATGATAACAGAATTAGCCATCGCACTGGCAGGTGCGGCCGTGGGCGCGGGAATCGTCCTGTTTGGGGTAAAAAGATCGCATAACGCCAAACTAAGCCTCTATCTTGATCAGGCAAAAGCAAAAGCCAACGCCATAGAGCATGAAGCTGAAAAATTGCTTCAAGATGCCAGAATAAAAGCAAAAGATATCGAGATACAGGCGCAAAAAGCGTACGAATCAAAAGAGCAGAGATTGGTTAGCGAGTATGAGAAAAAGTTCGCCGATCTTGAACAGAAGCAAAAAGATGTAAATACCCTCTTTAAAGACGAATTGAAAAACATTATGATCGAAAAAGATGAGTTGAAAGCTTCACGAGCCGAATTGATCGAGTATAAAAACGAGCTTGAAAAATACGAAGTCGAACTTAAAACCAAACTCGACGATGCGGATAAGTTGATAGAGAGATCTGCGGGAATGACGAAAGAGGAAGCCCGAGATATCGTATTAAAAAGAGTGGAGGAGAGTTCACGCGCTCAGATCGCACATATAGTCAGAAAATACGAACAAGAGGCGAGAGATAAAGCTAAAAAAAACGCGAACTATATTTTAGCTCAGGCCACAAGTCGTTTTGCAGGTGAGTTCGCGGCCGAAAGACTCATAAATACCGTAAATCTTACTAGTGACGACATAAAAGGAAGAATTATCGGTAAGGAGGGAAGAAACATCAAAGCCTTAGAGATGACTTTGGGTGTGGATGTCATTATCGACGACACTCCCAACGTCATTATCTTAAGTAGCTTCAATCTTTACAGACGAGCCATAGCGACCAAGGTTATAGAAGAGCTGATAAGCGACGGTCGTATTCAGCCGGCTCGTATAGAGGATATCTATAAAAAAGTGTGCGCGGAATTCGAACAGAGCGTTTATGAAGAGGGAGAGGACATACTTCTTGATTTCGGAATAACCGATATGCATCCCGAGATCATCAAACTCATAGGCAAGCTGAAATTTCGCGCTTCTTACGGTCAAAACGCTCTTGGACATTCGCTGGAGGTTGCAAATTTGGCCGGGATTATTGCGGCGGAGTGCGGAGGTGACGAGAAATTAGCTATTAGAGCGGGACTGCTTCACGATATAGGCAAAGCGCTTACTCATGATTTCTCCGGAAGTCATGTCGATCTTGGAGCCGATATCTGCAAAAGATACAACGAACATGAAGTTGTCATAAATGCGATATACGCTCATCACGGTCATCAGGACGCCACATCCGTCGAATCGGCCGCCGTGTGTGCGGCGGATACCCTCTCGGCGGCCAGACCGGGCGCAAGGCGCGAAGTTTTGGAAGCGTTTTTGAAAAGAGTGCAAGATATCGAAGAGATAGCGCTTGATAAAAAAGGAGTCAAATCGGCTTATGCGATAAATGCCGGGCGTGAAATTCGCGTAATCGCAAACGCAAAATTGATCAATGATGATGAAGCCGTACTTCTTTCAAAAGAGATAGCAAAAGAGATTGAAGAGAGAGTGCAGTATCCGGGCGATATCAAGGTAAATGTCATAAGAGAACTGCGAGCTGTGGACTATGCCAGATAATTTATGCAAAAGTATAATTTCAAGGACATCTTCAGTGAAGTAAAAAAGTACAAAAAAGAGCTTGTTCTAGCAAACCTTATTGCTATACTAGCAGCTTTGGCAGCTGCTCCCGCACCTTTATTGATACCTCTTTTGGTCGATGAAGTTCTTTTGAAAAAACCGGGTTTTCTTATCGAAAATATAGACTCTTATATCGGCTTTTTTAAAGAGCCTTGGTTTTACGTTTTGGTAGTTTTGATCGTAACGATACTCTTAAGAGCCGTCTATTTCGCTTTGAGTGTCTTGCAAACGTGGTATTTTACGATCATATCTAAAAACATAACTTATAAAATACGCAAAGATCTTTTAGATCAAATATCTAAAGTTTCATTAAAAGAGTATGAAAGCTTCGGTAGCGGAAAGATATCGTCATTGGCGGTCGTAGATGTAAATACGATAGATACATTTTTATCTCAGTCGATCAGCCGGCTCGTAATCTCCACGTTTATGGTCGTGACCGTTTCGGTCGTATTGCTTTTGATACATTGGCAGCTTGCTCTTTTTATACTTCTTTTCAACCCTTTTATCATATTTCTAACGAGTAAAATAGCCAGAAACGTATCAAAATACAAAAAGAGAGAAAATGCCGTTATCGCAAATTTTCAAGACTCTTTGAGCGAGACGCTGGAGCTATTTTGGCAGGTGAGAGCGGCAAATGCGGAAACAAGGTTTTTTGCAACACTTTTAAATCTTGCAAAAGAGATCAAAGAGCGCGGAATTGCGTTCGCTTTTAAGTCTGAAGTCGCCACAAAAGGCTCATATATGATTTTTTTGATCGGCTTTGAGATTTTTAGAGCCGCGGGTATATTGATGGTAGCATATTCCGATCTTACTATCGGTTTGATGTTGGCGATTTTCGGATATTTGTGGGTTATTGTAAACCCCATTCATGAGATCATAAATATTCAGTACGCATATCATAATGCCAAGGCAGCGCTTGAGAGGATAAATGCAATTTTTGATCTTGAAACAGAGCCTATGTTCGCTCATCATAAAAATCCTTTCAAAGATAAAAAAGCAAATAGCGTCGAACTTCTTGATGTCGATTTCTCATACAATGAAGATTTGAAGATTTTGGAAAA
>Ga0256914_1002677_pt1 | contig 14672 bp, 11 predicted proteins | sample HulkmetaG_FD_191571 | JGI IMG/M metagenome (GOLD analysis project Ga0256914, IMG submission 191571) | Hydrothermal chimney microbial communities from Main Endeavour vent field at the Juan de Fuca Ridge, Pacific Ocean - Hulk | ecosystem: Environmental > Aquatic > Marine > Hydrothermal vents ... | reverse complement strand
GGTGAAGGCGAGGTCAAGGTGACCTTCAAGGATGTGGCCGGAATCGACGAGGCCAAGGCCGAACTGGAGGAGATCATAGATTTTCTCAAGGATCCGGAAAAGTTTACCCGCCTGGGAGGCAGGATTCCCAAGGGCGTGCTGCTTGCCGGCGCTCCCGGTACCGGCAAGACCCTGCTCGCCAAGGCCATCGCCGGCGAGGCTGGCGTTCCCTTTTTCACCATTTCCGGATCGGATTTCGTGGAGATGTTCGTCGGCGTAGGCGCCTCGCGGGTGCGGGACCTGTTCAACCAGGGCAAGAAAAATGCTCCCTGTATCATCTTTATCGACGAAATCGACGCCGTGGGCCGTCACCGGGGGGCCGGGCTCGGCGGTGGCCACGACGAGCGGGAACAGACCCTGAACCAGCTCCTGGTGGAGATGGACGGGTTCGAGTCCAACGAGGGAGTGATCATCATCGCGGCCACCAACAGGCCAGACGTCCTGGATCCGGCCCTGCTCCGTCCCGGTCGGTTCGACCGACAGGTGGTGGTGCCGGTGCCGGACATCAAGGGTCGGGAACTGATCCTGGAGATCTATGCCAAGAAGACCAAGTTGGCCTCGGACGTGGACCTGGCCGTGATCGCCAGGGGAACGCCCGGTTTCTCGGGGGCTGACCTGGAAAACCTGGTCAACGAGGCGGCCCTGATGGCGGCCCGCGAGGGCAAGGACGAGGTCGATCTCCAGATCATGGAAAAGGCCAAGGACAAGATCATGATGGGAGCGGAACGACGTTCCATGATCATCAGTGACAAGGAAAAGGAGATCACGGCCTATCACGAGGCAGGGCATGCCCTGGTGGCCCGCCTGCTGCCGGACACGGATCCGATCCACAAGGTGACCATCATTCCGCGGGGCCGTGCCCTGGGGCTGACCATGCAGCTGCCCATCGACGAGAAGCACACCCACAGCAAGAGCTATCTCCTCAATTCCATCGCCATTCTCTTCGGTGGCCGGGTGGCGGAAAAACTGGTCTTCGACGAGATCACAACCGGCGCTGGCAACGATATCGAGCGGGCCAGCGATCTTGCCCGCAAGATGGTCTGCGAGTGGGGTATGAGCGATGAGCTGGGCCCCCTGGCATACGGCAAAAAGGAAGAACAGATCTTCCTCGGTCGGGAGATCGCCCAGCACCGGGATTACAGCGAGGAGACCGCCCGCCGGATCGACGAGGAGGTCAAGCAGATCATCCTGGATGCCAATGACCGGGTGACCCGGCTGCTGAGCGACAATATCGAGGTCCTCAGGGCCGTTGCCCGGGAACTGCTGGACAAGGAAACCATCATGCTGGAGGACCTGGACCGGATCATCGCCGAGGTCCGCGGCGGGGAAGAGTCCACCCCGGAACCGGAACCGGTCGAGGCCTGACCGTTTCCCTCCCTCCCAGGCACCGGATACCATGACGAGTGGACAGACCAGGGTGATGGGGATCCTGAACGTGACCCCGGATTCCTTTTCCGATGGCGGCCGGTTCACCAGTGAAGAGACGGTGGCACGGCAGGTGGAGACAATGCTTTCCCACGGAGTCGACATCATCGACGTGGGGGGAGAGTCGACCCGTCCCTTTGCCGAGCCGGTTCCGGAGGACGAGGAACTGGCAAGGATCCTGCCGGCAATCAGGACGATCCGGCGGATCAGCGATGACATTCCCGTGTCCATCGACACCACCAAGGCCGCGGTGGCCAGGGCCGCCCTGGCCGAAGGTGCCACCATGGTCAACGATATCTCGGCTCTCCGCCATGATCCGGAGATGACAGAGGTGGTGCGGAACTACGAGGGACCGGTGATCATCATGCACATGCAGGGAACCCCCCGCTCCATGCAGCTCGATCCCCGCTACGGGGACGTGGTGGAGGATATTCTCCAGTTTTTCCGGGAACGGCTCGATGTGCTGGAACAGAACGGTATCGGCCGGGACCGGGTGGTGATCGATCCGGGTATCGGTTTCGGCAAGACCGTGGAACACAACCTGGACATACTGCGGAATCTCCGCCGGTTCCGCACCCTGGGCCGCCCTCTGCTCGTGGGTCATTCCCGCAAGTCCTTTCTCGGTAAGCTGTTTGATCTGGAAGTTGACCAGCGCGACTGTGCCACGGCTGTCCTCAGCGGCTGGTGCAGCATGGAGCAGGTGGATATTCTTCGGGTCCATGATGTCCGGATGACCGTCATTGCCCTCCGCCTGCTTGATCTGATGGCCGGAAGCGGCCCCGATGCTGCTGACTGATCCCGTTTCGCGTGGATTGACCGAAACCCGCGGCCCGGATCCTGCAGAATGGATCCGGGAAATCCCGGGCAACCGATCACATGGTGTGTAACCCTGTATAATATCACGCTTTCCCTGGCCCGTACAGTGGAGCTGTAGCAGCCAGGGGAGAGCGTATGACGATGCGGTTCCTGAGATCAATCACTGGGGCCTGGCCTGTTCCTGTTCGGATACCTGACAGGTTTTTCCGCTTATTCGGTTTATCCTCCACGGACCGCCGGTTGACTGCAGCCATGCGCCATCCCGGGCAGATCAGGCTGGCAGAGAAAGACTTCCTGGGTGTCTGATACAGGACCGGCAGCGCTTACCTGTCTCTGTTTTGCGGAAAATTCTCCATATGTTTTTCTTTTTCTCTTGTTTTTCAATAAGTTGCTAGGCCAACTCTCTGGCAGATTCCATGGATACTGCCAGATTGTTTGTTCTCTGTCATTATTTGCTCACTGAACCTCCCTGCTCGGAATCCGTTGCAGCGCCGGGATTTTTTTTGATGTCTGCGGCTGCTGCGGCCTGCCATTTCCTCCTGACCGGCTCAACAGAAAACCGGTTTGCTCCTTGAAATTCCCTTCTTTCGTTTTTTCCGGAAAATTTTTTCTTGAATGAGAACAAGGTGTCCCCTTGTCCGCTGATATCTTGGCAACACCTCCAAGGATTGAGAGGGAGGGAAACTGGTAACTACCTGTTTACAGGGAAGAGTATGGCGGTAAAAATGGATGCCTGCTTTTTGGCATGTTGCTTGCTTACTGGAGAGTGACCATCACGAATAACAGATGAAAGGTATGCTCTTCAGATGAAAAAGGAATACATCCCCATCACGGTCATCTTTCTCCTGTACTTTGTGTACAGTATTTCCTGTATCCTGCATACCAACTGACAATAAGTCACTGTTTGATACGAAAAAACGTTAGCTGAAACGACAAACAGGTAGCGCCATGAAAAAAACACTGCTCACCACTTCCACCCTGCTTGTCCTTGTGCTGCTGGCAACCATTGTCCGGCAGGAGCAAGTGCTTCCACTGTCTGAACCTGCCACTATGTTCTTTCTCGGTTCGATCTGCACCGGTCTGGCCAGTCTTCACCGGCGTGGTCTGCATAAGTAAAAATAATCATCAACAATGTCTGTCCAGGGATGAGAGTCTTCCTTCGCAACCAGGGCGTACGAAAGGTTGTCCCGCAACTGACGCGGGATACTGTGGTGAAGGAGCGTTACCTGGAACGCGGGATCAAGACTCCACCCCCCTGGATGGACAACCAATGAAGCGTTCTTTCCTGCCTCTGCCGTGATACAAGCCAACAGCCTTCCTGCCTCCGGGATGTGGGCTTGTATCACAATTCTTTTTTCCTCTTTTCCTGATCAGTGACCCGTTCAGCAGGTCTGCCTGCCCATCCATTGGCGTAGCAGGTTCAGGGCAAGACGGGCCCGCACCTGTCCCCGTTCTCTCTTTGGAATCCTCTCCTTGAGAGGAGGAAAGAGACCGAAGTTGACATTTGAAGGCTGGAAATAATCCGGGTCCGATGCGGTGAGATGACGAATCAGGGCCCCGTGGGCCGTGGCTTCCGGTACAGGCACCAGGTCCAGGCCGCGGACGAGCCTGGCCGCATGGATACCGGCAAGGAGACCCATGGCCGCTGACTCCACATAGCCTTCCACTCCGGAGAGTTGACCAGCCAGGAAGAGCCCCGGATGGTTGCGGAGCTGGAGAAAGGGGTCAAGAAGCAGGGGAGCGCAGATGAAAGTGTTCCTGTGGATGGAGCCCAATCGGACGAATTCCGCCTGCTCCAGGCCCGGAATGGTTCGGAAGATCCGTTTCTGTTCCGGATAGGTGAGCTTGGTCTGAAAACCGACCAGGTTGTACATGGTGGCTTCCCGGTTTTCGGCCCGCAACTGAACCACCGCATAGGGCCGTTTACCGGTTTGCGGGTGCTCCAGGCCCACCGGTTTCATGGGGCCGAATCGCAGGGTCTGGCGCCCTCGCTCGCACATCACCTCGATGGGCAGGCAGCCCTCGAAGTATTTCGGTTGTTCGAACTCCCTGAGAGGAACGGTCTGCGCATTGCGAAGCTGGTCGATGAACCGGTCGTACTGCTCCCTGTCGAGTGGACAGTTCAGGTAGTCGCCAGGCCCGGAATCGTCCCAGCGCGATTTCCGGTAGATGATGTTCATGTCCAGGGATTCCGCCGTGACAATGGGCGCGATGGCATCGTAGAAGGCCAGCCGTTTCGTACCGGTCAGGCCTAGGAGACTCCTGGCCAGTGTCTCCGATGTCAGGGGACCGGTGGCCAGTATGACCGGCCGGTCCGGCCCGGCCTCTGGAATCGACCGGGCTTCCCTGCGGACTACGGTGATCTGCTCGTGCTGTTCGATCTGCCTGGTGATGTGGCTGGCAAAGCGGTCCCGGTCCACGGCCAGGGCCTTGCCGGCCGGAACGGCGGTATGGTCTGCCGCTTCCATGACGAGGGATCCCAGCAGCCGCATTTCCTCTTTGAGCAGCCCCACGGCGGAAGAGGGGATATTGGATCGAAGCGAGTTGGAACAGACCAACTCGCCCAGGAGCGGCGATTCATGGGCAGGACTGAAACGCTCCGGTTTCATCTCCAGGAGCGTGACCCGCACGCCCAGCCTGGTGGCCTGCCAGGCCGCCTCGCAGCCTGCCAGGCCGCCGCCTATAACCACAAGTTCTTTCATCGTTCGATGGTTACTTCAAGGCGCCGTCTTCCCCAGCGCAACGCCTCCTGGTGGGATTCAAAATAGAGATCGATCCGGTCCGGTCCCTTGATTGCGCTTCCCCGGTCCGAGACAACACCCCAACCCCAGCCGGGCACGTACATCCTGGTGCCGAAGGGATAGTAACGGGTGTCCGCGGCAATGGTCCCGTCCCGGTGAAGCCAGAGCCAGGGGAAGACGGCCCGGACCGGAATCATCCAGGGATGGCGCACCGAATCCGCGGAAAAAAGACCAGGCTGCGGCTCGACAGGTATGCCGCCGGCAGCGGTATGCCCCGTGTAGGGGGCGCCCTTCCGCTCTCCCTTGCTGACATACCGGTTCCAGAAATCCAGTTTCAGGTACTTCCAGCTTCCCCGTTCCCAGGAACAGCACAGGCCGCAGCCGCAGTAGGCTGTTGTCTCCATGATCCGCTTTTCCTGGGCAGCGCAGCCGGCGAGCAGCAGGACAAGCAGCAGCATCCCGGGCAGGAAGACGGCTGCAGGTCTGCTGGCGCTCCCGATTTCCGCTTCATGCATCATCAGGTCCTGAGGAGCTCTTGTGCAATCGCTTTCCCGGGGAGAAACGATACGTTTTCACCATCCCGTGGGCTGTCCATGCTTACCGTGGTACCTATTCTCCCTCCTGTTTTCCGGCAACGAGGTAGAGGCGGTGGAAGATCAGCCGGACCCTGCCGGTTGCATCCACCTGGTCTGTGAATGATTTTTTGACGATTTCTCTGAAACAATCAAGATAATTCTGAGTCAAGGGAACCGTGTACCGACTCTCGTCGAGGTATCCGGCAGCCGCTCCCGACTCGAAGATCCTGTATACCTCGGCCGGAGTATGGCAGGTGCAGGTCTCGTCGATCCTGGCCGTTTCCACGGAAAATCCGGCAGCAGCAAACAGGTCGGCATACTCCTCTGCCGAGTTGAGGAAGAACCACGGCGGGGTGAAAGCGGCAAATATCCGGCCGGTGATCCTGCCCTGGCGAACGGCCTCGACGGCCCTGATGAAGTTGGGGCAGTAGTTGTCCCGGGCCGGGGCCTGGACCGCCATCAGTCCCCCAGGTCGCAGGGCCCGGAAGCAGGCGGCGAGCGCCTTTCCGGGATCTGTGAACCACTGGAAGGCCGAATTGGAAAAGATCCGGTCAAAGGCTGCCGTATAGTCGAGATCCTCACCAGCGCAGGTCCGGAAGGTGATGCCGGATTGTGCGTATCGTTTCCTGGCCCTGGCGATCATCCCAGGCGAAGGATCGACTCCGGTCACCTGGCCGCTGGTTCTCTCCCTGATCCGGTTGGTCAGGTGCCCCGGTCCACAGCCCAGGTCCAGCACATCGTCGTTGCTGCCGATCCGGAGCAGTTCCAGCAGCCTGTCACCAGCGGATTGCTGGACTATGGCATCCTGTTCATAGTGTTCCGAAATCTGATCAAAATCCGGCATGAAGGGCACTGCACCGGCCAGGGGCCGCATATCAGAGGGGGATGTCGTCCAGGGCGTCGGCAGCTTCGTCCACGGCATCATGGGCCGGATTGCCCACCACCGGCAGAATGGAGATCACCGCGCCGCCGACCCGCATGGGAACGGTAACGATCTTGGTGAGGAAGCAGCCGTTCAGGAACACCAGGCAGGCTGCCAGCAGCAACAGTTGGGTCAGTTTCATGGGCTGGAGTATCAGGGGGGACAGAACTGCCGTGTCCGTCCCCCGGGTGCTTCCGGACGACCGGAAATCAGTAGCGGTAATAGTCCGGTTTGAAGGGGCCGTCCACATCCACACCGATATATTCGGCCTGTTCAGGCGTGAGACGGGTCAGGTGGGCGCCGATCTTCTTCAGATGGAGCATGGCCACCTTTTCATCCAGTTTTTTGGGCAGAAAGTAAACTTTGTTCTCGTACTGTTCCGAATTGTTCCAAAGCTCGATCTGGGCCAGAACCTGGTTGGTGAAGGAGTTGCTCATCACGAAGCTGGGGTGGCCGGTGGCGCATCCCAGGTTCACCAACCTGCCTTCGGCCAGGATGATCAGCCGTTTGCCGTCCGGAAAGATGACGTGGTCAACCTGCGGCTTGATGTTCTCCCAGGGCAGCTCGCGCAGGCCGGCGATATCGATCTCCGAGTCGAAGTGGCCGATGTTGCAGACTATGGCCTGATCCTTCATGGCGTCCATGTGGGCCCTGGTAATGACCTTGATATTGCCGGTACAGGTGACAAAGATGTCGCCCACCGGTGCGGCCTCCTCCATGGTGACCACCTTGTAGCCTTCCATGGCCGCCTGCAGGGCACAGATGGGATCAATCTCCGTGACGAAGACATTGGCCCCCATGCCGCGCAGGGCCTGGGCACACCCCTTGCCCACGTCGCCATAGCCTACCACCACCGCGATCTTGCCGGCGATCATCACGTCCGTGGCCCGTTTGATACCGTCGATGAGCGATTCCCGGCAGCCATACAGGTTGTCGAATTTGGACTTGGTGACCGAGTCGTTGACATTGATCGCCGGGGTCAGCAGTTTGCCCTGGGCCGCCATTTCGTTGAGCCGGTGGACACCGGTGGTCGTCTCCTCGGAGATGCCCCGGACATCCGCGAGCAGCTCGGGATACTTTTCGTGCATGACCAGGGTCAGGTCTCCGCCGTCATCCAGGATCATGTTGGGCCGCCAGCCGTCCGGTCCGAAGATGGTCTGGTCGATGCACCACCAGAACTCCTCCTCGCTCTCGCCTTTCCAGGCAAAGACAGGGATACCGGCCGCGGCCATGGCTGCGGCGGCCTGGTCCTGGGTGGAAAAGATGTTGCACGAGGACCAGCGCAGTTCGGCCCCCAGTTCCACCAGGGTCTCCATCAGGACTGCGGTCTGGATGGTCATGTGGAGACAGCCGGCGATCCTGGCTCCCTGCAGTGGTTTCTTGTCCCGGTATTCTTCCCGCAGGGCCATGAGGCCGGGCATCTCGGTTTCCGCTATGGCCACCTCCTTGCGGCCCCATTCGGACAGGCTGATATCGGCAACCTTGTAGTCTTCCATGCTGGGTATATCTCCTTTGCTCAGTAGCGCGATTTGGGTTTCGCTGTGGTTTGTGTTTTCCCTTGTTTTATATGCCGGCCGCATCCCGCAGCTCTTCGGCCTTGTCGGTCCGTTCCCAGGTGAAATCCTCGTCTTCCCGGCCGAAATGTCCGTAAGCCGCTGTCTTGCGGTAGATGGGCCGCACCAGGTCCAGCATGGAGATGATGCCGTAGGGCCGCAGGTCGAAATGGTTGCGGATCAGCTCCACGATCCGTTCTTCCGGAACCTTGCCGGTGCCGAAGGTCTCCACGGAAATGGACGTGGGCTCGGCAACGCCGATGGCATAGGAGACCTGGATCTCGCACCTGTCGGCCAGGCCGGCGGCCACGATGTTTTTGGCCACATACCTGCCCGCATAGGCGGCCGACCGGTCCACCTTGGAGGGATCCTTGCCCGAGAAGGCGCCGCCACCGTGGCGGGCCGCCCCTCCGTAGGTGTCGACGATGATCTTCCGGCCCGTGACTCCGCAGTCACCCACCGGGCCGCCGATGACGAAACTGCCGGTGGGGTTGATATGATAGCGGGTGTCCTTGTGGAGCCATTTCTCCGGCAGCACCGGCCGGATGATGTTCTCCATCACCGCCTCCTGGAGCTTGTTGTACTCGATATCCGGATCGTGCTGGGTGGAGAGGACCACCGCGTCGATGGCCACCACCTTGCCGTCCTCGTAGCGGAGAGTGACCTGGCTCTTGGCGTCAGGGCGCAGCCAGGGCAGGACATTGCTCCGCCGTATCTCGGACTGCCGCTGCACCAGCCGGTGGGCATAGGTGATGGCGGCCGGCATGAGCACGTCGGTTTCATTGGTGGCATACCCGAACATCATGCCCTGGTCTCCTGCTCCCTGTTCCTCGCGGGTCACCCGGTCCACGCCCTGGGCGATATCGCTTGACTGCTTGCCGATGAGCGACATGATGGCACAGGTGGAACCGTCGAACCCGACCCGGGAGCTGGTGTAGCCGATGTCGCAGATAACCTCCCGAACCAGCTCGTCCAGGTCTACCCACGCCTCGGTGGTGATCTCGCCAGCCACGATGGCAACCCCGGTCTTGATCATCGTCTCGCATGCCACCCGGGCGTTTTCCGGGTTTGGATCCTTGGAAAGGATGGCATCCAGGACGGCATCGGAAATCTGGTCGGCCATCTTGTCCGGATGGCCTTCGGAAACGGATTCAGAGGTAAAGAGATGGGTCGACATTGGGTTGTACTCCTTGAAAATTGTTATGTTCTACGCAGCGGCCAGCCTGGCGGCCCTGCCGCTGCCTTTCCAGCCGCCTTGCCGGGCCTGGACCACGAAATCGAGCGCGATCTCCCACTTGTTCAGGGGGCTGATGATATAGAGTCCGTCCACAAAGGGTGCGATATCCGCCACCAGTTGGTGGGTGTAGTCGAGGGCCGCCCGGCGCTGGTCCCCGATCTTGTCGTACGAGGCTAGCCTGGTACGTAACTGTTCAGGCACGTTGATACCGGGAACCTCGTTGTGGAGAAACTCGGCGTTCCTGGACGAGATGAGTGGAAAGATTCCAGGAAAGACGAGGATATCCAGATGTCCGACTTTTTCCATCATCTGTTCCACCTCCTCCCGGTCGAAGAGCGGCTGGGTCATGGCGAAACGGGCGCCCAGGGCAGCCTTTTTCTCCAGTCTGCTGATCTGCAGGTCAGGATTGGAAGGTCGGAAGCTGAATGCCGCCCCGATGGAAAAGTTGGTCGGGATCTTGATGGACCGACCGGCCATGTTGACACCCCGGTTCAGGCCTGCCAGCATAGCAATCAATCCAGGCGAGCGCAAGTCAAAAATACCTGTAACACCGGGTTGATCCGTACCACTTGCCGAGTCGCCGCTCACGGCCAGGACAGCCTCGATTCCCAGCAGATGGGCCTCCATCATTTTCGATTGCAGCCCAAGGGCATTGAGGTCGCGGCCGGTCTGGTGGAGGATCGTCTGCACCCCGGTCCGCTGCCTGATCAGGGCGGCCATGCCCAGGTTGCCCGTGCGGAGGATGGCAAGGGGATTTTCGGCCAGCGAGATGGCGTCCACCCCGGCCTCGGCCAGCCTGGTGGCCCCCTCCAGCACCGGTTCCACGTCGAGATGGGTGGGAGGGTCGAGTTCGACGATCACCGGCAGCCGGTCAGCCGACAGACCGGCAAGAAAGCCGCCGGGCCGGAATCCCTCTTCCTGGCGGTCACCGCTTTCCGGGACCACGCGGATCTTGTCGCCCCGCACCCGGACCGGCTTGATCCGGAGCGAGGAACGGAACTCCTGGATATGGGCCGGTGTGGTGCCGCAGCAGCCGCCGATGAGGTGGACACCCGCCCGGATCATCTCCCTGGCCCTGGCCGCCATGTAGCCCGGCTGGGCCGGGTAGATCATCCGGTGGCCCACCATCTCCGGCATGCCGGCATTGGGAAAGGCGGAAAGGGGCGTACCCTCGCCGGCCAGCCGGGACATCCTGGAGATGGCCGTCACCATGGCGTCGATACCCCGGCCGCAGTTGGTGCCAACCAGGGCGGCACCGGCATCGCGCATCCTGATGCCGCAGAGCAGGGCATCCTCGCCCCGCACGGTCCTGCCCCGGGCCGGAAAGACCATCTGGGCGATAATGGGCAGGTCGGTCTCCTGCCGGGCCACACCGATGGCCAGCAGGATCTCGTCCAGGTAGCTGAACGTTTCGATGATCAGGACATCCACCCCACCCTCGGCCAGCCCCAGGACCTGTTCCCGGAAGTTCTCCCGAATCTCCTCCAGGGTGACCTGTTCTTCCTCTTCCAGGGGAAAGGTGATGCCGGAAGGACCGATGGAACCGGCCACATAGACCTGGTGACCGGCGGCCTTGACAGCGATCTCCGCCCCGGCCCGGTTGATTTCCCGAACCCTGTCCTCGGCCCCGGCCTCCCGCAGCGTGAACCGGTTGGCGCCAAAGGTGTTGGTTTCTATCAGCTGGCTGCCGGCCCGGATGTATTCCTCGTGGGCGCTGAAGATGCTTTCCGGGGACTGGATATTGAGCAGGTCCAGGTTGCGGCCCCGCTCCACACCCCGTTCGAAGAGATAGGATCCCAGAGCGCCGTCGCCCAGGACAACGTGATTTTGGATGTACTCGAGAAAGTCGGGCTTCATGGGCTTGGCTGGCACGGCGCCGGGGACCGCGCACCGGTCCCCGGCGGAAAAGAGGTTATTCGCTCAGGGAGATGTCCACGGACGGACGCATGGTGGCCACGGTGGCGAGCACGTCGTGGATCATGTGGTTCCGGAACGATTCCACCAGCCGTTCGTCGGCCGGGGCTCCGCTGTCGTAGGCCACCAGGGCCTGCTGCATGATATTGTAGTCAAAGCGGGGCGCCCACTTGCGGGAGCCGAGCCGGGCCGTCGTGGAACAGTTGTCCACCATGTAGGCAACACCCTTGAAATGCATGTATGGGTTGAGGGAGTCCACGGCCTCAATGACCGATTCGTTGCACACCTCGGAAAGGCAGTGCCCTTTTTCCACCAGCAGGTCGATCTGGGCCATCATGACGGCGCAGTAGAGGCCGGCCGTCTCCGGATGGACGGGCGGTTCGCCGTCCCGCTCGGCCCGGACCTCCTCGCCGACCCGCCACATCCTGGTACCGTCGATCTTGCCCATGGGATAGCGGTCGAACCGTTTGCCGGCCATGACCACGGAGCGGATCTCGTTGCCGCTGGAAACCTCGTCGTAGATCTCCAGCAGGATGTCGAAGGCGGGATGATAGGCGGCTGAATACATCCGTTCGAAGGCTGCCTTGCCCGCGTCATCCAGGTTGTTGTAGACCGCGATGATCCCCTGGTGGGAGATGGTGCGGGAGAGGGGACCGGTGATGTTCTCCACCGTGGCCCTGAAAGCCTCTTTTTCGTTCATGCCCTGCTCCATGACCAGTCTGCGGTACATGGCCTCGGAGATTCCGTGGACCGCGCCGAGCAGGATGCCCCGCTCGCCGAAGATGTCTGAACGGTATTCATTGCCCAGGGTGGTGATGAACACGTAGGGGGCCCCCACACCAATGGCCCAGCCCAGGGCCTGGTCGGTGGCCCGGCCGTCGATGTCCTGTTCCACGGCAAAGGAGCAGTTGATACCGGCGCCGTTGATCTCCTTGCCCTGCACATAGAGACGACGGACCGAAGGCCCCATGCCCTTCGGACAGACACCGATCACACTGATGTTGTCCGGAAAGGTCTCGCCGACCGATTCCAGGTGCCCGAGGAGAAAACCGTGCGACAGCCCCAGGGTGGCACCGTCCCGCATGGTGGCGAAGATCTTCCGGTAGTTTTCCACCTGGGCGGCGTCCGAGATGAGGAGGATGACCAAGTCGGATTCGGCAATGACCTCGTACATCTCGCCAAGGGTGTTGGTCTCTTCGGTGAAGCCGGCTTCCCGGGCCGAGGCCATGGAGGCGCTGCCTTCGCGGAGGCCGACCTTGACGCGGATATCCGTGCCTTCCAGGGAATCCCGCAGGTTCTGGGCCTGGGCCGGCCCCTGGGATCCCCAGCCGATGACCCCGATCTGGCGGATACCGGCAAAGGCCTTGGGCAGCAGGGAAAACTTGTCCCGTCCGCCCCGGACGATGGTTTCCGTGGTGTCGGCCAGCTGAATGGTTTCTGTTTCAAAAACAGCGGAGGTAAAGGTGGTCTGCATAGGGTTTCCTCCCCTTGAAAAATGCTTTTCGAATAATCGTATCATGTCCTGCGCTTCCGGAGAAGTTCCGGAACAAAATTTTTATAGCTACAGGATTTGGGGTGCAACTTCAACCGAAAAGTCGGAACGATCAGGAGAAAGGGGGAACGCTCAGCCCTGGATGGCGTATCCACCGTCCACCACCACAACCTGGCCATGGATCATGGAGGAGAGGTCGCTGCAGAGAAAAAGTGCCAGATCGGCCACATCGTCGGGAGTGGTCAGCCTGCCCAGGGGCGTCCGTTCCAGGGAGGCGCCGATAATTTCGTCCCGGTTGGGAAATTTTTTCAGGGCATCGGTATCCACGACTCCGGCGCTGATGGTGTTGACCCTGATGTTTCGCGGCCCCAGTTCCACCGCCAGGTGCCGGATCAGCGACTCCAGTGCCGCCTTGGATGCACCGACAACGGTATAGTTGGGCACGGCCCGGACAGCACCCAGGCTCGAAACGGCCATGATCCGTCCCCCTTCCTTCATCATGGGCACGGCATGCTGGGTCAGGGTGAGGAGTGCGCGGGCATTGATATCCATGGCCCAGTTCCAATGTCGGGTGGTCAGTTCCATGGCCGGTTTGAGCACTCCGGAGGCGGCATTGGAGACCAGGATGTCGAGGCGGTCATAGGTCTGCCTGATCTCGGAGAACATCCGTTCCACATCGTCTTCCTTGGCCACGTTGGCCTTGACGGCCAGGCAGTGGACACCGTACTCCTCGATGGCGGCCACAGTGGCTTCCGCATCGCGCCGGTGACGGACATAGTTGACGACCACATTGGCTCCGCTGGCGGCAAGGCGGAGAGCGATGGCCTTGCCGATGCCACGGGAGCCTCCCGTTATCAGGGCAACCTTTCCGTTCAGATCAAACATTGGAATCTCCTCCGCCCATCAAGCGGCGGCAGCGGGTTTGCATGGCTGGTTTCCTTTCCGGATAACCACGAAACTGTACAGTGCAGAATCAATCTTTGCAAGGCATTAGGGGAAAAACAGGTGCGGTCGCATCCGCCTGCCCAGCCCCTTGACAAACCGGATGCCGCTGAACCGGATGGGGTTCAACCGCTCCGGCACCTGAAAGTCGCGCACCGTCACTTGGCGGGGAGACAGGAGGGGAAAACAGAGACCATCCGGCTCGGTGCCTGCCATTCGCCGCCGCCGGCACACCTGCCAGAGCGGGCTGGCCCCATGTTCGATGTTCAGCACCGAGAGCATGGCGGTGTCCAGGGCGACCGGGTTGGCGGATGCGGCCAGCAGTCCAAGGGGATAGGGTTCGCCGTTGGTCGGTCCGGTGCAGTGCATGGCAGTGATACCGTCGGCCAAGGTGATGCCGTCCGGGACGACAAGGACCAGGTCGGCCAGCAGATCGACGAACCGTCCCCGCTCACCGCCATGGACCATATGCCACCAGGGTTTGCGCAATCCGACCAGGCAGCCGAACAGGTTCTTGACCCCCAGGGTGACCAGCAACTGGGCATGGGCCTTGATCCGGGGCAGGTTGACCAGAAAGTCACACTCCATCACCTGCCGGGCAAGGCTGGCCTGCACACCGGAGGGCAGCTTCACCTGGACGGTGGAGACAAAATCGCAGACCTTCACTCCCAACCGGAGCAGTTCGCCGAGCACGCCGATCCTGTCCAGGGCAGTGGTGGTCCGGCCGAAGGCCGGCGAGTCACCGATCAGCACCCTGGCCTGCAGGGCCAGGAACCGCCTGGCCACAGCCAGGATGAACGCCCCGTCGGTGCACGGCAGGCCACCGTTCTTGGTGGAGATCAGGTTGGGTTTGAGCAGTACGGTTGCGCCGGCGAGATCCGGGAGCGGGCCGATGGCGGCCAGGAGTTGCCTGATCACGGGCTCCAGCCGCCGGGGCGCGTATCGGTCGCATCGTTGCAAGGCCACCGTGGTCGATTCGATCTTCATAGGCAAAAAAAAACCGGCTCAGCCACGAT
>Ga0256914_1002676_pt1 | contig 14675 bp, 11 predicted proteins | sample HulkmetaG_FD_191571 | JGI IMG/M metagenome (GOLD analysis project Ga0256914, IMG submission 191571) | Hydrothermal chimney microbial communities from Main Endeavour vent field at the Juan de Fuca Ridge, Pacific Ocean - Hulk | ecosystem: Environmental > Aquatic > Marine > Hydrothermal vents ... | reverse complement strand
CTGCCCAGGGCGTGGGAGCATTTCTATGGGCTACGGGAAGCCAAGCAGGACCTGGTGGGCTTCGTGCTCACGGATCGACTGGAGCGAGAGAGTCCGACCAAGAGCGGCCTCGTCATGCGGCAGTGGAAGAGACGGGAGATCGAGAACTACCTTTGTTTCCCGGCGGTCCTGGAGCGCTATGCGGTCGACCTGGCATCATCGAACTCTCCCGGTCCCCTGTTCGAGGTCGGGAAAAGGGAAACCTTCGCGAAGATCATGCGCGATTGTGTCAGCCGACGGGTCCCACCGGCTGCACTCGACAACCTTGAAGATCCATTCTGGATCAACGTCAAGGCGAGCGATGACTTTCTCGACCTGGTCTTCGAGGACTTTTTCAAGCGGGTCAATCTGCCCAATCTGATGCGCAAGAACCAGTACCATCGTCTGGCGGCGTTCGTGTTTGCCGACGAGATCGAAGAGGAGGTCGTGGAAGTCCTTACGGCACTCAATGAAGTGGCGGAACAGGCGAGGCCTCACCCATGATCCGCCCGTGTGCCTGGGCCTGCCGAAGGGCCGACCGGTCCGAACGCCCGAAGACCGCACGGACCGCCGAACTCAAAGCGTCGTCTCAGCCCCGGGCCCACCTGGAGAACTCGAGTACCCTGCACCGCATATTGAAGGCGTCCCTGGATTGCGGTAGACTGAGGACAGGGATTCGACTCGCCGGAGGGTGGCACCGACTGGGGAATGGCAGGTGTGCCCCGTGTCCTTGCGGAGGTTCTGGATGGGGAGCGCGACGGGTTCTGCGGGTGACGTGTTGATTCATGAGGTCTCGTTCAGCGACGAGGAAACCTACCTCAAGGAATACGAGTCCAACATCAAGCACGGGGGGATGTTCCTGCCCTGGAACGACCCTCCGCCCAAGGATACTCCCCTCAAGATACGGGTCCGTCCACCTTGCGACCTCGAGCCGGTGGAACTCGACGCCATCGTGGTATTCCCGACGCCCGCCGGCGTGGGGGTCGAACTGCGGAATGTGGACGGCAACCTCCGGGCCAGGCTCGACACCTATGCGGGCAAGTGCCGTAGCACCATCGAACAGAAAAAGGCGGCCCAGGAAACCAGGCCATCGCCCGTCCCGGTCCCACCGCCGACCCAATCCGATTCTCAGGGCACGCCCGAGGCTCAAGCGCCGACCATCCCGGTCCCACCGCCGCCCCAATCCGATTCTCAGGGCACGCCCGAGGCGGCCACGTCTGTTCCTCCCGGGACGGAGCAAGTGGGCACGCCCCCATCGGCGGGGGCAGCTCAGGCTGTGGCGGGGCCGGCGCCCCAGGCCCGACCCGCGCGGCCGCGACGTCCGGACACGTCGACCCCCTCCTGGGAGGGGTCCCTGTCCGACCAGGCTGCCGCAGACGTTTTCGTGACCCTGGGAAACCGGAATGCCACCGGCATGCTGGTGATCAAGAGCGATGTGGCCGAGAGCAAATACTACTACCGGAACGGTTCGATCGTGCGGTTCGTGCGGCAGCCTCCGGACGAGAAGCAACGTTTTGGCCAGATATTGCTGGAGAGCGCCAAGATTTCGACGATGGAGCTGGAGGGCGCCCTGGAGGAGGCGCGTGCCAAGGGACTGCCGATTGGACAGGCTTTGGTACGTCGCCGGGCGCTTCCTGCTTCAGGAGTCGGCAAGATCCTTCGCCAGCAGATGAAGACTGCCATCCTGGAGCAAGCGGAACAGGTGGAGGGGACGTTTGCCTTTTACGAACGGGTCCGACCTCCTCGAGGCCAGCCCATGCCGCCTGCCAATCCCCGCCGGGTGATTTTCCGGGGCAAGGTGGACAAGTACAAGGCCCGACTCCAGCCGGAGATGGACAAGATCGAGAAGCCGGATCAGTTCCAGTACGTCTACCCCACGGAGGCTGCTCCAGACGACATGTCCCTCATCGGACTGAACGACCAGGAGATCCGATTCTGGACTCTGTGTATCACCGGTGGGTACATGCTGAAGGATGTATTCTCGGTGAGTCCACTCAACCGACGGACGACGCATGGATTGATCTACGCCCTGATGGACCTTGGGATGGTGGAGTTCAAGCCGGAGATGGCCCCGGAACTCCGTGCCAAGCTGATGAAAAAGCTGCTGAGGCGGAAGCAGGCGGACCTGAACAAGGCCAACCATTTCCAGGTACTGGAGATTCACTGGATTTCGACCGAGCAGGAAGTAAAGGAAGCATACGCGAAGGTACGCAAGGAGTACGATTGCAGCAAGATTGCGCACCTGCTTTCCCCGGAACTGTTGGACCTGTCCAAGGAGATTCTCGAGCGAATCGATCTGGCCTACAAGGAACTGAGCACGCACAACGGTCGCCAGCTCTGCCGGCAGGCTTCCCTGGAACCGGCCCAGATCGCGTTCCACGTGGACCTGCTGATGCAGCAGGGAGACATGGCCATTTTCAAGGGGGACCGCCGCGAGGCTGTGGATCGATTCACCCACGTGCTCGAGATCGCGCCCGGAAACCGGGACGCGAAGCACAAACTCCAGACCATCCAGGCGACGCCGATCACGTGATGGTTGCGCCAGCGTATCGGCAGGGGGGGCACGGAGCAAGGGTCACCCGGAGCGCACGCGCTGGAGGGCCTGCTCGACCAGCCGCCTGAGTTCCTCTGGGGAAGGGACGTTCACCGGTGCGCCCGGATCGGCCGGTTCGCCGGTCCAGGCACTGGGGGCCGGCCCGGGGGGGAGGTCTGGTCCGGCGCTGGACCCGGCAACGGGTGTCGAGGCTGTTGCCTTGCGAGGCGGTTCCATCGCTGCCCGCGCTTCCGGTCCCAGGCCAGCCTTGCGCCGCTTCTCGAGCAAAACAGCCACGTTGTCCGGGGACAGACGCCGCACCGAGCCCAACTGCCGGGCCACGAGTTGGATCCGGGCGAGGTGTTCGACGAGTTCGACGCGGTAGAAAGCGGTCCACAGGTCAGGCCCGTACCCGATGACGCCGTGGTTGGCCATCAGCATGACATCGACATCTTGCACGTGCGCGGCCAAAGGCGCGGCGCCCTCCTCCCCATAGGGGAGGGCGAAGTCGGTGGTGGGAATCGTATCTCCCAGGCTGACCACGGCCTCGGGCATGAACGTGGGGTCCAGATCGATGCCGGCCACGGCAAACCCCGCCGCAGTGGGCGGATGGGCGTGGAGCACAGCCCGCACGTCCGGTCGGGCATGATAGACCGCGAGATGGAGTGCAAATTCGGAGAAGCCACGCCGGGTTCCCTCGAGCTTCTTTCCGGCCAGGTCGACGACGATCAGTTGCTCGGGCCGCAGGTCTCCCTTGTTGATCGAGGTAGGAGTTGCCACCACACGGTCGTCTCCCACCCGGACCGAAAGGTTCCCATCGTGGTTGGCCACCCAGCCTTTGGCGTAGATTCGATGGCTGATCTCGATGATGTCGGCTCGAGCCCGTTCTTCGTCGTTCATGATCCGCCTCGCATGGTTCATGACCCGCGGGAACACCGGGATGTGCCGATCACGAGGCGTGTTCCCCGCCCTCGGCCTCCACGGGGGTCTCGCCCCCCGACCCCGGGGAGCCAATGACCACGTGGTCGACCACGGCCAGAATGACCGAGTGGAACGGGTCCTGCGCGGTTCCCAGGATCTGCCTGGCGGTATTCCCCTCCCGGGCGGCGAGTACGATGTCCCCCACTCCAGCTTGCACCGCGTCCACGGACAGGAAACTTCGCCCCATCGGCTTCCCCTCCGGGGTGATGGGCTGGACGAACAGGACCTTCTTGCCCTCGTACACGTCGCACTTGACCGTCGATGTCGCGGTTCCAACCACCTTGCCCAGGATCATGGTGCCTCCGGTACTGCATCCACCTCGTCGATGATCTCCACGATGGCGGCATCGACCGGGCTGAGGTCATGTGGCATGGCGAGTTCGGCCTCACGTCCGCCGATCCAGGCCACCAACTCGCCTGCACCGGCCTGAAGCGGGTCCACTGCCACCAGCGGTTCGGCCACCTCGTTCAGGTGATGGTCCAGGGGCTGGATGATCAACAGCTTGAACCCCTCCAGGCTCGGATCCTTCACCGTCGCCACCACGTTGCCGATGACTCGCGCCAGTTCCATCTTCGACTCCAGTTCCCCCGACCCAGGACAACATCAAGCCGGTCCCGGTGCCCCCTCCGGCTCGAGCGCCTGGACCGGGTCACCTGTCCGATCCGCCCGTCACGTCTCGAAAACCAAAGTCCGGCCGGGTGCCTCCTTGCCAGCAGGCCACCAGATCCTCGTGCGGCCGCGGAATCAGCTCCTGCTTCAACAGCAATCCCTGGTCTCCCACCGCACCAACCGCCGCACTCAAGGCCGCTTCCACATCATGCAGGTCCCCGGTGAGTGCAAAGTACCCTTTCCCCCCCAGGTGGCGCTCGTAATGCAGTTCCATCAACACCACTTCTGCAGCCTTGAGGGCCACATCCGCAGCCCGAATCGCCGAAACAGCACTGAAGGTCTCCAGCAACCCCACCGCGTCCGGATCCACACGCGGCAATCGACGCTCGAGCGCCTCGATCACGCCTTCGTGGGGCTGAGGCAGGAACAGATGATCCACCAGCCAGCCATCGGCGCCAGCCAATCCGGCCAGATAGGCCTCCTCCACCGACCCCACGTCGCCGGTGATGAGAATCAGGAACTTGCCAGGGGACACGATGCCCATGTCGAGCAGGCGTACCGGGGCCTTCTTCACCATGTCGTCGGCGACACGGTACCCCCGCACGATACTGGTCAACTCGACAAGCGCCAGTGCCTGATCCATCGAACCGTTTCACCCTCCGCGGCGCCCCATCTGGTTTCAGACGCTCGCCAATTCCACCACCGGGTCCCTGCCGGATGCACCGTTCGGGCCCGCTGTCACAGATTCCATCAGTCGGGACACCACACCTCGGATCGGTGCGTGTACCGGCAACCCGTCCGGGCCCTGCTCGGCGACAAGGTCGCCCATCTCCACCTGCTGGCCCAGCCCCACCTTCACCCCACCCGGACCGGCGCTCAGTCGCACCCGGTCCACCGCCGGGTAGTTGTCGTCCACCGGCCACCGACGATCGTATCGGCTCACCCCGAGCTGCGCGGCCAGTCGCGCACGGGTGGCGCGCCGCCCTGCAGAACCCTCGAGACCGTTCTGCAACCGCCCCGCCGGAGGGTGGTGGACACCCCGCGCTTCCAAACTGGCCCGCACCGCGGCATAAAATCGGCCCGGGGCGATCCCTGCTGGACAGGCGGCCGAGCACGCCATGCACCCGGAGCAGGTCGCGGCCCCCAGCACCACGTCGTCAATGGTATCCATGCCATGAGTCAGTGCCCGCATGAGCAAATGCGGATGGATCGCATGACCTGCTGCATGCTCGGGACACAGGTCCGTGCACAGACGACAGGCGCCGCACACCGATCGCGCCCGGGCGAGCATCTGGTCTATCGCGATTCCTGCCCGAACCACCGCCGGGTGGGTCTCGGCAAGGATCGAAACGGCCGAGTCCTCCCGACCGACGGTGTCATCGGCAGACACGAGGCGGCCGGTCAATGGGCCGCCCTTGAGGAAGCGCACAGGCACCTTTCCGGTCACCCCGCCACACAGGGCCGCCAGGTCCTCCAGCAGCGTCCCGATGGGAACACGCACGGTGGCGGGACGGGCGACTTCCCCGGCAACCGTGACGAACCGGTGGGTCACCGGCCGCCCCTCGGCAGCAGCAGCCAGGTGCCACAACGCCTGGGGGTCCACCACCAGCACCCCGGCGGCTTCCAGAGGCGTGTCCGCCGGGACATGGGTGCCAAGCACCTCCCGGGCAAGCACACGCGGGTTCTCCAGGGGATGGTAAGGTTCCACCGCCTCCACCTGCACGTGAGCGAAATCCCTCGCGATCCGCCCGACCGCTTCACGCACCTCCCGATCGCCTCGAGGCACCACGAACAGCCCCCGCGTCGCACGGGTGGCTTCCATGGCCAGGGTCAATCCGGCAAAGACCTCGGCAGGGTGCGCGCACACCACCGCCCGCGCGGCCCCGGACAACGGTTCGGTCTCCACGCACCCTGAAAGGATCGTGCCGATGGATCGACGCAAGCGGTCGTGAAGGGGTCGCCCCCCGGTCACCACCACGCCGGCCCATTCTGCCCTGGCCGCGATGTCCACGCGCGTCACCTCACCGGCTCAAACGATTCGGAAATAGTTCTTCAACGTGCAGCGCCGCTCCCGGCTGAAGTGGATCGCCGTGGTCAATCCCTCACCGGTCGGGGACGCAATGGTAAACGAAGTGTACCCCTCACCCCCCAACCCCAACCCGGCCGCGTGCGGGGCGTTCTTGACAAAGATCGACGTGTTGACCACTCGAGCCATCTTGTGCAGGTTCTCGATGTTCCTCGAGTACATGGACGCGGTATGCCCGTATCCGTGCTCGGCTTCCACCGCCATGGCAATGCCCTGGTCCACGTCCCGGACGCGCACGATGGGAAACACCGGCATGAGCATCTCGATCTGCACGAAGGGATGCTTGAAATCGGTCTCACAGATGATGAGCCGCGGATCCCCGGGCACATCCACGCCGATGGCGGCCAGTATCTTCTTGGCGTCCTTGCCCACCCACTCCTTCCGAGGATGGTTGCCGTCCACCACAAGTTGCTCGAGCCGCCGCAACTGGTACCCGTTGACCTGGTAGCAACCGGCCCGCTTCATGGCATCGATAAGCTTGTCGGCCACCGAATGAACGACGAAGCACTCCTTCTCGTCCACACAGATGATGTTGTTGTCCAGCGAGGCTCCGGCCACGATGTAGCGCGCGGCATGCTCGATGTCAGCGGTCTCGTCCACCACCACGGGCGGATTGCCCGGGCCGCCTGCGATCACCTTCTTGCCCGACGCCATGGCGGCCTTGACCACGGCCGGCCCACCGGTGACAACCAGAAGACGAATCCCCTTGTGCTTCATCAACTGGGTCGCAGACTGAATCGTGGGTTCGGCCACACAGGTGAAGCAGTTTTCCGGACCACCGCATTCAACAATGGCGTCGTTGATGATCTGGATGGTCCGGATCGAGGTCCGCCTGGCGGTGGGATGGGCATTGAACACGATCCCGTTGGCAGCCGAAAACATGCCAATCCCGTTGTTGATGATGGTCTCCGAAGGATTCGTACACGGGGTGATGGACCCGATCAGACCATAAGGCGCCCGCTCGACCAGGCACAGTCCATCGTCCCCGGAAAACGCCTTGGGCTCGAGGATCTCCGGGCCGGGAGTCTTCTTGATCACCAGCATGTTCTTGCCGATCTTGTCTTCCACCCGGCCCAACCCGGTCTCGGCCACGGCCATCTCCGAGAGCAACTTCACATTCTCGGTCAGACGGCGCCGAATGTTGGCGACCATCTCGTACCGCTTCTCCAACGGCATGGCCACCAGCTTCAACTGCGCCTGCCGGGCTGCCTCGACAGCCTGGTCGATGTCCCGAAACACCCCCTTCCCCAGGGTCTCACGGCCTTCCAACGGCGGAACGGGTGCGGGTCCTTCGGCATGAATCCGCGCGAGCACTTTCTCGACGATGGCCCCAATCTGATCCTGGTTGATCTGCATGACGACCCTATCCCCGATATTGGTGTTTCGAACAGCCCACGTCCGTCCCAACGGTGACCTGCTGCCGCCGGCACCGGACCTCCGATCCCCTCGAGACCGGCCGGGAAGACTTCACCCGGACACGCACCCAGCTTCACACACCGGTTCGCTCACCCGTGGAGAACACCACGAGCCCTGCGGCTCAGTCCGCGACGCCCACCTCGGGCACCTTCCGGTACTTCACCTCGCCCCCGACCGTCACGGTGTCCACGATCGCCATGATGGTCGCGTCACACGGCTTCTCGGAAGTGAGCGTGGTCATGCGCGCGGACGACCCGCTGGCATAAAGCACCACCTCCCCCACACCGGCGCCCACCGAATCCGCGGCCACGACGAACGTGTCCTTCTCCTCGAGGGCCAGGGTCAGGTCCCGAACCACCATGAGCCGCAGGCCTTTCAGTTTTTCGTCTTTTTGCGTGGCGACCACCGTCCCCACGACCAGTCCCATCTTCATGACGCCAGTGACCTACTTCTTGTCCGTGGAAAGCTGGCGCCCAAGAGGCAGCACCAGGTCGATGTTCTCGTGCGGCCGCGGAATCACATGGACGCTCACCAACTCGCCCACCCGCTGCGCCCCTCGAGCCCCGGCATCGGTGGCGGCCTTGACCGCTGCCACGTCTCCCCGAACGATGGCGGTGACATATCCGCCGCCAATCTTCTCGTAACCGACCAGTTCCACCTTGGCGGCCTTGACCATCGCGTCAGAGGCTTCCACCATGCCGACAAAGCCCTTGGTCTCGATCATGCCCAGTGCGTCTGCCATCTCACGTCTCCTTACGACTACCGTTCCAGAAACCTCGCATTCGTTGCGCCGTGTTCAAAAAACCAGTGTGCCCGGCTCCCGGGCACAGCGGAGTCTATTTATCGCGTTTTTCCTTCGCCTGTCAAGGGCATACTTCCTCGGCTCCTCCGCACACCGCCCCGACCTCCACCCCTCCCACTCGAGCGCTCAACGCCCGACCTCCTCCAGGTAACGCGCCAGCCGGTCCAACCCAACCTGGATCCGGTCCAGGGCAGTGGCATACGAAATCCGAACATACCCCTCCCCTCCCGGCCCAAAATCCGTCCCCGGCGTCACCGCCACGTGAGCCCGCTCCAGGATGTCGAAGCAAAGCTCGTACACATTCATCCCCGTTCGCTCGCATACCGACGAGACATTGCAAAATACATAAAACGCCCCTCGAGGCTCCACCGGGAGCCCCAACCCCATCTCCCGAACCCGCTGCACCACCAGCCGACGACGCCGGTCATACGCTTCGCGCATCGCCTCCACATCCGCTTCACACCGGGTCAACGCCACCTCGGCACACACCTGCACAAAATCCCCGGCACTGATGAAATAGTTCTGCTGCAACTTCTGAACCGGCCGAACCAGCCACTCCGGCACAATGGCATAGCCAAGGCGCCACCCCGTCATGGCGAAACGCTTGGAAAAGCCATCCACCACGACCGCGTGCGAGGTGAACTCGAGGATGGAATGAGAACGAACCCCATACTCGAGTCCGTGATAAATCTGATCGGAAATCACCAGCACCCCCAGGTCGGCCACCGCCGCCATCCGCCCGGGATCCAGCACCGCACCCGTGGGGTTGGCCGGGCTGTTGAGCAATATGGCTCGAGTGCGTGGGCCAATCCGCGCCTGGACAGCCTCCACCGAAACCTGAAACCCGTCCTCCTCTCGTATCGGCACCCGGACCGGAACCGCTCCAGCACAGGCGAGCAGGTTCGGGTAGCAGGCATACCCCGGGTCGGTTACCACCACCTCGTCCCCGGGGTCACACACGGCCAGAAATACCAACAACAATGCAGGTGAGCTGCCACTGGTCACGATGACACGACCAGGATCCACAGGCACGCCATACCGCCGCTCATGGTGCACTGCAATGGCTTCTCGAAGACTCACCCGCCCCAACGAGTGGGTGTAGTGCGTCATCCCCTCGGCCAGCGCCTCGTTCGCACGTTCCACCACTGCACGGGGCGTGTCGAAATCAGGCTCCCCCACCTCGAGGTGCACCACGTCCGCCCCCTGCGCCTCGAGCGCCTGGGCACGCTCCAAAACGTCCATCACGATGAACGGAGGTATCGATGAGGCCAACCTGGATACTTTCACCTTCCACCTCCTGAACCACCGGGCGCCCTCCCTACCCGATCGCCCGGTTCATCCACGAACACTCCGCGCCATGGCACGACACACCGCCTGGAACGATAGACCAGCATCGCCTCGATGGCAACCCCCGGCCCACATCCTGACGCGCGCCCCTGCTCGCCACGGCACCGGTACAACATGCGGATGAGAACGGTCGGACCACTCCGGAACAGGCCGCCGGCTCCTTGAACCCGGAACCGGACAGAAAACCGACCCTGTTCGACATTGCTGCGGTGGTGATACTCTGTTCCAACCGGTCGACGAGGCTCGATCCACGAAATCGTCGGCAAAATCCAGCGAATGCCGACACCGGGGGCGCTGCCGTCGATCACACGCGGCGCTGCCGCCGAATCCTTTCAGGAGTGAGCACGGGTTCTCGAGGTCCGCCAGGACCTACGCGCTGCTGGATGGCTCCTTGCGGGTCCAGGCCCAAAGGTCCGCAAACACTCGACGACGACGCTGCCACCATGCAACGGCCACAGCAACCTCCAGGACCCCGACCCCGACCCAAACAGCCGGCATACCGACACCGAACAGGACCATGACGGCCACGACCGCAACGGTGAGCGCGAGCAGAACCTGGCCCTGACGCTGGAGCACCAGGGCACGCCGCACCGGACCGGCCAGGTGACGCAGCAGGCCGTCGCCGGGGAACATTGCGAGGCCCCGTTCCAGGGTTTCCGCCCCAGCCGCAGCTCGACCCTGAAGCGCCCGGGTGCAGGCGAGGAAACCCACTCCCCGCGACTGCTTCATCTCCAGCCCCACCGCCCGCTGAAACGCCCGCTCCGCTCCCCGCAACTGCTTGCGATCCAGCAAGGAACGGCCTCGGTAAAAATGTGCACGGGCATCTTCCCCAAAGTATTTCAGAGCCATCAAAAGGTAAGGCTCGGCGTCGGCCCAACGGTCGAGCTTCCGGGCCAACTCGCCCACGGCCCAGTAAGCCTCCCGGTGGAATGGATTCTCCTCCAGTGCCTGCTTGAACAACTCAAATGCTGCTTCGATATTGTTCCACCGCAACTCCTCCAGCCCACGTCGATACGCATCGGCCGGAGACGCCGCCTTGCCGGCCTGACTGGCCACCAGTACGGCATGCCCACGCACCCCGGCATCCATCACCCCGATGAAACGACCGGGAAGCAGACGCCCCCCCTCCCGCGTGGATACGGTCGGCGTGGCTCGAGGCCCGGTCAGTATGAAGGCGACCTCCTCCCCACACTCGTGGTGCAGGAGCTTTTCCGTGTCCGGAGCCACCGAGGTGGCACGCAACAAGGCGAGATACCGATGATACTCTTCCCGCGGCACATCACCGTCATCGGCATCGAGTCGGTAGGCGTAGAGCAAGGTCCCTGGATGGAACAGCGTCCAGTTGACGTAAAACACCTGGCAACCGGGCCGATCCTCCAGCAACACCAGATTGAGTTCGCTGGAGCCCGGATCCAACGGGGCGCCAGGTGCATGGCGCTCCACATAGGACCGCAAGAACTGCTTGCCACGCTCGTACAGCACCCGCTCCTGCGGAATCGGTCGACTCTGGATGTATTCCCGCTCGAAATGCCGCATCCGCTGCTTCCACGAGCGATGAAGCTGCTCGAGCCGCTTGGAGCAATGGGAAATTTCGGCGTTGATGATCTCAAGGTCGCTGTATCGGACATGCGCGCTCTCGATCCGCCGCTGATAGATCCGAACCGAATCGGAGTAGGAATACTTCCGAACCACCCCGTCCCGTCCAACCAACTCCACCGGGAAGTCGATCAACTCGGAGTAGTCTTTTTCGGAATAGACCTTGAGGCGTCTCGACTTGTCCATCGCCTTCGTGCCCGCCCCGATTGGTTCCTACTCGAGCCGCTCACCACCGGACAGCGGGTCCGGCCCGCACCTCTCGAGCCATCACGCCCTACATGGTTCATTTTACAGGAGAGGGGAGGGTTCGTAAAAGGTATTTGTGGTGGGAACCGGGGAGCCGATCAGTCTTCTGAAGCGGTCTGGTGCTCCGTGGACCAGGGAAGCAGTGCACGGTAGTGCTGCAAGAATTGCTCGAGTTTTCCGGGAGTTCCATCCAACTCGCTCACCAGCCTGTCGAGCCCGGACTCGAGTTCAGCCCAGGCAGCGGCGGCCTTCTCGAAGTTGGCTCGAGCCGCCTCGGGGTCCTTGAGGACCTCGGCGCACAGGATTCCGCCGAGGACCAGGGTTCTGGCGAGCACCTCCCCTTCTGGATCGACCACGAGGACCCTTCGGAGCCAGTCCTGGGCTTTCTGGAATTGGCGTCCTTCCAGGGCGATCTCGGCCAGTCGAAGCATGGCGTAGGTGTTTCTCCGGTCGTAGAGTACCGCCTTTTCGTAATGAAGGACCGCCTTGCCCACGTAGTTGGGGTCCACAGGGGCAAGTTCCCGGTAGAGGATGTCTGCCTTCTTGATGTACGCCTCGACCACCTGCTCCGGTTCGGGCGAGTACTTGATGACATTGTTGTAGAGGCCCAGGAGCGTGTTCCATTCCTCCCGTTCCCGGTAGATGTCGGCCATGAGCAAATAGGGTTGCACCCGGTTGCGGGCCAGGTCTCGAGCCTGGCGGAAGGCCTGGAGTGCCGCGTCCGGGTCTCCTGCGGCGCGATGAGCCTTGCCAAGTTCCTCGTACCGGCGGGCCAGGGTTTCCCGGCCGAGGTCCGGTGAGGTGTCGATCTGGGCCTGGAGAATTTCTGCGTAACGATTCCACCACTCGAGGTCGCGATAGAGTCCAGCGAGCTTTTCCAGAAGGTTCTGGTCGCTCGGCATGATGCGGAGGGCTTCCTGGAAGTGTGCGGCGGCCTCCTCGCGGAAACCGGCCTCATCGAGCAGGGTACCGAACTGCCGATGAAACTCGAGCCGCTCCACGTCGGTCAACTGCTCGAGGTAGGCGGGCGCGGCCGGATGGCGCACGAGGTTGCCGAGTGTGTCGAGGGCTTCCTGCCGCCTTCCCGACTCCTGGTAGACCTTGGCCAGGGACCACACAGCGGGGAGGTGCTCGGGGGCTTTCTCGAGGAGTTTCTCATAGGCGGCGATGGCGCGCGGGATGTCGTCCAGCCGCTCGCGGCAAATGGTGGCGGTCCGCTCATACAGGTCGATGGCGGCGTCCGGGTCGTCCACGCCTTCGGCCACCCGTTCGTACAGTTCGGCGGCCTCGAGCCACTGGTCGCGGGATTCGAACCGCTCGGCCACACCACGAAGGACTTCCAGGTCGCCTTGCCCCCTTGCCAGTGCACGCAAGAGAAACGGCACGGCGCGTTCCGGTTCGTCCAGGCGTCGGGCCAGGGTGATACCGACCTCGTTGAGCAGGGCCGGGTCCTCGTCCCGGCGGACGTTGAGCCAGCGGTCCGCGGTTTCGACGAATTCAGGCCATTTCCTCAGCCGACGATAGAGGTCAGTCAAGGCGCCGAGTGCGACGGGGTCGTCTGGATTGAGGCTGAGCACCTTCTGGTAGGCCTGGACCGCGGTGTCGGGTTCATCGAGCCGTTCGTCCCAGACCCGTGCGATTTCCCGGTAGGCCAGCACCTTGCCAGCCTCGTCGAGCGTGACGGCCTTGCGGGCCAGGGCAGCCACCATGCCGCTCCAGTCCTGACGCCGCTGACTGATGTCCACCAGGGCGGCCAGCGCTTCAGGTTCGCCCTCCACCAGGTCCAGGATCTCCTGGTAGCGGTCGGTGGCGAGGTCCAGTTCGTCCAGCTTGTTCGCGTAGATCCAGCCGGAATCGAGCAGGTAGCGGACCTTGACTTCCTGCTGCTCGGCCCGCGCCGCCTGGGCTTCGAGGAACACCGTGAGGTCGGTCCAGCGTTCCTGTGAGGCGAGGAGAAGGCGGTAGGCTTCCAGGGTCTCGTCGTCCACGTCTCCGCTGTCCAGCCTCCGCTGCAGCACCTGCTCCATGGCCCAGGGCTCGTGCAGCTTTCCGGCCTGGATCTCCAGAGCAAGCTCCCGGGCGGCCCCGGCGGCAGCCTCGGATTGAACCGCTTCCATCCGGGCCTGCAGCGCGGCCACATACCGGCTCCAATCCTCGGACGCCAGATTGATCCGCTCCAACCGCAGACACGCGGGAAGATACTGCTCACTCACCGCCAGCCGCTCGAAATGAATCAGCGCCGGACGAAGCGCCCCCAGGGCCTCGAGCTGATCGGCGAGTTCCATCACCATGCACTGGCGCACAACCGGGTCCCGCTCGTGCTCAATCCAGCGATCGTAGATGATCTCCAGGCCGTCCACGTCGGCCCGGTTGCGATAGAGTTCTACCAGCCGGTCGAAAGCCTGTCGCCGGAGCAGGCCACGCTCGAGAACCCAGCCGAAAGCGTGCTCGGTCTTCTCGTCGTCCTCGATCCGCGAGAACCGCTCCCCGGCCGCCATCCAGTCGGCGGTCTGATCAACAGGCTCCGGCAAGACGGCAGCCCGGGCGGCATAGGCAGACGCGGCCAGGTCAGGGCGTTCCAGTGCGTCAGCCAGGCGCGCCACACCGTCCAGGGCCTCGAACGACTCCGGCTTGCGGCGCCACGCAGACTCGTAGGCCTCCAACGCCCGGGCCGGGTCCTGAAGCGGCCCGGCACGAAGCCGGGCGCACCGAAGCGTGGGTCCCACGTCCTCATATTCGAACAGGCCGGTCAACAGCGCGTCCAGGTCGCCGAGACGGTCGGCCTTCAGGGAAAGCCGCTCGAGCCGGTTGAGCGTCACAGCGTCGGCCACACCGAGACGGACCACATCACTGACCGCTTCCCACGCCTCCTGCCACCGCTCGTTCGCCTCGAGCCAGGCAGCGGTCCGGAGGCGCAAATAGCAGGCCTGATCGGTGTCGGTGGTCTGCTCGATACGCGCGGAATAGGTTTGCACGAGCGCGTCCAGGTCGCCTCGCTCCCACTGCCACAGCTCCCGCAGGTCAAACGCCCAACGGCTCTC
>Ga0256914_1002675_pt1 | contig 14679 bp, 11 predicted proteins | sample HulkmetaG_FD_191571 | JGI IMG/M metagenome (GOLD analysis project Ga0256914, IMG submission 191571) | Hydrothermal chimney microbial communities from Main Endeavour vent field at the Juan de Fuca Ridge, Pacific Ocean - Hulk | ecosystem: Environmental > Aquatic > Marine > Hydrothermal vents ... | reverse complement strand
CCTGTCCCCTTCCGTGCCCTCTGTGGCTCCGTGTGCCACCCAGAGCCGCCCCTACCATCCCAAGGGCGAGGCAAGGGGGTACCAAGTAACCAGCCAACCAAGCAACCAGGTAACCAAGTAACCAGGTAACCGATACCTAATACCTAATACCCAATACCTGCACCCCGCCCCCAAGCAACCAGGTAACCAACCAAGCAACCAGGTAACCAAGCAACCAAGTAACCAAGCAACCAAGCAAGCAACCAAGCAACCAGCCAACCAAGCAACCAAGCCCCACCCTGCTGTGGTACAATCCACAAAGAGAGGTTTGGAACCACCCTTTAGTTGTTAAGCCTTGGAGAACTTCAAACCATGAATGCGTCTGCTCCTCCCCCTTCCGTTTCCCCTTACCGTCCTCCGCAACCCAAAAACACTGGTTCGCGCAGCGCCCTTTGGGCCCTTTTGGGCGTTGCCATCGGCTTTCTGCTACCCGTTATCGCCTGCGGTGGTCTCATGCTGGTAGCGGCTACCAGCGCCGCCATCGCCGGCGGCTCAAGCGCCGGCGCAGCCGCCCCCCGAGAACCCATCCCCCAACACGTGCGCGGCCCACTCACCGGCCCCGCCGTCGCTATCATTACCGTAAACGGCCCCATCGTCGAAGGCCAAGCCTCCCCGTGGGACGCAAATAGCGTGGCCGCGGCCGACGACATCATCGCCATGATCCACGCAGCCAAACACGACGACAGCGTCCAAGCCGTCGTGTTGGAAGTCAACAGCCCCGGGGGCGGCATCGTGCCCAGCGACCGCATCTACCAAGCCCTCCAAGACCTGGACAAGCCCATCGTGGTGCTCATGCGCGACCTCGCGGCTTCCGGCGGCTACTACATCAGCATGGCCGGTGATTACATCTACGCCAACCCTTACACCCTCACCGGCTCCATCGGCGTCATTAGCGAGTTCCCCAACGCCAGCGGCCTGATGGAAAAACTCGGCATCCAGATGACCATCATCAAATCGGGCAAAGCCAAAGACTTCGGCAGCCCCTACCGCGAGATGACCCCCGAAGAAAAAGCCTATTGGCAACACGTCATTGACCAAGCCTACGACAACTTCGTCAAAATTGTTGCCCAGGGGCGCCACCTTCCCGAAGAAACCGTGCGCAAACTGGCCGACGGGCGGGTTTACACCGGCATTGACGCACGGGACCTGGGCCTAATTGACGCCCTGGGGAACGAAGACGACGCCATTGCCAAGGCCGCCGACCTGGGAGACATCCGCGATGTGCCACGCGTGATACGCTACACCCCACCCATGACCCCCCTGGAAGCCCTCTTCAGCGAAGCCGCGCAAGGGCTGGGGCTCAAGTTGAGCCTGCCGGGCTTCTCCTGGAATCAAGCCCTGACACCTTCCCTGGAATATCGCTGGCTGCCCTAAGCAGCCACCTCCCCGCCGCCCTCTGCAGGGCGGCTTTTTTCTCGGAGGACGCCATGAACCGCCTACCCCGCTTCGGATTAGCCCACCTCCCCACCCCCATCGAACCGCTGCCGCGGCTGAGCGAGGCCCTGGGCATCCGCCTCTTGGTCAAGCGCGACGACCAAACCGGCCTGGCCTTCGGCGGCAACAAAACCCGCAAACTGGAACTCCTCTTGGCCGACGCCCTGGCCCAGGGCGCCGACACCGTACTCACCACCGGCGCGGCCCAATCTAACCACTGCCGCCAAACCGCAGCCGCGGCAGCCAAAGCCGGCCTGGCTTGCCGCTTGATTTTGATGGAACCCAAGCGCTCCTCCGGCAACCTGCTGCTGGATGCCCTGCTCGGTGCGGAAATCCGCTGGACCACCCGCGACCAACGCGACGCCGAGCTCCAGCGCGCCTTTGAGGAAACCGCCGCGCAAGGCCATCGCCCCTACCTCATCCCCTATGGGGGCTCCAATCCTTTAGGGGCTGCGGCCTACGCTTACGCACTGGAAGAGCTGCTCACCCAAGGTATCACCCCCGACACCATTGTGTTTGCCACCTCGTCGGGCGGAACGCAAGCAGGGCTGGTCGCGGGCGCCCGCCTGCTGGGCTTTCGCGGCCGAATTGTCGGCATCAGTGTGGACGAGCCCGCCGACGTCCTCCGCCCGCGGGTCGCGACCTTGGCCTCGCAGACCGCGGCGCGCTTGGGGGAACCCGCGACCTTCCGAGCAGACGAAATCTGGGTCGAAGACGCCTACGCGGCACCTGGCTACGGCGTGCTCACCGCCGCCGAAGCCGAGGCCATCCTGCGCTTTGCCCGCAGCGAAGGGTTGCTCCTCGACCCGGTGTACACCGGCAGAGCCGCAGCCGGCCTTCTCGACCTGGCCCAACAGGGCTTCTTCCGCCCAGACGAAACCGTGCTCTTCTGGCACACCGGCGGCACCCCTGGCCTATTCGCACACGATTACGCCCAACACCTCGCTCGGCTCACAGCCCTTGCCGAGCCATAGCCCCGCGCCAGCCAGGCCCGGCGCCCTCTTGCTCCCGTGAGGTAAGATATAATTGAGAGGCACCTGCGCAGCCCAAACCGCCTGCTACTCAACCCACCCGCGTCTTCGCCCCACGGCAACCGTGCGGGCGAAAGGGTGAGGCGCGCCCAAGCGCCCCAACCAAGCCGTTGGGCGGCCTTCCTGCGCAACGTGCCCCCAAGTTTGCTTTCCGCTGCCTTACCCCATCTCTATACAAGGAGAGCCCGACATGAAACTTCGTGATGTTCCAGGCCCCAAAGCCCAAGCGATCATTGCCCGCGACAAACGAGTGATTACCCCCGCAGTGGGCCGCGTCGCCGACTTCGTCATGTCGCATGGCAAAGGCGCCGAAGTATGGGACGTGGATGGCAACCGCTACGTTGATTTGATTGCAGGCATTGCCGTCAACGCCACTGGCCATAGCCACCCCAAAGTGGTCAAAGCCATCCAGGAACAAGCCGAGAAATTCCTTCACATCTCCGCGGATTATTACCATGAGGTTTGGGTTCGCCTGGCCGAACGCCTCACCAGCATCGCCCCCTTCGAAGAGCCTGCCATGGTCTTCCTGGCCAACTCAGGGGCCGAAAGCGTCGAGGCCGCGCTCAAAGTCGCCAAACACTACACCAAACGCAAATTCTTCATTGCCTTCCTGAGCGCCTTCCACGGCCGCACCATGGGCGCGTTGGCCTTCACGGCCAGCAAATCACACTATCGGGCCAACTACTACCCCTGGATGCCCGGCGTGATTCATGTGCCCTACCCTGACGCCTACCGCCCTATTCTGATTTCCAAACCCGGCGAAGATTACGGCGAAACCGTGGTGCGCTACATCGAAGAACAAGTTTTGGGCAAATTAGTGCCCCCCGACGAAGTCGCAGGCATCATCGTCGAACCCATCCAAGGCGAAGGCGGCTACGTGGTCCCGCCTGATGGGTTCTTCCCCGCGCTCCGCGCGCTGTGCGACAAATATGGCATCCTGCTGATTGACGACGAAGTGCAAGCCGGCATGGGGCGCACCGGCAAGTGGTGGGCCATCCAACACTGGGATGTCGAACCCGACATCGTCTGCACAGCCAAGGGCATTGCCTCGGGCATTCCCATGGGCGGCATCATCGGCCGCAAACACATCATGGAAACCTGGCCGCCCGGCGCCCACGGCAACACTTACGGCGGCAACCCCATTGCCTCGGTAGCCGCGCTGACCACCATTGACCTCATCGAACAAGAATACATGCAAAACGCGGCCGAAATGGGCGCCTACACCCTCCAAGCCCTGGAAAAACTGGCCGAGCGCCACCCTCACATCGGCCAGGTGCGCGGCAAAGGGCTGATGTTGGGCATTGACTTCGTTCGCGACCGCGAAAGCCGCGCCTACTACCCCGAATTTCGCGACAAAGTGGTTGACTATGCCTTCCGCCTGGGCGCACTGATGATGGGCTGCGGCAAGAGCACCCTGCGCCTGGCACCGCCCCTCAGCATCACCAAAGACCTGATAGACGAAGGGCTCGAAATCTTAGAAGAAGCCATCCGCCTGACCGAACGCGACCTCGCCTAAACCACCCCAGCAGGATGCGGGGCGCGCCCACGCCCTGCATCCTGCCTTTGGATTAAGGCCTCATGCTCCCTGATTTTCGGATTCATCAACGCGACTATCTCTTAGAAATCACCCGCGCCCTCACCCAAGAGCTGGAGCTGGACAAACTTCTGGCGCGCATCCTCCGCTTTGCGGTCGAAATGCTTGCCGGGCAAGCAGGGCTGATTGCGCTGCGCGACGAGCATCACGGCTGGGCTGTAGCCGCAGCCCACGGCATCCCCACGGCGTTTCTGCGCCACGTCGAGACCCTTTTGGAAGACGTCCCCCTCCAGGAAGACGCCGCCCGCCACGAGCTCCCCGAAGTCTACCGTCGGTTGGAAGCCGTCACCCGCGCGGCCAGTTTGGGCTTACTCACGGGCGTGGGGCTTCCCTTGATCTTTCACGACCAGGTCATCGGGGTCATCTTCATCTTCCGCAGTTATGCCAGTGTCTTCTCCGCCGACGACCGCCTGCTGCTCCAAAGTTTTGCCGACCAAGCCGCCATTGCCGTGCGCAACGCACGGCTCTATGAGCAAGTCCGCCAGGAAAAACGCCGCCTGGACGCCCTCCTCGACGCCGTGGCCGACGGAATGCTCATCCTCGCGCCCAACCACGTCATCGAACGCTGCAACCCGGCCTTCGCGCGGCTCTACGGCCAGCCCTGCGCCCAAATTTTGGGGCGCAAACACGAAGACATCATCCGATGGGCCAAAGTCGAGCATGGGCTCACCCTGGAAGCCGCAGAAGCCGAAGGCTGGCCGCTCACACCCCGCGCGACCCTTTACGTCCAAGGCGACCTCCTCCGCCCCGCCCCCCATCCCCCGCTGCCGGTGGGCATCACCTACGCCCCCCTCCTCAGCACCGACGGCACCCTGCTCAACATCATCGCCACCGCGCGCGACATCACCCACTTCCGAGAAGCCGAAGAACTCAAATCCACCTTCATCTCCATTGTCAGCCACGAACTCAAAACCCCCATCGCCCTCATCAAAGGCTACGTCAGCACATTACGCCGCGAAGATGCCCACTGGGACCCGCAAATCGTGCAAGAAAGCCTGGCCGTCATCGAAGAAGAAGCCGACCGCCTGGCGCAATTAGTAGAAGGCCTGCTGGAAGCCTCGCGCCTTCAAGCCGGCGCGGTAGAATTACACCTCAGCGAAGTCTCCCTGCGCCACCTGGCCGAACGGTTGGTGCATCGCATGGCCGTTTCTGACCCCAACCACACCTACGAAGTGAACCTTCCCCAAGACCTGCCCATCATCCAAGGCGACGAACAACGCCTCGAACAAGTGCTTTCCAACCTGCTTTCCAACGCGGCCAAATATTCGCCGCCTGGCACCACCATTCGGGTCGAAGGGTGGGCGCACCCCGACCGTGTCATCCTCTGCGTGCAAGACGAAGGGCCAGGCATCGCCCCGGAAGACGCCCCTCACATCTTCGACCGCTTCTACCGCTCCCGCGACGCGGTCCGCCACACCAAGGGCGCAGGGCTGGGGCTCTATCTGGCCCGTGCCATCGTCGAAGCCCACCACGGCCGCATTTGGGTGGACCCCAGCGACCGTGGCGCCAGAATCTGCTTTTCCCTTCCCCTCCATCTATCCCATCCTAAATCTTGAGAGAAACCGATATGCCAAAGCGTCAAATTCCCTGCCCTCGTTGCGGACGGCCCATTGTCGCCGACATCCGCCAAGTATTCGACCTCAACGAAGACCCTCAAGCCAAGCAAACGCTGCTTTCGGGGGCCTTCAACCTCATTCAATGCCCTTATTGCGGCTACCAAGGGCAAGCCGAAGCGCCTATCGTCTATCACGACCCCGAAAAAGAGCTGCTCCTCACCTATTACCCGCCCACATTGGGGCAAAGCCGCGATGAGCAAGAACGGGCCTTAGGCACCCTGCTCAACCAAATCATCAACCGCCTGCCTCAAGAAAAGCGCAAGGCCTACCTCTTGCAGCCGCAAACCATGCTAACCCTCCAGGGGCTCATCGAACGCATTTTAGAGGCCGACGGCATCACCAAAGAAATGCTGCAAGCCCAAGAAGAGCGCTTGCGGCTCATCCAGCGCCTGCTCAGCGCCTCGGGCGACGACGTCCGAAAGACCATCTTAGAGCAAGAAAAAGAACGGGTTGACGCCGACTTCTTCCTCCTTTTAGAGCGCCTGCTGGAAGCCGCCGCCCTGGGGGGCGACCGCCAAAGCGCAGAAGCCCTGGCCGCTGTGCATCAACTGGCCGTCGAAAACACCCCCTACGGCCAAAAACTCAAAGCCCAAAGCGAAGCCCTCAAAGAGGTCGAAAAAGCCCTGCAAAAATTGGGGCCGCGCCCCACGTTAGACCAAGTGGTTGATTTGGTAATTCAAACCACCGACGATTTCCAACTTCAGGCCTTGGTCGGCGCCCTGGCGCCCGTGATGGATTACGCCTTCTTCCAGCGGCTCAGCGAGCGCATCGACGCGGCCCAAGGCGAAGAAAAAGCCCGCCTGGAAGCCCTCCGCACCCGCCTGCTGGAATTGCGGCAAGAAATGGACAAGCTGCTGGCCGCGGAGATGGAAGCCCGCCAAAAAGCCGTCGAGAAAGTGCTCCAAGCCGATGACGTTGAAAAAGCCCTGCAGGAAGTGCTCCCTTACGTGGATGAAGTCTTCCTTTCTCTGCTGGAACAAGCCCTGCAAGAAGCCCGGCAGAAAGGCGACCTCCAGCGCAGCGCGCGCATCAACGAAGTGCTCCAAGCGCTGGAAAAACTCCTTGCGCCACCGCCGGAACTTGCGCTCATCCAAGCCCTGCTCGACGCACCCGATGCAGACGCGCGGCAAAAACTTTTGGAAGAAAACCGCAACCAAGTCAACGAAGCCCTGGTGCAGCAAATGGCCGGCCTGGTAGCCCAATTGCAGCAGCAAGGGGCACCTGCCGAAACCATCCAACGGGCTCACGATGCCTATCAACAAACGCTGCGCTTCTACACCAGCCACACCATCCACCTCTAACCCCCAAAAAACGCCAAAAAACGCCCAGGCGCAAGGTCTGGGCGTTTTTGTTTTATTCGAGGCAGCGGCTTGGTCAGGGCCACGGGGGGTTGTCTAACCGCAGGCCGTGGCCGCGGATGGTCACCACATAGGCATGGTAAGGGTCGGCTGCGGCCAAACGGTCGCGCAGGCGCCGCACCAACGCATCCAAGGCCTGGTTAGAAATGCCCACTGCGTCTTCGCCCCACACCGCGCGGATGAGGTCCTCGCGCGGCACGACTTCCCCCTCACGCTGATAGAGCGCCAGCAACAGGCGAAACTGAGCGGCCGAAAGCGGAGGGAAAACCTCCGCGTCTTTGATCCATACCTGATGGGTGGCCGGATCCAGCCGCAGCGCCTTGCTCGTTTCGGCGCCCGCGCCAGGGCCCATCTCACCCAGCGGCAAGGTCGCGTCTGTGCTGGCGACCAAAAAGCGCTGGGCCAGAGCAATTTGAATCACATCGCCATCACGCAAGCGCACCTTGGTGCCAGGCATTACCCGCTGGCCGTTGTGATGGGTGCCGTTTTTGCTGTGGAGGTCTTCCAAAACGGTGCCCCGCTCCGTCGGCTGCACACGCGCGTGGCGCCGCGAAACCTGTCGGTCGGGAATCACCACATCACAACTGGGGTCGCGGCCAATAGACAACGGCTGCTCCACTGTCCAGCGCATGCCATCCAACGGGCCACCTTGGGCAATGAGCATGATGAGGATGCCACTGTCGTTTTTCCGATTGGTTGCCATTGCGTCCCTCGCACCTCAAAGTTGAAAGGCCTCGCCACGGCCGTCGAGGCGCAAACGCCGAAACACCCACGGTGCGCCTGCGGTAATCCAGACGCCTCCAATCGCATAGCGGACAAACCGAGCCCCTTCAGCCACCACGCTTTCGCCGCCGGGGAAAAGCCGCTTCAAAAAGCCAAACAGCAACACCAAACCCACCATCCCGACCACAAAACGCAGCAATCGGGTGCGCGGCCGCCGAGGGGGCTGGGGCAAGGAGGTCATCCATGCCACACCCAACAGCAGCCCAAACAAAGTCCCTGAAACGGCTAAAGCAGTATCCAGGCTAAAAGGAGCAATCGGCTGACCGGTCGCGGCCACGGCTTGCGCGCCCCACTGCGGCGGCAAAACCCACGACCGCGCCACTATAAATCGTACCACAACTGCGGGCAAAAACACAGCCATCGAAATCCACCACGCGCCCCAAATTTTCCGCGCACGCGATTGACGCTGCCACCAAGCCACGGCCGCGGGTTCCAAACGGGCAAAAAGCCCCAACCAAACCAAGCCCACCAGCCAGCCGACCAACACATCTTGAGGGAAATGCGCCCCCAGCGTCAGGCGCGAAAGGCCAATCAAAAAGGCCAAGCCGACGGCCAAAGCCCAGGCCCACGGCTTCTTGAGCCCACGGGCAAACTCACCCCAAAACGCCACCGCGTTTTGGGCGTGGCCCGAGGGCATCCCAAAAGAAGCCTCCGCCGCGGCCGGCCGCACAGCCGGGCTGACCCAGCCGGGGCGCGGGGTGTGCAACGCCATTTTCAAGACGCTGTTCAGGCCCGTGCTGGTCATGAGCATGATGGCCAACCGCAACCCCAGCCCTGCATCCACGCTCCAATAAATCAGCGGCAGCAACAAAAGATAAAACGTTTCTGTGCCCAAAAACGAGAAAAAGGCCATCACCCCATGCCACCAGGCTGGGGTGTGCTGTAACCATACGACGAGGTCCAAAGTCCAGGACATGGCTCCTTCCACGAAGCGAGTCAGGGGAGACGGTAAGCCTGCTGCACCAAATCAGCGAGCGCCGCCAAGCCGGCGTTCAAGGGGGTGGTGTAAATGAACTCTTCGGTGGTGTGTGCGCCGCCGCCGTGGGTCAAGCCCAAACACACCGCCGGGAAGCCCAAACTCAGCGGGACGTTCGCGTCGGTGGAAGCCACCGTGGTGCGGGGCTGCACGCCTTGGCGCCGCAAGGCAGCCAACGCGGCCTGCACCAAGGGGTGCCCCTGCGGGATGCCGCCTGCAGGGCGCTCGCCAATCACTTCCCACGAAGTGGAAACCCCATCTCTTTGCAAGCGTTGCGTTTCGGTCTCCACGGCTTGGGCGAGGGCCATGAGCGCGGCTGGGTCTTCGGAGCGCAAATCAACCTCGGCCACGGCCTCCGGGGCAATGGTATTGATGGAAACCCCACCCCGGCAGCGGCCCACGTTGAGGGTGGTGCGCGGGCGACGCGCAAGGGGCAATGCCGTCAGCCGATGGATCAACGTCGCCATTTCGTGCACGGCCGAGGGCGTGCCCGCATCAGCCCACGCGTGCCCCCCAGGGGTGCTGATTTTGAGCGCGTAACGCCGCACCCCCAAACCACGATGATAGACCCACCCCAACCCCAAACCTTCCAACACGAGATAGGCCTTGGGCTGGGCGCCAAACCGGGCTACCACGGCTTTCATGCCTTTGAGATTGCCCAACCCCTCTTCGGCGACGTTGGCCACCAACCACAAATCGCCAGGGGGCGCAAAGCCCTGCGCCTGCAACCACCACCACAAACCCAACAAGGAAGCCACCGCCACGCTGTTGTCGCCAATGCCGGGGCCAAACACCTTGTCGCCCACGCGGCGCACCGTCAACGGCGTTTCAAGGGGAAACACGGTATCCAGATGGGCCGAAACAACCACCGGCCGCGCCCGCGGCGTCTGCCCAGCCACCCGAGCATAGACGTTGCCCACTGCATCTCGCGACACTTCCAAACCCTCGGCCAAAAAACGGCCCTGCACAAAAGCCGCCCGCTCAGCCTCGTGCCCCGTTGGCGCGGGAATCTGCTGGATGGCTATGGCCAAATCAATCAACCTGGTGAGAAAATCCATACGCGCCTCGTTTCCCGTGGTGCTCACACTTGCTGCACCGACGATACCACCACCTCGGTGCGCCGCTCGACCAAAGCGGGCAATGTTTCCAAAAGCGCCAAGGCGCCGCGGGTTTCCACCGCCAACGACGCGGCAACCACGCCGCGCGCCAACGCCTGCACGGGATCCAGCGTTTCCCGGTAGCCGACCAGGAAACCACCAGCAAAGGCGTCTTCCGCCCCCGTCGGATCCACCAGCCGCGCAGGATACCCCGGCACCACCCAACGCCGTTGCCCCACCGCGTCGTACAGCCACGCTTCCCCTTCCGGCCGCAAAATCACCACATGGCGCACTTGCCATTGCCCCAGGGCCGTGGCCATCTCCCAAAGGTCGTTGGTGCGTTCCCGAAAGACTGCCCGCAATTGGGCTTCGGGCACCACAAACGCGGTCAAGCCGGTCAGGAGCCCAGGCAGCCGGTCGTAAAACAAAGGCGTCATATAGGCCGGGTGGGGCGAAAGGGTAATCACGGGCACGCCCGCGGTGCGCAGCGCCGCGGGGAGCAAACTGTGGGAAAGGAAGTCGAGGGGGCAGAAATGCGCAGCCCGCGTCTCACCCAAACCAGGCGGAAGGTCGCTAATGCGCAGCGACGTCGGAAGGGGTTTGTCAAGGTTGGCGCGTTGCGTCGGCGGCGGGGTGTAATTCAACAACGATTTCGGGAAGGTCAACCCCCGCCGCGCGAACGCGGCCAAGGGGGGCTGCAAACTCAACTGCCCGGACGGCTCATAAACCAACACCCGCCGCGTTTCCAACGGCTCGGCCAGTTGACGCACCCCTCTCACATCCCAGCCTCGCGCGGCCAGGTCTTCCAGCCAATGTTTGGGGAAATCTTCCCCCACCCGCGCGACCACCCCTACCTCGCCGCTCCACAGCGCCGCCCCCGCTGCCGCGTAGAGCACAGGCCCGCCGGGAGCGTCTAAAAGCGGTTTCCCTTGAGGTGGCAAAATGTACTCACGATACAAGGGGCCCAAAAACAAATAAGTGGCCATAAACCCTCCCCAATCTCATCTCCTCCCCACCCCAAGGTCCGCGATGTTTTACGGCAAATCAATCAAGTCGCCGCGTTCGTAGCCCTCTTCGCCCAGGCGCATGCGCACGTAAGAGGCGTAACGCTCGGGGTGAATTCGCCCCTCAGCCACTGCCTGGCGGATGGCGCATCCGGGCTCGTGGATGTGGGTGCAATCGCTAAACTGGCACAGGGGAACCAGCGCCCGAAACTCGGGGAAGTAGCCGTCCAGCTCTTCGGGCTCAATATCCCACAACGAAAGCGCCTTCAACCCCGGCGTGTCGGCCACCCAGCCGCCGCCTTCCAAGGGGAACATTTGCCGCACCACGGTGGTGTGGCGCCCTTTGCCCGTGGCTTTGCTGATTTCCCGCACGGCCAACCCCAGGCCTGGCTGCACCGCGTTCAGCAGGCTGGATTTGCCCACCCCCGACGGCCCGGCAAACACCGAAACTTTGCCCTGGAGTTGGGCGCGCAGCTCGGGAATGCCTTCGCCTGTGGCCGCGGAGGTGTAAATCACCGGGTAGCCAATTTGGGCGTAATGCCCGAAGATTTCTTCCGCGCGGGCGCGCCCTACCAGGTCCACCTTGTTGGCCACGATGAGGGCTGGGATTTCTTGTTTTTCACTGATCACCAAAAAACGGTCGAGCATCCGCAAGCGCGGCTCCGGCTGGGCGCAAGCAAAGACAAAGACCGCTTGGTCGGGGTTGGCAATGATGATTTGCTCGTATTCTCCCCGTGGGGTTGGGGCCAGGCGCGAAAGCTTGCGCGTTCGCGGTTCAACGGCCTCGATGAGGCCGCTGCCATCGGGAAGGCGGCGAAAGCGGACCCAATCGCCCACGGCCACGATGTCGCCGCGGCGCGGGCCGCGCTTGAGTTTGCCCCGCAGGCGGCAAACCACCTCGTCGCCTTCTTCAGGATGCACCGTATAGAACCCCGATTGCGAGCGAATGACCAACCCACGGGGCAACGTTTCAGAAGCAGGTTGTGCCATGTTAGGGCTCCGGTGTTGGGGTCACTTTGGGGGTTGGGGTACGGGTCACGCCAATTTGCGATTCCCACGGATAGACCGTGCGTGGCTTGCCATAGAAATAAATTTCAACCACGCGGCGCAAGATGGGTGCGGCCACGTCTGCACCCTCGCCGCCGTATTCCACTACCACGGCCACTGCGATGTCGGGCTTGTCTTCCCGTTGCGCGTCGGTGTAGGCCACAAACCATGCGTGGGGTTTGCCTGCCGCGGTGGTGGCCGTGCCGGTTTTGCCGTAGAGGGGGATGGCAAAGTTGAGGAAGCGCCAATACGCGGTGCCGCGCGGGCTGTTGACAACCAAACTCATCCCCTTGCGGATGATGGCCAAATTTTCGGGGCTGACGGGCAGTTTGCCTCGCACCTTGGGTTCAAACTGCTTGATGACGGACCCGTCGGGGCCGACGATCTTCTCAACCATCTGCGGCACGTAAAGGGTGCCGCCATTGCCTACCGCGGCCACGTAATCTGCCACTTGAAGGGGGGTCACCAACGTGGTGCCTTGGCCAATGGCCTGCTGGACTGCTTCCCGCTCGTTGGTGGGGTCGGTGATTTGCCCTGCTTCGTCGCCAATCTCAATGCCGGTGGGGCTTCCCAGCCCAAACCCGCGCGCCATCTCGGCCACGGCGTTGGGCTTGTAGTGGAGGTAGAGGTCTAAGCCGATGTGCCAAAAATAGGGGTTGCAGGAACGCATCAGCCCTTCCGGCAAATTGAGTTTGCCGCTGGGGGCAAAGCCGTGGTCGTAGGTCCAGTCGTAGAGGGTCAGGCCTGGGATTTCGGTAAACTCATAGCCGCAGTTGTAGATTGTGTCTTCTTTGAAACGGCCGCTTTCCAGCGCGGCGGCCATGGTGATAATCTTAAACACCGAGCCAGGTGGATACAAGCCGTGGGTCGCTCGGTCGAGCAAGGGGTTGTAAGGGTTGTTGAGTTCTTGTAGCAGGGCGGGGCTGTTGAAATTGGCCGTTTCAAAGGCGTTGGGGTCAAACCCTGGGGATGAAACCAACGCCAACACCCGCCCGGTATCGCGCTCTAACACCACAATGGCGCCCACAAAGCCCCGCATGGCTTCTTGGGCTTGCAGTTGCAAATCGCGGTCAATGGTGGTGTAGAGGGTATCGGCGAGCTGGGGTTTGGCGCTCCCCAAGGCTTGCACGATGTTGCCGTCGGCATCTACGACGTAGAGCGTGCCGCCGTTCTTGCCCGCGAGATAGGGTTCGCCCCACCGCTCCAAACCCATTCGGCCCACTTTCTCGTCAATCCGATAGCCTTTGCGGCGATATTCTGCCACCTCGTCGGGCTGCAACACGCTCACATAGCCCACGCCGTGGGGCGATACTCCACCGCCGTAATACCAGCGACCGCTGTAACGCCGCAGCACTACCCCCGCGTAGCCCACCAGGTCTTCGTAATATTTGTCGGCAATGCTGGCCGGCACTTCCGCGACCGGGATATACCCTCCGGGCGGCGGCGATTCGTACGCGTTCCGAATGATGTTGGGGCTAATGCCTGTGACCCGCCAGAGTAAGTTGAAGAGGCTGTCGGCCTGGTCGGGGTCCACCTGCCCTGCCATCAGGCCAATGGCCATCGCCTCGGTTTGCATCGCGATGACCTGGCCGTTGCGGTCGTAAATTTCGCCACGCGCGGGCACTTCAATGTCCATCGCCAGGTGTTTGCCGCCATGCAATTCCGGCAAAATCAGGGCTTCATCCCACTGCACGCGCCACACGCCGTTTTCCAGGCTCAAGTTCATCACAGTGTCACGGGTAATATCGCCAATCACCGCGCTCTGGAGGGTGACGGTGTAGGCCACTTGAGCGCTATGGGGTTTAATCAACGAAGAACGCAGGACGTAATCCACCTTTTGCAAGGCCGCGTTTTCGGCCACGTCTTCGTAATAGGCGGCAAAATCTTCCTCTGTGATGGCGTCTTTGCTCACCTTGGTCAAGAGGCGATACATCGCGGGGTAATCTTCTTGCTGCCAAGCATGCAAATAGGCCTCGGCCACGGCCTGAGGGTCAGGAACGTGGGTGGTGGCAATTTGCGGCGAAGGCAACGCCGTGGAAGTAGGCGGGCTCACCGGCGTGGACGGATGGCAGCCTGCCAACGCCCAGGCCACAGCCCCCAACATCAAAACAACAATCGCCAAACGCTTCGAGGCCAACATAGGCACTCCCAAGGGGAAGAGGTCATACTTGTGCTTCGGACAAACAAGCCGAAAGATTGCCGTCACAATTGTACCCCAAAGCCGCTGTGCAGCGGGAAGGGACATCGTCGGCCGGGGTCGCGCCCAATTGGCGCAGCAGACAAGCCAGCATGCACAGAGGCAAGCCCACGACGTTGGCGTAGCAACCCTCAATATGGGCCACGGGCGCGAACTCGCGGTTTTGGATGGCATACGCGCCGGCCTTGTCTAAAGGGTCGCCGCTGGCCACGTAGGCTGCGATTTCCGCGTCGCTCAAAGGGCGCATCACCACGACGGTGCGCTCGACCGCGGTTGCCCAGCGGCCGGTTTTTCCATCCCAGACGGCCACACCAGTGAGCACGGCATGCTCCCGCCCCCGCAGCCGACGCAACATAGCCACGGCTTCGGCGGCATCTGCGGGCTTGCCCAGAATTTCGTCGCCATCCACCACCGCGGTATCGGCCGCCACAATCCAGCGGCTGCCTTGCGGCTGCCTCGCGGCCAACGCCCGCGCCTTGGCCTCGGCCAACCGCCGCACATAC
>Ga0256914_1002674_pt1 | contig 14682 bp, 7 predicted proteins | sample HulkmetaG_FD_191571 | JGI IMG/M metagenome (GOLD analysis project Ga0256914, IMG submission 191571) | Hydrothermal chimney microbial communities from Main Endeavour vent field at the Juan de Fuca Ridge, Pacific Ocean - Hulk | ecosystem: Environmental > Aquatic > Marine > Hydrothermal vents ... | reverse complement strand
GATAAGACGTGTGGATTTGCGCCTGGCCAGCAATACCCTTCATCTAAAAGCCATCGAAGTAGAGAACGAGCCCATATTTGCAGATCGGGTAAAAGTAAAAATGCTTTCGCCCATGGCCATCCGGTCAACCTTACTTACTGCAGAGGGAAAAAAGAAGAGTTATTATTATAATCCGCATGAAAGTGAATTTTCAGAATTAATGCGCAAAAATTTGGAAAAGAAATATCGGTTAGTATTTAAAACAGAAATAGAAGGTAAGTTAACCATTATTCCCATCGGTCGGGGAAGGGAAAGAATCATAAAGGGGGATCATAATTTTATCATCAAAGCCTGGGATGGTATTTACGAATTACAAGGCACGCCGGAATTAATCCAACTTTCCTATTCCACCGGTCTGGGCGAGAAGAACAGTTTAGGGCTGGGGATGTGGGAAGAAATAAAATAAAATTTCACAGAATAAAAACTATTGGAGCGTATTATGTATAACGTAATCGCGGAGATTGGTCAAATTGTTTCGGCTTCTGCAAGCAACGATATTTTAAACTTCTTAATTATCGATACAAATAATTTTAAACATCTTGTGGGGATTAATTTTGATATTGAAAATAATCGTCTGGAATTTCCCTTATTAAAATCTTCGGAAAAAAGTTTAAACAAACAAGTTTTAAGAGACTATCTTTACATCGGAAATGAGAAAGCGAGTCGTAAACAATTTGCACCAACTACAGAGAACCTTCTTTATTTGATTTCACAATCAATCCCAAATTTGACCAATTATCTGGAAAGTGATTCTGAATTAAAAACATTACTTGAAAAAGTAACCGAACAGTTCTTTAAAAGAACCAACAAACCGGATGATTCCAGATATGGTAAAATTCTAAATGACCGATTTGTTGAAAATTTTGGAGTTAAATTTACAGAAAAGGAAAATGACAATAAAAAATTAAAGGAAAATGTTACGGAATATGCAAAAAAGTTAAAAGAAAATGTTGGCAAACATCTGGGAATTAAACCAAAAGAGACGCTGTTTACGGTCCTTATTAATTCTCGGCCGATAGCACAATTTACCGAATATCAAAATTTTGTTATCAAACTAAATTTGGAAGAAAACTTTACGGCAAGCAAAGAGGGTATTTGTTCTATTTGCGGAAAAGAAAAAAGGGTTACCAGTAACACCACAAGATTTTTGATGAAATTTTACATGGTCGATAAAGTCAGTTTTGCTTCTTATTTTGACAAGAACAATTTTTACAAAGCTGTCACTTTGTGTGAAGACTGTTACAAACATTTTTTAATTGGCGAAAACTGGATTGCAAAAAATCTTAATACACGGTTAGGTGGGTTTAATCTTTACATATTACCACAACTGGTTTTTTCTTCAGATAACGGAAACAACCTGTTTGAAAAGCTGAAAAATATTCCACAAACGTTTAATGATATTAAAAATGTGAAACGTTTGCAGGAAATTGAAAAAGACACGATTCGAAAAAATATGTTACAGCAAAATCTATTAAAAAATCCGTTTGTCTGGAATTTTCTGTTTTACAAGAAAACCAATTCGGCCTTTAAAATTTTGACCTTGATAAAGGATATTCCACCTTCTCGAATATTAACTCTGATGAAAATTCAGGGTGAAGTTGAAAAAATGAGACGAAAATTTTTGCCCGCTTGGATTACTTTTGATCTGGAGCAGATTTACTGGTTAATCCCTTTAAAACGCAAAAGGGCTGATTTGCTAGAATTTAAAAAAGTACTGCAAATCTATTATAATATCATATCCGGCATTCCTTTAGACAAAAATACTTTGTATGGATTTTTTAAACTACTGGCTCATATTCATCGTTTTGAGAGCTACGCAATCTACCAAATTAACGGGAGTAACAATCACGATCTGGACCTTGTTCGTGATGTTTTAAAGTGGAATCTTTTCCTTTTATTTTTAAAAAAATTAAATCTAATAAATGGAGGAAAATTTATGTTTGAACAAGAAATCGAGAATTTTTATCCAGAAGGTATGAAAGAGTTTTTGCAGGCGATGAATTATTCTAATGAGCAACAGGGGCTTGCCTTGTTGGGATATGTGATTGGAACGGTGGCTTATGCACAGGTTAAATCTAATTTGTCCAATAAACCGGTGCTTGATAAAATAGGCTATCAGGGCATGAGCGATGAAAAGGTTGTGCGTTTATTTAACGAAATTTTCGAGAAAATAAGACAATATCACAAAATAATCGGTTATGCCGAACGCTGGTGGGCTGCAGCCAAAAAATTGTACGAAGGTGGGAATCGAAACGCGTTGACCGCTGATGAACGGGTGTTTTACTTATTGAGCGGCTATGCTTTCAACATTATTAATGCAAAATCTTTCAAAGAAAATACTCAGGAAAAAAATAATTAAAAAACAGGAGGATAAAATGAACAATTCTGAAATCTTATTTATTTATGATGCCCAAATGTGCAATCCAAATGGGGACCCTGATGAAGAAAATCGGCCGAGGATGGATTATGCCACTCAGACCAATCTGGTTAGTGACGTTCGCTTAAAACGTTACATTCGCGATTACTTGCAGGAAAAGGGCTTTGACCTTTATGTACAAAAAGGCGAAAAAGGCAAAACAGTAGACGCTTCGGGCAGGATTAAAGAGGTTTTAAATGCCGAAAAACTGGAAAAACTCAACAAAGACGATTTGAACCTGATATTGGAAAAATTGATAGATGTTCGCCTTTTTGGTGCCACCATGCCAATTAAACTTGAAGGGAAAGGACAATCCATTGCTTTTACCGGACCGGTACAATTTAATTGGGGCTATTCTTTAAACAAGGTTTACTTGTTAGATTCGCAATCCATTACATCTCATTTCAGCTCCGGTGAAGAACAGGAACAGGGAACAATTGGCAAAGATTATCGGGTGAAATATTCTCTGATTGCTTTTCATGGGGTTATCTCCGGGTATAACGCTAAAAATACCGGTATAACAGAAAATGATATTGAACTGCTCGACGAAGCAATTGTCAAAGCCATTCCTTTGCATGCAACACGTAGTAAAATCGGGCAGGAGCCGCGTTTGTACCTCCGTGTTAAATACACATCTGACGGATTTATTTTGGGCGATTTCCGAAAATGGTTGAAATTAGTTAAAGCAAACAACAAGAAGGATGAAGAAATTTTTTCCGTTCAAGATATTCAACTTGATATTTCGCAATTGGTAAATGAATTAAAGAATGTGCGGGAACAAATCGAGCAGGTTTATTTGTGGCACGATAAAAATTTAAATCTCATCGGCAATATTGAGGAAATTCCGAAATTAAACCAAATGTAGGAAGGCATTATGAGACACAGCATTGTTGCCTTTAACTGGAAAGGGATGATAGCTCATTTTCGACAGTTTGATGCGAATTCTTCGTCTTTAAGTTACTCGTTTCCGCCCCCCACTGTTGTAGTCGGGATGATTGCCGGTATTTTTGGAATTGAACGAGATCAGTACTACAAACTTTTTAGTAAGCGCTTTTTGAAACTTAGCGTTCAAATTTTAACTCCGCTAAGAAAAATAATGCAAACGGTCAATTACATTTATGCTACGCAGGCCAGTCATTTGAATATGAGCGCTCCGAATGTACACACACAAATTCCCGTAGAATTTGTCGTTTCTTCACAATTTCCCGAGAGACCGATTGCCTATCGCATTTTTTTGAAATTTGAAGATGATGAATTTGCGCGAGAACTGGAAAAGATCGTTACACAAAATAAGATGAAATATTTACCATATTTTGGCAGCGCGCCATTTTCCAGTTGGATTGAGTGGTTGGGCATTCCGCAAGAATTTGAGATTCTGGAAAGCTCGCAACCAATACAGGTTAATTCTGTAGCGCCGGTAGATGCCATTGCGGCTAATTCTTTATCGCTGGATTTAACTGAAGATGCGCCACCTGCTTATTTTCGCGAACACATGCGTAGAGAATTTGCGCCGGGACGTGAACCAGGAGAAATCATCAATCTACTTTGGGATCGCAATCGCAGTAAAATAAAAGCGATCTTTAAGGCACCGGTTTATCGACTAAAATTCCACGGAGAAGATTTGAATGTTCTTTTTTATTAAAAAGCTGGGCAATTATGATTAAAATATTATGCAAGTAATTTACCGATAAAATTTCCAGACGTGTCTGAAATTTGAAGACGATACGGAAAGCACAGTTGGTTTGGCTGAATTAAAGAGAGAACGAATATTCAAAATTTGGAAGGGGCCAGATGTGTCTGAGAAATATTTGTCCGTTCCCCACAGGAAACCCTGGCCTGAAACAAAGAATTGGACAAATGAAATTACCCAACCAATTGTATAGTTTTTGGTTGTCGCAGAAAATTTACTTCCAAAAACATCAAGCATGGTCATAGAATAGCAACCATGCATCAATAGAGAAACTCGAAAATTTACAAAAGACATCAAATTTTTAAAAACTAAAAAAGATTCAATCTTAAAAATGAATTACGTTCAATTTTATTCCCACATTGAAAAAGACGTAAAGGGCAAAATCATTTTCACCAAGCCACTTCACGAACATTTGCATGAAGTGGAAGTAAGTGCGAAGGAATTCATTAAACAAAGTGCTGTAAATAATTCAAATTTGGAATACTTGGCTCCATTAATCGGCTTTGCCCACGATTTCGGTAAATACACAACTTTTTTTCAGGATTACCTAATAAATGGCAACGATACGGGGAGCCTAAAGAACCACAGTCTCGTATCGGCCTTTTGGGGAGCCTATTTGGTGTATTGTGAAAAACCGGATTCATTTTTGGAAGCCTTACTTGTTTTCAATGCTATTTTAAACCATCATGGCAATCTGGAAAATGTTTCGGACTTATTACAAAACATGAGCGATTTAGCTAATCCTGTTTTAAAAGATTTTGTTGAAACCGAATATCAGCGAAAATTTTCCATTCTCTTTGAAAGACAACTACCGGATCTAAAAAAACACGCAGAAGCCATTGACCGAGACCTGGGGAAAGTCCATTCCAATTTGCCTGCCGTTGAAAAATTTCTGGAAGAATTGATGATTGACAATTCAATTTTTTTTCAATTTTTAATGGAAGCAAATAATGCATATCAAAAAAATCAAGAATCAGGTAAGTGTTCGGATTTTAATTTTAAACGATATTTGCTATTTTCCGCTTTAATCGATGCCGACAAACGTGAGGCAGGAAGAATTCAAACAGAAATTCAAAGAAAACAAATCCCTAAAAACAGTGTAAAAATTTATATTGACCAAGAGTTACGCGATCAAAAAGTTTCCCTTGCTTCATTAAGAGAAAAACTTTTCAATGAACTAAATGCACAGGCTCAAACAATCCATCTTGACCAACACATTTTTACCTTAACAGCACCAACAGGAAGCGGGAAAACACTATCAGCACTTAATTTTGCATTTATATTGCGAAATCGTCTTCAAACGGAAAAAGGATTAAATCCTCGAATTATTTATGTTCTGCCTTTTACCAGCATTATTGATCAAAATTTTGAAGTATTTAAACGTGTAATTAGTAAAAGCAATCCCCAATTTGCTAATGACTCGTCGCTTTTATTAAAGCACCATCATCTGGCCAAAACTTCGTATCAGACAGGAAATGAATCCTTGCCACTTGACCAGGCGCTCATGCTCACAGAAAGTTGGGAATCGGAAATTGTGGTCACAACGTTGGTACAATTTTTTGATTCGATAATTACCAATAAAAATAAAATGTTAAAAAAATTTCACAACATTTCCGGCAGTTTAATTATCTTAGATGAAGTACAAAGTATTCCCATTGAATATTGGCCATTAGTGCGAAATGTTCTTAAACTTCTTGCTGAAAAATTTAATTGTTACTTCGTTTTAATGACTGCCACACAACCATTAATCTTTTCTGAATCCCAAGTGGTGGAATTGGTAAAAATCAAATATGAACTATTTGGCCAATTGAATCGCGTTGTGATTAAGCACCATTCTGAGACTCTATCTTTAACCGATTTTGCAGGTAAATTTCTTTCTTCTTTGAACTCACGGAAATCGTATGCGGTTATTTTGAATACCATCAAATCTTCCGTCGAATTTTTTGAACTCATAGAAAAGAAATTAAACACAAAACACCGGTTATTCTATTTATCAACCAACATCATTCCTGGGCATCGACAAAAAAGGATTGAAGAAATTAATACATTGCTCAAAAAAAACATTCCGGTAATTTTGGTGAGTACGCAAGTAATCGAGGCTGGAATTGATTTCGATTTCGATATTATTTATCGCGATTTTGCTCCCGTGGATTCTATCGTTCAGGCATCCGGGCGAGCCAATCGGAATGGCGACAAATCGGAGGGAGGCCAAGTCAATATAATTCACCTGGTTAACGAAAATGAACAGCAGTTTGCCAATTTTATTTATGGAAAAGCACATTTATTCGTCGCTTCCGAACTTTTTAAAGAGATAAACCAATTGCCGGAAAAGGAGTTTTTTACACTCGTACAAAAAAATTATCAACAATTGGTACAAATTTGTGATTTATCATCCGGAGAAAAAATTTTCCAAAAATGGTGGCAGGAATGTGATGTTTCTATCTTACCAGAATTTCGCTTAATTAATGAAAAATTAAATTATGTGAATGTTTTTGTCTGTATTGATGAACATGCACAAAAAATCTGGAAAAACTTTTTGAACGGTGTGTATTTTGAAAAGGATTACCGTCAAAAACGTTTAAATTATCTTAAAATTCGGAAAGATTTAAATCAATATGTTGTTTCTGTTCCAGCAAAATTAACAAAAAAACACTTTTGGGATTATGCGCAAAAACCTTTTCAAGGTATTGGTTACATTGATTTGGAAATGGCCGCTGATTATTATCATTCGATAACCGGTTTTATTCGCAAAGTAGATGACCAAATTATGTTCCTTTGATAAGCAAGGATTTGTCATGAAAAAGAAGAAAAACGAACTCATTCGGGAAAACCTATTCCTGAAATTCAAAATCATTTTGCAAGGCGGGGTGATTCCAGATAGCGGAAATATTGACCCCAAAATCTGTTACACTACCTGATTATTATTGAAAAACGGCAAAAATAACAATTACACTCCAATGTCAGTGTTTTTAAAAAATAATGCGATTAAAATGCAATTAATTAAAAAAACTTTTTCCCCTGGCTGAAACAGAAAGAAGTGACTGTTGAATTAATAAATAAGTCAGGTACTGAATTGGTCCAATTAAGATCTTTTTACTAACAGGGCGGATGGATTAAATGTTTTCATTCTTTTTAAGGAAATGATGAAAGAATTTACCATTACCGGCACTTTAATTTGGTATTACTACATTTGTGCGCGAGAGGTCTGGTTGATATCTCGCCAGATCGATTCGTATCAGGACAATCCCTTTTTGGAAATCGGCCGTTTTTTGCAGGAAGACAGTTACGCACGCGAAAAGAAAAGCATTCGTCTGGAAAACATTGAGTTGGACGTGGTGCGCAAAAAAGACGGCCGACTTATTATCGGCGAAGTAAAAAAATCATCCCGATTTTTACAAAGCGCCACCATGCAATTGGCCTTTTACCTTGAACGGCTGGGAAAATACGGCATGCAGGCCAGCGGCGAATTACTCTTTCCTAAGGAACGTAAACGCATTACAGTTAAATTAAATCCTTCTTTGCGACAAGAATTGCAGGAAGCGAAGAACCGGATCAGAGATATTATTCGGCAAGAAGCGCCGCCTCCGGTAAAATCGCTCAAATGGTGTCGTCATTGCAGCTATCGGGAATTCTGTTATAGTTAAAAAGGAGAGCGGATAATGGAGCGTTCGTTATATATTTTTTCCGATGGCGAAATAAAACGTAAAGGCAATACCCTCTATTTCGAAGCGGAGGGGAAAAGAAAATACATCCCCGTAGAAAATTGCAAGGAGATTTTGATTTTCGGCGAGGTGAGTTTCAATAAAAAGTTTTTGGAATTTATTTCTCAGGAAGAAATTATTCTGCATTATTTTAGCCATTACGGTTATTACATGGGAAGTTTTTACCCGAGGGAACATTACAATTCCGGCCACATGATTATCAAACAGGCAGAGCACTATTTGGACGAGCAAAAACGCAAACATCTTGCCATTCGTTTTATCGACGGAGCATTGGGGAACATGTTGAAAGTACTTCAATACTACAATCGAAGGGGTAAAGATTTAAATCGACAAACGGAAATTATCGAACGTTTCAAAAATCAAATAAGTGCGGCAGCGAGTATTCCGGAGCTGATGGCGCTGGAAGGAAACGCACGCAGCGAATATTACAAAGCGTTTGATCTGATTACGGAAAATGATTTTTTTCGTTTCGAGATTCGTAGCAAACGGCCGCCCAAAAATCGCATGAACGCCTTAATCAGCTTTGGTAATTCCATCATGTACACGGCGGTACTAAGCGAAATTTACAAAACGCATCTGGATCCGCGGATCGGATTTTTACACACCAGTAATTTTCGCCGCTTTTCCTTAAATTTGGATTTGGCCGAAATTTTCAAACCGTTAGTCGTTGATCGGGTCATCTTTACGCTGATCAACAAAAAGATGCTGAATCCGAAAATGTTCGAGGAAAAGCTGAGTAAAATTCTTTTAAACGATAAAGGCAAAAAGATTTTCATCGAGGAATTGGAAAACCGGTTTAAAAGCACAATCAAACATAAAAAGCTTAAACGCAATGTTTCGTACCGGCAATTAATTTTACTGGAAGCCTATAAGCTGGAAAAGCATTTAATAGGCGAAACCGAATATCAACCTTTTGAAGCACAGTGGTAAAAAATTATGCATGTAATATTAGTTTACGATATGGGAGAAAAACGGGTCAATAAGGCCTTAAAAATTTGTCGCAAATATTTAAACTGGGTACAAAACTCCGTTTTTGAAGGCGAGATTACCGCAGCAAAATTGACCAAATTAAAAGGGGAATTAAAACGTATTATGGACGAAGATGAAGATTCGGTTATTATTTATCGCTTTCGGACTTTAACTTACAGTAAACGTGAAGTATTAGGAGTAGAAAAAGGGGGCGAAGAATTCATTTTGTAGATTTGTCGCTATTGAATAGCGTTCGTTTACTGGGAGACCGACAACGATGATAAATTTTGACCAATTCATTAAAAAATAAAAATTAACATGCATTTGATAATAAAAAAGATTATATTAAAATTGTAAATAAAAAAAATGAGATGCCCGTAATATCAGTAAGGGGACGGATTTTGAGACTACCTAAAAGGAATTGAAACTTCGTCGATGCCCATGGAACATCGATAAGAATTGAGAAATTTTGAGACTACCTAAAAGGAATTGAAACTGAGCTTCCTTTTGATGCTTCGGAGTACATCAATTATATTTTGAGACTACCTAAAAGGAATTGAAACGCCACTTTCTCAGCAAAATCTGGAGAATATTCAAATTCATTTTGAGACTACCTAAAAGGAATTGAAACTATTCTGATGACAAGGGCTTTGCAGGGGTTAATTACACATTTTGAGACTACCTAAAAGGAATTGAAACTTGGCATTTGATTATGAAACAAATGCTTTGAAACCTATTTTGAGACTACCTAAAAGGAATTGAAACTTATACGATCATACTGAAATTCATTCAAAAAGAATTCATTTTGAGACTACCTAAAAGGAATTGAAACGATTTGATAAAAAGGTACAAAAGAAAATGAGCGTAAACATTTTGAGACTACCTAAAAGGAATTGAAACAAAATCCTTGAAAAAAGGATTTTTCAGGGTGATAGATTTTGAGACTACCTAAAAGGAATTGAAACAAAATTCATATCTTTTAGTATGCCAACTCCCATCCAAATTTTGAGACTACCTAAAAGGAATTGAAACTCAAATGCGCATTTTCGTAAACTTTCAATGAAAGCAATTTTGAGACTACCTAAAAGGAATTGAAACTATGCTTTGGCAAAGGCGATGGGTTTTCGTAGAACACAATTTTGAGACTACCTAAAAGGAATTGAAACCCTTTGCTTTGATGCTGATGATGCCGGACAAAAATAATTTTGAGACTACCTAAAAGGAATTGAAACTAAATTGGTGTTTGCGGCACATGCCAGAAATTTATGCATTTTGAGACTACCTAAAAGGAATTGAAACTCCGTTCCTTAGCTGCTTCTAATACATTTTTATCCAAAATTTTGAGACTACCTAAAAGGAATTGAAACGGTCGTTCCATTTCCAAAACATCCCAAATCCGTAAAATTTTGAGACTACCTAAAAGGAATTGAAACAGTAAATAACCCGGACTATAAATAGGAACTAACCAATTTTGAGACTACCTAAAAGGAATTGAAACTCCTGAAAACAGGAAATATTGTTCCTGCAGGAAAATGGATTTTGAGACTACCTAAAAGGAATTGAAACAGCGCCGGAACTAAGAATGGTTGTGCTGCCATTTTTTGATTTTGAGACTACCTAAAAGGAATTGAAACTTGCGTTGTATGTGGGAAAGAGCAATCTTTTGATTCAATTTTGAGACTACCTAAAAGGAATTGAAACCCCCCTTTGCGCTCAAAGCGCAGGTTAACTTAGGCATTTTGAGACTACCTAAAAGGAATTGAAACAATAGTGCATGATTTGGGCATGCCAAACAGGGGAATATTTTGAGACTACCTAAAAGGAATTGAAACTCTCTATTGCAGCGATTTTAAACGCGCTGATGGACTATTTTGAGACTACCTAAAAGGAATTGAAACTCCGGATCAATACCCTGTTTTTCTAAAGCTGCCCTGTATTTTGAGACTACCTAAAAGGAATTGAAACCACCGCCGAGCTGAATCACCGCGGGGCAGATGATGATTTTGAGACTACCTAAAAGGAATTGAAACTTTGAAACAAATGGGGAACGGTCAATTCTTGAAATTATTTTGAGACTACCTAAAAGGAATTGAAACCAAAGGTCTCCCTATTCCTATGAATAAGCATCCAATCATTTTGAGACTACCTAAAAGGAATTGAAACATGATAGCAAGGACGATTGCATTTGGTTCGTCAAAATTTTGAGACTACCTAAAAGGAATTGAAACATATATCAATCACATTTGACATTTGTTTCCATTCAATTTTGAGACTACCTAAAAGGAATTGAAACCCTCCTCATTTGGTATCAAATACATATACTTATCAGATTTTGAGACTACCTAAAAGGAATTGAAACAAGAGCGGGTACGCACCAAACCCGCCAACTTTCCGATTTTGAGACTACCTAAAAGGAATTGAAACTCAAACAAAACTTTAGAAGAGCGATATTTTGTATTATTTTGAGACTACCTAAAAGGAATTGAAACCGGAATCTGCGTAAATTGATGGGCAAATACGGTGTGAATTTTGAGACTACCTAAAAGGAATTGAAACTATTAGACTGGTAAAAAAAATCACAAAAGATTTTTTATTTTGAGACTACCTAAAAGGAATTGAAACCACCGCGTGCAAGTACGAATACATTGCGTGGAAATCGGATTTTGAGACTACCTAAAAGGAATTGAAACTGTAAACTTGCTCGCCTAAAAAAATGGCAAATGCAGGATTTTGAGACTACCTAAAAGGAATTGAAACTCGCTACCGGTTCAACACTATAATCAACCACAACATTTTGAGACTACCTAAAAGGAATTGAAACAACACATCGCTAATAGCAATGTTAAATGCCGTCGAATTTTGAGACTACCTAAAAGGAATTGAAACTAACTCCACAATGTTGGCAAACAATGAGGCTTTCCATTTTGAGACTACCTAAAAGGAATTGAAACAAATTTCCGAAACTACATTTGCCAAACCTGCAATAGATTTTGAGACTACCTAAAAGGAATTGAAACTATTGTTTTTGGTTTCAATAAGTGAAAGGAATGACCAGATTTTGAGACTACCTAAAAGGAATTGAAACTACAAAAATTTTGAAATGTTAAATAAATTAACTGAAAATTTTGAGACTACCTAAAAGGAATTGAAACTCGGTGTTGATTCTGAACTTTCCGAAGACATTAAAGATTTTGAGACTACCTAAAAGGAATTGAAACAATTATACATGCGCTGTACGCCATCCAGGGCCAGGCCCATTTTGAGACTACCTAAAAGGAATTGAAACTATTTTGTTTTTGCAGTATCGTTTTTCTTATTTGGATATTTTGAGACTACCTAAAAGGAATTGAAACATATTCACATTTGTTTGCGTGTCTGGCTTTTCTTCTGATTTTGAGACTACCTAAAAGGAATTGAAACATAGAGTCAACCAGAACATCGTCAACATAAATTTCTAATTTTGAGACTACCTAAAAGGAATTGAAACTTCCTGTTTTGAATTGCAAAAAACATTTGAGTAATATTATTTTGAGACTACCTAAAAGGAATTGAAACTTTGGTGAATTACCTATGCCAGTTCGTACAGTTATTATTTTGAGACTACCTAAAAGGAATTGAAACGTTGCAAATTCCGGGGTAGCCTCCGTGACCACGCCATTTTGAGACTACCTAAAAGGAATTGAAACAAATTTGAAAAATAAGAACGACTGTATAGAATCGTATTTTGAGACTACCTAAAAGGAATTGAAACTCGCCTGTCAGTTGGTTGGTATAGTCAAACCCAGCACTATTTTGAGACTACCTAAAAGGAATTGAAACTAAGACGTTCCGTTTGGTATTACTTTTACAATCTTCAATTTTGAGACTACCTAAAAGGAATTGAAACATTCTGGTCGTTAGGCGACTCTGGTAACGGAATCCAAATTTTGAGACTACCTAAAAGGAATTGAAACGCAAATTCAATTTCACCTGTTTCATCTGTTACATCTGATTTTGAGACTACCTAAAAGGAATTGAAACGTGTTTCAGAGACGTTAAGTCAAGCATTCCAGGGTTGGATTTTGAGACTACCTAAAAGGAATTGAAACCGATTGCTACGTTATGTATGCCGTCGTCAAAGTCGTACATTTTGAGACTACCTAAAAGGAATTGAAACAGCGTTTCCATTCTGCTTTGTTCATATCACGAAAAATTTTGAGACTACCTAAAAGGAATTGAAACCCGTTCGCAATGATGCGTTGCAAGCCGATGATGATTTATTTTGAGACTACCTAAAAGGAATTGAAACATAGCAATATTTGGATTCACAGTATATTTTACACCTATTTTGAGACTACCTAAAAGGAATTGAAACGCTGTGGGCAATCATCAAAGCATGGTGGAGGTCTAAGATTTTGAGACTACCTAAAAGGAATTGAAACAAACAACTGGGCAAGACTCGCAAAATGTATCTCTTATTTTGAGACTACCTAAAAGGAATTGAAACATTTCTTTTTTGAGTTCGATATACATCTCTATTTTCATTTTGAGACTACCTAAAAGGAATTGAAACTTCTCCTTTCTTGTTGGTAATAGCGCCCGCCCAGGATTTTGAGACTACCTAAAAGGAATTGAAACCGCCATCAAGAAACTCTGCCCACGTATCGTAGTTCTCGATTTTGAGACTACCTAAAAGGAATTGAAACATACGACATTAAGGGGATAGGCTGTTAAAATATCGCAATTTTGAGACTACCTAAAAGGAATTGAAACTCCTTTTTAAGACCTGCATTATATCCCAAATAAAAAATTTTGAGACTACCTAAAAGGAATTGAAACATAAATGGAGTTGTAAGACAAATTGGGCTTGAAAGAATTTTGAGACTACCTAAAAGGAATTGAAACGGGGGAATCTGAGAGAGCAGGCGCTTTTGCGCTCACATTTTGAGACTACCTAAAAGGAATTGAAACTAACAATGGCATGCACCAGACACGAGCATGCACTCGGATTTTGAGACTACCTAAAAGGAATTGAAACTTGGCCACGCAACGCGTTGTAGCCCAGGGCGATTATTTTGAGACTACCTAAAAGGAATTGAAACACTCATGCGAAATAACGCCGTCGTCTTCGGCCTCGATTTTGAGACTACCTAAAAGGAATTGAAACTGATACTGCTTGACCCTCGTCACTTGAGGCATAAGCAAAATTTTGAGACTACCTAAAAGGAATTGAAACTAGCTTGAAAAACAGTTTTAAACCGGTGTGCCTTTTTATTTTGAGACTACCTAAAAGGAATTGAAACCTTCTATACGGCCGAGTTGGGCCATCGCGGGGCAGATGAATTTTGAGACTACCTAAAAGGAATTGAAACACAAGTGTTTTCGGCATAGAAGTTGAAATTAATTCATTTTGAGACTACCTAAAAGGAATTGAAACTCCAAAAGAAATCAAATCCGAATTGCACACAATACATTTTGAGACTACCTAAAAGGAATTGAAACAGTAAATCTCCAACATTGCGCTTTGCGTACTTCCCTAAAGTCTTGACTCTATCTACTGGGAGTCCATTTTTTTTTGCTTTTACCGCATCAAGGTAGGATTTTAGATGTAAGAATAAAAAGGAAAGATTAGAATAAAGAATAGACAGTGCGAAATATCGCTATCGTGCAAAAAACAAGTAAAAATTCGAGCAAAATCTGCAGATTTTACGCCCAAAACGCGTACCCTTCTCCGGCAATTATTTCCTCCGCCCGGAAGCATCCCGATGCGGCAGGCCCAGTTCCGTTACCTGCGCCAGCGCTTCCCGGTTGAACACCGGGCCCTCCACGCACACCCGCGCACCACTGCCGTCCAGCACACACTGCCC
>Ga0256914_1002673_pt1 | contig 14683 bp, 9 predicted proteins | sample HulkmetaG_FD_191571 | JGI IMG/M metagenome (GOLD analysis project Ga0256914, IMG submission 191571) | Hydrothermal chimney microbial communities from Main Endeavour vent field at the Juan de Fuca Ridge, Pacific Ocean - Hulk | ecosystem: Environmental > Aquatic > Marine > Hydrothermal vents ... | reverse complement strand
GTTCAGGTGTCGGCCACGGTGCCGGTCCGTGCCTCGAGGCGATGTGTGCTTCAACCCCTGGTCGAACCGGGGGCGCATGGGACAATCGTGGACCTGACCGGACTACCTGCCGAAGTGTTGTGGGATACAGAGGCGTTGGGGGGATGGGTTCCGATCCATTACTACCAGATACTGAATATTGCCGAGAACGTGGCCTGGAGCCGGGAGGTGTTGGAGAATCGGTGGGTGACCAGGAATCAGCCCCCGTTGTGGAGCTATGTCTATTCCAGTGTCAACGTCTATGTGGGTGAGGGGTTGTGGGCTGTCAGCCTGTTCTTCCTTGTGATCGTAGGCTGTTCGGTTTTCCTGGCGTGGGAGGTGGTCCGGGCGGAGCGGACCGACGCGCCGGTTTGGCTCATGCTTCCACTCCTTTTCATCGGCCTCTCGCATGCACGCATCATGGTGGAACCTGGTTCCACCAACTTCCCGGACAATCTCTATGCTCTCGCCATGTTGGCATCGTTCCTGGCTCTCGTTCGAGGTCGCTGCGGTCTGTTCGGCATGGCCGGGGCGGCGACGACCTTGCTCCGCTATTCGGGCAGCGGCCTCATCGTGTTGATGGCCCTGGTCGCCGCGTGGCAGTGGCCGACCAGGCGCCGGCACATGTTCCGGTGCCTGGGATGGTGGGCCGCCGTGATGGGAGGGATCGTGTCGGCCTTTCTGCTGACATCCCTGGTGGAAGGCACCCTCGACACGTGGCTCGAGGTGCTCTATTTCGAGACGTTCCCGGAGCATTTCCATGGGAACTATGACCTGAACGCGTTGATGGGCAGACCCCCGGAGTTCTACTGGACGTTGCTGAAGGTCACCGGGTTCATGCCTGCGCTCTGGCTGTTCCTTCGGGGGCGGATTCCTCGAAGCGCAGCGTTGCTCACAGCGGGCTACACGGCCCTGCTGTGCTTCATCGATCACTTTCCTTCCCACTACTTCGTGCCCCCCATGTACCTGGTGGGAATCGCCACCGCAGGGTTACTTGCACGATTCAAGGGGTGGCCGCAGTGGGGCCTGTCGGCTCTCTGTCTGGTCGGGATGGTGTGGGGGTATCAACTGCCGATGTGATGGGAAGTAGTGCCTCGTGCCCTTCGGAAAGCATGCGCGCTCGCTGCCACACAATGGTCCGACGAAGACCTTCCTCGAGGGAAACTCGCGGCTCGTACCCAAGCACCGCACGTGCCCGCCTCAGGTCTGGCACCCGACGTCGTACATCCTGGTACTTTCCCTGGAAACTGGCGTAGGGCACCATGTTCAGCTTCAATTCTCCGGGAGTGCCCGAAAGACGCTTGATGAGGTGAGCCAGCTCGAGGATGGTCACCTCGTGGTCGTTGCCCAGGTTGATGATCTCACATCCATCGGGTGTTCGTTCAATGGCCGCCACCAGTCCCCGGACAAGGTCCGAAATGTAGCAGAAGCTTCTCGTCTGCCTCCCGTCACCATGGATATCCACAGGGAGGCCGCGCAGTACGGCGGAGATGAAAACGGACTGGGGCCCCCCCCACCAGCTCAAGTGCTGATTCGGACCATAGGAACCGAAGATCCGAATGATCGTGCACGGTACACCATGAGCTTCGTGGTACCCGAATGCCAGGTGCTCATCGAATAGCTTGCTCACCGCATAGCTCCAGCGTGCACTCTCGCTCGTGCCCAGAACCAGAGGGGCGTCCTCCCGAAACGGAATGTTGGGGCTGTTGCCATACACGTCGGATGTGGAGGCCAAAAGGAAACGGGCACCATTCTCTCGAGCCGCTTCCAGCACGTTGAGCCCCCCTGCGTGGTTGATACGGAGGGTATCCAGTCGGCCGCCATAGCGCGGAATCTTGAATGCTGCCAGGTGAACGACCACGCTGCACCCCCGGGCGACCGAGAGCACTCGGTCTCCATCCTCCACGTCCCCGCGCACGAACGTGAAACCAGGGTGCTCCAGCACATCCGCAAGGTTGGTCAGTGATCCTCTGGAGAGATTGTCCAGCCCCACCACACGGTGGCCTCGAGCCAACAAGGCGACAGTGAGATTGGAGCCGACAAATCCCGCGGCACCGGTGATCAGGATGGACTCGCTCGTCCCCACGGTGGTCCCTTATGCGCTCGGGGTTCCTCGCTGCCCGGAGTATCGAACAGCCGCGCGCTCGGCGTACTATTTGTCAATTATACAACATTATGAAAGGTGGGCAAGTGGGATGTGCAGAAAATGACATCGTCAGCGAGGGCTGCCTCACTTCAACTTGAGGCGGATGGGCTTGGCCGTGTGCTTCACCTGGTAGTCCGGCCGAATGGTTACCCGGTGGCGCGTGAAGCTCGGGTTCCGACCAATCCCGCGTGTCAGAAAAACAAGTTCCAACCCCGACCGGGTGCGGGACAAAGTCGGTTCCTTGAGGTGGCGATCCTGGTAGCGCTGCGTGAGTCCGAACACCAGCGTGGCATCAACCAGGGTCTGGTGGCGGACAAATAGACACACCGCCATCCAGGCCAGTTCTTCGGCGGTTGCAGCTTCCGGGTCCTCGAGGATACCCACGGCCTCGTAAATTCGGCCCAGGTCGGAGATAGACTCAAAATCCAGCACCGTGCCGTCGTCGCGGACCACCCAATAGAGCCGGGTGTTCCGGGTGTTGTCGAGTGAGCCCTGGAAGAAACTGTACCCGGGAACCTCCAGGGGCAAGGGTTCTACCGTGTAGGTGTAGTCCGGGGCGAGTTCCCTGAGATACCCGTCCAGCGCCTCTCGTGGATCCATCTTCCCTCCTCTCGTCGTCTCGCACCCTCCGTCCCGGGCAACCGCGGCTTCGGCAGGGACCACCCAGACCAGAGCGGCGATGAAAGCCCCCATTGCCAGGTACGGATGCCCATGGCGTGCGCGACTCATCCTTGGTGCAACCCCTCGCCCTCAAACCAGGCCTTGAGTGGTGCGGGCACCTTCTGGCCGGGCGGGGTCGTTCCAAAGTAGGTGGCATACAGTTCTGCGAAGTATTCTCCCGGGTCGCGGAACTGGTAGATACTCAAATTGTGCGTCCGTCCAGCGTTGTCGTAGCTCCACCATTCGGCAGGATATGCCTCGTGAAACTGCTTGTTCGGAAGATAGGAAAACGGCTCCGAGTACCACGGCGCCTGGTTCGCGTTGGCGAGCACGACGTGACGATAAAGATTCGACTTCCCCACTGCACGGAACAGTCGGCTGAGTTTCCGTACCTGGTTGCCTCCGTCGAACGGTACCCCTTCTTCCTGGTAGCTTCTCTTCAGATCGTCTGCCATCGCCACGACTGTCCCACGACGCGCCTCGATCGAAAGCTGGGCCCCCCGACGGGCCAGCCTTTTCTCGTCGTCCGTCAAGTTCTCGGTTCCAAGCGCGTCGTTCATCGCCGCTTCCATGTCCGTCACAAGCTGACCTGCACGAGCCGGGACCGGATAAGATTGCCAACCTGCAAGTCTCCGGAACGCAGCCTTGCCACTGTACTTTCGCCCGGTGTCCACCTTGTGCGCCAGCTCATGGGCCACTGTGGTGTCCAGGGCGTACATGCCGCGCATCTTGTCGCCCTCGTTCGTGTAGTCCCCCGTTTCCTTGATATCGGCCTTCTTCTCGTCGTAGGCAATGGAGATGTAGGGGGCGTTGCTGGCCGCAAACCCGGATGTCCCTCCGCCCGTCTTGTTGTCGTGGACCATCAAATGGGTGACGTTGGTCATGTGGCTCGGGGGGAGCTTCTTGAACAGATTGTAGACCCGCTGGAGCCCGTTCGGCTTCCAGGTGGCTTCCTTCACCCCGGCGGCCGTCATCCACGCCTTGGCCTTCTTGTCATTTCCGCTGCCCGGACTGATACCAAACCGCTTCTCAAACAGGGTGAGCATTGTGGGCAACTTCTTATTTGACAGGGCAAAAAGTTCGTCGAGAATCGCGTTTTTCTTGGACACGGGAATGACGCCGAGGATCTTGTCCAGCAAAGAATCCTTGGCCAGCTTTTTCTTGGACGCCTCGTCCATCAAGCTGTAGGCCTCCGAAATCGCGTCGGCATTCGACAGGGCCAGGCCAGCGATGAGGAACAATTCGACCACCTTCTGGAACTTCTTGCCACCGAGCAACGCTTCGATTTTCTGACGCAGCTCGGCGTTGGAGAGAACCGCGACTCGGTCCGCGTTGGAAGCGCTGCTTATCAACGCAAACGTCTTGTTGCTGCCAAGTTTCCAGTGGTCGAGTAGGAGCGTCAATCGGGCCGAAAGTGATTTCGTTGTTCCTGCCAAAAAACCGATGGCGTCATTCGTACTGAGCTTTTTCAAGATGTTCAGCAGGTTGTTGTCTTTCAGAATCTTCTCTTTTTCTTCCGGGGTCAAGCCCTTCAGAAACGCCTGGAGATCCTTCTTGTTCGTCTGAAGAGCCGCGACACGCTCCTCAAGCGTGGTGGCGAGCAAGAAGAGGGCTTGCTGCTTGTTCTTTTTCCCGAGCTTGCTCAGCAGACTGTTCTTGAGCGTCTCGTCACCGGCCACCAGCTTTCGCTCTGCAACGTTCATTCCCTGAAGCAGGGTCAGGAGTTCCTTCTGCTTGGTCTTCTTGTTGTCCAGGGCAGTTCGCAGAGCGTCCAGCTTGCCCATGTCCGCTTTCGGCTCGGACTCTTGCCTGTCTCCCTCCTCCTGCTCTCCCTGCTCCTTGTCTTCCTGCTCCTGCTCTCCCTGCTCCTTGTCTCCCTGCTCCTGCTCTCCCTGCTCCTGCTCTCCCTGCTCCTTGTCCTCCTGTTGGTCGGCTTTCCGAGTTTCTTCGTTTCCCTCTTCCTGGGGTTTGCTTTCCGGTTCACCAAGCGATGACCCTTCCTCCTTGCTCTGCTGCTCCGAGCCCTCGGCTTTTTCTTCGGTGTCGGTTCCGTCGTCCTTGGAAAGCTGGATCACGGCTGCCCCGGAGGGGCCGGCCGTTTCTTCCGGGCCCAACGAATTCTGCGCCGATACACCATCCTGACCCCTCGTGGAAAGGGAAGCAGCAGCACGAGCCCCTCGTTCATCAGCTTCTGCCTCCAGCGCCGGGTCCGCATTGACGCCTGCACCCTTGGTCTGGGGGACCGACTGGACACGACCTTCCCGCTGCTGCACCACGTGCGTCAGTTCATGGCCGAGCAGTTCCTGTCCGGCCGGCGTGTCCGGTTGGTACTGCCCAGGGGCGAAATGGACCTCCTCTCCCCGAGTGAACGCACGGGCCCCCAGGTTTGTCGCCGCTTCGCCCTGGTGTACCCTCACGGTCGAGAAGTCTGCCCCCAGCGCCTGTTCCATGCCGTCGCGCACTTGGTCCGGAAGTGGGGAACCTGCGGAAGCTGGTGGCAGCGTTGAGAGTGCGGACGAAGACCCACCACCTCCCTGGGTAAAGGCGTCGGCACCGTTCCCCGGGGCCTTCTTGGGTTGAACAGGAGGGGGCTCGTTCAGGGGCCGTGGCTCTCGATCAGACCAGACGGCCCCTTCAGTTTCCGTCTCCGCCAAAGGGGACACGGTGCTGCCTGGCGCATTCTCCTCACCTTTCGTCTCTGCCGCAGCGGCCAGCGGCCTGCGTTCGTTTTCTGCCATCAACCCGCCACGGTCCAGAGGCGACGGACGAAATGAGGATTCCCCTGTCCGTCCGAAAGGGTCCATTTTCGGCAGGAGTGTACTCTTTTTGTCGGCTGCTGCCTCACTCTTCTTCAATTCGCGTTCCATCATTCTCCCTGCCTCCGCTCACACGCAAGAAACCCGCTACTGCCAAGGGAAGCCTGATGATCACGATACTCGTCACCGGCTGAGCTCGCAAGTAATATTGTCAAGAGGTTCCCGCATACTACGCTCTTTCGAACCGCCCGGCAGCTCTCGTGAACGCTGATGAAAGGAAAAGGAGGAACGGGTGTTGGAACAATGTGGTCAGGTGGCTTCGAGACGTACGCAGGAACCCAGGAATCCAGGTGCCTTTCGGTTGTCCGGCGGGCCGATCAGGTCATTCATTGACCGCGGTAATCCGGTTGGATTTTCAGCAAGAACTCATTGACAATTCTCTCTGTGATGTGTTTCGGGTTGTTGGAGTGGATTTTCCGTGCCGTTTCTTCTGCTGTTTGCGTGTTGATACATCCGATCTTGTGCAAGTCGATCAGGAGTTCGAGTCCCCACATGGTGGGAACATCGCGTTTTGCGCAACCCGCCCGCAACAACTTATCATTTGTAACACAAACACAACGATACTTCGCACTGGCGAGAACACACAGATGATCCTGAAACGACAGTCGCCCCCCCAGTTGGGCGGCCAGTGCCAGGTCCTCTACGGGGAGATCGACGATTTCAACACCAAGTTTCTCTATTTCCTCCTCGTTTTGAAACGCCTTGACTTCTCTTGCAACTTCCCGGACCACGCGAACGCGACCGTAATGCTGTTCCCACAGGGCAAAGATGGCTCGGTTTGCGTACACGTAGTCGATCATCACACAGGCGTCGACAAGTACTTCACGCCGCCTCCCGGCCGATTTCAATGGATGGTCTCCCAACTGCGGACAACCTCGATCATTTCCTCGACCGAGATCCCAAGAAGTTCGGCGCCGCGGCTCAGCGATATTTCTTCGGTGTCAATCGCCTTCCGGACCAATCGGTGAAAGCGATCCGGCTGGAAATCAAAGGGGTTCAGTCCAAAGGGTTCAGCAGAAACCATGGGAAAGGGTTCCTCCTTGATGGAAAGGGGGTGACCATATCTCTTCTGGTACTGTCGATTGAACCATGTCCAGACCTCCGGTGGGCGAGCGCCCGGGCGTCGGCCCAGTCGAAACAGTATCGTCTGATAGCTCACGTGAAAGATTCGTTTGACCTTGAAAATGCGGTCCAATGGGTGTAGACCCGCTGCGTCCTCCCATTCCTTGACAAAGCCTTCTTCCGGCATCAAGAAATGGCTGGCGAATTCATTCGCTTCGGTTTCTTCTTTTCGATTCTCCTCCACACGTTCCACGTCGAAAGCGTCCCGGTGCAGTACCAAATGACCCAGTTCATGTGCAGCGCTGAAAATCTGACGCTCCACCGGAATCCGCTCCCAACTGTTTATTACGATGGCGGGCCCACCATCCTCTTGCGCCACTGACAACCCAAAGAACCCCTCCGAGGCAACTCTCGTCTGCCTCACTTTCACTCCGGCTGCCTCCAGGGTTCCACAGACATCAAGCAGTGGCTCACGAGTACCCAACCCCAAGGCCTCGCGACATCGCAAGGCTGCTCCAACCGGGTCATCCCCCGAACAACAAGCAAGGACCTCCTCAAGGCGGAACGGAACCCGTTCCTCCAACAAATCCTCCAAATCCTCAAAATCCTCCAGCCACCGCGCAGTCTCCGCCACGATCCGCTCCCGGTCTCGAATGCGTTTCCGGGACCGGAACCGAACGCTCCGAAGCGGGCGGACTGGCCGGAAAAGTTCAGCCACGGGGACTTCCAGGCCCTCCGCCAGCAAACGCACCGTCTTGCCTCGCGGCGTGCTCTTGCGCCGCTCCAGATTCTTGATCGCAGGCAGAGAAACCCCTGCAACGTCCGCCAACGCCCGCTGAGTGAGTCCTTTGGACTTCCTCAATCGTTTGACGTTGGAACTCAGCACATATCTATCCATCATGCCTCCATGCAACCCAAGTATATACCTTCTGACATGAACTGTCAAGAGGTATATTTTTGTGGCTGCACATTCACGCTTCCCAGGTGCAATCCTGTTGTGCCGGTGGCTCGGGCTCCCTGGAGGTCGGACCTGGGTTCGGAGGACCCAATCTAATGATCCGGGAAGCGGGGGCCGCCGGTTGGGAGGCGCAATCCGAGCCCCACCTTCCGTCCGTCATGCCCGGATGCCCCCGGAACCGGTCTTTCAGCCACACTTCGTCTGCCGTGCTCCTACTCCCATCCATGGGCCGGAAGGGGGCACGCATTCCCATACCCGCTCGACCGACCCGAAGTCCCCCACGTCACGCTGGATGTGGCCCTCACAATCGGAATCTTCGCGCCATTCGTGCAGATACACGGAGGGTGGGCTATCCAGGCAGGCCGCAAAGAGCGGACCACGCTCGTCCAACCTGCAACGTCCTTGACACGGGCGGCACGTATTGATACCGAAAGCGGAGGGGAGGCATGCGCCAAGAAGGTCTGGACAGGCAAAGGGGGGGCGCAATCGACCACAGGAGGTTCGCTCATGGAGACAGCACAGGATGGGTTCATCGTTGCCTATTGTGGGCTTGCTTGCAGCAACTGTGGGATGTACCGCAAAGGAAAATGTGCCGGGTGTCACAGCGACAGGCCGATGAACAGGAACTGCAAGATGAAGGCATGTGCGATGGAGCGAGGCTACGTAACCTGCGCGGATTGCACGGAGTTCAGTGACCTGAAAGCGTGCCGCAAACTCAACAATTTGGTTGCAAACTTTTTCGGCTTCATCTTTCGCACCGATCGCATAGGGAACTTGAATCGAATCCGGACAATCGGCATGGAAGCCTTCATCGAGGAGAAGCGCAAGGAGGGCCGGCCGTGACGCGGCGGGGATGCTGCCGTACCAGGGTTGGAGGAGCAGCCGGTTCCATTGCACTTGCGTATCCGGCGCTGCTGTAGTACTGTGGGCCGGTGGAACGTGGTCGAGGCGCCTTTTCTGCCTTCCCGGAGGCTTGGGGGGGAACCGGAGGAGCGGAGGAGGCTGGAGCAGGACCTGGTCGCGAGCAACACCCCATTATGAAACACATCACCTCTGGAGCACACGGCGGTGTGCCTCTGTTATCGGTAGTTGTTGTCTGTCTTGCATTCACGCCGGCCTGGGCGGGGTCTTCAGATCCGGCCGGTTCGGGGGGGGAAGCCAACGGAGACACGATACCGCTGGACCGCCTGTTGGCCCATGCCCGTGAGCACGGCCCGGACGTGCTGGATGCCCAGGATAGCATTGCCGTATCCCGGGCCCGGCTTGGGTCTTCGATCGCCCGGAACCTGCCCCGGCTGTCGATGAGCAACCGGTTGAACTATCGGCACAACAATCCAGACGCCTACACGATCTACATCGACATTGAATCGGGGGATGAGTGCACGGATCCGAGCGCGCCCACGTGTCTGCCCATTCCGATACCGGTGAACATTGAGGAGTCGTTCACCCTGCCGACCGAATCGTACAGCTTTTCTTTGAATTTTACCGGGTACCAGCCTGTGTTCGCGCCGCGCCAGGTGATGAGTGCGGTGAAGGCTTCTCGAAATTTGGAGATGACCAGGCTTCGTGCCGAGCGGGACGAAGAGAACCTGGTGCTTTCGCTACTGTTGGACTACACGGAGGTGCAGCACAACGTTGCCGAGGAAGATGTATACCGTCGGAGTCTGGACCTGGCGCGCAAGATGGAACGGATCGTGGCTGCCAAGCTTGAGACGGGGGAGGCCACCCAGCTCGAATACGATCAAGCCGTTGTGGACCGCATGAAGGCGGAGCAGAAGCTCGCGCAGCTCGTGCCGGAGCGGGAACTTCAGGCGGCCCAGATGGCGCAGTCGGCGGGTCTGGGGGAGGACTCGGTTCTTGAGGTCTGTGTGTTGAGCGGGGAGCCGGATCCGGGGGAGCCTCTGGACGTATCGGGGGCGTCGAGCATCAAGCTTCTCGAGCAGAAGGTGAAGGTGGACAAGGCGGGAAAGACGAGTGCGTTGACAGGTTATTTGCCGACGTTGAGTGCGATGGGGGGGCTGTCGTTTTCCGGTTCGGGTTCGACCGTGGACGACATGAAGACGGACTACATGTTTGACAATTGGTACATAGGGGGGACGCTTTCGTGGACCCTGTTCGATGGCCTGGGACGGTATCACGGAGCGCGGTCTGCTTCGATCCAGCTCCGGCAGACGCGCCGGGATCTGGAGAACGAGCGAGAGGAAACGCGGCTGACGGATGAGCGATATGCTCAGAAGTTGAGCCACCTGGCGGCGCAGCGGGACCTGATGGAGCGGTCTGTGGCGCTTGCCGAGCGTAACGTCACAGCCACGATGGAGCGCTACGAGGCGGGGCGGGCGACCTACGACATGGTGGATATGGCCATGCAGAAGCTCGAGCAGCAACGGTTGCAGCTCCTTGGGATCGTTCAGGCCCAGTGGACGCTGACCGCCTATCGGGGGATCAGCGCCGGGCATGAGAAGGCGGTGGTGGCGCGGTTCCTGGAGGCCCGTGATCCGGACCGGTGCACCGAGGTACGAGCAATGGTGGAGGCTCGATGAAGACGACAACCGAGCGCACGCGACGTTTGCGCGGCCTGATGTGGGCCGGGTGGGTATGGATGATGTTGGGCGTGCTCGCATGTGGTGGCCGGGACAAGGATTCGGCTGCCGAGCCGCCGTCCCGGCCGATGATCCGGGTGAAGACCGAGGTGGCGAGGACCGAGGCGCTTGCGAACCGGATATTGACCTCGTCGCAGATCGAGCCGGGGGAATGGCAACCTCTGTATTTTGGCACCGGGGGGACGGTGACCCGGGTTTTGGTGAGTGAGAACGATGAGGTGAAGAAGGGGCAGCTTTTGGCCGAGCTGGACACCGAGTCCCAGCTCAACCAGCTCGAGAAGGCTCGGCTTTCATTGCAGAAGGCGGAGATGGACGAGGCTCAGGCCCTCCACGATCTGGAGAACATTCGGAAGGTATACGAGAACGAAGGTGCGTCCAAGGAGCAGGTGTTCGATCAGGAGCAGCGGTACGAGGAGACGAAGATCAAGACGCAGCAGGACCGCCTGAACGTCCGGAGCCAGGAGATTCGTCTCGAGCAGATGCGGCTACGGGCACCGTTTGACGGAGTGCTCACCGAGGTGAACATACGGGTTGGGGAGCAGGTTCGAGGGGATGTGGAAGATCCGGATCGCGAAATGAACCGGCGACCTCCCATGGTGATTGCCCGGCCCGGGGACGTGCGACGGCTTCGGGTGCACATTCCCGAGGGGCGTGCAGGCGGGATCGAGGTGGGGACCCCGGTGGAGGTGACCTTGATGGAGCACCGGCACGTCGTCCTACCGGGGAAGGTGACGCAGGTGAGCGAAACCGTGGATCGGGACACCCGCACAGTCGACGCCGAGGTGGTGATTCCTCGACCCGAGGGGGGGTATCCTCGGGAACTTCGGGACGGGAGCGCTGCGATTGTGACCCTTCTGACCGACCACCGGGACCATGCGGTCACGGTCTCTGAGGACGTTCTCTACTACTATCATGATCAGGCCTACGTGTTCGTGATCGGGCAAGGCAACCGGCTGGAACGGCGTCCTGTGACGCTTGGCATGCTGATGGGGGGGCGGGTGGAGGTGACCAGCGGGCTGGCGGGTGGCGAACGCGTGGCGCGTACTCAGCTCTACCTGTTGCGTGATGGACAAACCGTGCTCACCGAGGATAGCCCGTGAAGCTGCTCACCAACCCTCGCTTTGCGATTCTGCTCGTCGTGTTCATGGTCGGGTTCGGGTTGAAGTCCGCGGCCGACATGCCCAAGGAACTCTACCCAGACCTCGAGATCCCCATCGCGATGGTCGTCGCCGTCTACCCCGGCGCTCCTCCCGAGATGGTCGAGGTCCGGGTCACCAACGTGCTCGAGCGCTACTACAAGACACTCCCGCGGCTTACCAAGTTGAAGTCGTCCAGCATCGAGTCGGCTTCCATCATCCTGCTCGAGTTCGACCCCGACGCGGACATGGCGCAGACGTTCCGCGCGCTTGAGGACAAGACGACCACTGCCCGGGAGGATCTGCCGAGCGAGGTCGAGTCGGTGACTGTGAAACAGGCGTCGGTGACCAACGCCCCGGTGGTGACGCTCAACCTCATCACAGACATCGATCCGCGTGAAGCCATGAAGGTGGCCAAGGTGGTCCAGGACCGTCTCGAAGCGATCGAGGGAGTGAGCGAGGTCCGGGTGAGCGGGCTTCGGGATGACCAGGTCCAGGTACTCCTCAACCGGCACCGGATGGACGACATCGGCGCCAGCTTGAACGACGTGAGTTTTTCCATCCAGGGCGCGGAGCAGGACGCACCGTTGGGACGAGTTCAGACCGAACGCCGCAACTACCCGCTCCAGGTCAGACGGTTGGGGCTGGACCTCGAACGGCTGCGCCAGCTCCCGGTGCGCAGCAGTTCCACCGGGGAAACCGTGTTGCTGGCGGACATCGCCGTGGTCAAGCGGGCACTGTCCGAGCAGGAGCAGTTTGCGCGGTTCGTCCAGCTCGGACCAGACGGGAGGACAGCCGACACCGTCACGTTCGATGTGCTTCGTCAGCCTGGGGCCAATCTGATCGAAATCGGCCTGGCCGTGCGGGCTGTGGCCGAGGACTTGCAGAGAAACAGTCTGCCGCCGGACGCGGAGCTGGTCGTCACCATGGACCAATCCATCGAGATTCGGGACAACATTCGACTGCTCGTCACCAACGGGTTCCAGGCCGTGCTCCTCGTCTTTGCGGTGCTTTTCTTCTTCCTCGGAGTGAAGGAATCGATTGTGGCCGGGCTTTCCATCCCGTTGACCTTCCTCACCACCATGATCGTGCTCAAGTTGCTCGGATACAGCATCAACAGCCTCTCCTTGATGGCCCTGGTGATCGCACTCGGTCTCCTCGTCGACGACTTCATCCTGGTCATGGAGGGAATGCACGATGGTATCCACAAAGGCATGAAACCTTCCGAGGCAGCCCTGTACACCCTCAAAACCTACGGCGCCGCCTCCATATCCGGCTCCTTGACCACCATCGCTGCGTTCCTCCCCATGGCTTTCCTCCAGGGAATCAACGGTAAGTTCGTCCGCGTCGTCCCGGTCACAGTGGCCGTGACCTTGCTCATCAGCTATGGCATCTCCATGACCGTGGATCTGGCCGCCGGGGCGTCCTGGTTCAAGAAGGCCGAGGCCAACATCTTGACACGAACCACCGACCGCTTGCTGAGGGGGCTGTCCGAGTACTACTACCAGAACATCACATCACGGGCGTTCGGCACGCGGTGGAAACAGAGTCTGGCCGTGGCCATCTCGGCGGTCCTGTTCCTGGTGGGCGCCTACCTGTTCAGTTTCACCGAGCAGGTGCTCTATCCAGACATCGATGCTCAGACCATCGGCGCAACCCTCTACCTGCCCGCCGGGGCCAACCTGGACCAGACCCGGGCATTGGCCGACAAGGTGGAAACCATGCTCCGGGGAGAAAGTGACTATGTGGAACACTTCATCATTACCGCGGGCCAGATGTCCTCGCTCGCGTTCACGTCCCCCGAAGCGTTTCTCGAGCCGTTTCGGGGGGAACACATTCTGGGGATCTCGGTCGAACTGAAACCAGAGGAGGAGCGCGACCTCAAGTCCTACCAGTATGCCAAGGTGCTTCGAAGAAAGCTGGAAGCCATTCATCCCGGCAGGCTGGAGATTCACGAGAAACGGATGAGTCCCACCGGCGGTGCTCCGGTCGAGGTCATGGTCAGTGGTCCGGACCCGGCCCGGGTGGACGCCATGGCCGAGACCCTACGACTCATGATGCTGGACATCCCCGAACTGACCGGTGTGCGAGACAACCGCAAGGAGCACAGTGGAGGGTTCCGGATCGAACTGGACGACGAGGCGCTAAAGCATAACAACCTGAGCCGCACCGAAGCCCTCATGTTTCTTCGCTCGGCAATCGACGGCAAGGAAGCGGCCACCGTGGTCGAGGACGACAAGGAGATCAAGATCATGGTGGGCTACGACTGGCGCGACGACGGCCAGTGGAACTCCCCCTCGTCCCTGGAAGAACTCGAGGCGCTCAAGGTGAGCGGCATGTTCAGCTTCTCGCCGGTACCCCTTGCTGCGTTGGGTGATTTCAAGCTGAACACCTCGCCTTATGGTGTGAGTCACAACGATCGTCGTTACGCGGTCACGCTGGCGGCGGAGAATCGTAGCGGCAGCCCGGTGGAGATAGGGAAGCGGTTGGAAAAGATGATTCAGAAGAAGTTCCACCTGGAACCTGGGGAGCGAATCATGGTTCTGGGGGACAAGGCCAAGAACGAGGAGGCGCAGGGCGAGTTGCGGACCGCGCTTGCGATTGCGGTGGCCCTCATCTTCTCCATTCTGGTCATGCAATTCGGTTCGTTCAAACAGCCATTCATCATCATGACCGCCTTGCCCCTCTCCATGGTGGGTGTGTTCTACGGTTTTGCCAGCCTGGACCTGGCGTTCAGCTTTCCTGCCATGGTCGGCCTGGTCAGTCTGGCAGGGATCGTGGTCAATGACGCCATCGTCCTGATCGACACCATCAACCGATATCGGCGAAAGGGGTTCGACCCGGTGGACGCCTGCCGGACCGCGGGTCGAGACCGGCTTCGGCCTATCCTCAGCACGACCATCACCACGATCACCGGATTGCTTCCACTGGCATTCACGGACCCGGTGTGGCAGGGAATGTGCCTCACGATCGTGTTCGGGATCAGCCTGGCCACGATTTTGACATTGGTCGTCGTACCGGCTCTCTACTTGCTGATTGCCCAGAACGATGTGATCGAGTAGGCGCTGCGCCCGGGCAAGGACGGTCGTGCCGAAAGAGATGGCCGCGTCCAGTCGGGTTGCACGCCGAGAGACGTGGATACCCATGGAACTGTGGACGACAGTGCTGTTTATCGTAGGGATCGTTGCCCTGGTCGGCGGAGCGGAGATCTTGGTGCGAGGAGCGGCACGGCTGGCCGCGGCGTTCCATATCTCCCCCCTGGCAATCGGCCTCACCGTGGTGGCGTT